>ERZ836760.297-NODE-297-length-79495-cov-20.269889_pt1 | contig 79495 bp, 70 predicted proteins | sample MGYA00519941_ERZ836760 | MGnify/ENA primary metagenome ERZ836760 (study PRJEB31850, sample SAMEA3708807) | human gut metagenome | biome: human gut; feature: human-associated habitat; material: faeces | place: China | collected 2014 ... | reverse complement strand
TGTACGCTCAGGCATACTTTGATTATGACTCCAAGAAGTCCGGTGGTGTTACAATGTCCCACTTACGTTTCGGTAAGAAACCAATCAAATCCACATACCTGATCCACAAAGCAAACTTCGTAGCATGCCACAACCCATCCTACGTAAACAAATACAACATGGTTCAGGAACTTGTTGACGGTGGTACATTCCTCCTTAACTGTGCATGGGATATGGAAGGTCTTGAGAAACATTTACCAGGACAGGTAAAAGCTTTCATCGCTAACCACAATATCAAATTCTACACAATCGACGGTGTTAAGATCGGTATTGAAACAGGCATGGGACCAACACGTATCAACACAATCCTTCAGTCTGCATTCTTCAAACTTACAGGAATCATTCCGGAAGAGCAGGCAATCGACCTTATGAAAGCTGCTGCTAAAGCAACATACGGACGTAAGGGTGATGATGTGGTACAGAAGAACTGGGCAGCTATCGATGCCGGTGCTAAACAGGTTGTAGAGATCCAGGTTCCGGAAAGCTGGAAGAACGCTGAGGACGAAGGTCTTCATATGACTCATGCAACAGAAGGACGTCAGGATGTTATTGATTTCGTTAACAATATCCAGGCTAAAGTTAATGCTCAGGAAGGTAACTCCTTACCTGTATCTGCATTCAAGGATTATGTAGACGGTACTACACCATCAGGCTCTGCTGCATATGAGAAACGTGGTATCGCAGTTAACGTTCCTGTATGGAATCCGGAAAACTGTATCCAGTGTAACAGATGTGCTTATGTCTGCCCGCACGCAGTTATCCGTCCTGTAGCTCTGACAGCTGAAGAAGCAGCTAATGCTCCTGAAGGCATGAAGACATTAGACCTTACAGGTATGAAAGAATACAAATTCACAATGTCCGTATCCGCGCTTGACTGTACAGGATGTGGCTCTTGTGTAAACGTTTGCCCAGGTAAGAAAGGTGCGAAAGCACTTGCTATGGAAAACCTTGAAGCAAGCGCAGACGAGCAGAAATACTTTGATTACACAGTTAAACTGCCAATCAAAGAAGACGTTATCGCTAAATTTAAAGAAGCAACTGTCAAAGGCAGCCAGTTCAAACAGCCTCTGCTTGAGTTCTCAGGAGCTTGTGCAGGATGTGGTGAAACACCATACGCTAAACTGATCACTCAGCTGTTCGGTGACAGAATGTACATCGCAAACGCAACAGGATGCTCCTCTATCTGGGGTAACTCCTCACCGTCCACTCCTTACACTGTAAACGAGAAAGGACAGGGCCCGGCATGGTCCAACTCCCTGTTCGAGGATAACGCAGAGTTCGGTTATGGTATGCTTCTCGCTCAGAAAGCAATCCGCGGCGGCCTGAAAGCCAAAGTTGAGGATGTTATGAATTCCGAGAAAGCTCCGGAAGAAGTAAAAGCAGCATGCAAAGAGTATCTGGATACCTTTGAATGCGGCGCAACCAACGGAACCGCAACCGATAAACTCGTAGAAGCAATCAAAGATGCCGACTGCGATACCTGCAGAGAAATCGTAAAGAACAAAGACTTCCTCGCTAAGAAATCCCAGTGGATCTTCGGTGGCGACGGATGGGCTTACGATATCGGATTCGGCGGCGTAGACCACGTACTTGCCAGCGGAAAAGATATCAACGTAATGGTATTCGATACAGAGGTTTACTCCAACACAGGCGGACAGTCCTCCAAAGCTACTCCGACCGGTGCAGTTGCACAGTTCGCAGCAGGCGGTAAAGAAACCAAGAAGAAAGATATGGCAAGCATCGCAATGAGCTATGGCTATGTATACGTAGCACAGATCGCTATGGGCGCTGATTACAATCAGGCAGTCAAAGCAATCGCAGAGGCAGAGGCATATCCGGGACCGTCCCTCATTATCGCTTACGCTCCATGTATCAACCATGGTATCAAGAAAGGTATGAGCAAAGCACAGACCGAGGAGCAGCTCGCTGTTCAGACCGGATACTGGCATTGCTTCCGCTTCAACCCGGCACTCGCTGCAGAAGGCAAGAGCGCATTCACACTGGATTCCAAGGCTCCGTCAGGAGATTATCAGGAATTCCTGAACGGCGAGGTACGTTACAACTCTCTGAAACGTGCAAACCCGGCGAAAGCAGAAAGACTGTTCGGCAAGAACGAGCAGGAAGCAAAAGACCGTTACACTTACCTGAACAAACTCGTAAAACTGTACGGCGCAGAAGAAGAGTAATTCTTTTTCCTTAAAAAGAATTTGAAAAAGGAGAGAAGTCATACTTGAGAGAGTATGGCTTCTTTCTTTTTGGGAGAAAAAATGAATTAGCGACATTTGGCAATAGTTTTGTATCGTTTGTCAACATTTTTATCCCGGAAAATGTTGACAAACGATACATTTTTGCGCAAGAAGGCTTTGAGATATGGTATAATGTGCGTATCACGATATAATGAGCGTTAGCGAGAGGAATTTTATTATGTTGAAAATATATCTTGGAGAAATGAAAGGTGCAATCTATCATCCACCAACCTATTTTGATAATTGTTATGAAGATGAATGGCTGACCACGCCACTGGCAAAAGAAATGATCCGCGATGTGGATCGCTCGGAGGTAATCAGTGCGCATCTGATTGACAGCCCGGTGCTTGGTCCGATTCCACCGAAAGATTTATCCGGAGGAATCAAAACGTTGCTGCTGATGGCATACGATACAGACGGAAAGATCTTTAATGCCTCCGTATGTGGAGATAATTGTGCAAAATGGATTTTAAAATTAGGAGAGCAAAAGGATCTGACGATTAATCTGCGTCATGTGATGCGGTTTGGCAAAGATCCTTTTGAAATCCTGATTTTAAATACAGGGACTATTGTGCGGAATATGTCCGAATTTGTAGATGTTGCCGAGGCTTATGTATAGGTGGATGTATGAAGGGAAAGAAAAGAGTTATTATTCAAAATAACAGAGTTCATTATGAATTTGTGATAAAGCGTAATATTACAATCATCCAGGGGGATAGTGCATCAGGAAAAACAACACTGGTAAATATGATCCGGCAGGCAGAAAATTTAGGGGAGTCCAGCGGAATCAACGTTTCCTGTGAAGTACCGTGCAGAGTGCTGGAAGGTGTTAATTGGAAAATTATTTTGGAAAACAGCCGGGAAAGCATCTTTTTCATAGACGAGGAGAATTATTTTATAAAAACAGAAGAATTTGCTTCTGCCATACGGGGTTCAGAAAACTATTTTGTATTGATTACGAGAGAAAACTTATATAATTTGCCGTATAGTGTAGAAGAGATTTATGGATTGCATGTTTCCGGAAAATACAGAGATACCAGAAAAATATATCAGAAAATGTATCAGATCTATCCCAAAACAGCACGGCTTCCTGTTAGAGTACAAAAAATAATTACGGAAGATTCCAATTCTGGGTATCAATTTTTTGAAAATGTATGTGCAGAAAGGAATATTACATGTGAAAGCGCTGGTGGAAAAACAAAAATACCGGAAATGATCGGCAAGGCAGGAACAGAAGAAACCTGTATTATTGCGGACGGTGCTGCAATTGGAGCAGAAATGAATCTTCTCAGCAATAAAATAGAGGAAAAACAGAACGTACATTTATATTTACCGGAGTCTTTTGAATGGCTGATTTTAAATTCAGATCTTTTACAGGACAAAGAGGTTCGTAAAATTCTGGAAAATCCAGAAGATTATATCGACAGCACAGAGTTTTTTAGCTGGGAACAATATTTTACAAAATTGCTGATTCAGAAAACAGAAGGAACATATTTGCAGTATAAAAAAGCAAAATTAAATCCATCTTATTTGCAGGATAAAAATAAAAACAAAATACTGGAGAGTATACAAGGGATTCAGTGGAAAATAAAATCCTTAAAATAGCAAAAATAATGAAAGAATAGAGAGAAGAACATGAACTATACAATTTATGACTATCTCGGCCTGTTTTTCTTTTACGCCTTCCTTGGATGGCTTCTGGAAACTTCTGTGGCCGCGATCCGGAAAAAACATATGGTAAACAGAGGATTCTTAAATGGTCCGCTCTGCGCCATCTATGGAATCACAGCTGTCTTTATGACACGTTATCTGTATGAACTGCAGTCAAGCCCCGTCTTTTTGTTCCTTGGCTGTATGATTATCGCTACCGCAGCCGAGTGGCTGGCCGGTCACGCGCTGGAACGCATTGGCCATGGCAAATGGTGGGACTATTCCAATAAAAAATGGAACATGGACGGCTATATCTGCCTCCAGTATTCTGTACTATGGGGAATTTTAGGACTGCTTGCCATGAAAATCGGCAATCGCCTCTGCTTTACAGTTCTTCATTTAATTCCGGCCGGTTTCCTGCATATCACATCCTGGATTCTCTTTGGTATATTGGTAGTAGATGCCGTCGGTTCCTATGCTGTTCTGCACCACATCACGAAAAAAATGCCGCGGATCAGCGCTATGAACGATCAGATCGACGCCTTCACCAGACGCCTTTCTGTCCGTGTTTACCGCTATCTGGAGCGTCGTGTGGAACGTGCCTATCCGGCCGTACAGCCAGTTCCGGAGAAAAAAGAGAAAACAGAAACCGGCGTATTTGCCGAAGGATGCAGCTTTTACAAAATCGTTCTTCTCTTCATCATCGGCGCATTTTTGGGCGATATTACAGAAACCATATTCTGCCGCATCACCGCCGGTGTCTGGATGAGCCGCAGCAGCCTTGTCTGGGGCCCGTTCAGCATCGTCTGGGGCCTGGCCATCGCCCTCGCTACCTGGTTCCTCTACAACTACCGCGACCGCTCCGATGGATTCCTGTTTGCCTTTGGTACCTTCCTCGGCGGAGCCTACGAATACATCTGCAGTGTGTTCACTGAAATCGTATTCGGAAAAGTCTTCTGGGACTACAGCGACATTCCCTTCAACCTCGGAGGCCGTATCAACCTCCTGTACTGTTTCTTCTGGGGAATAGCCGCCGTCGTCTGGCTCAAAAAATTCTATCCTGTCATTTCGCGCTGGATTGAAAAAATCCCGATGAAATTCGGAGAAATCATCACTTGGATCCTGATCGTGTTCATGGTGGCCAACATGCTCGTATCTACCCTTGCTCTCGCCCGATACGACGAACGCGCCCACCAAAAGCCCGCAGCTAATGCCATCGAGCAGACCATAGATGCCCATTTCCCGGACGCCCGAATGGAAAAAATCTACCCCAATGCCAAAGCGATTAACTAGAATGTGTTAAAAAACATTTCCGTAGTCTGCACGCCCCAATTACAGACTACAAAAAGCCCTCTCCCGCCGTCATGCAAAGTCAGGCCCCGTTTCGACAGCTTTGGTCTGCGCGGTCCGTCACCCCAAAAGAAAACCTTTGGCAACCCACCAAAAGTATGATATAATGTCACATAGATATTTTAGGGATACCATATCCTCTAAGAGCGAAGAAAGGACTCAACCACAAATGACAGTAGACAACAGCTTCACCATGAAGAAATTCCAGAGCATGGAAATCATCTATGTGACCTTTTCCCAGATCACAAAACTCCCATACGTAGAGTGCGATCCGGAAACCTTTGATGATCAGGTATACATGTTTACCGAAGAAGAAGCAGCCAAGGAGTTTGCAAAATCCTATGTAGAAAAGAACATCCCGCTGCTCACCGTAAAAGTCCTGCGCAAGCAGATGCCGAACTTCTATATGGGCCTCTACGCAGAAGGTGTCAACATGGTCATCTTCCACGAAGGCGATCAGACCCGCCGCATCGAGCTGGAGCAGATCTTCCCGAAACCGGACATGGAAAAAATGAACAAACAGCATCTTCCAGTCCTCAACCCTGGCGTACAGCTCACTGTAGTTTATTTCCTGCAGGAGCTCCGCAAACCAAATCAGAGAAGAGACGATGCCGAGCGCATGCAGCACCTGCGTGAACTCGAAGAAGAAATGCTTGTCAACCTGATGCGAAGCAAATTCATCCTTGCCATCGACATCTCCCAGGTACAGGGCGAATTCGATCCGGCCAACCCGGGACCAGACGTGCGCATCCCGTACATCAAAAACCAGAACGAAGACATCTTCCAGCCGCTGTTTTCCGATATTGGTGAATTCCAGAAATTCCGTCCGGATCCGCAGGCAAAACTCCGTCTGGCAGCCATCCCGTTCCAGCACCTTCTGCCGTACCTGATGAAACAGGCCAAAGGCTTCGTCATCAACCCGTCCGGCTTCAACCTTCTGTTGACCAGAGAACAGCTCCAGAGAATCATGGGAGCCCAGGCGCAGAGTGTCCGCCCGAATCTCGAGGCGATGATGGCACAGGCTGCCGCAGCTCAGGCGCAGAGAAATGCGCAGAACAATGCTGCAAATGACGAAGTAAAAGAACACGTCAACGAGACAGAGAACACCGCAGCAGAAACCGACAACGAAGAATAAAACCGACAGGGCCGCAGAAAATCCCAGCAAACGGGCACTGCGGTCCGTTTTTGACTGCATAAAACCGGAAATAATTAAGAAAAACAAGAAAGGATATACAAAAATGAACGCAGAACATTGCAAAGCCTATACCCTGCTGCAGGAACAGCAGATTGACGATATCCACGCACATGGCTACCTCCTTCGCCACAACAAAAGCGGAGCCCGCGTGCTGCTTCTCGAGACGGAGGATGACAACAAAGTATTCAACATCGCGTTCCGTACCCCGCCGGCCGACAGCACCGGCGTAGCCCACATCCTCGAGCACAGCGTCCTCTGCGGCTCCCGCGAATTCCCGTTAAAGGATCCCTTCGTAGAACTCGTCAAAGGATCCCTGAACACCTTCTTAAATGCTATGACCTACCCGGATAAAACCATGTACCCGGTAGCCAGCACCAACGATGCCGACTTCCAGAACCTGATGCATGTCTACATGGACGCCGTATTCTACCCGAACATTTACAAACACGACGAAATCTTCCGGCAGGAAGGCTGGAGCTATCATCTGGAAAGCGAAGACGGCCCGCTGACCTACAACGGTGTTGTATACAACGAGATGAAAGGAGCCTTCTCCTCCGCAGACGATGTCCTGGAGCGTGAAACCTTCAACACCCTGTTCCCGGACACTCCGTACGGCGTAGAATCCGGCGGAGATCCGTCCTGCATCCCGAACCTGACCTACGAAAACTTCCTGAATTTCCATCAGACCTATTACCATCCGTCCAACAGCTATATCTACCTGTACGGAAACATGGATATGGAAGAAAAACTGGCATGGATGGATGAAAAATACCTGTCCCATTTTGATGCAAAAGAAGTAAAATCCGAAATTCCGTATCAGAAACCATTTGCAGAGACCCTCGACATTGTACACGAGTACCCGGTACTCGACGGCGATCCGCTTGAAAACAATGCGTACCTGTCCTACAACATGGTCATCGGCAGCGGTCTGGATGTAAAATTAAACGTGGCATTTTCTGTTCTGGAGTATGCACTCCTTGACGCACCGGGAGCCCCGGTCAAACAGGCACTCCTTGACGCACACATCGGAAAAGATGTTTACGGCTCCTACGAGGACGGCATCCTGCAGCCATTCTTCTCCATCGTAGCCAAGAACGCCGATGAAAATGAGAAAGAAAAATTCCTGTCCATCATCCGCGGCACCCTCGAGGATATCGTGAAAAACGGCATGGATCAGAAAGCCATCGAGGCAGGCATCAACTATTTCGAATTCCGTTTCCGTGAGGCGGACTTCTCCAGCTTCCCGAAGGGCCTGATGTACGGCATTGACGTCTTCGACAGCTGGCTGTACGACGAGAACAAACCGTTCGCCTACCTGCAGCAGCTTGCGATCTACGATGAGCTGAAAAAACTGGCAAAAGAAGGCTATTTCGAAGACCTGATCCAGACGTATCTGCTGGACAACACCCATGCCTCCATCGTGACCCTCATTCCAAAGACCGGTCTTGCCGCAGAAAATGATGCAAAGACCGCAGAAAAACTGCAGAAATACAAAGAGAGCCTGTCAAAAGAAGAGATCGAGAAAATCATTGCTGACACCAAAGAGCTGGCAGCATATCAGGAAGAAGAGGAGAGCGAGGAAGCACTCGAGACGATTCCGCTCCTGAAACGAAGCGATATCAAACGTGAGTCTGTCAAACTTTACAATGACGAGCATGAAGTCGATGGAACGACGGTTCTTCATCACAACGTATTCACGAACGGCATCGGTTACTTAAGCTTGCTGTTTGATACGAAAAATGTGCCGAACGATCTGATCCCGTACATGGGCGTATTAAAATCCGTTCTCGGCTATGTGGACACCGAACACTACACCTACGGCGAACTGTTCAACGAGATCAATGCACAGACCGGCGGCATCAACTGCGGACTGCAGGTATTCCGCATTCCGGAAAATGATGACGACTGCCGTAGAATGTTCGGCATCCGCGCGAAATTCCTGTACGACAAACTGGATTTCGTCATGAAAATGATCGAGGAAATCCTGAACACCTCCCGCCTAGGTGACGAGAAACGTCTTCACGAGATCATCTCCAGCATGAAATCCGGCCTGCAGAACCGCCTGTCTTCCGCCGGAAATGCAACGGCTGTGATGCGTGCAGCTTCCTATTACTCCCCGATGAGCAATTTCCAGGACCGCATCGCAGGCATCGGCTTCTACCAGCTCTTAAAAGATCTGGACGAGAACTTCGATGAGAAAAAAGCAGAACTGATTAAAAATCTGCAGACCCTGATGAAATACATCTTCCGCAAAGAGAATCTGACCGTCTCCTATACCGCAGACGAGACAGGCTACGCACCGCTGGAAGAAAAAATCGCAGTATTCAAAGAGAATCTGTGCACCGACGAAGTGGAGCCGGGCAGCATTGTGTATGACTTTGAACAGAAAAACGAAGCCTTCCAGACCTCCGGCCAGGTACAGTACGTGGCACTCTGTGGAAACTTCGAGCGCGAAGGCTACGACTACACAGGAGCCCTGCGCATCCTGCGTGTCATGCTGAGCTATGACTATCTGTGGATCAACATCCGTGTCAAAGGCGGCGCTTACGGCTGCGGCGGAGCTTTCGGAAGAGGCGGAAACGCGTGCATTTCTTCCTACCGTGACCCGAACGTCGGAAGAACCCTTGAAGTATACCGCGGTATCGGCGATTACGTGCGCAATTTCGAAGCAGACGAGCGCCAGATGACCAAATACATCATCGGAACGATCAGCGAACTCGACGTCCCGATGAACCCGTCCGCAAAAGGCCAGACCTCCGAGAGCGCATGGTTCAACGGCATCACCGAAGCAGACTTCCAGCAGGAGAGAGATCAGATCCTCGATGCAACCCTGTATGACATTCATGCACTGGCAGACCTTGTAGATGCAGCCTTAAAACAGAATAACATCTGCGTTGTCGGAAGCGAAGCGGCCATTCAGAAAGAGAAAGAACTGTTTAAGAACGTAGAGAACTTATAAATGAGGAGAAGAGACAGCAATGGAAAACAATGCAAATTATAAATCCGGCTTTGTAGCCCTGATCGGCCGTCCGAACGTGGGAAAATCCACGCTGATGAACCACCTGATCGGACAGAAGATTGCGATTACATCCAAGAAACCGCAGACCACCCGCAACCGCATCCAGACCGTTTATACGTGTGACGAGGGACAGATCGTGTTCCTCGACACACCGGGTATCCACAAGGCGAAAAATAAGCTCGGCGAGTACATGGTCGATGTAGCCGAGAAAACGTTAAAAGAAGTCGATGTGATTCTCTGGCTGGTAGAGCCGAGCAACTTCATCGGAGCAGGAGAGCGCCATATCGCAGAGATCCTGGAGAAAGTCAATGCGCCGGTCCTCCTCATTATCAACAAGACCGATACCGTGGAGAAAGACAAAATCCTGGAATTCATCGATACGTACCGCAAGCTGTTCCAGTTTGCCGAGATCATTCCGTGCTCGGCACTCCGCCATCAGAACACCGATGACATCATTCCGAGCATCTTCAAATATCTGCCGTACGGCCCGCAGTTCTACGATGAGGACACCATCACCGATCAGCCGATGCGCCAGATCGTGGCTGAGATCATCCGCGAGAAAGCACTGTACGCCTTAAACGAAGAGATCCCGCACGGCATCGCCGTTGTGATCGACCAGATGAAAGACCGCCCGAACGGAAAAATCGTTGATATAGACGCGACCATCATCTGCGAGCGTGATTCCCACAAGGGCATCATCATCGGAAAACAGGGCGCGATGCTCAAGAAGATCGGAAGCAACGCGCGGTATGAGCTGGAGCAGATGCTGGAGCAGAAAGTCAATCTGAAGCTCTGGGTTAAAGTCAAAAAAGACTGGCGCGACAGCGATTTCCTGGTGAAGAACTTTGGATATGATAAGAAGAAGCTTGATCTGTAAGCAGCCGGGAAAATGTTTCATTGCTGCCGGAATGGTGACAGCTTAAGCGGCAAAATGCAGTAAAAAACAGGAAAACGAGACAAAAACAACGGGAGAAAGAAAGGGGGAGAGGAAAATGCGGGAGGCAATTACAGTCAGCGGAATGGTATTAGCTGCCTCGCCGGTCGGAGAGTACGACAAGCGCGTCGTGATTCTGACCCGCGAGCTCGGTAAAATCACTGCCTTCGCGCGCGGCGCCCGCCGCATGAAAAGCCCGCTGATGGCCGTTTCCAATCCGTTCGTCTTCGGCGAGTTTCAGGTCTACGAAGGCCGCGACAGCTACACTCTCTCCGGTGCGAACATCAAAGAATACTTCCTCGACCTGGCGCAGATGCAGCCCGGCGTCTATTACGGCTTCTACTTCCTGGAGCTGGCAGAGTATTTCGGCCAGGAAGGAAACGACGAAACCCAGATGCTGAATCTTCTGTACGTGACCATGAACGCTATCCGCCGTGGAAAACAGGATCTCCGCCTGATCCGGTGCATCTTCGAACTGCGCACGATCACGATCAGCGGAGAAGCGCCGCAGATGTTCTCCTGCATGGAGTGCGGCACGAAAGAGAATCTGACCATTTTCTCCCTGCGCGACAGCGCCATCTACTGCCCAGACTGCGGAAGGACTATCAAAGATCCATGGCCGCTTCAGCCGGGCACCGTGCTGGCGTGCCGCTACATTATCGCGGCACCGCTCGCGAAGCTGTATGGGTTTACCGTAAATGAAGAGATTCTGGACGAACTGGAACGATTGCTGCGTGCATATCTCCATCACTATGTCGAAAAGAAGATGAAAACATTACAGATTCTGGATATGATGAAATAATATAAAATGTAATAATTTGCAAAAATGTGAAAAAAGTATGTCCAAAAGTGTGTCCACACCTTTACAAATAAGTAGAAATGGGATAAAATACTCAGGATAAAGAAAAAAATGGTTCTGTATTCGTCACAGAAGATATTAAAAATGCATAGTACCAGAAAAAATGAGAAGTTTTTAGTGAAAATGATACTATAAAGCCAGAAAAACTATGCGAAACAAGAGAGTGTTACGAATACGGCGAAAAAAATACGACAGGGGAGAAAGGTATGTACAAAAAATCATCCACAGGATGGCTGAAGCATCTGGATTTTATGGTTCTTGATATTATCTGCCTTCAGCTCGCTTTCGTCATGGGTTATTTCTTAAGACATCACAGTTTTAATCCATATGGAAGCCCAATTTACCGAAATGAGGCTATCGTATTCGCTCTGATCCAGCTGATGATCATGTTTTTTGACGATTCTTTCAAAAACGTCATGAAGCGCGGATACCTCGTGGAAATCGGAATGACCGTAAAAAATATGGTATACATCATCGTTCTTGGTGTATTCTACCTGTTCCTGATTCAGGAGGGAGACCAGTTCTCCAGAGCAACCATTATGCTGACCGGTGTTTTGTACGGAATGTTTTCCTATCTGATGCGCACCGGCTGGAAAGTCGTTTTGAAGAAACGCAGCAGCGGAGAACACAGCGGCCGTTCGCTTCTGATCATCACGACCGAAAAACAGTCACAGTCCGTTGTAAAGAGCATGCTGGACTTCGATTACATCGGCGTTCGTCCGACCGGCGTTGTTCTCGTAGACCAGGACAGAACCGGACACAAAATCCACGGCGTACCGGTGGTATCGAACCTTGCAGATGCAGCTGAGTATGTCTGCCGTGAGTGGTTCGACGAAGTGCTGATTGTTCTGCCGGAAGGCAGAGAAATCCCGCAGAAAGTATTCGACGCATTCGCTGAGATGGGAATTACGCTCCATGTGAAAATTGCGGATGTGAATGAAATGCAGGGAAAAAATCAGACTGTAGAGCGCATGGGCAACTATACCGTGGTCACCACCTGCATCAACATGGCAAGCGCAGGACAGCTTGTGCTGAAACGAATCATGGATATCTGCGGCGGTCTCGCCGGATGTATTCTGACCGGAATCATCTTCCTGTTCGTTGCCCCAGCGATTTATATCAAGTCCCCGGGTCCGATCTTCTTTTCACAGTACCGTGTCGGAAAGAACGGAAGAAAATTCAAGATTTACAAATTCCGCAGTATGTACATGGATGCGGAAGAGCGGAAAAAAGAACTGATGAAACAGAACCGCGTCAGCGATGGTCTGATGTTCAAAATGGAGAATGACCCGCGTGTCATCGGAAGCGAAAAAGGACCAGGCAAAGGAATCGGAAACTTTATCCGCAAAACCTCGCTGGATGAATTCCCGCAGTTCTTCAATGTGTTAAAAGGCGACATGAGCCTTGTAGGAACCCGTCCGCCGACAGTGGATGAGTGGGAGAAATATGAGCTCCATCACAGAGCAAGACTGGCAATCAAGCCGGGACTGACTGGTATGTGGCAGGTAAGCGGACGAAGCGAGATTACGGACTTCGAAGAAGTTGTAAAACTGGATACGAAGTATATCTCGGAATGGTCGTTTATGCTGGATATCAGGATTCTGTTCAAGACCGTACTGATTGTATTAGGACAGAAGGGGTCTATGTAAAAAGATACGGAATCGGACTTTGAAAATCATTCGGAATTGGCTACTGTGCTGAAAAATTGCGGAAATGTTGCGATTAGGGGAGAGGCGTGGTAGAATGGGGATAGACTTGAAAAAGTTTGTGAAGGAGAATCTAGAAATAAATTTCCAGAGCAGAAAGCTCAGATAATAGTATTTATGGAAAGAAAAGAGGCTGTGAATGAGAAATTGTTCATGGCTTCTGTAATGTAAGGATGAATAAAAACAGACTTTATACATAATTTTCTGAAAGGATTATAGCAAATGCATGATAACAAAACAGAAAAGAAAAATCTTCTGATTTATGCTCATTACTATATTCCAGATACTGCGTCAACGGGGCAGATCCTCCGTGAACTGGCGGAGGGGATGCTGGATAAGTTTAACATCACAATCATTTGTGTGGTGCCGAGTTACTTGGGAACGATTGAGGATAAATATAAAAAGCAGAAATATTATGAAGAAAAAATTAATGGCGTAAGTGTTTTAAGAATAAGAGTTCCGGAATTTAACAAGACCAATAAAAAGAGCCGTGTAAAGAATATTGTTTCCTATTTTATAGGAGCAATGGGAGCAACTTTTAAGGTCGGAAAGATGGATTTTGTTTTCTCTATTTCGCAGCCGCCAATTTTAGGTGGTTTGCTGGGGGTTTGGGGAAAATGGGTAAAGCACGCAAAGTATATCTATAACATTCAGGATTTTAATCCAGAACAGGTACTGGCAGTTGGATATACAAAAAGTAAATTGATTACAGATGCTATGATGTGTTTCGATAAGTTCAGCTGTAAGCAAAGTGATCTTGTAATCACAGTTGGCCGTGATTTGGTAAAAACAGTAGAAAAAAGGTTCAAAGGCAGAAAAATTCCAAAGACTGTTATGATCAATAACTGGATTGATGAAAAAGAGATTTATCCATTGGCGGAGAATAATGAGCGGGTAACTGCATTTAAGAAGAAGTATGGTCTGGACAATAAATTTGTTATCATGTATTCAGGCAATATTGGTCTGTACTATGATCTTGAGAATCTTATTCGTGTTGTAGAGCGATTCAAACCGGGGACAAAAACCCAAGATAACCGAGAAGTCGTGTTTGCTTTTGTTGGAGCTGGTTCCGTGTTGGATCAACTGGTGAGCTATGTGAAGGAACATCATATGAACAATGTTGTTTTTATTCCGTATCAGGATAAAGCGGATCTGATTTATAGTTTAAATGCTGGCGATGTTCATTGGTGTGTGAATGCAAAAGGAATTAAAGGCGTTAGCTGTCCGTCTAAGTATTACGGACTGGCAGGAGTCGGAAAGCCAGTAATTGGAGTTCTGGAAGCAGGATCTGAGATTCGTTGTCTGATTGAAGATACTCAAGGAGGTCTTTGCTGCGAGCCAGGAGAGTATGACAAGGTTGAAGAAAATATTCACTGGTTTATTGAGAATGCTGGCAGTGATGAAATGAAGGCTATGGGAGTTAGAAGCCGTGAAAATCTGGAGAAAAATTTGACCAGAGACGTGTCAGTAAGAAAATATGCAGAAGAAATTCTGAAACTATAAAGGGGACGGAAAGTATGAACAGTAACTGGTTTAAGCTGGTTATGAAGATGACGAAAGTTGAATATGGAAAGAACCTCTTACTGAAGGGAGTACCAATCATCTTCAACAAAGGTGGGGCAAAGCTGAAGATTGGAGAAAATGTTACGATTAAAAGCAGTTTTCTCAGTAATTTGGTGGGACTTTACAGTCGGACAATTATTGTTACCCGTGCTCCGGGAGCAGAGATTGAAATTGGGGATAATGTGGGTATAAGCGGAGCAACGATCTATGCCCGGAAGAAAATTACGATTGGTGAAAATACCTGCATTGGCGGTAATTGCAAGATTTTGGACAATGATTTTCATCCTATAGAAGCTGAGACGAGAAACAAACTGCTGCGTGATGAGAATGGCGGTGACAGTGAACTGGTACCGAGTCGAGAAATTAAGATTGGTAAGGATTGCTTTATTGGTTGCAATAGTATAATACTGAAAGGCACAGTGTTAGGAGATGGCTGTGTTGTTGGCGCCGGAGCTGTTGTGTGCGGTAAGTTTGAGAAGAACTGTGTCATCGCTGGAAACCCAGCGAAGATTATTAAGAGGTTATAAGAATGAAAGAAAAAAAACCTAAGGTAAGCGTTATTGTACCTGTTTATAAAGTGGAAAAATATATTGAAAAGTCAATACGTTCAATATGTGATCAACAATATGAAAATTTGGAAATTATTTTAGTTAATGATGGAACACCAGATAATTCCATTGAAATTGCAAAAAAAGTTGCTGAAGAAACCAATACAGATATAGTTGTTTTGAATAAGAAAAATGGGGGCCTACCATCTGCAAGAAATGTTGGAATTAAGCAAGCAACGGGGAAATATATTTGTTTCATAGATTCAGATGACATGATTTCCCCAAAACATATCCTAGATTTGGTAACAGCATGTACGAAATATAAGGCAAAAGTTGCATATGCGGATTTTCAACTTACATACGAAAAAAATAGAGAGGGGCATCAAACAATATCTCATGATGCTTCAAAAATAGATCGTAATACACTATTACGTGGTTTTTTGATAAGAAAATTAAAAATTCATTGTTGCGCATTGTTAATAGATAGACAGTATTTAATAAGTGAGAATATATGGTTTAATGAAAATCTTCGATATGGTGAAGATATTGATTTTATGTGGAGACTTTTTCCAACACTGGATGTAATTGCTTATACGGGTAATCCAACTTATTTATATTTGCAACGGACAGGATCATTGATGACATCACAAAACGCAGAACGCGTTATGATTTTAATGGACACATTTGAAGATACTGTAAAACAGCTTATGAAAAGATATCCAGAAGATCAATCAATTTTTAAATATTTATATGGGAAAGCGGCTCTTGCATTTTATAGAACATTTGCTGAATCATCATCGTATGAACTGTTCAGCGAATTACTTATAAAAAGCAATTATAGAAAAAAAATTTGGAAAGTTGTTTTTATAGGAAATTTTAAATTGTCATTATTAGCAATAATGCTTTTGGTTTCACCACGATTATTTTCAATGGTGGTAAAACAACAAAGAGAAACTGTTATAGAGTAGAAAGGTGAAAAATGGCAAGAGGAATAAAAATTGATGCAAAAGCGAAGGAGTCGCTTATAATATCACTATGCATATTAGGAATGACGGTGTTAGTTGCACCGTTTAGTAATAATATCAACGCACAGTATATTGCAGTCATTGTAACGGTGGCATATATTTGTATGTTTTATTCTTGGAAAAAAATAAGTGAAAGAATTGAGTTGTATATCCTTTTTTTAATATGTACATATTTGTTTTATTATGGAAGATATTTCTTGCTTTTTCTCGGTTATAATAAATATATTAGTGGATTAAAAGATTATGTGTCGGTTGGCTTTATTAATTACGTGGCGGTCTTTACGCTTCTATGTATAGAAGTAATGCATATTTTTTACATTTGCTTTTCGTGTAAAAAAGGAAAAGAAAAAATAATATTTCAAAGATGGAAAAGTAATGAATCTGCAGTTACAATTGTAGCTTGGGGAATGTTTTGTATATCGTATTTTTTTTCGATAAAGGTTCTTATGATGAATATTACAATGACTAGAACATATGGATATGCATATGCATTACAAGCTTATTATTCAGGATATAGAGTAGAACGATTTTTCTCTAATTTTTTACCGGGAGCATTTATATTACTTGTTTTGAAATACAAAGAAAATAAAATGATTAACAAAATAATATATGCCTTTTTAGTGATTTATTTAGGATTATATTTTTTATCGGGAAGTCGCTTGCAGGCGGTGCTTTTAATTTTTTCGTTGGTATTGGTTTATGAATATGAGTTTAGGCATTTTGACAAAATACGATTATTTAAATTGGGAATTTTGCTACTTGCATTGTGTTTTTTACTAATAATGGTATCGTCAATAAGAAATGGTATTCAAAATTCATCTTCAGTAATGGAAGCAATACAATCCGTCAAGAGTGGAGCGGAGGACAATTTCATTACAAAGTTGTTGAGCGAATGTGGTTTTCAAATTTATTCGATTGCAGTAGTTGTAAGAAAATGTCCCTCTACGGTTTCGTATAATTATGGTTTGACATATTTAAAAGGAATAGGACAGCTGATGCCAAATTTATTCTGGAGTCAAAATCCTTTTATGCAGGAAAGTATAGATACAATATTTGCGTATTATTTAAATGGAGGAACTTATGGGATAGGATCTTCTTATATAGCAGAAGCTTATTATAATTTTGGGTATTTTTCAATTTTGATGATGCCGCTGGTAGGATATTTATTTGCTCGATATAGAAATTTTTTAAATTCTTGCTATTCACATGCAAAGAGAAATATTATGTCAAGATATTTTTTGCTGAGTATACCGACATATGTTCTTTTTTATGTTAGATCAGATGCTGTTGGATTTTTAAAATCAATAATATATCAGAGTGCAATGCCTTGCATTGCGATCATAATTGTAAGTGGATTGTTTAGCCGGAAAGGTGTGCAAAGATGATAATTCGAATAACAGGTGGAATTGGAAATCAAATGTTTCAATATGCCTTAAAGCTAAAGCTTGATAAAATTTCAAAACAGAATAATGAGATTGATACGCGTTTTTATCAAAATAGTAATGTTCATAATGGATATGAACTGAATAAAGTGTTTGGGATTGAGGCATTAGAATATAATGGTCCTGCACAAGCATTAGCAGATCGGAGACCATTATTGTATAAAGTATGCTTTCGAATAGGAGTTCGCAATTTAAGGACATCTCATGTTGTGACGGAAATTCGAACATGTTTTATTCCTGAGATATTTGAAGCAAAGGAAAAAAAATGCTACATTGATGGGTATTGGCAAAGTGAAGAGTATTTCCAGGATATAGAGGAAGAAATAAGGGCAGTATTTCAATTTCCGTTGTTTAAAGAAAAAGAAAATTGTGAATTAGAGCAGACTATTAATTCGTCGCAGAGTGTTTCGATACATGTACGACGTGGAGATTACCTTGGCGTTTCAAGGTTTGTTTCTTTGGGAAAAACAAATTACTATCAAAAAGCTATAGAATATATAAAGAAAAAAGTTGATAATCCTTTATTTATTGTACTTTCCGATGATATTTTGTGGTGTAGAGAAATGCTTGAACTTCCTTCAAATACAATTTTTGTTTCGTGGAATCAAGGAAACATGAGTTATCGTGATATGCAAATTATGAGTCTTTGTAAACACAATATTATAGCAAATAGCTCTTTTTCTTGGTGGGGAGCATGGCTTAATAATAATCCGAATAAGATGGTAGTTGCACCAAGTCGTTTCTTTAATGGAAATATAGAAGACGACAGCCACATTATTCCTAAGAGTTGGAAAACAATAGAGATTTGAGTGAGTACGCAGGTAGCTTATTGTTACCTATAGCAAGCCTCTTAAATAATGCAGTCCCTTTACAGCGGTGATAAAATATAGTGTAGGAGATGATAGTATGCTACACAATGAAGCTAGAAAACTGGTATTGGAGGCCTGGGATAAGACTCACAATGCCAGAGAAATTGCAAAATATTTTTCAGTAAATGAAAGCACCGTATACCGCCTTATAGAAGAGCGTGCACGCACTGGCAGTTATGAGACCAGAACGCAGCTGAGAGGCCGGAAAACAATTCTTACAGAAAAACAGCACCACGATATTCTGGAACTTGTACAAGAACAACCGGATATCACAATGAAGGAGATTGTCGAAACGCTTCATTTACCTGTAGGCGATGAAGCCGTCAGGCGTTTTCTGATAAAGCAAGGTTATACTTATAAGAAAAAGTCTTTGCACGCAAAAGAACAGGAGCGTCTCCGATGTGCAGAGAAAACGCAGTCAATGGATAGAAACTATATCTGGTGCAAATGCAGAACATCAAATATATCTCGATGAAAGCGGTATTAATACAAACCTCACAAGACACTATGCACATGCAGTACATGGGAAACGTGCCATAGATGCTACCCCGATCAACACGCCTGCCGGAACAACTGTTTTGTCATCTATCCGGCTTAACGGTAGTCTGGTATATACTACGTACCAAGGTGGAACAACTGCACAGCGATTTTGTGAATATATGGGAAAACAATTGATACCGAGCCTTGAGAAAGACGATGTTGTAATCATGGATAACATGCGTTCTCATCATGCCAAAATAGTGACAGAACTTTTAGATAAGGCGGGGATCTCCTATCTATATTTGCCACCATACAGTCCAGATTTGAACCCTATTGAAAAAATGTGGTCAAAAATGAAATCCTTTCTCAGAAAGAGGAAAGTCCGTGTTGCTGCTGAATTACCTGAGGCTGTAAAAGCGGCCTTAGAAACAATAAGTCCGAATGATTGCAAAGGGTGGTTCCACGCATCTGGAATTTGCGCTAATTAAGAGGATAGCTATAGTACATCGTTTCGTAAATAACTATACCAATCAAGCAGGATGCAGATTCGAGTGTGCAGGTATAAAAATGTAGGCGTAGCGGGCTACGCCGAGGCTTTTATGCCTGTGCAATCGGATTTGCAGACAAGTGAGTGGTATAGTTATTTCGAAAACGATGTACTAGTGTAAGACCAGCAACATAAATGTTTGGATGAAAAGTCTAATTCCTCAGCTATGGTGGGGAGAATAGAGTGGTTGGAAACGTTAAAGATAGCAATAGAAAAATTCCTATGCATGAAATTGGTGTCGTAATGGTGTCGTAAGCCAAATTCATGCATAGGCCTAAATGAACAATAAAAGGTTATCACATACTTGCTGGAAATTCCAGATATCATATCGTTTTCATTTCAAAATATAGGAAGAAAGTTTTATATGGAAAAGTGAGAAGGCGTACAGGAAATCATTAGCATGCTATGTAAGTATAAAGGCGCAGATATTATAGCCGGTGCAGTATACATAGATCGTGTGCAGCAAAGTATGACAATTCCAATTAAGCTTAGTGTAGTGAATTTTGTGGGATACTTAAAAGAAAAAAGTACGTTAATGATTTATGATAGACATTCCGAACTGCAAAGTAGGAGGGATAAAGCATTATGGGAAAAAGGCTATTATCCAGAAATCATATATTATTGAGAAAGCTGTACAGAAATATATCAAAGAGCGAGCAGAAGAATCAAAAAAGAAGATTCAAGAAGTACCGCTTTATAAGCAATCTAGTAATAATACTTGTGACACCGCCCTTATGGGCGAACAGAAACATAGCCCTTTAGAGGGGTAATAATAAACCACCAGTTGAACGGTTGGTTGTTAATATGGAAAAAATAAAGGAAAAGTGTATCAATGAGTAGTGAGATTAAAAAAAATGGAATTTTCCAAAATATTATGTATGCATTTGGGGCGCAAGGAATCTCTATGATTCTGAGTATCTTGATGTCCCTTTTTTTGCCAAAGGTTTTGGGGGTCAGGGAATATAGCTATTGGCAATTGTTTGTTTTTTATATCTCTTATGCAGGATTTTTCCATCTTGGAGAAAATGATGGAATGTATTTGAAACAGGGTGGAAAGGACTATAATCAACTCGATTATTCACTCCTCAATACTAATTTATTTTTAATCACCGTTTTTCAAATTGCGGTTATGCTCGTTGGTTGTGTAATACTGAGTGTAACTGATATGGCGGATACAAACCGTGTTTTTGTATTGGTTTGTACGATGATATATATGATCATCTACAATTACTCAGGATACCTTTCCTATGTGCTTCAAATTGCGAATCGAATAAAAGAATACTCAATCTCTGTTGTAATAGAAAAAGTATTATTTCTTATTGCTGTTGTAATTGGAATCATAACAAACAATACGCTTTTTACAGTCTATATTATTTTGAATTTGCTGGCAAAGAGCATTGGACTATTGTATTCAATTGTCAAATGCAAAGAAGTGGTATTTGCAAAAATCCACTTTTCAAAGGATGTTATTTATGATTTTTGGGATAATATTAAAGTTGGAATTAATTTGACATTTTCAAGTGTTGCTGGAATGTTGGTTTTGGGTGTTGGTCGAAATATGATTGATGCCAAATGGGGTGTAGAAACCTTTGGAAAGTTTTCTTTAGCAATTTCGTTGTCAAATTTCATGCTACAGTTTATTAGTCAAATTAGTTTAGTCCTTTTTCCAGCGCTGAAACGTGCAAATGAAAGTAAGGTTATAAAATATTATCACAAAATTCAGGACATGCTGAGTTTTGCGATTTTGGGAGTGCTTTTGGGCTATATGCCGATATATTATTTGCTACGTATGTGGCTTCCACAATATGATGAAAGTTTGCGCTATATGGTAATACTTCTTCCTATTTGTGTCTTTGATGGGAAAATGAACCTCTTATGTAATACTTATCTAAAAGTACTGCGAAAGGAAAGACAGCTTCTTTACTTTAATTTGATTGCGTTGGTTACTAGTTTTGTCCTATGTTCTTTGGGAACTTATATACTTAAAAATGTGTTTGCCGTAGCAATTTTTATGGTCGTTGCAGTCGCTGTTAGGAGTATCATTTCGGAGTTTTATTTGAATCATCTTCTCAATGCAGGCTTACCAGTGGACATTGTTGTAGATAGTGTCATGAGTTTGATTTTCGTGGCTGGGACATGGTTTGCAGGTGCTCTCAAAGGATTTATAATCTACTTTTTTGCATACATTGTTATGTGTGTTTTATTTAGAAAAAAAATTAAAAAATTGTTGGAGGCAGTTAGGTGAACTATATGAAGACATCAATTGTAATGAGTACTTACAATGGAAGCCGTTATATTCAGGCACAACTTGATTCTATAAGAAATCAAACAAGAAAGCCAGATGAAGTTTTGATTTTTGATGATGGATCGTCAGACAATACATACGAAATTATTGCGGATTATATTGCTTCATTTGGACTTGAAAATTGGAAATTACAAAAAAACCCACAAAATTATGGGTGGAGAAAAAGTTTCATGCACGCCATCTCATGCGCAACAGGAGATTTGATTTTTACAGCAGATCAAGATGATATTTGGTGTTTGGATAAAATAGAAAAGATGGCAAAAGCATTTGAATTAAACGAACAAATAATTGTTTTGGTTGCAGATTATCAAGAATTCAGATTTGATGATGTTCCTAAGAAAAAAGAAAAAAATGATACATATAAAACCAAACAAATTCAATGCGATAAAAAGTGGTATTATATTAGAAGGCCGGGCTGTGTTTTTGCATTTAAAAAAGAAATTATTCCATATATGATTGCAGCATGGTACACAGACTATGCACATGATGTATTGATGTGGCAAATTGGTATTTTAATGAATGGATTATATCATATGGAGTATACAGCTATTTACTTTAGACGACATGATTCGAATGCGACACCATTGAATCGTCATAATAAAACTACTCGGATAAACCATGCTAATTGGGCTTTGAAAGAAACTGCGCAATTGGAGAAACTATTTAATTCAGAAGATGAATTGAAAAAGAATCCAAATAGAGAATACATTACGTTGTATCACAATTTTACTGAACATAGACTTTCCTTACTTAAGAAGAAAAGAATGAGAGAAATTGGTTGGTTAATGAAGAATAGTGATAGTTATTTGTCAAGAAAGTCTTTGATCATTGACATTATATGTTCAATGATGAAAAAATAACTACTTAATGCATACTAAAGAGCAGAATTAGTAGGTTATACTACATATATTAGTTATGCTTTTTGCGTTGGAAAAGGAAGAAATTTTAAAATATAACTAATTTTATGAGATGAGGGATTTACTTTATGTCACATCAAACATTATTTTTACAACAGTCCTATACCGACTGTACCAACCAGTACACTACTCTGTTAGAAGCACCGAACATTCCCCTTTGGGAGTATGTGGTTCTTACAGCATCGAATGAGGAGCAGGCGGAATCCTATCGGACCCAAATTGAATACCGATTAAATCACCATATGCTTCCGGCATCGACGCACTATGCTGTTCTTCCAGATCCAGAAGGAAAGCGGGTTGGAAGCGGCGGCGCTACTTTGAATGTATTGCGCTATATTCATCAGCATGCTGGATCTTTTCAGAACAAACGAATTCTCGTCATTCACTCCGGTGGAGACAGTAAACGTGTCCCGCAGTATTCTACATGTGGAAAACTTTTTTCACCGGTTCCGCGTGTCCTGCCGAATGGAAAACGTTCCACTCTTTTTGATGAGTTTATGATCTCTATGAGTGGAGTCGCTGCCCGGATGAATGCAGGCATGCTGGTATGCTCCGGAGATGTTTTACTGTTGTTTAATCCGTTACAGATTGATTTTTACGGAAAAGGTGCGGCGGCTCTTTCTATTAAAGAACCTGCGGAAATCGGAAAAAATCATGGAGTTTATCGTGTGGACGGCGCTGGAAACGTCGGAGGCTTCCTGCACAAAAAGACAGTAAACCAGCTGCAGGAGCTGGGAGCTGCTGATGATCAGGGAAATGTGGATATTGATACGGGTGCTGTCATTCTGGACAGTGATATTTTAAAATCCCTGTATTCTCTGATCGATACAGATGAAAAATTTTCAGCTTATGTAAATGAGAAGGCGCGTCTTTCCTTCTACGCAGACTTTTTATACCCGCTGGCATCTTCTTCGACGCTGGAACAGTATTATCAGGAGACGCCGGAAGGCGACTTTACGCAGGAACTCCATGCTTGCAGAACAGAGCTCTGGAATGTATTACATTCATATCAGATGAAACTGATTCGGATGTCACCGGCAGCATTTATTCATTTTGGGACAACAAAAGAATTATTGCAGTTAATGACAAAACGAATGGAAGAATTTCAGTATCTTGGCTGGAATTCTCATATTCATACGAATCGGGTGCAGAAGGAGTTTGCAGCTTCAAACAGCTATGTAAGCCCGGAAGCTCGAATTGGCGAAGGATCTTATCTCGAGGATTGCTATATTCATCAGGACAGCAAAATTGGAAAAGAGTGCGTGATTTCCAGCGTGACATTAAATGGACAGGAAATTCCAGAGCGTGCCGTATTGCACGGTCTGAAATTGAAGAGTGGAAAATTTGTTATCCGTATGTATGGCGTTGAGGATAATCCAAAAGAAAATACATTATTTGGAAAAGAACTGCCGGAAGCATTATGGACGGCACCTGTTTATCCCGTATGTGATACGATTGAAGAGGCTGTTAACGAAACATTGATAGCCTGGAAAAAAGGATTTCCGATCTGCGAACAGGCCATTTCGTTAAAGGACAGCTTTAATCAGGCGGATCTTTCGGCACTTCTTCCCTGGGAAGAAAAGCTTTCAGATAAGGTCATGCTGGAGAAGATTCTGGAGGCAATTGACCGGAAAGAGAACCTTCTGAAGCTGTTTGAGCGAATTCGTGGTGATCTTTCCGAGCGAGTGAAACAGGATTTAGCTGCGGAAGCAGAAAATTTAAACGATGCAGAGCTAAAAGAATTCAGCAGAAAAATCAGAATTTATTATTTCTTATCCTGCTTTGAAGAAACATACAGAGATTCTTGTTTCAGTACAATAAGCAATGCGATTCTTTCAAGTGCAGTAAAAGGACTGGCGTATGATTCTGAAGCGAAAATGCAGAAAGACGAAGTGATCACACGTCTTCCGGTTCGTGTGAACTGGGGCGGAGGATGGAGCGATACACCACCGTATTGTATGGAATATGGCGGAACGGTGTTGAATGCAGCTGTTATGCTGGATGGAAATTGCCCGATTGAAGTTGTAGTCCGAAAAATAGACGAGCCGGTCATTGTGCTGGCCAGCGCAGACAGTGGTGCAGAACAGCGTTTTACTGAAATTACAGAATTACAGGATTCCAGTAATCCGTACGATCCATTTGCGTTACATAAAGCAGCCCTGATTGCATGCGGTGTAATCCCATATAAGGATTTTGTTTCGGTTGATGAAATTACCGGAAACCTGGGAAGTGGTTTATATCTTTCCACACAGGTTATTAACATTCCGCGGGGATCTGGACTTGGTACTTCGTCTATTCTGGCCGGAGCATGTGTAAAGGCATTGTATGAAATGCTTGGCAAAGAAACAAGCGAAGATGAACTGTATGATCGTGTTCTTTGCATGGAACAGATTATGTCTACTGGCGGCGGATGGCAGGATCAGGTTGGTGGACTTGCGCCTGGAATTAAGATGGTGACAAGTGAACCGGCAATTCAGCAGAAAATTACCTGTACGCCATGCAAAATCAGTGAGAATACAAAGAAAGAACTGGATGAGCGGTTCTGCCTGATCTATTCTGGCCAGAGACGACTGGCACGAAATCTTTTGCGTGATGTGGTAGGCCGGTATGTTGGCGGCGTTGAGGAAGCAGTAGAGGTGCTTTATGAAATTCAGCAGACAGCGGTTCTGATGCGGTTTGAGCTTGAAAAAGGTAATGTTGATGGTTTTGCAGCACTTTTGAATCAGCATTGGGAATTATCGAAGAAACTGGATTCGGGTTGTACGAATACCTGCATTGATATGATTTTCCATTCGGTGGAGGAACTGATCGATGGAAAAATGATCTGTGGAGCTGGTGGTGGTGGATTCCTTCAGGTAGTATTAAAGAAGGGGATTACACCGGAAGATCTTCAGAAACGACTGCGCGAAGTATTTCAGGACAGCGGCGTTGATGTATGGCGCTGCTCGCTGGCATAGAAGGAGGAATATATGTTAAAAGGAATATCCCCGCTCATATCTCCGGAGCTTTTAAAGATCTTAAATGAAATGGGACATGGAGATGAAATTGTCTTTGCCGATGCGAATTTTCCGACAGTAAGTACAGGAAAACAGGTAGTAAGGGCGGACGGAATCGGTGCTGTGGAATTACTGGATGCTGTTTTACAGTTGTTTCCGCTGGATCAGTATGACGAAGATCACTTTATATTAATGGAAGTTGTTCCAGGAGATCCGGTAAAAACACCTATATGGGATGAGTATAAAGAAGTTCTGAAAAAATATGAACCAGATGCACATGTACATACGTTGGAACGATTTGCATATTATGAACGTGCAAAAGAAGCATATTGTGTTGTAGCAACAGGAGAAACTGCGCAGTATGCAAATATTATCCTGAAAAAAGGTGTCGTAAAATAAAATTTTTGAAGGAGAGGAGGAAAGAAAATGGACTATTTTTCATCATCCTCTCCTTCTGTATCTTCACAGCGTATTTTATATACGCCTTCTGGATTTGCACGCACTACGTTGCTGTATCTGCAGGAAACAGGTTCGCTGCATGCGCTTTCTGCGCATACCTCGCACCGTGAACATCTGGCATCTTATCTGGTATTTCTGGTGACTTCCGGTTCAGGAGAGTTGAAGTTTAATGGAAAAAGTTATCAGCTTCAGGCTGGAGACTGTGTTTTTATTGATTGCCGCAAACCATATTCTCATGCAACGTCTACGGATCTGTGGACGTTGCAATGGTGTCATTTTTATGGGCATATTATGCCGGATGTTTACCAAAAATATCAGGAACGTGGAGGACAGCCTGTATTTCATCCGAAAGAAATTTCAGAGTTAGTTCAGGTTATGACGGAGCTTTATGCGGCAGCGGGATCGGACAGCTATGTGCGGGATATGAAAATTAATGAAATATTGAATCGACTGATTTATATTTTAATGGATAATTCATGGCATCCAGAGCACACAGCGCGTTCCAGAAAACGAATCGATCTGGAAGGCATAAAGCGTTATCTGGATGAACATTATACGGAGCATATCACGCTGGAACTGTTGTCGCAGAAGTTTTTTATTAACAAATATTATCTTACGAAGATATTTAAAGAAACGTACGGTGTCACGATTATTTCCTATATCGAAGAACGACGCATTACACAGGCAAAAAATCTTCTTAGATTTACGGATATGACAGTGAATGAAATCAGTACGGCAATTGGGCTGAATGAGGCAAATTATCTGACTCGGAGATTTCGGAAAATAGAGGGCATGAGTCCTGGAGAATATCGAAAGAAATGGTAACGTAAAACCGTCTGCACGTGAAAGTGTGCAGACGGTTTTACGGTTAAAATGGAAAATCGTATTTATGCTTGTCGCTTACATTGATGTCTTTTCCGAACTGGACTTCTATAATCTGCAATTCAGTATCGGCCAGAACAGTATGTTTGCAGCCGGCTTTCATTTTTATGGTATCACCGGCTTTTACATTTTGAATAACACCATCAATTACCGTGCGTCCTTCCCCGGAAATAACATTCCATACTTCATCGCGGAATTCGTGACTGTGATAATTCATCTGATGACCAGGATTCAGTGTTACTTTGATTGTAAGACTTTCTTTTTCCACATCAAGGACACGGAAACTGCCCCATGATTTTTCAGCAAACATGACACGGTGATCCAGTGTGTTTACAAATGGCTTGATGTAACTGGACTGTTCTTTATCGGAAACGAGAATTCCGTCCGGGCTTGCAGAAACGACAATGTTTTTTAAGCCCATACAGAGGACAGGAAGGTTCAGCTCGTTTACAACGTGAACATTACTGCAGTTTTCATTAAAAAGTGCTTCGCCGACGTTATGGCTGTCCATTGCTTCGGTCAGCGTATTCCAGGTTCCGAGATCTTTCCACATGCCTGAGAAACGCATAACTTCAATTTGCGGTTCGTGTTCGACAACTGCATAATCGAAGCTGATTTTATCTAAGGTTTCATATTTGTTGAAAAGATCTTCATAATTCTCAAAATCAATTAATGCATGAGCCCGGTTTAAAACATAGCCAAGACGGAAAGCAAAAACACCGCCGTTCCAAAGTGCACCCTGGGCAATATAGTGTTCTGCGATTTCTTTGGTTGGTTTTTCTTTAAACATGGATACTGTACTGATTTTGGAAGAAGTATCAGGAATAATGTATCCATATTTTTCACTCGGGTAAGTTGGTTCGATACCCATTAATACAAGATTTGATTCGCTGATGGCAGCTCTGGCACCTAAATCATTTAGTGCGTCGAAATAATCAATTTCCACATAAGGGTCAACCGGGCAGACAACGACAGGTTCGTCCTCGGAAATTCCCTTTACATCCTTCAGATAGGCTGCGGCAAGCGCAATGGCCGGGAATGTATCACGGCGGCAAGGCTCAACGCTGATGCCGACATCTTCCCCTAACTGATTGTGGATGGCGGAAACCTGTGATTTTGAGGTCGCGATGGTTACCGTTGCATCCTTGTCGATCGTACGGATCTGACGGTAAACGCGCTGTACCATGGATTCCAGTTCACCATCTGCCGTATGGAAAATTTTGATAAACTGCTTGGAACGGATATCATTGGAAAGCGGCCACAGGCGCTGGCCGGAGCCGCCGGATAATAAAACGATATTCATAAAGTTTCTCCGTTATCTTTCTGCACGCATCGGGTTGTTCAGGAAATCCTCGTAGGAGAGACGGATGCCGTCTTCCAGCTCGGTTTTGTAGGTCCAGCCAAGAGCGGTTGCTTTGGATACGTCGAGCAGTTTTCTTGGAGTACCATTTGGCTTTGTGCTGTCCCAATTGATTTTTCCATTATAACCGATTACTTTTGCAACAAGCTCTGTCAGCTCTTTGATGGTCAGTTCTTTTCCGGTTCCGGCGTTTACGGTCTCGTTTCCGGAATAGTTGTTCATCAGGAAGACACAGAGATTTGCAAGGTCATCGACATACAGGAACTCACGCAGCGGAGAGCCGTCGCCCCAGCAGGTAACTTCCGGCAGATTGTTAATCTTTGCTTCATGGAAGCGGCGGATCAGCGCAGGAAGTACGTGGCTGTGGGTTGGATGATAGTTATCGTTTGGTCCGTAAAGATTGGTCGGCATAACGGAAATATAATCAGTTCCGTACTGACGGTTCAGAAACTCACAGTATTTTAATCCGGAGATTTTTGCAAGTGCGTAAGCCTCGTTTGTTTTTTCCAGTTCGGAAGTCAGCAGACAGCTTTCCTTCATCGGCTGCGGTGCCATACGCGGGTAAATGCAGGAGGATCCAAGAAACTCCAGTTTTTTACAGCCGTTTTTCCATGCAGAGTGGATGACATTCATTTCCAGTGTCATGTTATCGTACATGAAATCTGCCAGTGCTTCCTGGTTTGCAACGATGCCGCCTACTTTTGCAGCAGCGAGGAAGACATATTCCGGTTTTTCCTCTGCGAAAAATGCCTCGACAGCATCCTGACGGCAGAGATCCAGTTCTTTGTGGGTACGGGTAATGATATTTTCATAACCCTGGCGTTTCAGTTCTCTTACAATCGCGGAACCAACCATTCCACGGTGTCCGGCTACATAAATTTTTGCATTTTTTTCCATCATGATATTTGCATCTCCTAAATTAAAGTGCGGCTTTCATGGCTTTTTCCTGTTTTGCAAGCTGACGGTCATGCTTTGCCATAATTTCTACTAATTCAGCATACGTTGTTTTCTGCGGATTCCATCCAAGAACGGTTTTGGCCTTGGTCGGATCGCCCCAGAGGTTATCAACATCGGTCGGACGGAACCATTCCGGATTGACACATACCAGCATTTTGCCGGTTTCTGCATCGTAGCCTTTTTCTTCCAGACCGGTGCCTTCCCAGCGGATGGTAATGCCGTTTGCAGCGAATGCTTTTTCAGTGAAATCACGTACGGTATGCTGCTCGCCGGTTGCGATGACGAAATCTTCCGGTGTTTCATGCTGCATAATCATCCACATGCACTCCACATAATCTTTTGCATAACCCCAGTCACGCAGAGAGTCCATGTTTCCAAGTTCCAGATGATCCTGAATACCTTCTGCGATTCTTCCGGCAGCCAGTGTGATTTTACGGGTAACAAAGTTCTCGCCGCGGCGCTCGGACTCGTGGTTGAACAGAATGCCGTTGACAGCAAACATACCATATGCTTCGCGATACTCTTTTACAATCCAGAAGCCATACTGCTTTGCAACCGCATACGGGCTGTATGGGTGGAACGGAGTTGTTTCGCGCTGCGGAACTTCCTCTACTTTTCCATATAATTCAGAAGTAGATGCCTGGTAAACTTTTGTCTTCTTGGTAAGGCCAAGAATGCGGCATGCTTCCAGAATACGAAGAACACCAAGTGCGTCTACATCGCCGGAATACTCCGGAACATCAAAAGAAACCTGTACATGAGACTGTGCAGCCAGGTTGTAAATCTCATCCGGCTGGACAATATTGATAATACGAATCAGCGATGACGAATCAGAAAGATCACCGTCATGCAGTGTGATTTTATCCAGAATGTGCTCAATACGAGCGGTATTTGCAAGCGAAGCACGACGGGTGATACCGTGAACTTCATAACCTTTTTCTAAGAGAAACTCCGCAAGATAGGAGCCGTCCTGTCCGGTGATACCGGTGATAAGTGCTTTTTTCATTGTGAATTTTCCTTTCGTTATTGAAATTTTTCGTTTTTTCAAGGTGTTTAGGTCTTTAGCATGTTTTATTCTATAAAAAAATAACTTCTTTGAAAATAGATTAAGAAAAGAGATATTAGCATTATATTGGTTTTTGGTGGAGGATGCTTGAAAAAACGAAAAGAAGATAAACCCAATAGGTACCAGACCCTATGAACACAAATTTGGATATCTTGGTAATAGATTCATTGTTTGGTGGAAGCATCCTCCTGAGGAGTGCATCCTTTAATTCTGGACTATAGTTCATAGTGAAAACTCCCTTCCTGTGATAGCTATATACTACCACAAAATTAATGGTCTTTCACTGACAACTATCCTAACACACAGGGGTTCCTCTTCACGACAATAAAACTGGCTCATCGATTTGCCTCCTATAAATACACTCACGAGTTAGTAACTCGTGAGTTACTTTCTTTCATGCTAGTTACCAGACCCTCTTACAATTTTAATTCCTAAATAATGACGAATATTTTTTTCAAGGAGCCGGTCACCGAACTCGTCCATGAGCTTATAAATTTCCTGTACAGAAACACGTCCTAAAACAACTCGTTTATAATTAAAATCTTCCTGAATTGCCTTTCCTGCAAATTCCGGCTCATCTGACCACGCATTCCGCTAAGAGCTGATCAGTCTTTCCGGATGTAACTGAACGCGTTTCCGCTTCAGCTGATCAATAAGTTTTCAACGTGTTATAGTTCTTTCGTAGTCATCAAATGATTGCGAAAGGAGGCATAACTATGCAAGACTACAACACGATTATCGGCTCCATCCAGATGCGTTTGAATGGATGCCAGACCAGGTCCGTTATGGACCGTTACAAGATTGGCTCAGGTACATTAAATCTGATCATGAGCCGATACCATGCCAACGGAATCCCAATCGAGGAACTCCGAATGATGGCACCTAAGGAAGTTGAGAACCTTTTCTATCCGCAGAAAAATCTACAGAGGAAAGATGTCCCACTTCCAGATTTCCAGTATTACTATGACAGAATCCATGCACCAGGGAGCCGCATGAACATTTCGTTCTGTTGGCTGGATTATAAAGAAAAGAATCCTGATGGTTATGAGAAGTCACAGTTTTACGAATACTTCAACCGATTCATAGCAGAAAACTATGGTGGCCAGAAGGTATCAATGGCCGTAAACCGAATCCCGGGTGAAAAGATGTATATCGACTGGGTCGGTGATCAGCCGGAACTGTTAACAGATACCGAAACGGGCGAGATCAAAAAAGTCCATATCTTTGCGACCACTCTTGGAGTCAGCAGTCTGATCTATGCAGAAGCTTTTCCAAATGAGAAGCTCCCATGTTTTATAGAAGGCTGTGCCCATGCTGTTTCATTTTATGGTGCTGTTACGAAATACTTTGTGCCCGATAACCTGCGAACTGCTGTAACCAGGCACACAAAGGATGAACTTATCCTGCAGTCTACATTTGCAGATCTGGAAGATTTCTATGAAACTATAGTTCTTCCACCACCCGCTAGAAAGCCGAAAGGCAAGCCTACAGTTGAAAATCATGTACGTTATCTTGAAATACACCTGGTTGAGAAACTGAAAGAAAAGATATATGTATCATTTGAAGACCTGAATGCTGAAATCAAAAAAATAGTAGCAGTCCTCAATAAACGATCTTTTCAAGGCAAGGACTTCTCAAGACAGGATGCTTTCGAAAAGTATGACAAACCATGTATGAAACCACTGCCAGGCGGATGTTACACGGCTTGCGACTATAAAGCGGTCCTAAAAGTTCCCAACAACTACCACATCGAGTATGACGGCCACTACTACTCCGTATTGTACTCTTACTGTGGCAAGCCTGCAATCCTGAAGGCAACCGCTTCAGAGATCAGAATCTGTGATCAGTATAATCGGCTGATCTGTACACATAAGCGGTCTTATAGAGAGTTTCCGCTGTATATCACGGTAGATGAACATATGCCGCCAGAACACCTTTATTACAAAGAAGTCAATTCAAAGGATGGTAATTATTACCGCCGCTGGGCTTCTGCCATTGGTCCTGCGATGTCAGAACTGATTGACAGACTCCTTAAATCATCAAAACATGAAGAGCAGTCCTATAATGCCTGTGCAGGTATCCTGCATAAAGTAAAAACAATCCCGAAAGGTGCTGCTGAAGAAGTTGCCCGTAAATGTATAGAGATCAATTCCTGTAAGTATTTTACCTTCAAGCAGATGCTGAAAAAGATGGATGTGAAGGAACTCCCCGAGCATTCACCAGGAACACTGCCCAATCATGAAAATATCAGAGGAAAGGACTACTATAAGTAAGGGTGACGTACTATGGCATACAGATTAAAAGACTATCTTTATAACGATAAACTCACAAAGGAACAGAACATACTCATGGATCGGCTGTATAAACTTCGCATGTCCGGTATGGCTGAAGCATTTGAAAAGCAGCTGCTGGAACCAAACACAGGTCTCGAACCATTTGAAGTCCGCTTTGCTGCTATTGTAAATCAGGAGTGGGATCAGCGTGAGAGTAAAAAGTTTAAACGTCTCATGAAGAAAGCGACCCTGAAATATCCTGCAGCTGATCTTGACAGTTCAATCTATGATCCAGAACGTCAGCTGAATACACACGTCATAGAACTTCTGGCCAAGTGTGATTGGATCGATGAGCTGAATAACCTGCTGATGACCGGAGGGGCCGGTGCTGGGAAAACGCACATCGCCTGCGCCTTATGTATCACAGCAATGCATCAGAACCGTACTGTTAAATACATACGTGCGAACACACTCTTAAAGGAATCAGATCATGCCAGGCAGGAAGGTACTTACTTTGAGTATTCGAATGAAATGGCAGCTTATGATCTCATGGTGATAGATGATTTCGGCTTAATGGATCTGGACATCGAGAAATGCCGCGATTTATTTGAAATCATCGAGTCCAGAGACTGCCGCAAGGCAACTATTATTATCTCACAGATTCCAGTATCCGGATGGTATCAGCTTTTTGGGGATTCCACCTACGCAGATGCCTGCTTAAGTCGAATGACATCTAAGGCATATCGCCTTGAATTTCCTGGCAGGGATCGCAGAATAACCAATAGTAATTAATCAACCTGCTGAGCTTTGCTCAGTTTGAAGCGGAATGGCGCTCCGTTCCTCTGGAACGGATGCGCAGTTCTTGCGGAATATGCATCCCGGCAGAAGAACGGAAACTCCGCCGCCAGTTGAGCGTACGCCCGCTGGTGGAGGCTTATTTTACGTGGGCAAAGGAAACGATCCGGAAAGTCCCACAGAAAAGCAAGACATGGGAAGGGTTTCAATACTCGATGAACCAGGAAAAATATCTGAAGGTGTTCCTGGATGACGGAGAAGTGCCGATGGACAACAACGCCGCCGAGCAGTCGATCCGTGGATTCTGTATCGGTAAGAAGAACTGGGTGATGATTGATACGGTTGCAGGGGCAAAATCGAGCGCCATTATATACAGCATTGCAGAAACCGCGAAAGCCAACAACCTGAAACCGTATGATTATTTCGAACATCTGCTCAGCGAAATCCCGAAGCATCTGGACGACACGGACCGAAGCTTTCTGGATGACTTGCTTCCCTGGTCACCGAAGCTTCCGGCGAACTGCCGGAAACCCGCTAAAGAAGTGAAATAAAATAAGACTGGAGCAAATCTATCTCTATCATACAGGTTTGCTCCAGTTTTGTATAGGTACAGACTATCTACCGTTTACCTATCTACCGTTTACGCTTTGAGCAGAAAACGCATACCGCTAAATCAGAATGAATGTACCGCTGATTTCAAAATAGGCGTACCGTTCGAGCAGACCTAACACACAGGGGATTGAAAAAGCTATAAAGTTATAGTATAATCGAAAACAAAAGTTCATGAAAAATGAAAGAAGGAAGTATATGAACAACTCGAAACAAGATATATTGAACAACCTGATAAAAGAACCCTTCATCAATCAGCGTATCCTTGCCGCGCAGACCGGCCATTCGCTTGGTATTGTTAATCGTTCGATTAAGGAGCTGATTTCAGAAGGTTACCTGGATGAAGAGATCCGTCCGACAGAAAAGGCACTGCGTGAAGCAAAAGAAAAAGCGCCGAAAAACGCCATTATTCTTGCCGCCGGATTTGGTATGCGGATGGTTCCGATTAATACAGAGACACCGAAAGGACTTCTGGAAATCAAAGGAGAGCGGCTGATTGAGTGCACAATCCGTCAGCTTCATGAAGTCGGCATTACAGAGATTTACGTCGTTGTCGGATTTATGAAAGAGCAGTATGAATATCTGATCGATGAATACGGCGTAGACCTGATCGTTGCTCCGGATTATGCGTCGAAAAACAATCTGCATTCCCTGAAAACGGCGGCAGCCCATTTATCAAACAGTTACATCATTCCCTGTGATATCTGGTGTGAAAAGAATCCATACAGCAGAAACGAATTATACTCCTGGTACATGGTCAGTGATCTGGTGGATGATGACAGTACCGTTCGTGTAAACCGGAAGCAGGAGCTGGTCGTACAGAAAGAGCAGGCAGGCGGAAACGCCATGATCGGTATCTGTTATCTATTGGAGGCGGAAGCAGCGATCGTGCGGGAGCGTCTGGAAGAACTGGGAAGAGATTCCCGATACGACGGAGCGTTCTGGGAGGAAACCTTATACCGGAAAGACAGAATGATTGTGACCGCCCGTGTTGTACATGCAGCAGATGCCGTAGAAATTAATACTTATGAGCAGCTGCGTGAGATCGACAGCGATTCCAGCCAGCTGCAGACGGATGCCATTCAGGTGATCTGTGAAGCACTTGGAGCACAGCAGAACGAAGTGACAAACATTACAGTTCTGAAAAAAGGAATGACAAACCGATCATTTTTATTCTCCTGTAAAGATAAAAAATACATTATGCGAATTCCGGGAGAGGGAACCGATCAGTTGATCAACCGCAGGCAGGAAGCCGCTGTATATCAGATGATCGCCGGCCGCAGGATCTGTGATGAGATTGCCTATATTAACCCGGAGAACGGCTATAAAATCACAGAATATCTCGACGGTGCGCGGGTCTGCGATGCAGAAAAGGAAGAAGATCTTCAGAAATGCATGAAGAAACTGCGGGAGTTTCACGGGCAGAAATTAAGAGTAGACCATTCCTTCGACCTGTTCGGACAGATGGAATACTATGAAAGCCTCTGGGAAGGAACTCCGTCAGCATATAAAGATTACGAAAAGACGAAAGCGCATGTGCTTCAGTTAAAGGATTACATCGAAGCAAATGCCGGAGAGCGGGTGCTCACCCACATTGATGCCGTGCCGGACAATTTTCTGTTTGTGGAAGAAAACGGAAAAGAGGAGATCCGCCTGATCGACTGGGAATACGCCGGAATGCAGGATCCGCATGTGGATATCGCAATGTTCTGTATCTATTCTCTCTACCAAAAAGAGCAGGTGGATCATCTGATTGATCTTTATTTTGAAGGAAACTGTGACGACAGAACACGCATAAAAATCTACTGCTACATCGCGGTCTGCGGTCTGCTCTGGAGCAACTGGTGCGAGTATAAACGGAAATTAGGCGTAGAATTCGGAGAGTATTCCCTGCGGCAGTACCGCTATGCAAAAGATTATTACAAAATAGTCCAGCAGGAACTGGGAGAGGAAGGAAAAGAAACATGTACAAAGTAGAGCGTGCCATTATTATGGCGGCAGGCCTCGGAAACCGGATGAAGCCGGTAACGTTAAAAACACCAAAACCGCTGGTCCGGGTAAACGGTGTGCGGATGATTGATACCGTCATCGATGGACTGCACAAAAACGGAATTACAGAGATTTACGTGGTAATCGGTTACCTCAAAGAACAGTTCCGGACACTGGAAGGAGAGTACCCGGGTCTGAAGCTGATCGACAATCCGTGGTACGATACCTGCAACAACATCGCATCGCTGTATGTGGCGCGGGAACATCTGGAAAATGCGATTATTCTTGACGGTGACCAGATCATCTATCATCCGGAAATTCTGGCACCGGAGTTTGAGCGATCCGGTTACAACAGCGTGTGGACCGATGATGAGACCGACGAGTGGCTGCAGACCGTGGAAAACGGCATTGTGACAGGCTGCAGCAGAGCCGGCGGAAAGGGCGGCTGGCAGCTCTACAGCATTTCCCGATGGACAGCAGAAGATGGAAAGCGGTTAAAAGGCCATCTGGAGCAGGAGTTTGAAGTAAAGAAAAACCGTCAGATTTACTGGGACGATGTGGCAATGTTCTGCTACCCGAAAGAGTATCAGCTTGGCATCCGGCCGATGAAGGCAGAGGATATCATAGAAGTAGACAATTTCAGCGAGCTTGTTGCACTCGATGCATCGTATGCGGATTACGCAGAAAGGGAAGAAAATGAACAGTAAAAACCAACAGAAGAAAAAAGAAATCGACTGGATGATCACGCTGGTGCCTCTGGCGCTGATCGTTGCTCTATGTATCGTATTTTTCTTTGCACCGGAGCAGTCGAATCAGGTACTTGGCCAGATTCGATTTCTGTTTGGAGACACCTTTGGAACGTATTACCTGGTCATCGGACTTGGCATTTTCTTTCTGTCTCTGTTTCTGGCAGGCTCCAAATACGGAAACATTGTGCTTGGAAAGCCGGATGAGAAACCGAAATATTCCTTCTTTGCCTGGGGCTGTATGATGTTTACCTGCGGTCTGGCAGCAGATATTCTGTTTTATTCGTTCTCTGAGTGGATTTTGTACGCAACAGATCCTCACATCGCAGAACTTGGCAGCATTCAGGACTGGGCAGGCGTATTTCCACTGTTTCACTGGAGCTTTATCCCGTGGGGATTCTATCTGGTACTGGCTGTTGCGTTTGGCTTTATGCTTCATGTAAGAAAACGAAACCGTCAGAAATACAGCGAGGCGTGCCGTCCGATTCTGGGAAAACAGACAGATGGAATTGGCGGCCGTCTGATTGACCTTCTGGCTGTCTTTGCACTGCTGGCCGGAACTGCTACCACTTTTAGTGTGGCAACTCCTCTGATGGCGGAAATCATCGGTGAGCTGTTCCATATGGAAGTCAGCAGAACTGTGATTAATATTATCATTCTTCTGATCACCTGCTGTGTTTATACCTATTCTCTTCTGCATGGATTCAAAGGAATCAGCATTCTGGCCAAGGTGTGCATTTATCTGTTTTTCGGACTTCTTGCCTTCGTCCTGCTGTTTGGCGGAGAGACGCGGTATATTATTGAAACTGGATTTTCTTCTCTTGGAAAAATGATTCAGAACTTTATCGGCTTATCGACGTATACGGACCCGATGCGTACGACAAACTTCCCACAGAACTGGACCATTTATTACTGGGCATACTGGATGGTATGGTGTGTGGCAGCACCGTTCTTCATTGGCAGCATTTCCCGCGGAAGAACCGTGCGCCAGACAATTCTCGGCGGATACGGTTTTGGTGTGGGTTCCACGCTTGTCAGCTTTATTATTCTTGGAAATTATTCGATGGGAAAGCAGATTTCAGGTGCAATTGATTTCATTTCGCAGTATAATGAAAATGGGGATTTATATCATCTGATCGTATCGATGATCAAAACCATGCCGTGTGCACCGCTGATTATGGTTGTTGCATTAGTTACGATGGTTGCATTTTATGCGACATCGTTCGACTCGATCGCATTGACGGCATCGTGCTACAGCTACCGGAAACTGGAAGACGGCGAAGAGCCGGCAAAAGGAATTCAGCTGATGTGGTGTATCCTGCTGATCCTGCTTCCGATTGCACTTCTTTTTGCAGAGAGTTCCATGAACAGTCTGCAGTCTGTCAGTATCGTAGCGGCATTTCCGATCGGCATTGTGATCGTGATGATTGCGGTCAGCTTCTTAAAAGATGCAAAACTGTATTTAGAAGAATTGCAGGGAGGAAAAGCGCATGGAGAGGAGAAAAAAGAGAATCGTTAAACTGACAGCATTTTTGTTTCTGCTTGCGGCATCCATTTTTGTGATGCCGCAAAAGGCGTTTGCGGACGAAAATGAGGATGTTACATTGCCGACGGGCGATATTAAACCCATGGAACCACAGCAGGATGAGTCCGGGATTGATACATACGGGGCCGATGAAGGCGATGAGTTCAGCGGAACGGAGTATGAATTGTATACGGTTCTGGAGAATCGTGTGAAAGAAGCGATGCTGGCTGGAAATGAATGGGTATCCATTAAAGATTTAAAAATAAGAAGGGATACCTATGACATTTGGGAATCGAAACACATAAAGCAGTGAGAATCCCCCATGGTTGAATGGAAGCGTTCAACCATGGGGGATTTTAATGGATGTTCCTCTTGCAGTCCCCCCCATTTTGTGTTAACATAAAACACGCAAATAACCAACAGCAAGGAGTTCTATTTTACATGAACATTACCTCAAAATACCGTTCTCTCTCCGTCCAGGCGAAGGCGGCGCTTTGGTTTACGATCTGCAGTTTCTTACAGAAGGGCATTTCGTTCATCACAGTTCCGATTTTCACGCGTCTGATGAGCACCGAGGAGTACGGAACCTATACGGTTTATCTGTCCTGGCTGCAGATTTTGACGATTATGACATCGCTGTATTTATTTAATGGTGTTTATGACAATGCGATGGCAAAGTACGAGAAGCAGCGGGATGAATATACATCTGCAATGCAGGGACTGACGCTTGTGATTACGGGTGCGGTTTTTGCATTGTATTGTTTTACATCGGGTTTCTGGGAGAAGATTTTAAATCTGCCGAAATCCATGATTTTGCTGATGTTTTTGGAAGCGCTGCTGAGTCCGGCGCTTTCTTACTGGTCGGGGCGGCAGCGGTTTGAGTATCGGTACCGGATTCTGGTCTGTGTGACGATTCTGCAGGCGCTGATGAACCCGATTGCGAGCTTGGTGCTGATCCGCATGAATGGCGGTACGGCCATGATGAGGATCCTGGGTATCGTCGGAGTGCAGATCTGTATCTGCGTGCCGATTATTGTGTTCCAGTTCTGCAAAGGAAAAGAGTTCTTTTCGAAGGAATACTGGGGCTACGCACTGCGGATCGGAATTCCGATTGTGCCGCATTATCTGTCCGGTATTATCCTGAATCAGGGCGACCGCATCATGATCGACAAGATGGTCGGAAAGACGGAGGTTGCGCTGTACGGGCTGGCGTACAGCATTGGTATGCTGGTGCAGCTTTTCATCAGTGGTATGAACAGTGCATTGACACCGTGGATGTACAGCAAGATCAAAAAGGGCGACATCCGTTCAATGCGGAAGGTGCTGCAGCTTCTTAGTGTTGTAGTGGTCGGTATAGCCGTGGCGCTGATGCTGATCAGCCCGGAGCTGGTGCTGATTTTCGGATCACCGAAGTACCGTGAGGCGGTATACGTCATTCCGCCGGTGGCAGCGAGTGTATTTTTTATCTTCATTTATAATATTCTCTCGATGCCGCAGTTTTATTATGAAAAAACACAGTTTCTGATGGCTGCATCCATGGCGGCGGCTGGAGCGAATGTGGTGCTGAACTTTATTTTTATCCGCCTGTTCGGTTACATCGCGGCCGGTTACACGACGCTGGCATGCTATATGCTGTATTCGGTCGGCCATTATATTGTGAGCAAACGGATTCTGGTGAACGAAGGAATCCAGGAAAATCTGATGAGTCCAGGATTTCTTGTGGCGTGCTCCGTTTTTCTGATTGGAGCAAGCATCATCTGCAATCTTATTTTCCCGTACAGAATCCTGCGTTACGCGATTCTGCTCGCAAGTGCAGGGCTGGTCTTCTGGAAGAAAGAACTTCTGCTGAAGACGATGGCGGATATCCGGAAAAAATAAAAAAGTGGGGGAGGATTTGAAACGAATGTTCAGAGACTCCCCGTTTTTGCGCGTTTTTTCTTGACAGTCACAGAAAAAACGATACAATGAAAGAATGAAGAAAAGTAAGGCATTTTAAATTAGAAAAGGAAAAATTACATGAGTACCAGTATTTCAATAAAAGAACTAAAAGAGCTCGATCCGTCAAGCTATCAGATCGTCGATATCCGCGATGCGGTAGAGATCTCCCACGGCGCGATTCCGGGAGCGCTTGTGATGAAGACAGAAGAAATCGAGACAAGTGATGCGATTGACCGGAGCAAAAAGACGATTATCTGCTGCAGCCGCGGCCGGTTCAGTGTCGCAGCGGCGGAAGAATTACAGGAAAAAGGCTGGGACGCTGTGAGCCTGGAGGGCGGTTACATCGCCTGGCTGATGGATGTGATGAGCGCGCCGGAGGAGCAGGACAAGGCGGCAGACGTGGAGAAGAGTCTCCGCAAAAAATTCAAAAAGTCGATCTGGTCCAAATTTACGAAAGCGATCAACACATACGAGCTGGTAAAACCGGGCGATAAAATCGCTGTCTGTATTTCCGGCGGAAAAGATTCGATGTTGATGGCGAAATGCTTTCAGGAGTTAAAGCTTCACAATAAATTTGATTTCGAAGTAAAATTCGTTGTCATGGATCCGGGATACAGCCCGGAGAACCGCAAGGTCATTGAAGATAATGCAAAGAGTCTTCATATTCCGATCACGATTTTTGAAACCGATATTTTTGATTCCGTATACCATGTGGAAAATTCGCCGTGCTATCTCTGCGCGAGAATGCGACGCGGTCATCTGTACCATTTTGCACAGCAGCTCGGCTGCAACAAGATTGCACTCGGCCATCATTACGATGATGTCATCGAGACGATCCTCATGGGAATGCTCTACGGTGCGCAGGTGCAGACGATGATGCCGAAGCTTCACAGCATCCACTTCGAGGGCATGGAGCTGATCCGCCCGCTGTATCTGGTGCGCGAGGATGATATCAAGGCGTGGAGAGATTATAACGGTCTGCATTTCATCCAGTGTGCCTGCAAGTTTACCGATACCTGCACGACCTGCAATAACGAGGAGAATCGTTCGAAACGCGTGGAGATTAAGGAACTGATCAAAAACCTGAAAAAGGTGAATCCGTTCGTGGAGAGCAATATTTTCCGCAGTGTCGAAAATGTCAACATTGACACCGTGGTCGGCTACAAGCAGCACGGCATCCGCCACAATTTTCTGGAAGGATACGACGACAATCCGGGGTATGTGCCGGAGGCAGAAAAAGCAGCGGCGGAAACGGAGCAGGAAAAAGAAGGAAAGTAATGCACAGAAAAATAGAAGAAACGCCGGGGCGGGAGAAAATGCTGATCCGGCTGAAAGAGCTCCGTCTGGAACGCGGTTACTCGATGACACAGGCGGCGCGGAAGATTTTCAGTCACCCGGACACCTACAACCGGTATGAAAAAGGCATCCGTGAGATTCCGTTGGACTGTCTGATTACGCTGGCAAAGCTGTATGACTGCAGTCTCGATTATCTCGCGGGTGTTTCCGATCAGCCGCGAAAATACGGAAGGTGATGTAAATGGCAATTCCTCTTTATCTGACAACGATTGAACAGGATATTTTTGATACATTCCGGTATCTGCCGCATGCGGTTGCAGTCGGTGTCGGCTTTGTGACGGTTGCGGCGGCGTGGAAAAATCAGCAGATCCAGAAGAAACGGAAACGGCTGGAGCAGTACCGTGCGCTGCACGGCGGGCAGCTTCTGGCGTGGTTTCTGGTAGCCGTCTATTTTGCCATGCTGATTTCGATTACACTGCTTTCGAGAGAACCGGGTTCGAGAACCGGTGTGGATTTGAAGCTGTTTGAAACCTGGGGAAACCAGCGTCTGCCGGACCGGTATTTTGTGGAAAATATTCTGCTGTTTCTGCCGTTCGGTGCATTACTGCCGGCGGCGGTGCCGTTTCTTCGGAGATGGTGGTACTGTGTGTATGCGGCATTTGCCACGAGCATGATGTTGGAAACTGTGCAGCTTTTAACAGAGCGCGGCTTCTGCCAGTTAGATGATGTTGTGACGAATACGCTTGGAGCAGCCATCGGGTATCTGGTGTTTGCACTGGTGCGGAAATGTTGGAGAGGGAAGATAGAAGAATAGAAGGAAAACAAGAAGGCTCTGCCCAAATGGACAGAGCTTTTTTCTTCCCTGTTTTTATAGCAAGACCCGAAAATAATGCAAAAAATTCAGCACCGCAGAGCGTGAATTACTGCGTCACAGATTTTCGTCGTACCCCGGTACGCCTTCAAATCTGTTCCTTGCAATTCGCGCTCTGCAGCACTGCCTTTTTTGCATTATTTTCGGGTCTTGCTATAGATGGAAGTGCAGGAGAGTTAATCCACCCGTTCTTTCCCCCAGAAAAACAATGCCACGGTTCCCGGCCCTGTGTGGCTGCCGATGGTGGTTCCGATGTTGTTGATCTCGACTTTTCCGTTCAGATTGGGAAAGCGTTCCTCGATAAGATCCGCAACGGCCCGCGCATCGTCGTAGCAGGCGGACTGGGAAATGTAGCATTTGCCGGAGTAGGAGAGGCCGCCCTCGGCGTTTTCTTCCATCTGGTCGACGATTTTTTTGATGACTTTTTTCTTCGTACGGATTTTGAACCGCGGAATCAGCCGTCCTTCGTTGTCCATGTTGAGCAGCGGGCAGATGCCGAGAAAGCCGCCGATTGCGCCGGAGGCTTTGGAGATGCGGCCGCCGCGCACGTAGAAGGTGAGGTCCGTGGAGAAGAACCAGTGATGGACTTTGAGGCGGTTTTTCATCGCAAAATCGTAAACCTCTTCCAGCGGTTTTCCTTCATCGCGCAGGTCGGCAAGGCGGTCCATCAGAAGACCATAGCCGGAGGAAGCGCCGAGGGAATCCACGATGAGGATTTTCCGTTCCGGGTAGCGCTCTTCAAGGTCGGCTTTGGCGATCATCGCAGAATTCAGGACACCGGAAATGCCGGAGGAGAGGCAGACGTGGAGAATGTCTTTGCCGTCCTGCAGGAATGTTTCAAAATAGGCTTCAAATTCATCGGCATTCACCTGGGATGTTTTCGTGGAAGCGCCGGCGGCCATGGCGGCATAAAACTGATCGAACGGCATGGACTTGCCGAGATCGTCCGCGTACTCGGTGTCATTTAATTTGTAATGGAAACAGATGTATGAGATTTCCCGTTTGGAGAAATGTTCTTCGGTAAGGTCTGCTGTAGAGCAGCAGCTGATGACATAGGAACTCATAAAATAATCCCTCCTTGTAAAAATGAAAGTAAGAACTCTGGTTTCTGTGCCTATTGTAGCATCCCGAATGGGAAAAGGCAACTGCGGAACGTGATTATATCCGTAATGAAAGGGGCGGTGAAATGGTGTCAAGCCTTGTATTTGCGGTGCGGCCTGTGGTAAAATAGAACTATGAGAATACGAAAATACAAAGGAGGTTTTTGCATATGCAGAATTATTCAGGAGAAGAAGGGCTGCAGTATCATCTGCAGATCCGAAAAGGCGATGTGGGACGGTACGTGATTCTGCCGGGAGATCCCAAACGGTGTAAAAAAATTGCAGCTTACTTTGAGAACCCGGTGCTCGTTGCAGACAGCCGGGAATTTGTGACTTATACGGGTACTTTGGACGGTGTAAAGGTTTCCGTTACATCTACCGGCATTGGCGGTCCGTCGGCTTCCATCGCGATGGAAGAGCTGATCCAGTGCGGCGCCGATACGTTTATCCGCGTCGGAACATGCGGCGGTATGGCACTCGATGTAGAGGGCGGCGATATCGTGGTGGCAACGGGAGCGATCCGTGCGGAGGGAACGTCAAAGGAATACGCACCGATCGAGTTCCCGGCAGTCGCAGACCTTACCGTGACGAATGCGCTGGTGCAGGCGGCAAAGAATCTTGGGAAAAAATGGCATGCGGGCGTGGTACAGTGCAAGGATTCCTTCTACGGCCAGCACGACCCGGAGCAGATGCCGGTCGGCGATGAGCTGCTGAAAAAATGGGATGCATGGATGAAGCTTGGATGCAAAGCGTCAGAGATGGAATCGGCGGCACTTTTTATCGTGGCAAGTGCCCGCGGCGTCCGTGCCGGATCGGATTTTCTTGTGATGGGAAATCAGGAGAGAGTGAAACGCGGCATGGAGAACCACATTACGCACGATACGGAAGGTGCGATTCAGGTAGCCATCGAGGCACTGCGGATTCTGATCCGGGAAGATCAGAAATAAGAAAGAAAAAATAAGGGGATACTGGAAAGGGGAGGCTGGATATGAAACAGGAAATCAGTACAGAAATAAAACAGGAGCTGGTAAAACAGGCTCTGGCAGCGCGGAAATTTGCGTATGTGCCGTATTCGAAGTTCCGCGTAGGCGCGGCGGTTCTGGCAAAGAATGGAGCGATTTATACCGGATGCAACATTGAAAATGCGGCGTATACACCGACAAACTGCGCGGAGCGCACCGCGGTCTTCAAAGCCGTATCCGAGGGCATAACGGAATTTGACGCGATCGCCGTCTGCGGCGGCCCGGGAGAGGCAGAGCCGGGGGATTTCTGCACACCGTGCGGTGTCTGCCGCCAGGTCCTGCGGGAATTTGTCGATCCGAACGAATTTCTCGTTCTCCTCTGCAAGGGCGACGGTTCCTGGAAAGAAATGACACTCGAGGAACTGCTGCCAATGGGATTCGGAAAAGAAAATTTATAAACAGAAGCCGGAAAAGAAAAAATCCAGGGCAGGTACGGAAAGTACCGTATGCCCTGGATTTTTATGTCCAAGATATAAAAATTATTTACTGAAATTTCGGCTCACAGGTCAGATCGCATCCCAGACGCTGGAACATTTTGCGGTCCACATCGGAGAGCATAACGCTGGAGTGCACCTGGCAGCCCTTTAACTGCGGCAGGCAGGAGAGTGCTTTCTGTGCATCCTCGCTCTGTGCAGCAGTAGCAGACAGCGCAATCAGAACCTCGTCGGTATGAAGACGCGGGTTCTTGCTTCCGAGGTATTTGGTTTTCAGGGTCTGGATCGGAGCGATGGATTCCGGTGAGAGAACATGTACGTCATGGTCGATGCCGGAGAGCTCTTTTAATGCATTCAGCAGAAGCGCCGCGCTCGATCCGAGCAGATCGCCGGTCTTTCCGGTGATGACGCGTCCGTCCGGAAGTTCCATGGCAGCGGCCGGTGCGCCGGTCGCCTCGGCACGAACAAGAGCCGGGGAAACGGTGGTACGGTCTGCGGCAACGATGTTTTCCTGTTTCATCAGAAGCTCGATTTTGTAAGCCTCAGTCTCGGAGCGGGAGCCGTCTGCGATACCGTCCACAGCAGTGTAGTAGCGGCGGATGATCTCCTGACGGGAAGCCTCGCGGCATGCCTCATCATCGATAATGCAGTTTCCGGCCATGTTGACACCCATGTCTGTCGGGGATTTGTACGGGCTCTCGCCGAAAATCTGCTGGAAGATCGCGCGCAGAACCGGGAAAATCTCAACATCACGGTTGTAGTTGACGGTTGTCACGCCGTATGCCTCGAGGTGGAACGGGTCGATCATGTTGACATCGTTCAGATCGGCGGTAGCAGCCTCGTAAGCCAGGTTGACCGGGTGCTTCAGCGGCAGATTCCAGATCGGGAAGGTCTCATATTTTGCATAGCCGGCGTTTACACCGCGTTTGTGCTCATGGTAAAGCTGGGAAAGGCAGGTTGCCATCTTTCCGCTTCCCGGTCCCGGTGCGGTAACGACAACGAGCGGGCGGGTTGTCTCGATGTACTCGTTCTTTCCGTATCCCTCATCGCTCACGATCAGCGGCACATTATGCGGGTAGCCCGGAATCGTGTAGTGAATGTAAACCGGGATGCCGAGCTTCTGCAGTCTCTTCTTGAAAGCGTCTGCACTGTGCTGTCCGGAATACTGCGTGATGACAACACTGCCGACATAGAGGCCGCGTCCGCGGAACTCATCAATCAGACGGAGCACGTCGCTGTCATAGGTGATGCCGAGGTCGCCGCGGATTTTGTTTTTCTCAATATCGGCTGCGGAAATCGCCATTACGATCTCAGCCTGGTCGGAGAGCTGCATCAGCATGCGCAGTTTGGCATCCGGTGCAAAGCCCGGAAGAACGCGGGATGCGTGGAAATCGTCGAACAGCTTTCCGCCGAATTCCAGATACAGCTTGTTGTCAAACTGGTTGATGCGGTCGCGGATATGCTCAGACTGCATTTTCAGGTACTTCTCATTGTCAAATCCAATCTTCATGGTATTTTTCTCCCTTTTTATCCATGGTGTCTGTTAAAAACAACTGTTTTCATTTTACTATACGGAAAAGTCCTGTGCAAGAAAAAATTATCGTGGGAACTTTAGAAAATTAAGGAAAAAAAGAGCTGAAAATAAAAAAATCTCCTAAAAAGGAGAGAGGCCGGGACTTGTTAGGGCCCCGGCGGTATGAAAAAGAAATCTATCTATTAGAAAGGTTGGCATTGGAGACATGCTTCCAAGGGTGCTTTGCTGTCTCCTGGTTAAAATTTATAGAAAAACGATGGAGGTTTGTGTTTGTTTCCTTCGTTGTTGATGAGATTAGTATACGGAAAAATTGTGACCAGAATGTGTACATGAGATAAAGCTTTTCTGAAGAGAAGATGAAAACAAAACAAAGAAAATCTGACGGAATCGTAAACAGAGGAAAGTTTTGGCGGAAAAAGGGGTCATGCAGAGGGGCAGCGGTGCATAGAATGCAGGGGAAGAAGGAAAAAGCAGCGATTCCGTGACGCGGAGCAGAGACGGGAAAACGCCGCAGGTCTCAAAACGGTGCGGAGCTGCTGGAACGGAGAAAGCTTGCAGAACGTAATCCTGGATATGGTCAACCGTTTTGGATATGTCGGCGTCCTGATTCTGATTGCCGTGGAAAATGTCTTTCCGCCGATTCCCTCCGAGGTGATTCTGACGTTCGGCGGTTTTCTGACGACATGCACCCGTCTGCATCCGGCGGGCGTTGTGCTGTCATCCACGGCAGGATCGCTTCTCGGGGCGCTGGTTCTCTATGGAGCGGGAACGCTTGTCAGCCCGGAGAGCCTTAGTGAACTGCTCGACAGCCGCCCGATGAAGTTTCTCGGATTTCACGCGGAGGATGCCTGGAAAACGATTACATGGTTTCAGAAGAAAGGCCAGCGGGCCGTTCTGTTCGGCCGGTGCATTCCAATCATCCGAAGCCTCATTTCCGTCCCAGCCGGGATGGCACGGATGGAGATGCCGAAATTTCTGCTGTTTACAATCATCGGAAGCACGGTGTGGAACATTCTTCTCGTCGGAACCGGTGCTGCGGTCGGTGTGGCGTGGGAGCAGGCGGCGGGATATGTGAAGATGTATGCAGATATCGTTTTTCTCGTGCTGGCAGCCGGAGCGGTATGCTTTCCGGCGGTGCATTTATATAGGAAGAAACACAAATGAAAAAACGTAAGTTGCATGAAATGAGGGACAAAATGCAAAAAATATACTTGCAATTCGACAGGAAGTGTGCTAATATACACATCAACAAGTAAAAGGGAGTAGCGAAACGCCGCGGGAAACAAAAACGCATCCCGGGTGGGTTTGAAATCGTCAGCCGATGTCGAGAGACGTCCGTATCAAATGAGAACGCAAGACTTTTATTGTGGCAGTCGTCATGATAGGAGTCTTTTTTTATGCTCCTGAATACCAAAGACAACATGAACTGCCGGAGCAATCCAAACCGTTGCCAGCGGAACAAAAGTGGCGGAAAGAGGAATGTATGAGCAGCGAGAGAGTGAAAAAAGAATTATACGAAACAGCAATGACCGGAGAAAAGGCACTGACCAGTCTGATGTATGTACAGATGACACTGTACGCAGCCAAAAGCCAGAGAACGTACGCAAAGGTACGCGGCGAGGGCAGAGCGATGATGCGCCACACAGGGATCCACATGAATCAGTATTTAAGGGCTGCAGGGAATGACCTGGAAAGCTTTCGGATCCGCTTAAAGGAAACGCACCTGCCGGATGAACTTCAGCCGAAGGCGGGAGCGTTTCTGGTTCAGACGGTACATACTTTTGATACGACAGAGAAAAATCAGATGTACCGCCAGGAACTGCTGGGACTGGAAGCGAAAGTAAAAGAAATAGCAGAACAGATTGAAGGACTGCTGAAAGGCATGCGGGAACTTGGAGCATAAAGAGGAGAGAACAGGAATCGGAACAGCAAAACGGTTCCTGTTCTTTTTTTGCGGTCATAGGATAGAAAAACGGATTTGCAAATTATGAGAAATCCGTCCTTTTCTGACACTTTTCCGCCAACCGCCGGCTGGCAGGTGGACTTTTTTCCGGCAAAATGTTAGAATAAACCTATTCAGAGTCTGGTAAGGATAAAGGAGAAAAACGTTTTGGCAGAAGAAATTGCAGTGAAAGTGATTGCCCGGATCCACACGGATTTCCCGGAAAAGTTCGGGATTCCGCGGCAGAGCGGGCTGATTGAAGAATTAAAGAGTACGATCGTCTTTGAACCGGAGTTCCGCGATGCGAATGCGCTGCGCGGCATCGAGGAATATTCCCATCTCTGGCTGATCTGGGAGTTTTCCGAGGCTGTGCGCGACACCTGGTCACCGATGGTGCGGCCGCCGCGGCTTGGCGGAAACAAGCGGGTCGGTGTATTTGCAACGCGCTCTCCGTTCCGGCCCAATCCGATCGGGCTTTCTTCGGTAAAGCTGGAGCGTGTGGAGCAGCATCCGGCACTCGGGCCGGTGCTTCATCTGTCGGGGGCAGATCTGATGGATGGTACGCCGATTCTGGACATCAAACCGTATCTGCCGCATGTGGACAGCCATGCGGAGGCACTTGGCAGCTTTACGGAAAAGACGAAGGAATACTTTATTCCCGTTGAAATTCCGGATGAGCTGCTGGAAAAAATTCCGGCGGACCGCCGGGAGGCACTGAAAAAAGTGCTGGAGCAGGACCCGCGCCCATCGTATCAGAACAGTGAAGAGCGCGTTTACGGGCTTTCCTTTGCGGGAATGGAAATCAAATTTCAGGTAAAGGACCAGGTGCTGCATGTCGTGGGGGCAGAGCGCGCCGGAACGTAAACCGGCAGGAAAAACAGGGGGATATACAAGAAAAATGGAGAAGGAGGAAACAAAAGTATGTTATATCCAAGTATGACACCGTCCCGGTTTGTCAGTGACCTTTCGGGCATCTGGGACTTTGCGACGAGCCAGAGTCTCCTGCGCGTGCAGGGCAACAAGAAGGGAATCTTCACCCGTGACCGCAAGCCGAAACTGGCGGCACATTATTTCCGGGAGAGATGGCATCAGATTCCGGATTTTGAGTATAAAAAATAAAGAACAGACAGGAAGAAAGTATGGAACGGAACGTAGATATAGACAAGATTTCAGATGGAAAACGATATGGAGCGAATGACATGGTAAAAGTGGGCTGCGACGACTGCCGCGGATGCTCCGCCTGCTGCCGCGGGATGGGCGACTCGATTGTGCTCGACCCGATGGATCTTTACCGGCTCGAGAGAAAACTCGGCAAAACGATGGAGGAGATTCTGACGGCGGGATATATTTCACTCCGCGTAGTGGACGGTGTGATTCTGCCGCATCTGAAAATGACGGAGCAGTCAGACCAGTGCAGTTTCTTAAATGATGAGGGCCGGTGCAGCATTCACGATGCGCGGCCGGGCTTCTGCCGGATGTTTCCGCTGGGACGGCTGTATGAGAACGGAACGTTTTCCTATTTTCTTCAGGTCAGCGAATGTCCGAAGGAGAATAAGACAAAAGTCAAAGTCCGCCGCTGGCTCGACACGCCGGAGCTCGGAAAGTATGAAGCGTTTACGAACGAATGGCATTATTATCTGAAAAAAAAACAGAACGAGGCGCGCCGGACAGAGGATGACGCGCTGCGGCAGCAGATCAGCATGGGAATTCTGAAGCTGTTTTATCTGCTTCCGTATGACACAAAGACCGATTTCTATGCGCAGTTTGCGGCGCGGATGGAAGCGGCAGGGAAAAACTGAAAAATAAACAGAAACAGGACAGCAGCCGTTGGTTCGAAAACAGAACCAGAGGCTGCTGTTCTTTGTATCGGTGGATCAAAGGCTGCAGGACATAGAAAATCAAAATCATATTATAAGCGGCGGGACAGTGTTCTGGCATAAGCGAGGAAGGCTTCGCGGGTTTCACGCTTCCGTCTGCGGCTACAGAAGACGGTCTGTCCGTTTTTCAGCAGAACCTCGCCGGTTGCCTGCACGAGCGCAACGTGGGAGAAATTGATCAGCAGACCTTTTCCGTTGCGGAAAAAACGGCCGGTTGAGACAAGACATACCGTCAGGCCGGCAAATGTGCACCGGGTTGAAAAGTCACCCTGAACGGTATGCAGAATCAGCCGGTGCTGACAGGCCTCCACATAGATGAGATCATCCAGCGGAAACCGGATTCGTTCCGAGGCGCCCTGTGTGATGATGACCGGAATTTCGAGAAGAACCGGATCGTTGGAATTCAATGGAAAAATCAACTCTGAGTACAAAATTACCACCTCCTGAATTACTTACCGTTTGCGTCGATGTGCAGCCGTTCACGTCGAAGCGGTTGTCCGGCGCAGGAAAACATGATACTGTAACTATGAAATCATTACAGGAACGATCATACGATTACAAACTGTAGTTTAGCACATCCATAGGATTTCATTCAAGCCGAAAGGCCTCACTTCTGATAAAATCGTTCGACGAACAGTGACACACCGCGACACCAGAACTCGAAAAAGATCAAAAAAGTAAACTCCATGTAGAAAAAACACAGAAAAGAAAGTGAAAATCGAAAGAAAAGGAGGCATAAGCAGATTGACGATGTGAGATAGATTTGGTATAATATTCCAAAAATAAATATTACATATAACATTACTGCAAAAAGAAATACAAAGGGCAGATGGAGAAGATTATGAGAAAAGAAATGGAAGAAATCAGAGAAAAGGTACATACAACAGCAGATGCAGCATTATTCTTATGTTTTCAGGAGCTGAACGGAAGCCATTCCAAAGGTGTGATCCGCCTGCCACTTCTGCATTACGATGTTCCGTTTGCGGGATACGGGGAAATGCTGCTTTGGATGAACCGGATTTATGATTTGCTCGGTATGCCGGATGCGGGAAGCTGTATGCGAAGCCTGCGGGAAGAAGAAAAAGACGAATGGGAATTTACGGAGGATATGAAAAACCGGCAGGAGACCACGCTTCCGGCCGGAACCGAGCGGATGGTCAGCATTCAGATTCAGTTCCGCCAGCACTGCAGTCTGCAGGGATTTCTGATCTGCGGAAAGCAGAAAGCCGGTTTCCGTTCGGCGCTGGAGCTTTTGTATCTGCTCGAAGACTGTCTGCAGGAGCAGGAAAAACAGGATGCCTGAAAACGGGAGAAGATGTCGAATAGAATGAGAGCGGGAGCTATGAAGGAAGAAAAAAAGATCAGAAAAAAAATTAAAATTGAGGATTTGCTGCCTAGGGATCCGGTCCGCGTCGATCTCGATGCGATTCTCGATTATGTCCAGGGGAAAGCAGTTCTTGTGACGGGAGGAGGAGGCTCCATCGGCAGCGAGATCTGCCGACAGTTAGCTGGCCACGGTGTCGGTCATCTGATCATTTTTGATATTTATGAAAACAATGCATACCAGATCCAGAAATCGCTGGAATGGGAGTTCCCGAGGCTTCACATGACGGTGCTGATCGGTTCGGTGCGGGATGAACGGCGGCTGCAGTCGATGTTTTCCCGTTACCGGCCGGATATCGTCTTTCACGCAGCGGCGCACAAGCATGTGCCCCTGATGGAGGGCAGTCCGAACGAGGCGATCAAAAATAACGTGATCGGAACCTTAAAGACGGCGCGCACGGCAAGCCGGTATCACGTAAAAAAATTTATTCTGATTTCGACAGACAAGGCGGTCAATCCGACGAACATCATGGGAGCGAGCAAACGGCTCTGCGAGATGGTGATCCAGATGATTGGAAAACACAGCACCACGGAGTTTGCGGCGGTGCGCTTTGGAAATGTACTTGGCAGCAACGGCAGCGTCATTCCGCTGTTCCGCCGCCAGATTGAGCACGGCGGGCCGGTGACGGTGACGCATCCGGACATCATCCGTTATTTTATGACGATTCCGGAGGCGGTCAGTCTGGTGCTCGAGGCGGGCGCGTATGCGAAAAACGGCCAGATTTTTGTCCTGAACATGGGAGATCCTGTCCGAATTGCGGACCTTGCGAAAAACATGATCCGCCTTTCCGGGTATGAGCCGGGAGTGGAAATCGAGATCAAGTACATTGGCCTGCGGCCGGGCGAAAAGCTGTATGAGGAGCTGCTGATGAATGAGGAGGGGATGCAGACGACAGAAAACACCCGCATTTTTATCGGCCGGCAGATTGCTTTTGATGAGACGGTATTCCGAAAACAGATGAAAGAACTCGAGCGGGCGGCGGAAAACGAATGTCCGGACATCTGCGAGAGGGTAAAGAGAATGGTGCCGGAATATCAGTACGAAGGAGAAAAGAAGCATGACGGACCTTCATATACATATTCTGCCGGGGGTTGACGACGGTTCCCCGAATCTGTCCACATCCCTTGAGATGGCGGAAATTGCGGCAAAGAGCGGAGTGCGTATCCTTGCTGTGACACCGCATGCAAACCAGACGGGAATCGAGGGCGTGGAGGATGGGTATGTCAATTACGATTCGGAGCAGCTTTTGGAGCTGTTTTACCGTCTGGAACAGGAAATCCGGAAGGAACACATCCCGATCAGCCTGGTGCGCGGCATGGAAATTATGAGCATCGGGCCGCTTAACGAAAAAATCAAAGAGAGAAAGCTGATACCGCTTCATGAAAGCCGCTATTATCTGATCGAGGTGCCGTTTGACATGGCACCGGACGGGATCAGAAGGCGGCTGATGGAATTTCCGGCCATGGGAAAGATCCCGGTGCTGGCACATCCGGAGCGGTATTTCTGCGTGCAGGATTCGCCGGAGCTTCTGTATGAGTTCCGGGAAATGGGCGCAGTTCTGCAGATGAACAAAGGAAGTGTATTTGGAAGATTTGGAAAAGAAGCAGAGCGGACAGCACAGTATCTGCTGGAAAACCGTCTGGCAGGCTGTGCGGCAAGCGATGCCCACCGCGTCAATTACCGGACACCGGACATGAGACCGATCCGGGAATTTCTGTCGGAGTGGTACGGTGAATCGTATGCGGAGCTTCTGCTGAAGGTAAATCCGAGGAGAATTCTGGAGAACCGGCCGGTTCTGTATGAGCCGTCTCCGGAACGAAGGCGGAAAAGACGCTGGTTTGTCTGAAAAACGAAAGGAGACATCAAAAGGATATGCACAAAATGAGAGCGGCTGTTCTGATTTTATTTCTTGCCTCATCGCTCGCGTTTGGCGGGTGCCTGATGCGGCAGCGAACCGGAAAAGACGGGAAAGGGCCAGAGATTTCGATGGATAACAGTGAAATTTCGGTCAGTATCCACGCGGATGAGGCGGAGCTTCTGTCCGGCGTGACGGCGTACGATGCGAAGGACGGCGATGTGACGGATTCGCTTGCGGTAGAACATATTTCCAACTTTATCGAAAAAGGGCGGCGGAAAATCAGCATCGTTGCCTTTGATTCGGACAACAATGTCACCCACGCGGAACGGGAAATGGTCTATAACGACTATACATCGCCGGTCTTTTCCCTGGATGGGCCGCTCCGGTTCAGTGTGAATGCAGATGACCTGACGGAAGGACTTTCCGCAGAGGACTGTCTGGACGGAACGATTACGGACCGCATCCGGCTCTCGTATCAGGATGAGATCAGCAGCACGCCCGGGCTGTATCAGGTAACGTATTCTGCTGCCAACCGTGCCGGGGATGTGACGAGTCTTCCGGTGACGGTGGAACTCTACGATCCGGCCGAGGAGAGCGGAAAGCCGCAGATTACTTTAAGCGAGTATCTGATCCATCTGGAACTGCAGCAGGCGTTTGATCCGAAGGATTATCTGGAGCAGGTGAATGTGGATCAGATGATGTATGAAAAAGGAGAGGACGATGAACTTCACGCGGTTTCCGCGGAAGACAAGATCCTTGGGGAAGAAAAACTTTCCATAGAGAATCCGGTTGACACCGGAAAGGAAGGTGTCTATGAAGTAACGTATACTGTGACATCGGAGGAGGGACAGACAAGCTCCATCCGCCTGATTGTCTGCGTCAATGAATGAGGAGGTTCCAGATGGGAGAATACGACAGAACAGGAAACGGACAGAACGGCGAAGCAGACTGGGATCTTCGGAGCATTCTGTGTGATATGGCAAAAAACTGGTGGATCATCCTTCTGATTGCCTGTTCGGCGGCGATGATAACCTACACGGTGCTGACGGCAGTCCATCGGGATCAGTACACGGTGAAAACCACGTTTGCCGTGATGGGGCGCGGCGAGAATGCAAATGCAGCATCGAGCCTTTCTTCGACGTATGAGATGACGCAGAAATTTCAGGCGATTCTGGAAAACAATATTTTAAAGAAAAAAGTGATGGAGGAGCTGGGATGCTCATCCTTTCCGGCGGACATGAGCGCTTCAATTGTGCCGGAATCCAATTTAATGGAGCTTTCCGTGACAGCCGATTCGCCGGAAACAGCCTTTCGGGTACTGCGGTCGGTGCTGAAGAATTACACAACCATTTCAGATTATATTATTCCCAATGTAGTATTGGAGACACTGCAGCAGCCGCAGGTTTCCAGCAATCCGTCGAACCGGATTCCGACGGAAAAGTACGCTGCAATGGCATTTCTGGCGGCCGCGCTTGGTACGGCGGCGCTGGTGGGCTTCTTTTCCTTTCTGCGGGATACCGTCAAAAATGAAGCGGAATTTGGCCGCAAGATTGATGCGGATCTGCTGGGAACCGTGTACCATGAAAAAAAGAGGAAAAACAGCTCCATGCTGATCACGAATCCGGCGCGGAGTTTTCCCTATGTGGAATCCCTGAAGCGCATTGCTTCCCGTGTGCGCGGAAGACTCGACCGGAGAGGGGGAAAAGTGCTGCTGGTGACCAGTGTGGCGGAAAATGAAGGAAAGTCGACGCTTGCCGCCAATCTGGCGCTTGCCCTTTCAGAGGAACAGAACCGTGTCCTTCTGCTGGACTGTGATTTTCGTCAGCCGGCGCTGTATAAGATTTTTGAACTTCCGCAAAAGGCCGGAAAGGATTTCGGACAGGTAGCAGCCGGAAAGGAGTCGGCGTCCAGCGTTTTTGAAAAATATAAGGATACGAATGTTTACATGGGCATCTGCCGGGAACGGCTGGAGGAACCGTCGGAAGCAGTCGGCGGTGAAATTTTCCGGCGGATTCTGGATATGTGCCGGACAAACATGGATTATATTATTCTGGATACGCCGCCGATGGGCGCGGCCGCGGATGCGGAGGAGCTTGTGGAGCTGGCTGATGGTGCGGTTCTTGCCGTTCGGCAGGACGGCGTGCTGACACGGGACATCAACGATGCCATCGACGCGCTGAACCAGAAAGAAGAAAAGGTCATCGGCTGTGTGTTCGGCAATGTTTATCCGGGATTCGGCGAGCGGATCGGAGGCAGCTATGGTTACGGTTACGGATACGGCGCCTATAGCAGGGCAGAACGATGAGAGGGAGCAAAAGAGCATGAACAGAGAAACGTATGAAACCTATTCCGCAGCGGAACCAGAGAAAATAGATCTGATCGCCTTTCTGGCGGAGTATTTCCAGGCGTTCCAGAAATTTTTCTTTGGTGTGCTGGCACTTGTAATCCTTGCAGGAGGTGGCTCCTTTCTGACGGCAAAGCTGCGGTATCAGCCGGTCTATGAGGCATATACATCGTTCGTGGTCGGATCGAACCGTGCGGTCGGTTATTCTTATTACGATAATGTAACGGCAGAGCAGCTTGGAAAGACCTTTCCGTATCTTGTGACAAGCGGCGTACTGAAGGATGTTGTAGCGCGGGATCTTGGAATCGGGGCGGTGACATCAGAAATTCAGGCGAGCGTGATGGAAAATACCAATCTTTTTACTATCCGTGTGCGGGACGCATCACCGGAGACGGCGTATCGGGTGATGAAATCCGTTATCACGAATTATCCGGAGGTGGCAGAGTATATCATTGGTGCGACGACACTGACGGTGGTGGATGAAAGCGGTGTTCCGGCAGTGCCGGTTAACAGCCAGGATGCGTTGCGGGCCGGCACGTATGGTGCAGCAGCAGGACTTGCTGCGGCCTTCCTGCTGCTGTTCCTCTATGTGAGAACAAGAAAAACCATCCATTGGGCGGATGATATTAAGAAGCTGACGAATGCGGCATTCCTTGGAAATCTGCCGCAGGCGAAGATCAAAAAAAGAAGCAGCGTAAAGGAACAGACCATTATCATCTGCAATCCAAAAGTGCCGGATGCCTTCAAAGAGGCGGTGCAGCTGATCCGGACAAGGACGGAGGACAGAATAATTGGAAAAAATGACTGTCCGGTCCTTCTTGTGACGAGTGCCGTGCCGGGGGAGGGAAAGACGACGGTTGCCGTGAACCTGGCGGAGGCGTTCGCGAAGAAGAAATACCGCGTAGTACTGCTGGACGGAGATCTGCGGAATCCTTCGGTGATGAAGTGTATGGGACTGATCGGACGGAAAGAGCGTGGAATTGCTGCCGTGCTGAAGGGACAGATGGATTGGGAGGAGGCACTTACCGACTGCCGGGATCTGACGCTGAAAATCCTGCCGGGAGCGGGAAGCACGCAGAATCCTGCAGGGCTGCTGCGCTCGGTACGGATGAAGACCATGATCGAAAGCCTGAAAGAAGAGGCCGATCTTCTGATCATCGACACGCCGCCGTGCGGAGTGCTTTCGGATGCGGCACTGTTCGGCGGAATTGCCGACGGAGCAGTTCTCGTGGTACATCAGGGAACAACGAAAGACCGGGAAGTCCGGCGCGCGCTGGAATTTTTCGAGGATTCGCAGATTCCGGTCTGCGGCTATGTGCTGAACGGCGTGCAGGAGGGCACGACGGGCTACGGATACAGCAGCTATGGCAGCTACGGGTATGGAAAATATGGTTACGGTTACGGAAAGTACGGCTATGGGAAAGAAAAGGAACGCCGGAACAGTGACCGGACAGCAAGGGAGCAGGGAGGAAAAGCATGAGGGAGAAGAAAAAAGGAGTTTATCAAAAGTATCTGAAAAATCTGTTGGACCGTCTGCTGGCGCTTGTGGGAACGGCAGCATTATCGTGGCTGCTGCTGGGAGTCGGCATTGCAGTCCGCCTGGATTCTCCGGGACCGGTGCTGTTCCGGCAGAAGCGGGTGGGCCGGAACGGGCAGTATTTTTACATATACAAGTTCCGCACGATGCGTATCGACACGCCGCATGATATGCCGACACATCTGCTGAACCATCCCGATTTCTTTATCACAAGAGTCGGACGCTTTCTCAGGAAAACATCCCTCGATGAGCTGCCGCAGCTCTTCAATATTTTAAAAGGCGACATGGCGCTCGTCGGTCCGCGTCCGGCGCTCTGGAATCAGGAGGATCTGATCTCTGAGCGGGAGCGGTACGGCGCAAACAGTGTCCGTCCGGGCCTCACCGGCTGGGCACAGATCCATGGGCGGGATGAACTTCCGATCCGGGAGAAAGCGGAACTGGACGGATATTATGTGCATCACATTGCATTAGGAATGGATCTCGAATGCCTCTGTAAGACAGCCGGCGCGGTACTGCGGCAGGATGGAATTCATGAGGGAATGATGGAAAACAGATGGCAGTAAATGGGGAAGAGAGAAGAAAAAAGTAAAAGCAGAGTGGATGCTGTCGAAAACGAAAGAAAATTACTGGAAAATAATGAGAAAAGTAATTGCATATTAATGGGAAGATGATATAATTTGCAAAATAAATAATGAAATAAGTAATTAAATGATGCGGGATATTACATGAAACGGGAAAGAGCAATGAAAAAACGACTTCTGATTGTAACAAACCATTCGTATATGTTCTGGCAGTTTCGAAGAGAACTGGCGGAAGCATTGCAGAAAGAGTATGAAGTGATTCTGGCGATGCCATTTGTCGGGCATGAAGAAGATTTCCAGAACATGGGAATCCAGTGCATTCCAATATCCATGAACCGCCGTGGGGTGAATCCATTTACGGAAGCAAAGCTGCTATGGGATTATGAGCGTCTGCTGAAAAAAGTGAAACCAGATCTTATACTCACCTATTCCATAAAACCGAATATCTACATAGGCCTGCTCAGCGGCCAAAAGCAAATTCCGTATTATGCCAATGTACAGGGGTTGGGAACAGCATTTCAAAAACCAGTCTTAACTGGGCTTGTTACAATTTTATATCGAAAAGCGTTCCAAAAAGTGAAATACGTGTTTTTTGAAAACAAAGAAAATGCCAGTGAATTTTGTAAAAGAAAAATCATATCCGCCGATCGCCAGATCGTCCTGGCCGGGGCAGGAATTAATCTGGAAAGATACAAAATGCAGCCTTATCCGAAGCACACACGAATCCATTTCCTGTATCTTGGACGAATTATGAAAGAAAAAGGAATCGACGAACTGTTTTATGCTGTCCGGCATCTGAAAAAAGAAAACGAAAACTTTGTCCTTGATCTGGTTGGTTTTTTTGAAGATGAATACAAAGAGCAGGTAAAAGAACTGGAAAAACACAGCATCGCCCATTTCTACGGCTTTCAGTCGGATCCACGTCCGTTTTACATAGAAGCAGACTGCGTAGTGCTCCCCAGTTACCATGAGGGAATGAGTAATGTCCTTTTAGAAGCCGCCGCCACAGGCCGCCCAGTCATCACAAGCAATATTCCGGGGTGCAGGGAGAGCGTAGAAAATGGGAAAAGCGGTCTGCTGGTTGAGGTAAAAAATAAAGAGATGCTGTATGACGCAATGAAAGAGATGCTGCATTGCAGCAGAGAAGAACGAGAGCAGATGGGACAGGCGGGGAGAGAGAAGATGGAGAGAGAGTTTCGGAAAGAAGTTGTGGTGGAGAAAACAGTGCAGAGTCTGCGAGGGGATGAAAAAAGAGACTTTTAGTAAAACAAAAGGAGAGATGTGAAAGATGTCCATAACGAACTATTGGTTTCAATTAATTTGGATTTTGACAGCAGGGATAATTCTGACAAGATTTCTGCCGAAAAAGCAGGAGATCGTTATGGGAAGGACCGAAGAAAGATGGCAGATGGCACCGGCGGTGCTGCTGGTGATTCCGTACATAATAGCAGCAGCATTACGATCTGATAATTTTGGAGATACCTATGCATACCGGAGAGTTTTCAGCGAAGCACCGAATAGGATAGCTGAGCTCCCATTCTATCTTCAGGGAATAAAAAAAGATAAAGGTTTTTCCGTTTTCATGGTGGTTTTCAAAAGCTTTATTGGAAATTCATCTGTTTGTTTTTTTCTGATCATAGCTGCAATACAAATGTTATGCATGGCATTTATCTACCGGAAATATAGTGAAAACTATTGGATGAGTATATTTATTTTTGTTGCAGGAACGGATTACATGTCCTGGTGTCAGAATGGTATTCGCCAGTTTTTGGCAATTGCAATTATTATGGCGGGATTTCCATTGCTTCTGAAAAGAAAATATGTATCACTGACAGTAATTATCCTGTTAGGGGCAACGTTCCATGCGTCAGCGCTTCTTATGGTACCGATTATCTTTATTGTGCAGGGGAAAGCATGGAATAAAAAGAGTGTGCTGTGTATTTTAGGATGCATTTTAATACTGATATTTGTAAACAGGTTTACAGATGGGATGAACGATGCGCTGTCAAATACACAGTATTCTAATATGGTAACGGACTGGAAAGAGTGGGAGGATAATGGAACCAATCCAATCAGAGTATTCGTCTATTCTATTCCTATGATTTTTTCTGTGGTTGGACGCAGGCAGATCAAAGAAGCGGATAACCCGGTAGTTAACATTATGACAAACTTCTCAATCCTAACAAGTGGAATTGCAGTTGTATCGATGAAAACTTCCGGTATATTCATAGGACGGCTGATTTCTTATGGATCTGTGTATTCTGCGTCCATTTTGCTTCCCTGGGAAATGGAAAATATTTTTACAGAGAATTCGGCGAAAATTATAAAAAGTGCTGCTGTTTTGGGATATATTGGATTCTTTTATTATCAGATGCATTTTATATGGGGGCTTATATGAAAAATCCAGAGATCAGTGTAATTATGGGAATGTATAACTGTGCGGATACGCTGTCAGAAGCAATTGAATCGATTTTAAACCAGACAATGAAAGAATGGGAGTTGATTATGTGCGATGATGGATCATCCGATGCAACGTACGAAGTGGCAGAGCTTTATAGGAAAAGATATCCGGAAAAAATGATCTTACTGAGAAACAGAGAAAACAGGGGACTTAATTATACCTTGAACCGATGTCTGAAAGCGGCCAAAGGAAAGTACATTGCAAGAATGGATGGGGATGATATCTGTCTGCCGGAACGATTTGCGGCTGAATATGAAACATTGGAAACAGAGAAAACAATTTCAATCGTAAGCACAGATATGGGATATTTTGATCAAACAGGAATATGGGGAAAGATAAGTCATCCGGAATATCCAAAGAAAAAGGATTTTCTGTATGGATCTCCGTTTTGCCATGCACCATGTATGGTAAGAAAAGAAGCATACGATGCAGTGGATGGATACACAGAGAAAAAAAGTATTTTACGGGTAGAAGATTATCATTTATGGATAAAAATGTATGAGGCGGGATACAGAGGTAAAAATATTCCAAAACAGCTTTATCTCATGCGGGATGACAGAGCAGCATATAAGAGAAGAAAGCTTCGATACAGAATAAATGAGGCCTACGTAAAAGGAATAGCGGTTCGAAAACTGGGGCTGCCGATAAGCGGATACCTATATACGATGCGGCCAATTCTTGTGGGAATTTTGCCAGAGAAAGTCTATGACTATTTTCATAAAAGAAAATTAGAAAGCAATGCAGGAATGATAACCAGTGAATAAAAGATGTGATAGAAAGGGATGGATACATGATACCGAAGAAAATACATTATTGTTGGTTTGGGAAAGGGAAGAAATCCCGATTGGCTTTAAAGTGCATAGAAAGCTGGCATCAGTATTGCCCGGACTATGAAATGATCGAATGGAATGAAGAAAATTTTGACATAGACATGAATGGATATACACGAATGTGCTATGCGGAAAAAAAATATGCATATTTAAGCGATTATGTCAGACTTTGGGCGGTGGAAAAGTATGGAGGGATCTATTTGGATACAGACGTGGAAGTGATTCGGCCACTGGAAAAGCTATTGCAGGAAGATGCATATTTCGGATTTGAAAATAAGCGGTATGTAAATACGGGACTGGGATTTGGATCCGCTGCGCATGGAGCAGTGCTTCGGGCGATGCTGAAGGAATATGATGTGCTGCTGGATGGAAAGAATGGAGTAAGAATGTGTCCGGAACTGAATACAAAAGCATTGACCGCATTAGGCTTAAAACAGAATGGGCAGAAACAAAAAATATGGGAAGCGGCAGTGTATCCGGTGAATGTTTTGAATCCATATGACAGTGCAACGGGAAAGCTGGAAAAAACAGCAGATACGGTTTCTATTCACTGGTATGCGGCATCCTGGATGAACACAGCACAAAAATTACGAGGGAAGATAACAAGACCGATTCATAGGATTTGGGGAGTAGATGTATTTAAGAGGTTTCGAATATGAAGAGAACAATGTTAATTGTATCACATGCATTGGAACTGGGTGGTGCGGAAAGAAGTCTGATAGGATTTTTAGAAGCACTGGATGAAAGCAAATGGGAAATAGATCTTTTTTTGCTTCGTCAGGAAGGAGAATTAATGGATGCGATTCCGGATAAAGTCCATCTGCTTCCGCAAAAAGCTGCGTATACAGTTTTGACGCACCCAATGAAGGCAACTTTAAAAGAGGGACATGTTTTATTAACAATGGCAAGGCTATATGGAAAAACAGCGGCGGTGATTTATGATCATAAGCATAATTACCGAGACAGTGATGTGAACTTAGAATATAGCCATAAATATACCAGCCCTTTTATGCCGCGAATACAACCCCAAAAGGAGTATGATCTGGCGGTAAGTTTTCTGACACCACATTATATTGTAACGAAGAAAGTAAATGCTAAGAAAAAGATCGCATGGATCCATACGGACTATTCCCGGGTGCAGATTGATATTTTATCCGAAACAAAAATGTGGAAGGCATATGATTATATCGCATCTATCTCAGAGGCAGTTACAAAAGAATTTTTGAAGAAATTTCCTACATTAAAAAATAGAATGATATTGATAAAAAATATTTTGCCGGAACAGCTCATCAAAAGACAGGCAGAAAGTTTTTCGGTGGAAAAAGAAATGAATGCATCGGGGATAAAAATATTGTCAATTGGCAGATTCTGCTATGCTAAAAATTTTGATAATGTGCCGGATATATGTCGGCAAATCAGGCAGAATGGATTGGAAGTAACCTGGTATTTAATTGGTTTTGGAAAAAATGAAAAGCAAATCCGTAAAAGAATATGTGAGACAGGAATGAAACAATATGTAAAAATTCTGGGGAAAAAAGAGAATCCATATCCATATATCAGGGCGTGTGATGTTTATGTGCAGCCATCAAGATATGAGGGGAATTGTGTAGCTGTAAGGGAAGCTCAAATGCTTGGAAAACCGGTGATTATTACGGGATATCCAACAGCAGAAAGTCAGCTGAGAAACGGAATAGATGGAATCATAGTGCCGCTGGAAAACAGAGCGTGTGGAGAAAAAATCAGTGAAATATTACGGGAACCGAAGCGGCTTGAAAAGCTGGTGCAGGAGTGCAGGAAAAAGGATTATTCTAACAGGCAGGAAATCAACAAAATAGAGTGTATTTGCAGAGGATAGAAATGAGAATACGAATTATCACTTGCCATGATGTATATAATGCAGGCGCAAGCTTACAGGCATATGCATTAATGCAATATTTGAAAGACTGCGGTCATGAGGTGAAAATTATTGACTATAAGCCGGACTACCTAAGCAGGCATTATAGTCTGAAAGCGGTAAATAATCCAGAATATGACAGGGCAGGAATTCGAGAGATTTATTTGCTGGTGAAGATGCCAGGAAGAATAAAAAAATTATTCAGTAAAAGAAAATATAGATTTGATGCTTTCCGGAAAAATGCGTTAGAACTGACAGATACAACATATAGAACGTGTGAAGAACTAAAAAATATAGAAGAAGCAGACCTGTATCTGGCAGGGAGCGATCAGATATGGAATCCAATCTTTCCAAATGGAAAAGATCCTGCATTCTTTCTGCAATTTACGGAAAAGGGAAGAAGGGCATCGTATGCGGCGAGTTTTGCAGTTGATGCGTTAAAAGAAGAAGACCGACAGCGTATGAAGGAATGGCTTAAATCCTTTGATGCTGTTTCGGTCAGAGAGCAGACAGGAGCTGCATTGGTGAAGCAAATGGGACTTCAGTCTCAAAGAAATTGTGATCCCGTTTTTTTGCTGAAACAGTGTCAGTGGAAAAAAATATTGCCGGAAACAGAGACGAATAAAAAGTATGTGCTGCTTTATGATTTTGATAAAAACTGCGTGGCAGAGGAAATTGCGGAAAAAATTTCTAAAAAAACAAAAACAGAGATCTGGTCGGTTTTTAAAACAGAAATCTGTGACAAAGTATGTGCAGATATTGGGCCGTTGGAATTTGTAAATTTAATTTTAAATGCGGAAGCTGTAGTTTCTAATTCATTTCATGCAACAGCGTTTGCATTAATTTTCCATAAAGAATTTTTTGTGATCGAAAGAAAAGAACGTATCAATACGCGGGTGAATGATTTATTGAAAGTATTTGGAGTGGAGGACAGGAAGATGGATCATGTGAAAAAACTGCAGACAGCAAAAAAGATAAACTGGCAAAGGATCGAGTTCATCCTGCAGAAAGAGAGGAAAGAAGCAGAAGAATATTTAGCGAAAATAACAGGAGAAAAGAAAAATGAATAGGCCGATAATATCTGTTGTTATCCCCGTTTATAACGTCGAAGCCTACATAGAACGTTGTGTAAACAGCGTGCGGAATCAAACGGTAGAAAATATAGAAATCATATTGATTGATGATGGATCACCGGATCAGAGTCCGGTTTTATGCGATCAATATGCGGAAAAAGATAGAAGAGTGCGAGTGATTCATAAAAAAAATGGAGGACTTGCGTCTGCAAGAAACAGGGGAATAACAGTGGCAACTGGAAAATATATTTTCTTTTTGGACAGTGATGACTGGCTGGAAAAAGACGGTCTGCAGCAGCTCTATGAGCTGGCGCAGAAATATCAGGTAGATTTCGTCAGATATAGAGCATTTCGGACAGAATGGCCAGGGATGGAAAGAAATGTTCCATGTCGAGTGGAAACAGTAAGAGAAATGCAGGGAGGAATTTATGATAGAAAGAGAATTTTACAAGAAATATATCCAAGACTGCTGGCTACGAGGCAATTAACTTTGGGACCTGTTGTTGGGGCATGGGGAGCATTGTATAGAACGGATTTTTTGAAGAAAAATCAGATATTTTTTTTCGAAGAGATTAAGTTTAGTGAAGACATCCTTTTCAGTGCAAAAGTGATTTTATGTACACAAAAATTTTACTATAAAGAAGAAGCCGGAATTTATCATTACTGGTATAATCCAGATTCTATTTCGAAATCATTTCGAGAGGGAAGATGGGAATCGTGTAAGAAAATAATAGAACATGCAGAGATAGAATTCAAAAATAGAAAAGAGTATTGTTTTGAGCAGCAATTGAACTGGCTGACATGGTTTGTTATATTAGTTGGACTGAAGGAAAGAGGTAAAATGACAGACAGGAGTGAGAGAAAAGTGTATTGTAGGAAACTACTGAACGATCCTGTAGTGAGAAGATGTCCATTAAAAATACAGGAATTTGATGTGCCCGAAAAACAAAAAATATTGTTGTATATGATAAAGAAAAACTGGTGGTGGATATTCAGCCTGATTTAAAGGGAGGTTGAAAATGATTTTTAAAAGAATAGCGGCATGGATTGCTTATGAGATACGGGAAGAAAAGATTACACTTTCTTCACAGGATGCGAAGAGAATACTGATGGATGTTGCACCGCCCGTGTCGCCGGATGTATTTTCTGAAAACAGGAGCAGAGAGATTCGATATGATCTCACGATTATAGTGCCTGTATATAACTCGGAAAACTGGCTGAAGGAATGTATGGAGTCGATCGTCCTGCAAAAAACAAAATATTCCTTTCAGATAATTGCAATTGACGATGGATCGACGGATCGAAGCGGGCAAATTTTAAATCAATACATAAAAAATCCATGTGTAGAAGTTATTCGGCAGGAGAATAAAGGGTATTCGGGTGCAAGAAATGCAGGACTTGAAAGAGTAAAAAGCAAATACATTATGTTTGTTGATTCGGATGATGTTTTATTACCGAATGCAATAGAGTGTTTGCTGTCAAAAGCGTATCTGGAAGATGCGGATATTGTAGAGGGAAATGGCTATCGCTTTGATAAAAATGGTTTTCTTGGAATGATAAAAAAAGAACATTTGCCAAAAGAAAGAAATCAATATTGGGGAGGCCCCTGTTTAAAGGTGATGAAAGCAAAACTGTGGGAAGGATTGAAATTTCCGGAGGGCTATTGGTATGAGGATGCAATTATCGGAGCTGTGATTTTTCCAATGGCGAATAAAGTGGATTGTTTGTCTAATGTAGTGTATGCATATCGAATTCATGGAGAGAGTATTACACAGAAGCATGATGAAAATCCAAAAAGAGTAGATTCTTATTGGATTATGCTGTTAATGGCTGAGATTCAAAAGAAAATGGAGATTCCTTTTGACTACGAGAATTATCAAAGGGTAATGAGACAGATTGTATTTACCTGCCGGAGGATTGTTATGCTGCCGGAAAAAATAAAAAAGGCTGTATTTGCAGGGGAATGTGAATTTGTCTGTACTAATTTTAAAGAGTATTTGAAAAAAAAGGACAGATATTATTTTCTTGCAAAAGCAATTTTAAATAAAGATTATGCAAAATATTCTATTTATTGCCAGGAGTTTATATGATACCGAAAAAAATTCATTATTGTTGGTTTGGGGAAAACGAAAAACCATTGCTGGTAATTGAATGTATTAAGAGCTGGCAGAAATATTGTCCGGATTATGAAATTATGGAATGGAACAGCAAGAATTATGATGTTCATAAAAATAAATATATGGAGCAGGCGTATCAGGCAAAACGCTGGGGGTTTGTATCTGATTATGCCAGACTGGATATTATTTACCAGTATGGAGGAATCTATCTTGATACGGATGTCGAACTAATTCGATCACTGGATGATTTGTTAGAAACAGATGGCTATATCGGATTTGAGAAGAAAGTGGATGAAGAATGTGATGAGGTTTATGTGAATACGGGACAGGGGTTTGGCGCATCTGCTTTTCATCCGGTCGTGAAGGCGATGATGGATATTTATAAAGAGATTGATTTTGCTGAGCAGGAAAAAGAAAATTTAAAAACGTGTCCTTATTATAACACAGCGGCACTGGTAAAACTGGGAATGAAGAAAGAAAATGTGGAACAGGAAATTTGTAAGTTTCATATTTATCCAGCAGAGTATTTCTGCCCGATCAATTGGAAAAGTCATAAGTGTGAATTGACAGATAATACATATTCGATTCATCATTTTGAAGCATCATGGCTTACAGAAAAAGAAAAGAAAAAAAGAAAATATCTAAGAAATATGGACTGTATGATTCATCTGCCGAACAGAATATGCAGAAGTATTTTAGGAAAAGAGAGGTATGAGAGCATAAAGAAAAAAATAAAATGGAAAGGATAGCGTATGGATGTTTCAATTATTATTGTTAATTACAATTCCATAGACTTAACAATCGATTGTGTCAATTCAATATTTCAACAAACTGCGGATGTAAAATTTGAGATTATTATCGTGGATAATGCATCAAAGAACAAAGAAGCAGAAAGATTACAGGCGGAATTTGAAAACAGCGTTAAGATGATAGAGGCAGAAACAAATCTTGGATTTGGAAAAGCGAACAATCTGGGAACAAAATACGCAGCGGGGGATTATGTATTTTTTCTTAATCCCGATACGGTTTTGATGAACAATGCAGTAAAAATTTTATGGGAAGAGATGAAAAACAATCCAGATATGGGATGTACAGGCGGAAATTTATATACACCGGAGAGAATGCCGTGTCCGTCTTTTTGTTTAAGGTTTGATGATTTGGGAACGGAAAAGAGATATGCATCCTGGCGGTATTTGATGCTGTCAAAAGCAGAACAAAAATTATACAGAAAACATCCTGCATTGCAGATACGAAGAAAAGATTTTAACGATACGAATCAAAAGATAGAAGTTGCCTATATATTTGGGGCAGACATGATGGTGAAGAAAAAACTCTTTGAGCAGTTGGGAGGATTTGATGAGGATTTTTTTATGTATGCAGAGGAGGAAGAGCTGTCCTGGAGAATTAAAAAAAGAGGTGAAAAAATTTATAATATACCACAGGCAAAGATTATTCATCTGGAGGGAGCGACTTTAGAGAAACAGCATGATTTTAATGAAAAACAATTCACCCTTCGAATAAATGGAACGATGACGTATTTCTGGAAACGATATGGGAGAGAAGGCATATATCAATTTTATAAATTTCGTGCATTAAGATATCAGAGACTCAAAAAAATTGCTGAGATTCAGAAGAAAAGCGGTGTGAGCTTTCAGTTTGAAACTCGTTTGAGATGTCTTTTGGAATGTTTTGAAAAAATCATGGAAAAAACAGAAGGTGAGGGGAAGAAAAATGGCAGAAGTTAAGGATGGGAAAGGAGTTAAGCTGATTGCATTTTACCTGCCTCAGTTTCATGCAATACCATTGAACGACCAATGCTGGGGCAAGGGGTTTACCGAATGGACAAATGTACGAAAAGCACAAGCATTATTTTCCGGGCATGATCAGCCCAAAATCCCACTGGACCTTAACTATTATGATTTAATGGATGATCAGGTAAAGATCTGGCAGAGTAATCTGGCAAAAAAATATGGGATTTTCGGATTTTGCTATTATCATTATTGGTTTAAACATGGTGAGAAGTTGTTGGAAAAACCGGCGGAACAAATGCTGAAAAACAAAAAAATAGAGGTCCCATTTTGCTTTTGCTGGGCCAATGAAAACTGGAGTAAGAACTGGGATGGTGGAGATCAGGAAATCATCATGGAGCAGGATTATGGCGGAAAAGAAGAGTGGGAACGGCACTTTCAGTATCTGCTGAATTTTTTTCAAGATGAACGATATATAACGGTAGATGGGCGCCCATTGCTCGTTGTTTATAAGCCGGAACAAATGATCGATATTTATAAGATGGCATCGTATTTTAGAAGAAGAGCAAAAGAAGAAGGCTTTCCGGATTTATGTCTGGCATTTCAATTTCCGGCGTATTATTCAGATATGTATTACAGAAACGATATTTTTGATTATCAAATTGAATTTGAGCCTGTATATTCACGAAATATCGAAAACCAGGAGCTACCTGGAACAAGCAGAAAAATTTCTTTGATCAGAAAATTTTGTGGAGAGGAAATGGTGTCGTTTTATCGAAAATTTCGAAAGAAGAAAGGAAGAATGTATTGGAAGAAAGAGCAGAGTCTGGGAATGTATTTTTACGATGAGATATGGGATTTGATTTTAAATGCGAAATGGAAGAAAAATTTTTGGCCGGGGTGTTTTGTGGATTGGGATAATACGCCAAGAAATAAACATGGAGTTATGGTCAGTGGATTTTCCGTAGAAAAGTTTGCTGAATATATGAAAATACTGGTACAAAGAGCACGGAAAGAGGAAAAGCCGGTAATATTTATTAATGCATGGAATGAATGGGGAGAAGGTGCTTTTCTGGAACCGGACACAAGATATCAGTATCGAAAGCTTGAAGCAATAAAAGAAGCATTAGAATAGGGAAAAGGGTAAATGAGAAATATAATTTCCGAAAAGAATGAGACAAATTGCTGTGGATGTGGAGCCTGCAGTAAATGCTGCCCCAGACATGCGATTTACATGGAAGAGGATGAAAATGGTTTTGATTATCCTAAAATAGATGAATCGAAGTGTACGGAGTGCGGAAAATGTTTAAAAGTCTGCAGTTTTGAGAAAAAAGAGCAATCACGAAAAGAAACGTATGCGGCACAGGCAAAGGACGCTGATCTGGAAGAAAATGCTTCGGGGGGAATCTTTACCGTGCTGGCGCAGGAAGTGCTAAAAAGAAAAGGAATTGTCTATGGATGTGCTATGCTTTATGAAAACCAAAACTTAGTAATAAAACATATCGGGATAGATAAAATAGAGGAACTTTGTAAATTAAAGGGTTCAAAATATGTACAAAGCAATTTGGAAAATGTATATGTTGAAATTAAGCGGCATCTGGAACATAACGAGACTGTGTTGTTTAGTGGAACGCCTTGTCAGATAGCAGGACTGAGAGGATACCTTCAGAGAACGTATGCAAATTTATATACAATAGAAATTATATGTCATGGTGTACCGAGCGCAAAATTATTCCAGAATTATTTAGGATACATAGAATCGAAAGAAGGAAAAAAAATAGCAGGATTTTATTTTCGAGATAAAAGCAGCGGGTGGAAGTTATACGGAAAAATGATATTGGAGAACAGGGATGGAAGTCAGAAAGAAAGATATTTTGAACCGGAAGAAAGCTCCTATTATCAAATGTTTTTAAATGGATACACATACCGGAAAAGCTGCTATTTTTGTCCGTTTGCATCAGAATATCGTCAGGGTGATATTACCATAGGAGATTATTGGGGGATAGAGCTGGTGCACCCGGAATATTTGAAAAAATATGGAGGTGAAATAGAGAAAGAAAAAGGAGTCTCCTGTCTGATTGTGAATAATGAGCAGGGAAGGACTATGCTTGCGAAATATGGAAGTAACATTATAAAATATCCGTCATCTTATCAGCGGGCAGCAAAATATAATGCACAGCTGGTACAGCCGTCTGCACTGAAACGGCAGCGGGAGAAAGTAATGAAACTGCAAAAACAGAACTATGCATGTGTGGAACGGTGGTATCAGAAACGAAGAAACAGAATTCTGTTTGTGAGAAAACTTCGTTCCATGATACCGAAAAGAATCAAAATATTTATAAGAAAAATCAAAGTTTAAGGTTAGAGAGAAAAAGATGGAACAACAATTTAAAACAGTTATTACGGCAAATTCAAAATGGATCAATCTTCATTTAAAGGAAACATATGAGTATAGAGACCTGATTTTTTTATTTGTGAGAAGAGATTTTATTTCGAAATATAAACAGACAATTTTAGGGCCTTTGTGGGCGGTGATACAGCCCCTGTTAACAACCATAGTGTTCACTGTGATTTTTGGTTCACTGGCAAACCTGACTACGCTGGATGTGAAAGCAACAGAAGAAACCGTAATTCCGGCATTTCTGTTCTATATGGCAGGTACGATCTGCTGGAGCTATTTTTCATCGACGGTCAGCAGTACGGCAAACACATTTATAACAAACAGTTCTATTATGGGAAAGGTATATTTTCCAAGGCTGGTATCTCCGGCAGCGTCAACCATATCTAATTTGATTTCCTTCGGTATTCAATTTGCCATGTTTTTGATTTTTTTGCTGTATTTTATATGGAAAGGGAAAATGGAAATTCGATTGTCCGGGTATCTCTTTCTATTTCCAATATTGATCATTCAGATGATGATGCTGGCGATGGGAGTTGGAATTATTGTTTCAGCGCTTACAACAAAATATCGTGATTTGGCGATGCTGATAGGCTTTGGATTACAATTATGGCAGTATGGAACGCCAGTTGCATATGGATTGCGGCTTGTACCTGAAAAATATATGAAGATTTATATGCTGAATCCAATGACACCGGTCATCACTTCATTCCGCTATATTTTTTTTGGAACAGGATATTTTCATGCAGGATACTATGGAATGGGGTGGGGAAGCACAATGATCTTATTTGTACTTGGAATTGTGTTATTCAATAAAGTGGAAAGAACATTTATGGATACCATTTAAGGAGAACAGGATGGCAGAAAAACAGATTATGGTCAAAATAGATCATGTATCAAAAGAATATAGACTGGGTGCAATCGGGGGAACAACATTACGGGAAGATCTGGAACGATTCCATGCAAAAATAAGAAAAAAAGAAGATCCGACACTGAAAATAGGCCAGAAAACACCAGAGTATGGAAAACGTTTTATGGCGCTGAAGGATATTTCATTTGAGGTAGAAAAAGGAGAGACAGTAGGGATTATCGGACACAATGGAGCAGGAAAATCGACATTGCTGAAACTGCTGTCAAGAGTAACGGCACCAACAAAAGGAAGCATTGGAATGAATGGCCGTGTGGCATCTATGCTTGAAGTAGGAACGGGATTTCATCCGGAATTAACGGGACGTGAAAACATTTATATGAATGGGGCAATATTGGGGATGAGCCGTGCAGAAATCGGAGAAAAACTGGATCAGATTATTGCATTTTCCGAATGTGGAGAGTTTATCGATACGCCTGTAAAACGATATTCCAGTGGGATGTATGTTAAACTTGCATTTTCTGTGGCAGCTCATCTGGATAGTGAAATTATGATTATGGATGAGGTTCTGGCTGTCGGAGATATGAAATTCCAGCAGAAGTGTCTTGGACGGATGGGAAAGGCGGCAAATTCAGAAGAAAAAACGATTCTTTATGTGAGTCATAATATGAATACCATTCGTCAGCTTTGCACCCGCTGCCTTGTACTGGATCACGGCGAACTGATATTTGACGGCGGGGTAGAAAGAGCAATTGATTTGTATATGGATACAGCTGTTAAAAACGGAAGTGTAGATATTGATCTGAAAAATAAGAGAATGGCACATCTTCCGCCAGTTATTAAGGCGAAAATGACACATGTGCATCTTGTGGACAAACAGGTACCGGTATATGAATTTGAGGAAAAGCTGAAATTTGATTTGTCGGTTGAGGCCAAAACAAATATTTCAAATCTATCCGTGAGGGCAGAAATAAGATCAGCAGATGGAGGATCTGTTGCAGCGGGAATTTTGCAGGAATTTACATCCTTTTTTGCAGGAAGAAGCAAAATATTGGAAATGGAATTGCTGCTGCGTGGACTTGTACCGGGAAAATATTTCGTATTGCTGGTGATTTATAATGTAAACGAAATGGGAACTTACGATGACTTGGATGCAGTGTTTCCGGCATTTACATTTGAAATTCAGGATAGTAAACATGCTTTAAAGATTAACTGGAACGTAAATGCCTGGGGAAAAATTCGATTAGACGATTTGAAATGCGTGGGTGAGAGAGATGATTCCTAAAAAAATACATTATTGCTGGTTTGGGGGAAAGCCAATTCCAGATTCGGTCAGGCGATGCATGCAAAGCTGGCAAAAGTTCTGTCCAGACTATCTTATTGTAGAATGGAATGAAAAAAATTTTAATATAAAAGAATGCCCGCAGTATGTAATTGACGCATATCATAGGAAAAAGTGGGCATTTGTTACAGATTATGTAAGACTCCGGGTTGTGTATGAATATGGAGGGATATATTTTGATACAGATGTAGAATTAGTGAAAAAGATTGATTTTCTGCTAAAATACAGTGCTTTTTTTGGATTTGAAAATAAAAAATATATTTCTACGGGGCTTGGATTTGGCGCTGAACGGGGATGCGGTTTGTTGTATGAAATGATGGAGATGTATCAAACGATCCCGTTTATTTTAGAGGACGGATCAGAAAATAAGAAGACATGCCCGGTTATTAATACAGAAATCTTTTTGAAACACGGACTGGAACAAAAGGATAAGCAGCAGATTTTAGAGGGAAATATTATGATTCTACCATCCATTTGTATGTGCCCCATTGATTTTGAAACAGGATATAGAAGAAAATCAAAAAAAACAATTTCGGTTCATTGGTTTCATGCAAGCTGGATGGAAAGAGCAGAAAAAGAGTATCATAAAAAACATCGTCAGGCATTGTTAGAGGAAAAGAAAAATGATTGGAAATATCTTCCGAATCGTATGATTAAAAAGCTTTTGGGAGAAAAAATCTACTTGAAAATAAAAGGATGGATCAGATATGATAATGGTTAGTATTATAATTCCGGTTTATCAAGGGAAAAGCTATTTAAAACGGTGTATCGACAGTGTGCTGGCACAGAGTTGTCAGGAATATGAAATTATTTTAGTGGATGATGGTTCAACAGACGGTTCGGCCGAGATATGTGATGAATATGCTGAAAAACAGAAGACAATAACGGTGATTCATAAAGAAAACGGGGGGCTTTCTTCTGCTAGAAATGCGGGCTTAGAAATTGCATCAGGGGAATACGTAATGTTTATTGATGCGGATGATGTGGTGCATAGTAAAATGCTTGAAACAGAGCTGAAAGTTTTGAAAGAGGAAAATGCGGATATCTTTATCTGCGGATTAAAACATTTTGCTGAGATAGAAGAAGTAGATACATGCGCTGAGTTACAAATCAAGAATTGTGTGGAAATCCAGTCTGGATTGGAAATTGAAAGCAAACTTTTTTGTGGTCAAAACGTGGAAAAATATATATCCTGTTGTGGAAAATTATTTAAGAAAACAGTATTTAATGGAATCCGTTTTCCGCAAGGGAGGTTATTTGAAGATGAATATATTACGTATCAATTGTATTATAGAAGTGAGAGAATAGCAGTAACAGATATTGTATTTTATTTCTATTTTACAAATCCGTGTGGAATAACAAAAAATTTGACGCTCAATAAACGATTTGATGAATATGATGCACAGGAAGAAAGAATAAAATTTTTTAAGAAAAAAAGGTGTAAAGAACTTTATCAGGCGGCATTGTTAAAACTGCTGAATTCAGCGCAGTGGGATTTGATAAAGTGCCAAAAATGGAAAGAAGGTTTTGATAAAGAACGAGGAGAAAAATTTCAACAGCAGTATAGAGAAGCACTGGAGCAGGCAGAAAAAGAGGGGATTGTACGCTTTAAAAATAATTATGATTTTTATGTATTAGCATATCCTGAAAAAGTCAACTTTTTTAGAGTGAGAAGACAATGGCAGAATCTGCTGAGAATGATTCGATCTAAAATATAAGATGGTTAGAAATAGAATGAGAAAACGATGTAAAAACGGGTATAAGCTGCGCAGGGTAGTGGGCATATTGGTTGTTATGCTTCTGTGCATAACAGGAAAAAGTGTTATAAAATCGAAATATAATTTAAACAGCATAACATATATACTGCAATCGAAGAAAATTTCGGAAGAAATTTGTCTGATACAAATAACAGATCTCCATAACAGCATCTTTGGTTCGGATAATAAACATCTGATTTCTAAAGCAGCAATGAAGTCACCAGATTTGATTATGATCACCGGTGATCTTCTAAATGCAAATGAGCCAGATAATAATATTGCGGTAACGCTGCTGGCAGAATTATCTGCAATCGCCCCAACATACGTCTCCCTCGGCAACCATGAACTGGAATACGAGCAGAACTACGGTACAGACATTACCGCTCTCTACGAATCCGCCGGCGCCACCGTCCTGAACTATGAATATAAAGACATCACCATCAACAGCCAGCCCCTCCGTATCGGCGGCATTTACGGTTACTGTCTCCCGGACAAATATCTGGAAACTGGCGAAGCGGATCCAGAAGAGTGTAAGTTCTTGTGGGATTTTGAGAACACCGACCGTTACAAAATCCTGCTCAGCCATCTTCCGATTGCCTGGCTGAAAAATGACGGGCTGGAGGAGTGGGACATTGACTGCGTATTTTCCGGCCATCTTCACGGCGGCCAGGTCATTCTGCCTGGCATTGGCGGTGTTTATGCGCCGGACATGGGATGGTTTCCGGGACAGCTGAAGGGGATTTTTGACTCGGAGGATGGAAAACGGCATCTGGTGCTGTCGTCCGGACTTGGAAATACGGAATTGGTTCCGCGGTTCAATAACATTCCCGAGATTGCCTGCGTGGAGCTGATGCCGGATGGAAACCTTCATAAAACATAAAAATAACACAGAGCCGGATTCCTGATGCATGGAAATCTGACTCTGTGCGTTACATGCAGCGGCCTTATACAAACAGGGTACATCCCTGTCGCTTGAACTGTTCGATCTTTTCGTCAATGAGCTCCGGCGTTACACCGAGATGCTCGGCAAGACACTGCTTGCAGAAAAACTGTTCTGCGCCGCGGTTGATAAATTTACGGTGGGCGCCGATCTCGTTATGTGTGAGTTCTTTGCCGCACTGCATACAGCGTGCCATCAGAGTTTTATGACCTTTGCACGGTATACTTTTGATGCAAATGGCTCGAGCTCTGTGACAAGGGATGCATTGTTTGCACACAGGTTCTCGCAGGTCCAGACCTCAGTAAGTTCCAGAGTACGGCCAGTGGAGAACGGAAGGCCGATCTCATCCAGATTCATGGCTGCACGTGATTTTTCATCACTGAGATTGAACATACCGATGGCGAGATCTCCGTCTGCGAGTGCCTTCACATAGATCAGAACCTTGTCATTCCATGCATGGTTTTTCACTTTATACGGCTGACGGCAGAGCGGATCCTGGTTGATGCGGATCATTTCGTCATTCATGAGAATGCGGCGGGTTTCGTCGCTCATCTCGCGGATGTCGCAGCCGATCATCAGCGGGGAGCCAAGGAATGCCCACAGTGCATAGTGTGTCTGATACTGGACATCGCTGCAGCCGGCCAGTCCAACATTTCCTTTTCCATGCATGCCGACGATCAGCATGTCCATATCGTTGAAGCAGCCGACGCCGTTGTACGGATGCAGTTTTTCCTGCTGTGCCACGAGATCTTTGACAGAATCCCAGGTATCAAAGATGTCGCCGGTGGAACGCCACATGGAAGCGCCGGTTTCTTTGATCCACTCATGCGTTTCATCAGCACCCCAGGAGCAGGCAGAGAAGAGAATGTCGCGGCCGCAGTTCTCGAGTGCCAGTCCCATGCGGCGGTACAGATATTTTCCGTGCAGGATCGGGCTGTGGTAGCAGTAGTCGTATTTTAAGAAATCAACATCCCAGGATGCGAAAGTTTCCGCATCGACAAATTCGTGCTCATAGCTGCCAGGGTAGCCGGCACACGTCATGTTTCCGGCGCAGGAATACATACCGAATTTCAGCCCTTTGGAATGAACGTAATCGGCAACGGCTTTCATACCATGCGGAAATTTTTCCGGATCCGGCACAAGACGGCCGTTTTCATCGCGTTCACGTAAGGACCAGCAGTCGTCGATGACAAGATATTCGTATCCTTTATCGCGCAGGCCGCTCTCGGCCATGACATCAGCAGTTTCAAAAATCATTTTTTCATTGATATTTTCTCCGAAGGTGTTCCAGGAATTCCAGCCCATCGGCGGTGTAAGTTTGATCATAGTATTGACCTCCCGTAAGTTTTGATGTACTTTGAGTATAGATGGATTTCCAGAGCAAAACCATGGAATTTTAAGACAAAAGCATGGATTTTTGCTTCATAAAGAATAAAATACGGGAAAAGGAAAGAATATGCTTGTATCAGAAATGAACGGGATCCGGCCTGTCGATGCCGGGCGGCAGGACTGCCATGATCTGCATTCCTGGGGGCCGGGTGTACGGCAGTGCTATATTATACATTATATTATAAGCGGAAAGGGAACGTTTACCTGCGGGAAAAAGACGTACACACTTACCGCCGGACAGAGCTTTTTAATCTGTCCAGAGCAGGTGGTGCAGTACGCGCCGGATGAGAACGAGCCGTGGGAATATGTGTGGGTTGATTTTGTCGGGGAACAATGCCGGCAGATTCTGGCACGGTCGGTACTGAACCCACAGCAGCCGGCGGCGCCGCCTCTCCGTCAGGAAAGGCTTCTGCCGTATTTTGAGCGTCTCTGCCAGATGGAACTCTATCGCCGGAACAGCCAGGAGGCCGTCGGTGTGCTGCTTGCGCTTCTGGGCGTGTACCAGGATCTGGCGGAGCCGCAGCGGGAGGAGAGAAAGAAGGAAGATCCGCGGATCATGGAAGCGATGGCTCTGATTGCCGCAGGGTATCATAGGAGTGGGTTCTGCGCGGAGACAATTGCGCGGAAAATGGCGGTCAGCCGCACAACGCTGAACCGTCTGTTTCAGAAGAAAATCGGCTGGTCACCAGGACAGTATCTGCTGGAATATCGGCTGCAGCAGTCAGAAAAGCTGCTGCAGATGGGGATGACGGTCAAACAGACGGCGCTGTCGTGCGGATTTGAAGATCCCTTTTACTATTCCCGTGTGTTCCGGAAACACTATGGAATGCCGCCGTCGGATTACCGGCTGGAGTTTGCAGAAATTCAGTGAACGGCGGGCGTTACCGCTCGTCGGAGAGATAATTCCGCATAGAGCGCAGGGCGGACTTTTCCAGCCGGCTGACCTGCGCCTGCGAGATGCCGATTTCCCGGGCAACCTCCATCTGGGTCTGCCCCTCATAGAAACGCATGCGGATGATCTGGCGTTCGCGCTCATTGAGACGGGCGACCGCGTCCTGCAGGGCGAGGTTCTGCACCCAGTTTTCTTCTTTATTTTTCTTATCACTTAACTGATCCATGACATACAGGGTATCGCCGCCTTCCGTGTAGACGGGCTCATACAGACTCATTGGGCTTTGGATTGCATCGAGGGCATAGACGATATCCTCTTTTCCAATGCCGATTTCAGCGGCGATTTCCTCGATCGAAGGCTCTTTCTGGTTCTGCTTGAGATAAAGTTCGCGGGCGCAGATGGCGCGGTAGGCAGTATCCCTGAGGGAACGGCTGACGCGGATCGCATTGTTGTCACGCAGATACCGCCGGATTTCACCGATGATCATCGGCACGGCATAGGTGGAGAAACGGACGTTTAAGGTCGTGTCGAAGTTATCAATCGCCTTAATCAGGCCGATACAGCCGATCTGAAAGAGATCGTCGGCGTTTTCACTGCTGTTGGAGAAGCGCTTGATCACGCTTAAGACAAGGCGCAGATTGCCCTGAATGTAGCGTTCGCGGGCAGCAGCATCTCCTTCGCGGGCCTTTTTCAGCAGAGTCTCTTTTTCTTCGGCATTCAGTACGGGAAGGCGTGATGTATTGACTCCGCACAGTTCAACTTTATTGATCGCCATGGTATGCATCCTCCTGAAACATGGAACGTATGGTTACCGTTCGTTACTGTTATACGTTCATGATTGGCAGTTGGCGGGACGAATATACGAGAGCCCGGAAAATTTCATAAAGTTTTAGTCCTTGACAAAGCTTTTGGAAAATGATTTCCTGCTATTGTAGAAACGGCGGAAAGTGTGATAAGATAAGGGAAGTGTACGAAATGCGAGGTCTTGTTTTATGATGAGTGGAAAGGAACGAAGAGAAGAGATTCTTCAAAGAATAACAAACAGTAAGACGCCGGTCTCCGGTGCAGCGCTGGCGAAGAGCTGTGAAGTCAGCCGTCAGGTGATTGTCCAGGACATTGCCCTGATCCGCGCTGCCGGATACGATGTGATTGCGACAAACCGCGGCTACATCTGCAGCAGCCCGGTGAGAGAGACGCGGGTCTTTGAGGTGAATCACACGGATGAGCAGATGCAGGACGAGCTGAATACAATTGTGGATTTCGGCGGCGTTGTGCTGGATGTGATTGTGCGTCACGAGGTTTACGGAGAACTGCGGGCGGAACTTAATATCAGTTCACGAAATAAGGTGGCACTGTTTATGGAAGAAATCCGGCAGGGAAAATCACGGCCGCTGAAGAATATCACATCAGGGGAACATTTTCATACCGTATCGGCAGACTCTGCGCAGACCCTGGATCTGATTGAAGAGGAACTGCGAAAGAAAGACTACCTGGTGCGGACTGTGAAATAGGGGAAAAAGCCCTTATTTTCACAAAAAACTGTTATTCGAAAAAATTTTAAATTTTTTTCAAAAAGGTGTTGACTTTTCTCTTAGGATAGTGTAATATACATGATGTCAGCGGGAACGAGTGATAAACAAAGAGTTCTAAAGCGACAAAGAAATGTGCGTTTAGCTCAGCTGGATAGAGCGTTTGGCTACGGACCAAAAGGTCGGGG
>ERZ836760.296-NODE-296-length-79650-cov-8.040869_pt1 | contig 79650 bp, 62 predicted proteins | sample MGYA00519941_ERZ836760 | MGnify/ENA primary metagenome ERZ836760 (study PRJEB31850, sample SAMEA3708807) | human gut metagenome | biome: human gut; feature: human-associated habitat; material: faeces | place: China | collected 2014 ... | reverse complement strand
ATGTGTTAGGCACGCCGCCAGCGTTCATCCTGAGCCAGGATCAAACTCTCATGTTAAAATGGTGTTTGTGTCCTGCCAGTTTTATCTGGCATTGTTTACTGTTAATTCGGGTAGCTTGTCAATCTTTCGATCAACTTGCTTGTTCTTGAATTTCTCTGAAAATCTTGGAATTTTCAGGGTTGCATTACTGTTTATTTGTCAAAGATCATAACCTCTTGCTTTGCAAGAGCTCGTTCGTTCGTTGCTGTTGTTCTCAGCGGCAACTCTGATATCTTATCATAACCGCTTTCGTTTGTCAACAACTTTTTTTGAAATCTTTTTCGTCTTGGAAAACTTTGTTTTCCGTGACAGGTATTTATGTTAACATATCTGTCAGACTTTGTCAACAACTTTTTTTGAAATCTTTTCAAGTTTCTTTCGAGCTGTTGTGTTGTCTCGGCGTTGCCTCAACAACGAATCTGAGTATATCATCCGCTAGTGTACTTGTCAACACTATTTTTCGAATTTTTTACACAAATTATCCCCTGCTACGTCAATTCCGCATAAACAGGGGATTTTTGCCATGTTTCTATTCTGTTTTTTACTATTTTACAAAGAACGGAAGCTTTTGTCCGAGCTGTTCCACCAGATATGCCAGATAGTTATTTTCATACAAACATGTAAGTATTCTGCTGTCTCTGGTATAATCTACGATCACCTGGCCCAGGGTTCCCAGGTCTCTGAAGATATTAAATGCGTATATTGTCCAAACAATTAGAACAGTTTCTAAGATTCCAACCACAATACCTAGTAATTTGTCCAGGCTATGTACTATAGGTAGTTTCACGATCATCTTTGCCGAGAAAAATACGATATTAAGAAGATGATGCACCAAACCGATCGCCGCCAGCAACAGTATTGTCAGGATCACATTGAATATCTTTCCATCAAAGTAACTGCTCAGACCATTCCCGATCAGGAACAGCACCACACAGGTAATCAGCAGGGAGATCAGAGAGATCAGGGATTTTACCATTCCCTTCTTGTAGCCGTCCATCACCATGCAGATCAATACTACTGCCATGATGACCAGTAATAAATTCAGATTCATTGGTATACTCCTTTATTTTAACTGTATCGTATCTATTGTACTATCTGTCACCAGATAATATTTGTAGGAACCTCCTGCAGGAAGCAGAAGCCGGGCACTCTTACCGAAGCTGCCATGGTATTTTTCCACACCGTCCGTTGTAAAGATCTGGCACTCCGATTCGTTGTAGATCACCATGTCATCATCCCCGAAGAAAATATCCGTATAATCCACATCAAAATAGTAGCTGCCCACCTTTGCCGCCGAAGTATTGTACACATCCATGCGGTACTTGGTCTCCGCCTGGTCCGAAAGGAACACCAGTCCTACATATTTATCGCTGTAGAAAACCGACTGGATCTCGTCGTCATACAGGTATTCTCCCGCCGTCACAGGCTTCTGGGTACCCGAATAGATCATAAGGCGGCTGTCTCCTACCGCAAACGCTGTATCATTATTCATAAACTGCACTTTCGGCACGACCAGGTCGGAATAAGAATATGCGCTGACCATATAATCACTCTGATTCTCGCCCACCGGTCCGAAATTGTAGAATGTCACATTACTTTTTACTACGCCTGCATCCACATACAGGTAACTGATTGCCAGAAGCTCTCCGTCCGGTGACAAACTGACGGATACCGGATAACCTCCATCCGTCATATGCGCCTGTCCCGTGTAGCTGTTGGTACCGTCCGCTTCGTAAGTCATGATCCATGCCACATCCGTATCCGCCAGCACTGTTGTCACTCTTCCCGTTTCCGACACTGTGATATTTCGGATCGGCATGGTCGTTGTAATAGTTCCCAGTTGCTTGTCCGTATTCTGCACGTAGATCTCACGGCCGTTATAACTGCCGATAGCTGCCACATCGCCACAAGTAGCGATCTTCACATCCTGGATCACATAAGTCTGATTCCACTTTACATTTCCCTTGGCATCCGTACAGTGAGCGCCGTCTTTACTATATGTAAGAATACTGTTTTTCAACCGTATGTCTGTGGCATCCGATGAGACCTCCCGGCTAATGGAAGATACGGTGTCATATCCCGTATAGATATGTCTCTTTGCCTGTACCACCACAAGAGCAAGTGCCGCTCCCAAAGCCGCCACCACCAACAGCACCCGGTACACGATTTTCAACCGGTGTTTACGGATCTTTTTCTTATAGTCATCCTGACTCTTTTGCCGCTTTTCTTTTTCCTTCAGATAATTCTTGATATCTGCTGCCATGTATCTGTTTCCTTATGTATTATCGTAACTATTAAGAATCACATTCGCAAAATTACTGCGGCGCAGTCTGCTTTTTGCTCATGTAGTTACAGTATAACACACTTCCCCTTTTTGAAAATAAGTTTTTTACGGGAGAAGGATTTCCTGACCGATCTTGATATCATCCGGGTCAGTGATACCATTCAGGGAACAGATCTCAGATACCTTACTGTTGCTGCCGTAGTTCCGCAGCGAAATGCCGATCAGTGTATCCCCTCTCCGGATAGTATAGTGTGTGGGTTGAGAAACGGCCTCCACTGTAGGAGTCTCTGCAACTGCAGGTTCTGCCGTCTGTGTCACATCCTGTGTTGTTTCCTGTGTCGTGTTCTGTTCTGTTGTCTCCGTCACATCTGTCGTATTTTTTGTGACATTGCCGTCCGCAGAGGTTCCATCCGCTACACTGCCCGTATTTTCTTCCGTCGGATCTACAGCACTGTTTCCTGTTCCATCCATTGATGCATTTTCCGTGCCTTCCGGCATCACTGTCTCTGCTGCAGTCCCAGTAGTATTTCCCGCCGCAGCATTTTCCTGTCGCAGGGCATCCTCCAGCTTGTCCTCCGCCACCAGTGTGCTGATCTGGCTCTGTTCCTCCACCGCATCCGGCAGTTTCTGCTCCATCAGGTTGCTCATGGCCTGCCTGGCTGTCTCCCCCAGGGATTCTCCGGTGCTTTCCTGCCGCATCAATGCCAATGCCATCACGCAGAGCAGAACAAAGACACCGGCAGCCGCCATTTTCATACGACGCAGTCCAGTCGTTGGCATGGGTATAATATTATCCGGTTCCCTGCGTCTGTTCTCTACCGCTCTGCGATATTCCACAGGTGCATTCTCCGTATGTCCGGCGGCACGGAAGGCATTTCCGCTCTCCTGTCTCTGTCTGCGTTCCTCCTGCCGTTTCTTCACCACTTCGTATTTTTCCTGATCCACCTTCTCCGGTTCTGCCTCTTCCCCCCGGTTCTCCAACATATACGCCAGCATACTGTCATTTTTTTCATAGAACTGCGCATACCCCGCCACATACCGGCAGATCTCCTGTTCGCAGATCTGGAAACCTTCCACCATCTCACCATTCAGTATCTGGTAGCCTAAAAAGGTCATTTCCGAAAAATACTTTCTCCGCAGCTTCTCAATCTCCTGTTCCTGCGCCTGGGACAGGTGCCGCACCGGCTTCTGCAGGAAATTCAGCTTTGCGGAGCCATAGGCGAATAGATATGCCACACCGTCCTCTGCTGTCTTCCTGCCGTATAATGCTATGGCAATATCCTTGTTCTGTGCCATTCCATTCATTTGTTTTATGTAAGATACCACATAATCTTCCACATAGATTCTGCAGTGCTTGTCCGCCTCTCCGATCTGCGTTATGTTCTTCGGTAATTCCATACAAAAAACACCTCCCATGCCGTTTCTATCAGTTATCACTAACTATAGCATCCGCACAGGAGGTATTTTAGCGTTCTTTGTCGCACCTCTTCAAAAACAGTTCGACAAAGTTTGCACCATATTCTATGTATTCTTAGCTATGCTTCAAACTTATATACGGTAACAGAATCGTATTCTCTGCCGTTCTCCCCGCCAAATACATAGGAGGGGAAATTCTCATGATGAATGGTATCCGGGAAATACTGGGTCTCCAATGCAAAACCGCAGCGGTTGCCGTAGGTCACCCCATCTTTTCCGGGCTGTACATCAATAAAATTGCCTGCATAAAACTGCACTCCTGGCAGGGTGGTGTATGCCTTCATTACTCTGCCGCTCTTCGGGCCTTTTACTGTGGCAATATGCCGTAATGTACCGTCATCGTTCCATCCATCGATCACGAAATTATGGTCATAGCCTCCGGTCAGGAGTAACTGCTCATAATCTTCCCGGATGTCTCTGCCGATCTTCTTGGGCTGTGTAAAATCCATGGGTGTGCCTGATACCGCACGAATCTCACCGGTAGGGATCGATCCTGCTGCCACCGGAGTAAAGTGCGAGGCTCTCAGCCACAGTTCATGCTCTTCAATGCTGCCTGCACCGTGACCGTCCAGATTGAAATAGGAATGGTTGGTCAGGTTGATAATGGTCTTCTTGTCACTGGAAGCATGGTAATGCAGAGTCAGCTCATTCTCTTCACTCAGAGAGTAGGTTACGGATACCTTCTTATTGCCTGGAAATCCCAGCTGCCCATCCTCATCCTCCAGAGAAAATGTCACGCTGTTCTCTCCTATCTCCGCATCCCAGAGTCTCTTATGGAATCCCAGTTGCTTATGGGTATGTAAATTGTTGACACCGTCATTTTTATCCAGCTGATAAGTAACACCGTCCAGTGTATACTCCGCACCGCCGGTACGGTTCGCACAGGGACCGATCACCGTACCGAAAAAGCTGTCGTTGCCATAATAACTTTCACCGTTATCAAATCCCAACACCAGATCATCCGCCTTGCCTGTAGCATCCGGCACCAGTACACGCACCAGAATAGCTCCCAGATCTGTCACCGCTGCCTTCATACCCTTACTATTACTCAGGGTATACAGCGAGATCTCTTTCCCTTCCGGGCTTTTCCCAAATAAACTTTTTGTTACTGCCATTGTCTTTCCCTCCCACTTTTATCCATTTTTATTTCATGCATACTGTCTATAATTCCACTCTGCCCTCTAAAGCGCGGAGTAATGTTACCTCATCAATATATTCCAGATCTCCGCCTACAGGGACACCACTGGCGATTCTCGTCACCTTGATTCCTGTGGGCTTGATAAGCTTGCTGATATACATTGCCGTAGTCTCGCCCTCCAGACTGGAATTGGTCGCAATGATCACTTCCTGCACATCTCCCTGCAGGCGCTCCATCAGTTCCTTCAGCTTGATGTCACCGGGTCCCACACCCAGCATCGGAGAGATGGCACCATGCAGTACATGGTACACGCCCTCATATTTGCCGGTCTTCTCATAAGCCGCCAGATCTCTGGTGTTCTCCACCACCATAATGGTATGATGATCCCGTCTGGGATTCGCACACACCGGGCAGAGTTCCTTATCCGTCAGAGTATAGCATTCCTTGCAATAGCGGACATTGGCTCTGGCTTCGATCATGACGTTTGCCAGTCTGTCCACACGGTCCTTCGGCATATTGATCAGGTGAAAAGCCAGTCGTTGTGCGGACTTACTGCCAATCCCCGGAAGGGCTGCCAGTTCTTCTATTAATTTATTGATCTGTCCGCTGTAGAGTTCCATTAGAAAGGAAATCCTCCTAATCCTCCGGTCATTTTGCCCATAAGTTCTGCATTGGCTTCATCCGCCTTGCGCAGTGCTTCGTTGGCTGCTGCCACGATAGCATCCTGCAGAGTCTCGATATCCTCGGGATCCACGATCTCCTCTGCCAGCTTGATGGATGTGATCTCTTTTTTACCGTTGATGGTCACTTCCACAGCTCCGCCACCTGCGGATGCGGAGAACTCCTTGGTCTCCAGTTCCTTCTGTCCTTCTTCCATCTGACGCTGCATTCTCTGTGCCTGCTTCATCAGATTATTCATATTACCGGGCATTGCGCCTCCGGGAAATCCACCTCTTTTTGCCATGTTGCTGTTTCCTCCATATTATTTATAATTGATTTCTCCGTGCTGCGCACTTTCGAAATCATAACATATATTCGCATTTCGGACTATTGTCCTACGTGCTCATATATGGTTGAGTTATTATTCTATCTTACCTTATCTGTAAGGCTGCCGCAATCCCAAATTCACGCAGGATCACTCTTCCTCATCGATCTCCATGTTGATGACCTTACTGAGATCCACATAGTTGTCTTCGAATTCTCTGCTGCTTTCCACGGTCTGGATCGTCACTTCGATCTCCTTACCGGAGAAATCGGACAACAGCATTTCCAACTGCTGCTTGTTCTGCTCGTGAGCTTCTCCTTTGAAATAATCGGAAGCCAGTCCGTCCTCCAACACCACCATGAGCTTGTTGTCTCCACCCAGACTTAATCGGGCGTTTTTCAGGTACATCTTCATGGGGTTCTCTGCATTTCCAACGATGGCCGGCCATTTCCGTACGATCTCCTGGATATCCCCGGGGACCGCCTTCGGCAACTGTGGCTTCGACTTTGCCACACCGGCCTGCGGCACTCCCTGTGCTCCGGGAGCTCCGGCAGGCATTTGCGCCGCCGTAACGACAATGCCGTTTTCCACTTTTTCCTCCACCTGGCGGATTCTATCCAGGACCGCCTCCTGATCCGTCTCCATCTCCGGCTTGCACAGCTTGATCAGCGCGATCTCTACCAGAATACGCTTCTGTGCCGCATAGCGGATCTGGCCGGACAGTTCGGAGAAAATATGAATATAGCGAATGATCTGATCCATGGAAAGCATGGAAGCCTCTTCCTTCAGATTCGCCAGATTGTCTGTGGACATATCTATGACATCCTCCAGATTATCCGCTGTCTGTACCAACATCAGATTCCGCAGATACCAGGTAAAGTCCGTGACGAACTGTACCAGCTCCCTGCCCTGCATGACGATCTCTTCCAACAGTTCAATGCAGCCTAACACATTCCGGTCCATAACGAAGCGCAGCAATCTGCTGAACACTTCTGTATCCACTGCCCCCAGCACATCCAGGGTCATATCGTAGGTCAGTTCTTTGCCCAGATGGAAGGCAATACACTGATCCAACAGGCTCAAGGCATCACGCATGGAGCCGTCTGCCACCTTGGCAATGTAGCGCAGAGCTCTGTCCTCCACCTGTACCTGCTCCGTGTCCATCAGTTCCTTCATACGATCCGTGATGGTATCAATGGAGATTCGTTTAAAATCATATCTCTGGCAGCGGGACAGGATCGTAATGGGGATCTTGTGCACCTCTGTGGTCGCCAGAATAAAAATAACATAAGAGGGCGGCTCTTCCAGAGTTTTTAACAATGCGTTGAAAGCTCCGGGGGAGAGCATATGCACCTCGTCGATGATGTAGACCTTGTATTTTCCCTCCGCGGGGGAATAGGATACCTCGTCGATGATCTCACGGATATTGTCCACACCGTTGTTGGAAGCCGCATCGATCTCGATGACATTCATGCTGGCTCCTGCTGCGATTGCCTTACAAATACGGCATTCCCCACAGGGGCCGTCCTCTGTGGGGTGTTCGCAGTTCACTGTTTTCGCAAAAATCTTGGCCACCGTAGTCTTACCGGTACCTCTTGTTCCGGTAAACAGGTACGCATGGCCGATCCGGTTCGCCCGCAGCTGATTCTTCAATGTCGTCACGATATGATCCTGACCCTTGACATCGGAAAAAGCGTCCGGGCGGAATTTCCGGTATAGTGCTGTATATGACATGTTTTTTCTCTCTTCCTTGTAACTATTCAGAGCCATCAAATATTAGCAGATGCTTGGCGAAAATAGTTACTCATTCATTTTCTGTCTTAATCGCCGAAGCAGATGCCCAGCAGCTTCGCTTCCTGTACGATGGTAGCATCGGGATCCACGGTCTTTAACTTGCCCGCTACATCCTCTAACGGAACCCTTACGATCTCACGGTTCTTGTAACCTACCATGAATCCATACTGATTATCCAGGATCAGCTTGCCTGCCTCGGAGCCCAGACGGCTGGCGAATACTCTGTCATAAGGGCAGGGGCTTCCGCCTCTCTGCATATGACCAGGTACGGTGACACGTACTTCTCTGCCGGTCTTCTCCTGGATCTGCGCAGCCACTTCATAGGATACGGAAGGGAACGGATATTTTTCCATCTTTTTCTTGTAATCTTTTTTGGTCAGGGCAGCATCTTCCTTGGAAATCGCACCCTCAGCCACAGCGATAATGGTAAAACGGCAGCCCTTTTTGTCCCTGTCTTCGATCTTCTCGATCACCTTATCGATATCATAAGGGATCTCCGGGAGCAGGATGATGTCCGCACCGCCTGCCATTCCGGCATTCAGGGTCAGCCACCCTACTTTATGTCCCATAACTTCCACGATAAATACTCTGCCGTGAGAAGCTGCTGTGGTATGGATGCAGTCGATGGCATCCGTAGCAATATCTACTGCGCTCTGGAAACCGAAGGTCATATCAGTACCCCACAGGTCATTGTCGATGGTCTTGGGCAGGGTCACGATATTCAGTCCTTCCTTGCGCAGCAGGTTCGCAGTCTTGTGGGTGCCGTTACCACCGAGAATTACAAGGCAGTCCAACTGCAGCTTGTAATAGTTCTGCTTCATGGCTTCCACTTTGTTCAGCCCGTTGGGATCCGGATCCTGGATCGTCTTGAACGGGGTCCGGGAGGTTCCCAGGATCGTGCCGCCCTTGGTAAGGATGCCGGAGAAATCCTTGTCTGTCAGCATGCGGAAATTACCGTAAATCAGTCCTCTGTAACCGTCCAGAAAACCATAGATTTCAACCTCTTCCTTGCCGTTCGCCAGGGTCTTCACCACGCCTCTCATGGCTGCGTTCAATGCCTGACAGTCACCACCGCTCGTTAACATTCCGATTCTCTTCATCGTAGGATCCTCCGTTTCTATATTTCATTATTTTCTCTTGCGTTTGCTGTAACTATGCAAAACTGTCTTCGTTCTGTCAATACTTATTTCTATTTTAATACATTTATTTTCATCTGAAAATAGTTTGTTGTAATTTCCGGCAGATTTCTCCCCTATGGCAAAACAAACCTCAGAAGCACCGGGCCTCTGAGGTTCGCTTATCATCTTATCATACGTTATTTGAATTTAAACTTTCCTTTGATCATGGTCACGTAGACAGCTGCGCCGCCACCGCCGACCACTACGGCTCCGGCTGCTGCCGCTGCCGCCACGCGGCCTGCGTTCGTTCCCTTACCGGAGGTCTCCGTTATCTGCTCTGTGCCGGATTCCTGAGAGTCGGAAGTCTGGGCGGTCATGGAATCTATCCGCTCCTCCTGCGGTGCTTCTCCACTCGATTCCTGCGTGTCCTGTGCCTCCCCGGAGGGCTTTGCCGCATCTTCCTTACTGTTTTCGTCCGCAGCGGGTGTTGTCGGGGGCACGGGAATTACAGAAGGCTTTACCACACCGGGTGTGGCCGGCGTTGCCGTGGCTGCGGGAGGTGTTGCCGCGCCCGTGGCCTTCTGGTCCGTATTGGACGCCTGACTGCTGTCATCGTCGTCATCATCGTCATCGTCGTTACTGGCAGCAGGCTTCTTCGGTGCGATCTCATAACCGCAGACGGTACAGATCTCCGCCCGTTCTGTGGTGGCCGCGCCACCGGATGCATGCTTTTCCGTATTGCTGGTGATTCCACAGACACCACACTTATGCCAGTGTCCGGTCATATCGGACAGATATCCTTCTGCCCAGCTATGATCCGTCTTCGGAAGAACGATCTCTGTCGCTGTTATGCTCTTGCTTCCGTCCGCGGATGCAAAATACAGTCCGCAGACGTCGCAGGTCCAGTATTCGATGCTGCCCTCTGCCTGACAGGTGGGTTCCACCCGGTCGTGGCGGTTCAGCGGGCCGTGACCGGAGTTCCATGTCTTCGATACGGCGGGGCTTGCGTTATAATCATTGGTTTCCGCATAGCGGATCTGTGCAGTCACCTTCTCGTCGTGACCGACTCCGGTGGATTTGGTCTGCCCCCAGTCCGTTCCATCAAAGCTGAATTCCACGTCAGTGCGATCTGTGGTGATCTGCGCCGCCAGATCATTGCCGCTGACGGTAAAGGTCATGTCAAAGGCATCCGGATCCGGGGTATCCTCGCGGTCTGCTCTTGCGGTTCGATGTATGGTTATATTCACATAGATGTCTTTATAATTTTGCGACCCCAATACAATGTGAATAGCCGCAGAATGCGTGATATCCTCCATGGTGTTTTCTCCCAATGTGAACATCAGCTTACCTTCCGAATATCTGATAGCCTGGTCTGTTGCCAAAACGTTAGCATCATCTGACTTTACCATACTGATTAATTCTGTCGTTCCCCTGTCTTCCGGCAGTCCCGGTATCTGTACTTCCTTCTCTCCTTTGGCTGCCCAACTGTAATATAAATTCTGCATTGGAATTGCCGAAACTTCCGCCTTTTCAATTGCCAGCTTCACCGGTGCAGTCAACGGCTTATAGTATTCCGGATGCTGTACCGGGGTAAATGTTGCCGTGTAGGTTCCATCGTCTCCGACACAAGGAACCTCGTCTCCGTCGATCCGCCAGGTTCCGTCGATCGTCTCGGTTCCCAGTTTTGCCGTCAGTTCTGTCACTGTGAGTTCACTCAGCTTTTTGCCATAGGTTCCACTGGCAATGCCATCACCTTCTACAGTAAGTGGAGCCGGGGCGATGTCAACGATCAGATTCTTCGTCTTCTCAGAGAAGAAAGAATTGTCATTTCCTTTGTAGACGAGGGTAAACGTGGTCGCACCTGCAGTCCGCGCATTGTAGGTTGCGGTGCCGTCCCAGAATTCTGCCGCATTTACCACCGGGGTATCCTCGATCCGGATCTCAAAGCTGCCCTCCGTATCTTCCGCAGAGATGTTCTTTCCGTTTGTCACAAAGTTTACCAGTGCCTTTACATTAAAAGTAATATCTTGTCCATAGGTGGGCGTAGCGTCATCTGCTCTCTCAAACTGCAGACCGGTGGTGTACTTTACACCAACTGCATTATTCTCCCCAAGAGAAGGGTAGTAGGCGGTTCCGGTCTCTTTGTCGTTGGCTTTCTTCGTCCAGATGTCAGGGTTAAAACCCTCATCTTTTATTAGCTTTTCAAAGAAGTCGGGTGAGGTCAGTTGCAGGGTCGTACGCCCCAAATTGCGTTCATCATCTGCTTTACATATATCGTTATTGAAATAGCAATTCGTTGCATCGATATCTCCGCTATTCGTTATTCCAGCAAGATAGCCATCATTCTTGGCAGTGTCAATCGTAGCTATACTAATGCAATGATTAATATTATCTTTTACAGTTCCACTCATACCACAGATTCCTGCCGCAGAATCCTTTCCCTGTACGTCTCCTGCAAAAAAGCACTGGGAAATTATAGTGTTTTGTCCGGCATTGCCGCAGATTCCACCTGCTGTATACCCTTTTACCGTTCCAGTAAAGGAGCAGCCATAAATTTCGCCCACAGACAAATCTCCGCAAATTCCTCCTGCCTCGGCATTCGAAGCAATCACTCCGTTGGCAGCCAACAGCATTACCTTACCGCTTTCGCTGAGCTGGTTTTGCGTGTAGCCAATCTGGGCAAACAAACCAGAACTATAAACATCATTTTCTTTTGTCATATCCACATAGCTTATCGTATGTCCGTCTCCACTGAATTTTCCTATGTATGGAGTTCCGGGATTTCCAATAGATCTGAGTTCCACTCCGCTCACATCAATATTGTTTTTTAATACATAGTTTTCGTTACAGTTTGCCGTATCCTGTCCGATGGCTGCGAATTCCTCCGCCGTGGTGATCAGGGTATAGATATCCCAGTCGTCGCCATTCGTTGTAACATAGTTGTAAACCGGTACGGAAGCAGTCTTCGTCTCTCCGATCTCTGCCACCTTTGTCAGATTGATATAAGTCCCTGTGGCTGTACCGAATCTACTTCCTGTACCTGTAGCCACTGCAGTGTTGGTATCGACACTGCCCTCTTTCCAGATTGCAGAATTTAAACCCTCCGGAAGTGCACCGCAAAGCTGGCTGGTAGTCAGGGGAATCACCTTATCGTTTGCTCCTTCTCCCACACCGGCATTATTCAAATCACTGTTGTAATAGCAGTTGCCGATAAAGTTCATATAATTCGAATCCGTGCTTCCAGCTATGCCACCAACCTTTTTGCCATTCCCTGTAATCTTACCACAATTCAGGCAATTACTGATGTTATACCCATCCGCTGATGCACCGGTAATACCACCTACAGAGCTATCCTGTTGACGAACTGTTACAGCACCTATATTATAACAGTATTGAACTACGCCGTTTCCAACGTTTCCTTCATAACTGGCACTGCCCATGATTCCACCTGCTATAGAATTTCCACTTACTGAACTGCTATTGTAGCAGCCGGAAATATTTCCTATCAGACTTCCGCATACACCGCCTACGCACCGAAACGCACAAATCGTGTTTTCGATACTATAGCAGTCAGAAATATTTGCTCCTCTTCCAGCAATTGCGCCCACAAAGCTATGACCAGAAATATTAGCCCCCCTTACTGTGACACTTTTTATATAGCTGGAACTAGCGGTAAAGTTTTTGCACTCTCCAAACAGCCCCACATAGTCTCTATCTCCTGTAATTGTCATTCCGGTTATTGTATGTCCGCCGCCGTCAAAGCCTCCCCAGAAAATCTTGCCATCTGTACCTATCGGCGTCCACTCCTTACCGCTAAGGTCAAGGTCAGAAACCAGCCGAAAATGCACCCTTTGATAATCCTTGCCTTTATTCACCTGCTGCGCCAGATACGCAAGCTGCTCTGCATTTTCAATCAGCCAGGGATCATTTTCCATACCGGTGCCTCCGGCAAACCCACTTGCAGTCGTACCGTCCCACACATCCGTCTCCGCTCTCGCACTCACCGGCACGGCGATCCACACCAGTGCCGCCAGTGCCAGCAGGGCCAGCCTCATCTTTACACTCCATGCTTTTGTATTTTTCATAATATTCCCCCTTCATATTTTTATATGGAATCCCAATCGTATTTCCATACTACCCGTATCATTTATTATACCGAAAAGTCAATAGTAACGTCAATATTTTCCATACGATTCGTCTCATATTTTTTACAAAATTTTAATCGAGCAGGCTGGCTCATCGTAAACACAAAAAAGGAGCCACCAGATCCCTCCGGTCACTCCTCGTTGCCTTCTCTGAAAAATATATCCAGTTTTCCCAGACATTTGATCAATGTCTTCATTTCTTCCTCGTCCAGATCCCGAATGATCGTATGGATCATTTTCCTGTGGAAATCTCGGTGATGGAAAAAAGCTTTCCTCCCCTTCTCTGTCAGGGTCACCAGCACTACACGTTTATCTCTGGTGCTGCGGTTGCGGGTGAGATATCCTTTTTTCTCCAGACTGTTCATATTCGTGGTCAGGGTACCCACGGTAACGTGGAGTTCCCCAGCGATACGGGACATACTCTTTGGTTCCTCGATGCCGATGGCTTCGAGGATGTGCATATCATTATTTGTAATATCCTTGAATTCGTCTGTTATGACCGCCTTTGCCTCTGCGTCCATCACGTTATGGAACAGATTCACCAGCAATTCGTTCAGCATCCGGTTGTTGCTTTTTCCCATAGTTACCTCTACGATATCTGGAATTTTTCTTTCGTATGTCCGCAATCCTCCGAAGCCGCCTTCTCTGACGCATATCCGCAGTCTTCCTGCGCTCCGGATCATTTTCAGTATACCGTCTACCAGGTCATCACGCAAGCCCCAATCGTAAGCCCGGCGCCGAATCCCGCCAGAACGATACGATCGCCGCGGTGCAGCTTTCCCTGCCTGTTCAGTTCGTCCAGAAGCACCGGAATGGAGGCAGAGGACAGATTTCCGACCCTTTCCAGATTGGTGGGGAATTTGTCTCTGTCTGCATGCAGTCTTTTCGCCACCGCATCAATGATCCGTGCGTTGGCCTGATGCAGTACGAACAGGTCAATATCCGGCACAGTAAGTCCGGCATCTGACAGTGCTTCCTCGATGCACTGTGGCACCCGTCTGGTAGCGAACCGGTACACTTCCTGTCCATCCATCTGAATATAATGTTCTCTGTCATCCGTCTGCTGTTTTTGATCCGTTTTTGCCGCTGAAGTCCTTGCATATGGGGTTGTCAGTTCTCTCGCTCCGCATTGCAGGACTCCGCCACCGGTGCCGTCGGAGTGCAGTGCCCGGCCCAGAATGCCTGCTGCCGGTATCCGTTTCTCCTCCGCCGTCTCCTGCATCCCTTTCTCTGTCTCCGGCAAAGCGTTACTGTATTCCACCGCCCGAGACTCCGTCCTGCATCGCTCCACAACTACCGCCCCGGCGCCGTCTCCGAACAGGATGCAGCTGCCCCGGTCCGTCCAGTCCACCAGCTTGGACAACACTTCGCTGCCGATGACCAGCGCATTTTCCGCAAGTCCCGTCCGCAGATAGGCATCCGCAGTATTCAGGGCAAATAAAAATCCGGAGCAGGCCGCATTCACATCGAAAGCCAATGCATTCACCGCGCCGACAGCTGCCTGTACCTGGCAGGCACAGCAGGGCAGATACTGCTCCGGAGAACAGGTTGCCACCAGGATCAGGTCGATCTCTTCCGCTCTTTTTCCTGCCTGTTCCAGCGCTTTGCGGGCAGCTTCTGACGCAAGTGTCACAACCGTTTCGCCAACTGACACATGTCGTTCCGCAATACCGGTTCTCTCCCGGATCCATTCATCCGAGGTTTCCACCAGCTGTTCCAATTCTTTATTTGTAACGATCCTTCCCGGAAGTGCACTTCCGGTTCCGGTGATTCTTATGGTTCTCACGCCATTTCCTCCATGATATCCACTGTTCTTTCTATTTTCTGCGCCCGCCAGGCATTGCTGCCACAGAACAGCAGTCCATTATCCACATCTCCCATTGCCGCATTGATCAATGCTCTGGTGATGCAATACGGTGCTGTCTTCGGGTCACAGGTCTTAATGCAATGTCTGCATCCGGTCATAAACCGTTCCCCGGCCGCCACCTTTTCCAGAAAAGCATTCTGTATAGCTCTGCCGGGCATTCCCACCGGGCTTTTCACAATAACAATGTCTTCTTTCTGCGCCCGGAGATACTCCTGCTTGTACGCCTCCGCCGCATCACATTCCTCTGTGGTCACGAACCGGGTTCCCAGCTGTACCCCCGCAGCCCCCAGGGACAGGCAGTGCTCCAGATCTCTCCGGTCATAAATACCTCCTGCTGCAATCAGTGGAATTCCCAGTTCTGCTGCCTGCCGGATCATTGCCGTAAGTTCTCTCTCATAGTTCTCCGGTGTGTAAGCATCCAGTTCTTCCCGTTTAAATCCCAGATGACCTCCTGCCAACGGTCCCTCTGCCACGATAAAGTCCGGCTTTCTGTCGTATTTTTTCATCCAGTATTTCGTGACGACCGACAGGGCACGGGGGCTCGACACGATCGGCGCTAACATCGTCCGGTGGCTGCGCCCGGGCATTCCGTTTTCCGTCTCTGCCACAACTCCGGGCAGATCCAGCGGCAAGCCCGCACCGGAGATAATGCAGTCTGTACCTGCCAGCACTGCAGCCCTGACATAATCCTCGTAACGCTGCGTTGCCACCATGATGTTGACACCGACGATACCGCCTCTTGCGATCTGTCTTGCTTTTTCTATTTCTTTTCCGATAGTGCGCAGATTACAGGCGATGGGATCTCTGTCAAAATCCGGCTCCCGGAAACCGATCTGGGCAGTAGAAATAATACCGATCCCACCGGCAGCAGCCACTGCTCCGGCCAGCCCGGACAGGCTGATTCCCACACCCATGCCTCCCTGGATCACGGGAATATCTGCATGTAATTCCCCCAGGATCATTTTTCCGTGTTTCATCCCACATCACCTCTCGTTACCGCTTTAATACTTGCGGAACCTTTCATAACGTTCCTCTGCGATCTGTTCACCGGTCATGCCGGTGTATTTTTGCAGGAATTCCTTGATATGTTCCTTGAGATAACCGCCGATGGCTTCCACGGTACTTTGGTCTGCCCCGCCATATTCCGGTACGATCCGCTCAATGACACCAAGCCGTTTCAGATCTTCCGAAGTGATGTTCATGACTTCACTGGCTTCTCTGGCACGGTCGGCATCCTTCCATAATATAGAAGCAAAGCCTTCGGGAGACAGGATCGAGTATGTGGCATTTTCCATCATCCATACCTCATTGCCTACCGCTGTAGCCAGTGCCCCGCCGCTGCCTCCTTCTCCGATAAGGATGCACAATACCGGTACTTTTAAGGCTGACATCTCCAGCAGATTCCGGGCAATGGCCTCGCCCTGTCCTCTCTCCTCCGCCTCCACGCCGCAGAAAGCTCCCGGCGTATTTACAAAGCTGATAATGGGCCGGTTGAATTTCTCCGCCTGCTTCATCAGGCGCAGTGCCTTACGATACCCCTCCGGCATGGGCATACCGTAATTGCGTCTGGCACACTCCGCAAAATCCTTGCCCTTCACATCTGCCAGCACTGTCACCGGCTGCCCGTCCAGGAATGCCACTGCACCTACCAGTGCTTTATCATCCCCATAATAACGGTCTCCGTGAGCCTCCACCACATAATCAAAAATGTAGGGAATATAATCGGTCGCTGCCGGTCTGTCCACTCTCCGGACAGTCTTGACCTTTTCCCATGCCGTTCTGGGGAGTGTCAGGAATGAACGCTCCTTCACGATCTCCGTAGGTTCAAAATGGAAGTCAAAATTTTTCTTAAAATCCGCATAATTCCCCTCACTGCACCGATGCGTCGTGATCAGGAAATATAAGGTCTTCTTCAGATTCTCCCGGCGGACGATACCGTCCACAAAACCATGCTCCTGCAAAAATTCCGCTGTCTGGAAGCCATCAGGGAGGCGCTGTCCCAGAGTCTGCTTAATAACTCTCGGTCCTGCGAAGCCGATCAAAGCTCCCGGTTCCGCCATGATCACATCTCCCAGCATGGCAAAACTGGCCGTGACACCACCTGTGGTGGGATCCGTCAAAATAGTCGCATAGAGAAGTCCTGCTTCTCCATGCCGTTTGATCGCTGCGGAGGTTTTTGCCATCTGCATCAGTGACACGATTCCCTCCTGCATTCTCGCACCGCCGGAACAGCAGAACAAAAATACAGGCAGCCGCAATTCTGTCGCCTTTTCAATTGCCTGGGTGACTTTCTCGCCGACCACATGACCCATACTGCCCATCATAAATTTGGATTCGCAGATGCCGATCACAGCCTTTTCCCCGTAGATCTCGCATTCACCTACTGTCACCGCTTCTTTCACACCGGATTTTTCCCTGGCTTCTGCAAGCTTTTCTTCATAGCCCTCATATTTCAGTGGATTGCTCTCTTCTATCTCCTCGAACCAGGGCTGAAAGCTTTTCCGGTCTGCCACCATGCGGATCCGGTTGTGGGTCTTCACCCGGAAATAATAACCACACTCATAGCAGACATATTTATTTTTCGCTGCCCGGTCTCTGTTTATCATTTTCTTACATTTCGGGCATTTGATCTCTGTTTCTGTATCTACACTTCCCATACCTGCACCTCTTATTCTGCGTCACTTTTATCTCTCTGTCCCGCTCATAAAAAATCACTTCCGCAGATTATTCTTATTTTAACGCAAAGGTAAGCTCTGCTTTCGCCGCCAGTTTTCCGTTTACCTTGGCGATCGCTTCCCCGACACCCACCGGTCCCTTACTGCGGATAATGGTGGTCTCCAGCTCCAAGGTGTCTCCGGGGCGCACCATCTGTTTGAATTTTGCCTTGTCGATTCCTGCAAAATAAGCGGTCTTACCACGATGCTCCGGCAGAGACAGAATTGCTACAGCCCCTGTCTGTGCCAGTGCTTCCATGATCAACACGCCCGGCATCACCGGGTTCCCCGGAAAATGCCCGGCAAAATACGGTTCGTTAAAGGTCACATTTTTTCGTCCCACTGCCCGCACACCGGGCTCCAGCTCCTCGATCGTATCGATCAGCAGAAATGGATGTCTGTGGGGCAGAATCTCCATGATTTCCTGTGTATTATAAACTGACATTGTTCCTCCGTTCCGCGAATGCTGTCGTATCAACTACTTCCTCGCATTGTGCAATCGTCCTCGTTGATGCTCTGCCTTCTATCCTGTGTCCTGAACATCTGCTGCGGTTATTCTGTGTACTTCTTCAACAACAGACTCGCATTATGTCCGCCGAAGCCCAACGAATTGGTCAATGCATAGGGCACCTCTTCTTTGTAGCTGTCCCGGCAGTAATTCAGATCAAGTTCCTCCTCCGTCTCACGCAGTCCCACGGTGCGGTGGATATAGCCTTCCTGAATTTCTTTTACGCAGGTGACAAACTCCACTGCACCTGCTGCTCCTAAAAGATGTCCCACCATGGATTTGGTGGAATTGATCTTCATGTCATATGCATGTTCTCCAAATGCCAGCTTGATAGCTCTGGTCTCGAACAGGTCATTATGATGGGTGCTGGTTCCATGGGCATTGATATAGGTAAGCTCTTCCGGTTCCACACCACCGTCTTTTAAGGCATTCAGCATGGCGGTGGCTGCTCCGCTGCCATCCTCCGCAGGGGAGGTAATATGGTAAGCATCCGAAGAACAGCCATAACCGATCAGCTCCGCATAGATCTTCGCTCCGCGTCTCTTTGCATGCTCCAGTTCTTCCAGTACCACGATAGCGGAACCCTCTCCCATGACGAAGCCGTTTCTCTCCTTGTCAAAAGGAATGGATGCCCGTTCCGGATCCTCACTAAATGACAGCGCTGTCAGTGCTGAAAATCCGGCAATTCCGATGGGGGTAATGGAGCTTTCCGTTCCTCCCGCTATCATTACATCCGCATCACCGTACTGGATTGTACGGTATGCTTCTCCGATGGAATGTGTACCGGTTGCGCAGGCAGTAACCACATTCAGGCTCTTGCCCTTCAGCCCATAGGCAATGCTGACATTGCCTGCTGCCATATTAGAGATCATCAGAGGCACCAGCATGGGGCCTACCCTGCCGGGGCCTTTTTCCTTCAGGCGGTCATATTCCCGCTCCATGGCCTGTAAACTTCCGATACCGCTTCCCACACTGCAGCCCACCATATAAGGATCTTCCTGTTCCATGTCGAGACCAGCATCCGAGATGGCCTGTCCGGCAGCCGCCACAGCAAACTGGCAGAACTGCTCCATTCTGCGGGCGGATTTTTTGTCCATATATTGTGCGGGATCAAAATCCTTCACTTCCGCCGCCAGCTTACAACGGTAATCCGCAGTATCAAAATAGGTGATAGGACCGAATCCGGTCTTGCCCTCTTTGATACCATTCCAGAATTCCTCTACGCTGTTTCCAATCGGAGTGATAGCTCCCATGCCTGTTACTACAACTCTTCTATTTTTACCCATACGTGATATACTCCCTCGCGTCCTGACTTATTTTCTATCCTGCTGTACTGTTAGCGGACATATTTTCTATTCTGCTTTACTGTTGCCGGAGGTATTTTTTACATTGCCATACCGCCGTCCACGCACAGCACCTGGCCGGTAATATAGTCCGAGGCATCTCCTGCCAGGAACAGAACCGCCTGTGCGACATCCTCCGGTCTTCCCATTTTCTTAAGCGGGATCTGTCCAACCGCATTATCCTGTACCGCCTCCGGAAGCTTATCTGTCATATCTGTCCGGATAAATCCGGGTGCCACGGCATTCACACAGATATTCCGGGATGCCAGTTCTCTCGCTACACTTTTCGTCAGACCGATCAGTCCCGCCTTGGAGGCGGAATAATTAGCCTGCCCTGCATTCCCGACGATGCCACTGACAGAAGAGATATTGATGATTTTCCCATATCTCTGCTTCATAAAGGTCTTCGTCAGATGCCGGATCATGTGAAATGCGCCTTTCAGGTTCGTATCCAGGACTGCATTGAATTCTTCTTCCGTCATCCGCACGATCAGATTGTCCCGTGTGATCCCGGCGTTATTGACAAGGATGTCAACTCTGCCGTATTTCTCTGTTACTGCCTTTACAAAGGCTTCACTCTCTGCAAAATCTGCAACATTGCATTTCACAGCCTCCGCCATGCCGCCTTGGCTTCGGATGTCCGCCGCCACCGCTTCCGCTGCTTCTGCAGAACCGTTATAATTAATGATCACCGTGGCTCCTTCTGCTGCCAGTGCCTGTGCCACTGCTTTTCCGATGCCCCGTGATGCCCCTGTGACAATAGCAACTCGTCCTGTCAGACTTTTTCCTGTCAACATGCCAGTTCCTCCATCACCCGGTCCAGATCCTCCGGTTTCTCGATATTGCATACTTTGACATTTCTGTCAATTTTCCGTACGAAGCTGCTGAGTGTCTTCCCCGGACCGATCTCTATGAAAGTATCCACGCCATCTGCGATCATCCGCTCTACGCTCTGGGTGAACTGAACGGGACTGGATACCTGTTGTTTCAGCAGTTCCGCAACCTGTGACGCATCTGTCACATAATCCGCTGTTACGTTGGACACGTAAGGAATCCAGGGGGTTGACAGCTTGACGCTTTTCAATTCTTCTGCCAGCTGTTCTCCCGCAGTTTTCAGCAAAGCTGAATGGAATGGTCCGCTGACCTTTAAGGGTACACAGCGTTTTGCACCTGCTTCTTTCAGCGCTTCCGATGTTGCTGCTACTGCATCTGCCTCTCCGGTGATCACGATCTGCCCCGGGCAGTTATAATTTGCCACCGAGACAACTTTGCCGGTTTCTTTTGCTGTCTGTCCGCAGATTTTTGCCACGGTATCTCCGTCCAGTCCTAATATTGCTGCCATGGCTCCGCCTTCCGGATAGGCCTCCTGCATATAGATACCACGCATCCGGATGATCCGGAACAGATCCGGCAGCTCCATCACACCAGCGGCAGCCAGCGCCCCATATTCTCCCAGGCTTAAGCCTGCTGCCATCTCCGCTTTCAGTCCTTTTGCCTCCAATACTTTCAGAATTGCCACTTCCATGGTCAGCATGGCGATCTGTGTGTATTCCGTAATGTTGATATAAGGATTTTCTTCAAAGGTCAGCTGTTCCATGGAGTACGGATGTCCGCTTTCCGCCTGTACTTCCCGCTTATCCTGCCAATACAGATTCTGGAGCACCTTGTCTGCCAGCTTCCATACCGCCTGTGCTTCCGGGTAAGTATCATAGAACTCCTTGCCCATTCCTATGTACTGGGAGCCCTGTCCCGGGAATAAATATGCGATCCTGCTCATTTTGTCCTCTCCTAATTACTATGTGATGCTATTGTTCTCCTCGGTTACAGCACATTTTTTATAATGCGCCGTTTTCCATATAACTACGCCGCCTGTCGCTGTTCGAAATCTGTTGTCAGCGGTTACCTGTCGCTATATTTTATTTATGCTGTCCTTGTGCCGCTATGCACTCCTGCGCCTGCTGCACTGTTTCTTCAATAATCTCACGGCAGGTCTGTTCTCTGCGGATCAAGCCTGCAATCTGTCCCGCCATCAGTGTTCCGTTTACGGTATCTCCGTCCTGCACTGCCTTCCTGAGAGATCCCAGCGTCAGCTTTTCCAGTTCCATGAAATCGGCATTCTCTTTTTCCAGCTTCAGATACTCCCTGGTCATCTGATTACGTAAAGAACGCACCGGATGTCCGGTAGACATTCCCGTCACTACAGAATCAATATCCTTTGCCTTGATGATCTGATTCTTATAATTTTCATGGACGATGGATTCCTTTGATGCGACGAACCGGGTGCCCATCTGGATACCTTCCGCTCCCAGCATAAAAGCCGCTGCCATTCCTCTGCCATCGGCGATACCTCCAGCTGCGATCACCGGGATAGATACCGCATCCACTACCTGCGGAACCAGCGCCATGGTCGTGGTGGAACCGATATGTCCACCGCTTTCCATGCCTTCCGCCACCACAGCGTCCGCTCCGGCACGCTCCATCATCTTCGCCATAGCCACACTGGCCACCACCGGAATGACTTTCACTCCGGCATTCTTCCACAGTTCCATGAATTTTCCCGGGTTTCCAGCACCAGTCGTTACCGCTTTTACTCCTTCTTCCACGACAATCTTCGCTACATCCTCCGCATTGGGATTGAGCAGCATGATATTCACGCCGAAGGGTTTGTCAGTCAGTTCTTTGCATTTACGGATTTCCTCCCGGACAACCTCAGGCGGAGCGGAAGCGGCACCGATGATGCCTAAGCCTCCGGCATTTGATACCGCTGCCGCCAGCTTATGTTCTGCCACCCAGGCCATACCGCCCTGGAAAATGGGATATTCTATTTGTAGAAGTTCCGTGATCTTTGTTTTCATTGTCTTTCTGATCCTTCTCGTCGTTCTGCGTTATATTACATATTCTGATGATACCAGGGTCAAAAGGTCTAAGCCCACATGAGGGCAGATATGCAGTCCTTATGCCTGCTCCTGAATATATCTGATAACATCGCCTACCGTTGCCATATTTTCCAGTTCCTCGGAAGGAATGGACACACCGTATTCCTCTTCAAATGCCATTACCAGTTCAAACAGATCCAGGGAGTCTACTTCCAGATCCTCCTTGAAACGGGTTGCCTCTGTGATCTCTACATCCTCCTGGTTTAACTGTTCTCTGATGATGGCTGCTACTTTTTCTAACATGTTTTTGCTCTCCTTATGCATTTCATTATTGTGTTTCTGATACCTTGCTTTACTACTTTGTCGTCTCCGGCGTGTTCACTTTTCATTCATAAATGTTTGCAACACCGGTCTTATGCTTTCTCCATATTACCGTCGGTAAAATATTTTGACTATCAAAGTATTTAAATGCAATATACTACACAGATGTTGTTCTGTCAACATCTTTTTTAAAATTACCGCTACAAAAGCGTAATTCCATTGCCAGGTGGTAAATGCCATCGCAAACAATAGAAACTACTAGGTTTTTTCGTTTCTCCCCTTGCCAAACCGGCATTTTTCAGATAAAATAATCTACGTTGTAATCTTTTGGAGACGTATCGAAGTGGTCATAACGGGGCGCACTCGAAATGCGTTAGCCCTTTTCGGGCACGTGGGTTCAAATCCCACCGTCTCCGCGCATAAATAAAGCCGGTAATCTGCGAAAACAGACTATCGGCTTTTGTATTTTAGAAAAATGTGATTATTGGTATTTGATTTTTTCAGAAAAATGTGCAAAACAGTTGTTTATTTTTCAGAAAAATGTGTTATGCTATTATTATTCCCGAAAAGGACGGTGTATTTATGAAGCGAAATGCAATGCAATCCCTGATAAACTGGAAAAACGACCCGGAACGAAAGCCTCTGATTTTGCGAGGTGCCAGACAGGTGGGTAAAACCTGGCTGATGAAGGAATTCGGACAGACCTGCTATGCTAATTATGTCTATTTCAACTTCGATGAAGAGGATGAATTAAAATCCATTTTTCAGGCGAACAAAAACCCCCACCGCATTATCGAATTGTTGTCCATGATAAGCGGTGAAAAAATCCAACCCGGTGAGACTCTGATCCTTTTTGATGAGATCCAGGAATGTCCCGAGGCCTTAAACACTCTGAAATACTTTAAAGAAAAAGCGAACGAATACCATGTGGTTTCCGCCGGAAGTCTGTTGGGAACCATTTTAGCCCAGCCAAAATCTTATCCGGTAGGCATGGTAAATCTACTCGATATTTTCCCACTGACTTTTGACGAATTTCTCGAAGCTACGGATCCTGCCCTATATACCTATTATGACAGCATTCAAAAAGAGCAAACGATCGAAGAGATTTTTCACTCTCGTCTATCTGAAGCATGCAATTATTATTTTATCATCGGAGGAATGCCGGAGTGCGTATCCTCCTGGATCAAATACAAGGATCCGGCAAGAATCTCCCAGATACAACGGGAGTTAATCGAAATATATGAAAATGACTTTTCAAAGCATAACGGGAAGATCAACAGTGGTCGTATTCTTCTAGTATTCCGCAGTATCGTTGCTCAGCTTGCAAAGCCAAACGAGAAATTTATGTATGGTGCTGTCCGCGAAGGAGGAAGGGCAAGAGATTTTGAAGAAGCTATCGAATGGCTGGTCTCGGCAGGAATGCTCAATCGCGTATATAATGTCTCCAAAATGGAGCATCCACTTTCAGCCTTCGACAAGCTGGATCAGTTTAAACTATTTGTCTTTGATACCGGGCTGCTTAAGCATATGGCCGGTATCGACAACAGTGCCATTCTGTTAAAATCAAGCTACCAGTTCAAAGGAGCATTAACGGAAAATTATATTTTACAGCAGTTGCAGGGACAATTTGAAATCGCTCCCCGGTACTACTCTGATAAAAACAGCGAGATTGACTTTGTGCTTCAAAACGGAACCGATATCATTCCGGTGGAAGTGAAAGCCGGGGAAGATAAATCCGCTCCCTCTTTCAAAAGATATGTTGCAGAAAATCACCCTGCTGCAGCCTTACGTTTTTCCAAACGCGGCTACCGGAAGGATGGTGACATCACCAATCTTCCACTGTATCTTGTATGTAAGACCAGAGATTTACTATAAATATATTTTTCTAAAATAGATCAGACATTTTTCAGCATTTCCTGCATAACCGGGTAAATCTGCTCCGCCATGCGCAGGAAACCCAGAGTATTCGGGTGGCAGCCGTCGACGGTGCATTCAGGGCGTCCGATCTTGCCGAAGAGCTCATGTCCGTCGACAAACCAAATCTTCTCATCGCCTCTGCGTTTCGCCGCCTCGTAGGTAGCGTGGACGACATCTCTACGGCAGATGCTGTCCTCTGGCTCCGCATCGGTATCGGGACGGCTGAGGAAGAGCACCGGAACATCAGGATGCGCTTTCCGGATGATCTCAAAAAACGGTGCATGGGTCTCCGCCAGATGCTCCGGACTCGGCGAATTGTGATCATAATCCATGACAAAGAGACTCATCTCGGGAAATCCCGCAAGATATTCCGCGAAATCCTCTTCGCCTCGTGCGCTGCCGGAAAAACCCATGTTACGGTAGTCCGCATCCAGCCATCTGCTGACGATACTGGTGTAAGCATTTCCGGGTCGGGGTGCGCATCCGCCCTCTGTAATCGAGGAACCGTAAAATACGATCGGCTTTTCCACGGTATACTCGGGTGCTTCCCATAGCTTCGCGCTCTCCTCGATGCCGATCTGCATCTCAAGGAGATGATCATTTCTCGGCAGATTGATCGTTACGAGTACCTCCTCTCCCGTGAGGTCAAAAGTCTTCTCCACTGTAATCTCGCCCTCGATATGGATCTTTGGCGCGATGTAACCGAGATATGTCGCCTCTGTGCCCTTTCCGAGATAAATATCTGCGCCCGCCGAGCCGGACAGCGGAATATTGATATCCTCTTTCGTACCCGCAAGAGTCATTTTTACATATAATTTCTTTGCATCCGTCTGAAAGCGGACTCTGCCGCCGACAGCTCTTCTTCCGAGGTAGCCGTACTGTGGGAAGCGCTCCAGTGCCTCTTCGGGCAGCCTGAAAAAATGTCTTTTCTCACTGTCTGCCACAGCGAGACCGTAGATTTTCAACGGTTTCTCCGTGATATCATATAATTTCATCATGTCTTTTTCCTCTCATCCACTCAATAGCATCATTCGCTAAGGTTTAATGCTGGCTCCGGCGGAACTGCCCCGGTGTCATGCCGTATTTTTTCTTAAAGCTGGTCGTAAAATAGGATGCATTGCTGTAGCCGACAAGCTCACAGATCTCCTGTATGCTGAGGTTCTCCCGCTCGAGGAGTAGTTCTCTCGCCCGCTCGATGCGGAGCGCCACCAGATAGTCAGGAAAGGTGCAGCCGCATTTTTCATGGAAGAGGCGGCTGAAATAGGACGGTGTAATATGATATTTGTCCGCAAGATACTGGGCACTGATATTCGGATCGCCATAATTGCTCTGCAAATACGCTATCGCCTTCTCCACAACGTCCTCTCTGCCCGTCTGCCGATTCCGCTCGAGGATCAGCCAGATTTCTTCTGCCATCCGGAAAAACCAGTCCTCCGCATCGTCCATATATTCATAGGATGCCAGTTGTCCCGCCAGTACCTCGTAATCCTTCTTCGTCAACGGTTCAAAACGGTATTGCAACGAATTCCGGTAGGTCTGCATCTGCCCAGCGATCTCCATCAGTGCATCCTGCGCTTTCTGGATCGATAGCTTTTTGAGTTCCCCGACAATCCTGCGGTACTCCGCTGAAAAGCCTGTCCGATCACTCTGCCGGAGTCTCTGGATCAATTCTTCTGATGACGGTGCCTGTTCCCCATTTAACGCCCTCTGCGCCATCTCTCCTTCCGTAACCACCGCACCCATACCATAGATAAAACGGTATGCTGTCGCTGCCCGCGCCATCTGATACATGAGATTTAACTCCGCAAATCCCTCTGTTTCGCCCTTTTCTCCACTGATTCCCACATCCATGCCGATATGGATCAGCTCTCCGGTGACTTCAAGGATATGCTGCGACGCCACCGTCACACGTTCCTCCGTTACGCTCTCCTCACTGAACAGAATCACCGCGATAAACTCACGGTCTACCGGCAAAACGAGGACGTTGCCCAACTCACGGAGCGTCTGCTCGACGATCGTCTTGATCGTCTCCATCTCAAAAGCGATCGCTTCTTCCGTGTTATTACTGTGCAGATCCTGGATATCGCTGAGGCGCATGACCACGACACGAATCCGGACACCCGGCTTGGCGTAAATCTCTTCCACCCACTCCGGCAATTTTGCGGTTTTCTCTCTGCTGATTAGATAAGCTGCAAGATCCTCCTGCTCTTTGCGCAGGTTGATATGGTTCAGTCTCTGCACCATCGTCTGATAGGTCTGGGCGATGCTGTACAGCTCCGTATTCTCCAGCTGTCTCGCCATTGCCTCGGAGGGCAATCCCTCCTCGCTGGCAGTCCGCACCATCTCGCCGATCGGATTGTATACACGATTCGACATCAGCAGCGCGAGAAGTAGTACGATGATCGCCACAAGCAGACCAATTCCCAAAAAGAGGAAGCCGACCCGGGTCATCGATCCGGTGAGATGTCGGTAGGAAATCAGCCATACCAGCGTAAATTCGTCATCAATCTCCGTAGCTACGGACAGGAATCTCCCCTGCGCCGTGCGCACAATCTCGGCGGACGTCTCGGTCAGATTTCTGTTTTTCCACAGAATATCCTCCAGACGTTCCCCGACCCGGTACATCTCCCGCGTTCCCTGCTCATAAACGATATTCCCGTCCCTGTCGATCAGCAGGAACTGTTCCTCCTCCGTCTTCGGCAGGGTTGAGGTCATGATCTTGTCGAGATCCATGTTGACTTGGATGCCGCTGCGTTTGCCCCCAGTGGTGGGATCCATCGATCCGCTAGTCAGGCAGAGGAGGTTCTGGCTCTTTCCATAGATATCCAGATATGGAATGACCGCACTCTCGTGAAACGTGCTCATCTGGAAAATATCCAGCATCCGCGCATCCCCGTTCTGGTCGATGGGATAGGAGGGATTTGTGCTTTTGATCAGATAATCGTCCTCGAGCCAGACATAGACGGAGTGAATCATCGGATTCACAGAAACAAGATTCGTAACCTCCTGCGCCGCGATCCCCGCGGTGTTGTCCCATGTAAATGTATTCCGGTTGATCAGCTTGCGGATATAGACGTCATTTTCGAGCACTGTTACCACATTCTCCATGGATTTGCCGTAATTCTGCAATACCAGTACATAGGTATCCATCCGGCTCTCGTAATCACTCTCCTGTTGCTGGATCTGCGACACACGGAACCACCCAAAGCCGAGAATACACGACAGCAGAATGCAGACTGCTGCCAGTCCGAAGCACACCGCAAATATTCTCCTCAGAATGATCTTTCCTCTGTATTTCTGAACTATCTTCATCCGAATTTTTACTCTCCATCTGAATCTTTTGTTACACTTATTCTATCTGCTCCGCCGCCCAGAAGCCTTTTAATTTTACAAACGGCGGTTCCGAAGTGCTTACCAGCCGGGCACTCATCCGATTACCCTTCCACGCAAAGTCCATCGCAACGTGCCCTTCCTCCTCATCAATAAGAAAGCTATGAAATACAAAATGTCCCAACATCCACTGTCCACGGCACATGCAGGTATAGTCTGTCTCCGGGAACTTCTGGTATTCCCATGTGTCGTCACCATAATACCACTCGTAGGTTTTCTCTGCTGACACAAGTATTATGATACGTTGCTCCCAGTCAAAGACAACCGTCTCCCAACCACTGGAATCGCAGGCTGCTCCCGCTTTGTCCTGCATTCCATAAAAGTGCCAGTGCTCTACACCGCGCCGTCTCTCTCCGGCTGGCAGTTTTTGTGTATTTGTATATTCCGGCATTCCTGTCACCGCAGGATATACCGTATCATAAAAGCAGTCATAGATCATCTGCAGTCCCGCCGGATTCCCGATCGTATCTGCCATCGTAAGGAATACAAGATCCCGTTCGGGGTAACAGAGCGCCAGCTGACCGCCCATTCCATAGAATGCAAAACCATCATAACGGGTCTTCCACATCATAAAACCGTAACCCAGCTGCTCGTCAAACGTCGGCTGAAGATTCGTCGGCACCTGACAAGCGGTCGCCTCCCGCAGGAAATCCGCCGGAATCAGCTGCTCACCGCCCAAAACACCGCCGCGGCAGCATAACATGGCAATCCCCGCAAGGTCACTCAGCTTGCTCACAAGACCGCTGCCGCCCTGGCTAACACCATAGGGATCCTTGAGAATATAGGCTTCCTCGGAGAATCCGACCCTGCGAAGCACCTTTTTCCGCAGATAGTCCAACATATCCATACCTGTCAGCTTCTCCACCAGCGCCGCCAGCACATGGGACGCCGATGTGTCGTAATTGAACACCGTTCCCGGCACATGATCCGGTGTCACCCGGAAAAAGGACTCCACCCAGTCACCGTCATAGCGTTTAAAGGTCGTGGATTCATAACAGGTACGCATCGTAAGTAAATCCCGGATCGTCATTTCTTCGCACCATGGATGTGCGCCACCCTCCGGCAGCTTTTCCGGAAAATACGTACAGATCCGATCGTCTAAGCCAAGCTTGCCCTCCGCTGCCAGCAGTCCCGTCGCCAGCGAGGTGAAGCTCTTCGTAATCGAATACATCCGGTGCAGGCTGTCCCTATGAAAAGACTCCCAGTAATGTTCGCCGATCAACTCCCCCCGATAAAGGATCTGATAGCCGTGCATATTTAACCGCAGGCTTTCCATCCGCTGCTCCATGCTCCGGACTGCGTTCTGCCATTTATTGTTCATCCCGAAATCTCCTCATAATCTTTATTATCTATTTTAATCATCTCTATTTTAAGAAAAAAAGCTGCCTGTTGCAAGAACAGGCAGCCCGAAAATCATTTATTAGCCAGAAATTCGTCGTACTGCTTCCGGATCTCTGCTACATAGGTATCCCAGCCTGCTGCCTTCAGTGCAGATCTCAGTTCGTCGATATTGGAGTCATAGTCCTTCAGACCTGCCAGCATGGGCTTTGCAAGCTCATCCCATACGCTGTCGATCTGTGCCTTCTCGGTCTTGATATTGGAGTAATCAATATTGAAGCCGAAGGTTGCGGAGGGCTTTGCGCCGTTATCCCAGTTCTTATATACTTCCATAAACTCATCGGTATAAGCAGTACTCGGGGTGGAAATATTTACGTTGTAGATCATCCACTCATAGAACAGCTCATCGTTATTTATCTTGGATACTTTACCATCGATCAGCTCGTAGTCGGTTCCCTCTATGCCATATGCAAACAGGTTTGCCAGCTCGGTATTCTTCTGTAACAGGTTCACGAACATCGCTACACGGTCAGCCTTGTCGGATGTGACGGGTACCTGGAATGCTGTGTTCTCGTAACTATTTTTGTAGATCGGCTTATCGGGACTGATATAGTACTCAGCAGTCTTGCCTTCGGGTACTACCGTCTGGAGACCCGGCTCGTTCTCGATCAGGGTAGTGCCGCAGGTTCCTCGCATCAGAGAGCTCATGTTCGCCTGGAAAGGCAGGGTTACAGTGTTGGTCAAAATATCCTTTGGGATCAGTCCCTCGTTGTACCAGTTATTGTACAGCTTTACAGCTGCCTCAAACTCCGGAGAATCCACGAGGCTTACGAATTCCTTGGTATCCTGGTCGATCCACAGATTGCTCTTGTCTACAGTAATCAGATTGCGGTCGCTGGTACCTCGGATGATGTAAGCTGCATCTGCCAGCTCGTAGGTCGCATATAAGCCGTACTGCTCTTTTGCTTTTTCAGCATATGTGGTAAGGTCGTCTAACGTTGCGATATTGTCCATGCCGATGGCATCCATGATATCCTGTCTTACACATACGGTATTGTATACACCGGCGGTCGGCTTGTTACCGATAGGGATTGCATAAACACCGCCGTCATAACGGTAAGCGTCGAATGCAGTAGCATTCATATTCTCGTGCCAGTCGGGCAGATATTTGTCAATCACATCGGACAGATCCTGTAAATAACCCTTGCTGTAGCTGCTGGCAGCCCAAGTGGGATCTACGATGCAGGCATCGAATTCCTGTCCGGAAGCGATCATCAGGTCAACCTTGCCACCTGCGCCGTTCTCGGTCCAGGGCAGATACATCAGTTCTACCTTGGTGTTGATCTCATCAATAAATACTTGCTGATATTTTTCTTCCATTAACTGCTGCATACGGGGAGATTCCTCACCGAACAATACAACCGTGATGGTATCCAGAGTATCGGGACGCAGCGGGTTGTCGCTGGTACTCGCATCCGTACTCTGTGCGGCACTGCTCTGCGCGGCGGATGCCGCGGCGCTGCTGTCATTCTGTGCTGCATCGGAACCGCAGCCTGCCAGTCCCGCCATCATGGTTCCTGCCATCAGCAGGGAAAGTGCTTTTTTACTCCAGTTTCTTTTCATAAGTAACCTCCTATGTTTTATTGTACTCTATGTTGCTATTTTTTAGAAACCTTTTTTAATAATCCTGTGTTATCCCTTGACTGCTCCGACGATCACACCTTTGGTGATATATTTCTGTGCGAAAGGGTAGAGTAGTATGATCGGTCCGACCGTCACACAGATTGTTGCCATCTTGGTCGTCTCCAACGGAATATTGATGTTGTATCCGAGGGAGGCATTCGCCTGATTTGCCATGAACTGTACGTTGGAGAGCATATTGTACAGATAGTACTGTAAGGGATACATATTCTGTTTATTGATAAACATCAGTGACAGATAATAGTCGTTCCAGTAGCTCAGTGCATAGAACAGTCCGACCGTCACGAGACCTACCTTTGCCAGTGGGAAGTAGATCACTCGGAAGATGCAGAGATAGTTCGCCCCGTCAATCTTCGCCGCTTCCGCCAGTTCCTCCGGGATAGACTTGAAGAAGTTGCGTAGCAGGAACACGTTGAAGGCGTTCATACAGCAGGGCAGCACCAGTGCGAGGAAGCTGTCTGTCAGATGGTAATATTTGGTACACATGATGTACCAGGGCAGAAGTCCTGCGGAAAAGATCATCGGGATGTAGAGGAACATATTCAATGCGCCCTTAGGCTTGAACTCTCTCACGGTCAGCACATAGGCAAAAGCCGCAGATATAAGAACCGAGAGAAGTGTACCGAATACTGTAACGCCAATGGTCACCGTATAGGCATTCAACAGGTTTTTACCCATGGATCCGAGGATCATCTGGTACGCTGAGAGGCTGAACTTTTTCGGGATGACGCGGTAACCGTTGACCGTTACGGAGGCTTCATCCGCGAAAGAGGTTCCGATCGCGAGTAGCAGCGGATAGAGACATACAATTGCGAAAATCGCTACTAGTATGTAAAATATTGTAATCAATACCCTGTCGGAGGCACAACGTTTTATTTTTTTCTGTTTTTCCATGATCTTCCTCCTAGAATAATTGATAATCCTTGTCAAAGCGTCCTACCAGCCAGTTGGAGAACAGTACCAGAATAAAACCGAAGATGGACTGGTACAGACCCACGGCAGAACCCATTACAAAGTCACCTACACCGATAACCGAACGATATACGTAAGTATCGATGATATCTGTCGTATCTAACAGCATCGGAGACAGATTTGTGATAGACATCATCATGGTCAAGTCGCCGCTCATAATCTTACCGATGGACAGCAGGAACAGGATGATAATCGTCGGCTTCAGCAGAGGGATTGTAATGTAACAGATCCGTTGCCAGAGGTTCGCGCCGTCTACCTGCGCCGATTCGTAGAGCGAGGTGTCGAAGCCTGCGATTGTCGAAAAGTAGATGATACCGTTGTATCCTGCGGATTTCCATATATTGCACAGGGTGAGGATGACTCTCCAGTACTTCGGATCGTTATAGAAATCCAGGCGTTCGAAGCCAATGCTTACCAATAAGTTATTGATCGCGCCGCCGTCGTAATTGAGCAGTGCTCTTAAAATACCACCTGCCACTACCCATGAAATAAAGTAAGGCATGATCGACAGCGACTGGCTGACCTTGAGGAATTTCTTGTGACGAATCTCGTTGAACATAATTGCGAGCCCTACCGCTGCCACCGTACCGAATACGGTATAAAAAAGATTCAGGATAATCGTGTTCTTCGTTGCCCTCCATGCGTTACTGAAGTTGGCGAAGAAGAATTCAAAGTTTTTCAATCCCACCCAAGGACTTCCGAAGATTCCGTCCTTAAAATTGTAATCCTTAAATATGATGACCAGTCCCGACATGGGGATGTAGGCAAACATCAATGTAAGTGCGATTCCGGGAAGTGCCAGCAGCCATAACTGATAATATTTGCGAAAGTGTTCCGCTACTTTATTGTTCCCATGTGGTCTGTTTACGACCTGCCCTTTTTGTTTTCCAGGCATTGCATTTCCTCCTCTCTGTAATCCGGCGCCGTGTCCGTCCGTTGCATTATACATATCATGCCTCCGGAGAGATTCTCAATCCAAAAAATTTCAAATAATCTCAAAAAATAACAAATGACAAGAATTTGAAAGCAGTTCATTTTTTTATAATTGCGTTGCTGAAACCCAGTATTTACAATTGTTTTTGAAATTTTAAGATCTATCAGAGATTGATCAAGGAGGAATATTAAGAAAATGACTACGATACACGTATCTAAAAATGACCCGTCCGCGTTCTCAACGTTACAGGAGGCGATCCTGTCCATCGACGATCGTCATGATGAGGCGATCCGGATCGAGGTGGCACCGGGCATCTATGAAGAGAAGTTATTTATCCGCAAAGAAAATATTGAGATTGTGGGAGATGATCCCCTGACGACCGTCTTCCGTTACGGCGACGGTGCAAAGAAGCCCCGTCCGGACGCCTCCGGAGAGTATGGAACGTTTAATACGGCGGTAATTTTTATCGCCGGGAAAGATATTACGCTGCGGAATCTGACGATTGAGAGCACCGCCGGTCCCGGATATCTCGCTGGGCAGGCGCTGGCAGTCTATGCAGCAGCCGACCGGTTGAGCTGTTACAACTGTCGTTTCACAGGGTGGCAGGATACAATCTTCAACGGAGATCCGATGACTTGTAATATGAAGAAACTGATGCTGCCGGACTTCTTCCAGGCTTCAGAAGTGCCGATCGTGCATAAGTTCTATCGGAATTATTTCAAGGATTGTTATGTCTGCGGCGATGTGGACTATATCTTCGGACCGAATACTGCATTCTTCGATCACTGTGAGATCCATTCCATCGCCAGAGTCAGCGAGGGAAAAGCATATATCACCGCCGCCAGCACTCCCGCAGGACAGGAATTCGGTCTTGTATTCTCGCATTGTCGGATCACAGGCGAGGAGCCGGACTCCGTCTATCTCGGTCGTCCCTGGAGAGACTGCGCGAAGACAGCGTTTATCTGTTGTGAGCTGGGGGATCATATCTGTCCCGAAGGCTGGCAGAACTGGGGAAAAGTTCGTGCAGAAGTGTTGTCAGATTATATTGAATATGGGAACTTCGGTCCCGGTGCGGACTGTTCCGGACGCAGCCCTCTCTCCAGATGCCTTGTAAATCCGGAGGTGGAGACGTATTTCTCCAAAGAAAACGTCCTCGTCGGCGAGGACGGATGGATACCGGCGGAATAATCTCCCGCCGGACCTGCTACCATTTTCGCTGCAGCTGTCGGACAGTGTCTAATTCTCCCGCAGAATCTGCATGATCGTATCATAATGCTCCGGATCATGCGGGAAGGTGCAGCCCGAGCAATCCTTGATCCGTCTGCCATTTTTCTCGAAATACCTGGGATTCCCGGGGCAGTGCTCCAAGCGGTACATGGGGCAGTAGCAGAACAGGCAGTTGAAATCTGCAAGTCCCTTGTGGCAGGGGAAATATTTACAATCTTTATTCTCAAAAAAACGATAGGAATTTTCCATTTGCAACACTCACATCCTTCCATAACCTGCAAAGTTTGCGCATTGGCGCAAACTTTGCGTGTGAAACATAGAACTTCTTCGCGAAAGAGCCTTTGCTCTGAGTGATTAGAAGTTCTTTTCACACTTTACACTACACTTCTTCCGCCATACACATTCCATGGGCAATACCCTGCTCCTTCAGCTGTTCCTCCAGCTGGTTCAAGGCATCATCTTCATCTTCTGCAAACACCATCGCCTGATAGACTTCCTCCGGTCCTTCCGGTGCCAGTGCTGTCACCTCATACATCTGCATGGCAATTACCTCTTTCTTCCTCAAAATACGCATTCACCCTTCTCTTTATTTTATACCCGTTTCCCCGTTTTTTTGCAAGCGAAAAGCGCCACTCCGGGGAAGAGTGCCGCTTTTCAGGAGAGATTTATGTATTGAATGTTGCTGGCGAAATATTAACCCTTGACGCTTCCCATTGCCACGCCCTGGACAATGTACTTGGAAAGGAACAGGTATACGATGATAACAGGGAAGATAGAGAATGCAATCGTTACATACACCTGACCCATATCAAACTTCAGGAAGTCTGCGGAACGCAGCTGAGCGATCAGGATAGGTAATGTCTTCATCTTGTCATCATGCAGAACCAGTGCCGGTGTGAAGTAGTTATTCCAGTTCGCTACGAAAGTGAAGATCGCCTGCACTGCGATTGCCGGCTTCATCAGCGGCAATACGATGGAATTAAATGTACGGAACTCACCGGAACCATCGATTCTGGCTGCCTCTACCAGAGACAGGGGCAATGCACTTTCCATGTACTGCTTCATATAGAAGAAAGTAGCAGGTGCTGCGATTGCCGGGATGATCAGGGGGATAAAGTTATCCTCCAGCTTCATATCAGCTACCAACTGGATAAATCCGAGTGCGGTAACCTGGGTAGGAATGGTCATGATTGCCAGGATAAAGGTAAACATGAACTTCTTTAACTTAAAATCATATACATGGATCGCATATGCGGTCATGGTAGAGAAGTAGGTACACAACACTGCACTGCAGGTTGCTACGATCAAACTGTTGATCATGCCTCTGACTACCGGCAGGGTTCCTGCCATGACGCCCTTCCAGTTCTGGATCAGATGTGTGCTGGGCAGCAGCGTAAATCCCTGTGTCAGCTCACCTTTGGATCTGGTTGCATTTACAAACAGTATATAGAACCAGAACAGGCAGAGAAAACTCATAATAACCAGTACGATATATGCAAGTGCTCTTCTGGCATGAATGCCCAGACCTTTTTTTGTCTCGTTTGTTTCTACGCTCAACATTTCTGCCACCTCCTACTTATCCTGTTTGCCGTTCGAGAACTTAAATACGATCAAGCTCAGGATACCTGTGATAATGAACAACATTACAGACAACGCACCACTCATTCCGTAGTTCTTACTGTACAAATGGTTGTTCAGGTACATGATCAGGGTCATGCTGGATCTCATAGGATCGCCCTTACCGTTGGTCAGAATCTGAGGTACATCGAACATCTGCAGACCACCGATCAGGGATGTGATCATTACGTAGATCAGAATCGGCTTCAACAAAGGTAATGTGATCTTGAAGAATACCTGGGTAGAGGTTGCTCCGTCTACCTCGGCTGCCTCGAAGAGGGAAGTATCGATACCCATCATACCTGCCATCAGGAGGATCGTTGTATTACCAAACCACATCAGGAAGTTCATCAATGCTACCAGACCTCTGGTACTCCATACGTTTGTAAGGAACTGATATGGCTCTTTTAAGACTCCGATCTGCATCAGCATTTCATTGATAGGACCACCATCAGAGAACAGCGTGAAGAACAACATTGCAAATGCGGAAGCCATGATCAGGTTCGGCAGATAGATAACTGTCTTGAAGAATCTCTGTCCCTTTAATCTAAGGCTGGGATCCGAGAACCATGCACCCAGAAGCAGAGATATGATGATCTGCGGTACAAATCCCAGTACCCACATGATCAATGTATTCTTGGTGTACATCCACAGGTCCGGATTGGACAACATCTTTGCATAGTTACCAAATCCGATGAAATTCGGTCCGATCTGTGTCAGTCCGGAACGGTAATTTTCAAAAAAGCTGTAATAAAATGTCCGGAACAACGGGATCAACTGGAATAATACATACACTGCCACAAAGGGGATCAGGAAAATATAACCCCACTTATTATAGCGTACCACCTTTCCGCGTTTTACCTTTGCCATAATGATTCCTCCCTTTTGCCGTCATACTCTCTTAGCGACTTTACGTTTTTTCGTGCCATCTTTTTTCCGATAAGGCTCGCAGCAGCTCTCTTCTTTTTGTTCTTAATTATCTTCTTCCGAAAAAAGCTTCTGCCAACCGGGAATTTTGAGAGAAAAACCGTGCCTACCTGACCAGCCAGGCAGGCACGGTTCTCAATTCCTTATTGTTTCGCTATTCGCTTATCGTTTCAGATTAGTGAGTAAGCTCAGGATACTTCTCTTCAACACCCTTGTAGAACAGATCCAGTGCATCATCCAGAGAAGCCTTGCCATCGAAGTAGTTCTTCATAGCATGCTGGAACTCTTCGTTACATCCCTGATCATATGCAGACAGGTTGCTCAGATCGATCTTCTCAGCGCCTGCGCAGAACATAGCCAGAGGGTTCTGTCCACCCAGTACCTTGCTCTGATAAGAGGTATCTGCTGCCATAGCTTCCATAGCGGGTTTGTTGTTTACGAAATCATCATCAGCTACAACGATCTCTTTCATGATGTCTTCATCAGCGGTCATCTTAAGGATGATATCCTTAACCAGAGAAGCGTTGTCAGTTCCGGTAGCGCCGCAGATCCAAGTACCGCCCCAGAAGAAGCCCTGAGGTCCTTCAGTAGCGCCCCAGCCACCCTGGTTTGCGATAGATCCATCGGTATCAGCTGCCATGGAGAAGTTGATCAACCAAGCGGGTCCAAAGTAGCAGAATACTTTGCCATCGGGATAGAAGCCTTTGCTCCAGTCATCAGACCACAGGTCGAAGGTACCGGTTTCCTTAGCGTCAACCATCTTCTTGGAGTCATCAACCCACTTCATCAGGTTGTCATCGATTACGATCTTGCCATCCTGTACCCATTTACCGGATACGTTGTTGGAGTATACACGATAAGTATCGTTTACGGAAGATACCATGTTGTAACCGCCTGCTTTCATCTTCTCAGCGGTTGCGGTAAAGGTATCCCAATCAGATACAGACTTCTGAACCTCTGCAGGATCATCGGTTCCCAGAACAGCCTTAGCAGCTTCACGGTTGTAGATCAGAACGCCGGGGCAGCCCTGCCATGAAACACCCTTCAGATTGCCGTTGGAGTCGGTAACAACATCCTTGGTGTACTGATACTGGTTAGCCAGATCTGCATCGGTGATGCCCAGATCCTTAACAGGCATTGTGTAGTCGGTATCAACATATTTCAATGCGTAGTCAGCCTCAATCAGGAACAGGTCAATCTTGTCATCAGCTGCTGCATCAGCCTGCTTTAACAGTGTTTCATCCAGATTGTTCTGATAAGCGTTGTCATCAGAAGGAGTGATGTTCCACTTTACAGTGATGTCACCGATCTTACCGGTGGTTCCGTCTACTTCTTCATATCCGGGATAATGATCTGTCAGACGGCTCTTGAACTCCTCGTTCCAGCAGTAGATGTTGAAGACTTTGCCTTCCTCTGCTGCTGCAGGCTCTGCTGCCTCGGTGGATGCAGGCGCCTCGGTCTTAGCTTCGGTGGAAGCTGCGGGTGCCGCATCGGTGGATGCTGCAGGAGCTTCATTGCTGCTGCCACAACCTACCAGCATGCTGGCAAGCATAGCAGTTGTAAGTAAAGCACTAAGTACTTTTTTCTTCATGTTTGTTTCCTCCCATTTTTTGTTGAATGTTTGTTGTAAGTGTTTGTTGCATTTATATTCATATGTCGGCGGTTGCGTCGCTTCCATATAAATGCCTGATTAATTGTCTGTCGGAATTCTGGCCACCGACTTGCCTTCAGCAACTTTCCCGGGTACGATGACCTGTTCTATGATGGTGGTCTTGGGTCTCTCAATGAGACTGATCAGTTCTCTGGCTGCCAGGCATCCGATCTGTTCTGTGTCCTGTTGGACTGTGGTCAGTCTGGGCTCCAACTGCCTTGCTGCCTGTATGCCATCATAGCCTGCTACCGAGATATCTTCAGGGATCTGTAATCCTCTCTGTCTGATAGCGTTGATGCCTCCGAAAGAAGCAAAGTCATCCGGATAGATGATGCATGTCGGCGGATCCGGCAGATCCAGCAGTTCGTTGGTGACCCGGTAGGTGGTCGTCGTATCTCTGTAGGCTGCTTCCCGAATGTACTCATCCGGGATTTCCAGTCCCAGGCGTTCTGCCGTCCGGTAGAAGCTGGATAATCGTCCCGAGGTAACTGCCGACATCGCTCCGTGGATATAAGCGATCTTCCGATGGCCTCTGCTGTAGATGTACTCTAACAGCTCCTTCATGCCTGTCACATTGTCCGACATGATTGCGATACGATTATTAAACAGATAGTCGATGGTGACCACCGGGATGGAACTCTGTACTAATTCGATGACTTCGGGATCCCCGAAATCAATACAGGCGAGCACCACTCCGTCGAAGCCTCTGTACCTGCTGTGTTCCAGGTAGGACATCCGATCCGGCCGGTTCTTGCAGCTATTAATGAATGTAATGTCGTAACCGCTTTTCTCTGCCGTCCTCTTGAAACTGTCCAGTACACTGGAAAAGTAATCATGAGTAAGACCGCTTCTGGCCTCGTCTGCGAAGAGAACTCCGATGCCGTAGGTCCGGTTCGTCTTCAAAGCTCTTGCGGAAAGGTTCGGGGAATAACCCATCTCCTTTGCTACCCGTCTGATATTTGCTTTTGTTTCTTCTCCAATGTCCTTGTGGTCGTTCAATGCCTTGCTGACAGTTGCAACGGAGACTCCACAAATCTTGGAAATGTCTTTCAGTGATGCCATATCTTTCTCCTGTTCCATGTCTTCGTCATTCCGTCCGACCTGTTTTGTAACTTAATCGTTTTCGTAGTTTTAATATATAACACCTTTGAGCATTTTGCAATACTTTTTTGCAGTTTTTTTTAAAAAAGTATCCACTTTGTCTATAATTAACAATTTCAGATAGGCTGTTTTGTACATTTGGCTTGTACATAGATTGTGTTTCTTCTATATAATGGCAAAGTGTGCGATAACGTTTGCTATTATTTTGTTTCGTAAATCCTTTTTTTCGGAGTCCGTTTTGTTTTGTATCTTCTGTCCATGTTTTTCTGCTGTTTTTGTATACATTGCGCATTTTACGGGCTTTTTCAAGATTCGTATTGCATTTTTCCCTTTGCTTCTGTATAATACAAATCAGAAATCCGGAGAACTTAATCGTTTACTGAACGTAAAGCGCTCCACAACGAAAAAACAAACACTCAGTATACAATAATATGAAAGAAGGAGATTTTCTTATGAAGTATGGTCATTTTGATGATGTGCATCAGGAATATGTCATCACCACTCCCAAGACTCCGCTTCCCTGGATCAACTACCTGGGCTGCAATGAGTTTTTCAGTCTGATATCCAACACCTGCGGCGGATATACTTTCTATAAAGATGCAAAGCTGCTGCGTCTGACCCGTTATCGTTATAATAACGTACCGGCCGACATCAACGGTAAATATCTGTACATTAAGGACGGGGACACCGTATGGAACCCTGGCTGGCAGCCCACGAAGACCGAGCTGGATTCTTACGAGTGCCGTCACGGTATCGGTTACAGCCGATTCACCTCTTCCAAAAACGGTGTCAAGGCTTCCGTGCTCTCCTTCGTTCCTCTGAACGATAATTGCGAGATCTCCCAGCTGACCCTGACCAACGGTAGCTCCGAGGACAAGAAGCTGTCCGTATTCTCTTATGTAGAGTGGTGTCTGTGGAACGCTGACGATGATATGAAGAACTTCCAGCGTAACTTAAGCACCGGTGAGGTCGAGGTACAGGATTCCACCATTTATCACAAGACCGAGTACCGTGAGCGTCGTAATCATTATGCGATCTATTCCGTAAATACGAAGATTGATGGTTTCGATACCAGCAGAGATGCTTTCCTGGGTGCTTACAGGGGGGCTGATTCTCCCGAAGCTGTAGAGAACGGCAAGTGCACGAATTCCATGGCAAGCGGCTGGTCTCCCATCGCTTCCCATCAGATCAACGTGGATCTGGCAGCCGGTGAGACCAAGACCTTTATCTTCGTTCTGGGCTACATCGAGAACCCCGAAGACGAGAAATGGGAATCCTACGGTGTGATCAACAAGACCCGTGCCAAAGAAATGCTGGCAAAATACCAGACCGATGCACAGGTAGATGAGGCTTTTGCAGCATTACAGGCTTACTGGAAACAGCTGCTGGCACGCTACACGGTAGATTCCGCTGACGAGAAAGTCAACCGTATGGTCAACACCTGGAACCAGTATCAGTGTATGGTTACTTTCAACATGTCCCGTTCCGCTTCCTATTACGAATCCGGAATTGGCCGTGGTATGGGTTTCCGTGATTCCTGTCAGGATCTGCTCGGTTTCGTACATCTGATTCCGGACCGTGCAAGAGAGCGTATCATTGATATCGCTTCCACCCAGTTCCAGGACGGCAGTGCTTACCATCAGTACCAGCCTCTGACCAAGAAAGGCAACTCCGATATCGGCAGTGGCTTCAATGATGATCCTCTGTGGCTCATTGCAGGTACCAGTGCTTATGTAAGAGAGACCGGCGATACCTCCATCCTGACCCAGATGGTTCCTTTTGACAACGATATGAGCGTAGCTGCTCCTCTGATGGATCACTTAAAACGCTCCTTAGACTATATCATCAACCACAAAGGCCCTCACAATCTGCCTCTGATCGGCCGTGCCGACTGGAATGACTGTCTGAACCTGAACTGCTTCTCCGCTCATCCCGGAGAATCTTTCCAGACCTTCGGTCCCAGTGAAGGACCCGTTGCAGAATCTGTATTCATTGCCGGTATGTTCGTAAAATACGGCGAAGAATATGCTCAGCTGTGCGAGCTGATGGGTGACGATACCGAAGCAGCCCGCGCACGTAAGGAAGTACAGGCAATGTACGATGCGATCCTGAAGGATGGTTGGGACGGCGATTGGTTCGTACGTGCTTACGATGCTTACAGCCACAAAGTAGGTTCCAGGGAATGCCGCGAAGGTCAGATCTACATCGAGCCTCAAGGCTTCTGCGTACTGGCCGGTGTCGGTGTGAAGGAAGGACTTGCCGAAAAGGCATTGAATTCTGTAAAAGAGAGACTGGATACCAAGTATGGTGTCATGATCTTACAACCCGCATACACGGAGTATCACCTCGAACTTGGTGAAGTATCCTCTTATCCCCCCGGATATAAGGAGAATGCCGGTATCTTCTGCCACAACAATCCCTGGGTATCCATCGCAGAGACCGTTCTGGGCAGAGGTGACAGAGCTTTCGAGATCTACCGCAAGACCTGTCCCGCATACATTGAGGATATCAGTGAGATCCATCGTACCGAGCCTTATGTATATTCCCAGATGGTAGCCGGTAAGGATGCAAAATTCTACGGCGAGGCAAAGAACAGCTGGCTGACCGGTACTGCTGCATGGACTTTCGTAAATATCTCCCAATACATACTGGGTGTATATCCCACTCATCAGGGATTGTCCGTAGATCCTTGTATTCCCAAGGGCTTCGGTGATTTCTCCATCACCCGTAAGTTCCGTGAGGGCACCTATCACATTCAGGTAAAGAACCCTCAGAACGTGGAAAAGGGTGTCGTATCCATGACCGTGGACGGCAAGGCAGTAGACGGACACATCATTCCTTACGAAAAGGGCAAGGAAGCATACGATGTAGTCATTACCATGGGTTAACAGTTCTAATAAACATAGTTTAAAACGATTTCTATCCTCCTTAAAACCCCGGCAGTTGTTGTAGCTGCCGGGGTTTTGCATTGGATATTCGTAGTTTGCGCTACAACATCTACACCACAAGGACAAGCAGGCCGTAAGCAGACGTCGGTACTTATTGACCGTATTGGGGTCAATTATGTACCGCTACGTTCTGCGCCAGAGCGAGAGCGTGCCTGCGGTTCTTATGGTGTAGATGTTGTGGACGTTTTTGCGGCTTCCTTCCGGGACTCGATCACGTGCCGGATGGCTGTCAAATGATATTATTTTCTCCATTTTTCTGAAGCAGCTTCCGGTATGTGGCATCCATTCCCAGTGCTCCCAGCGGGGCTGTGATAAGGATGGCCAGCACAGCCACGGACAGAACGATCTTGCCGCAGGACAATCCCATCGATAACGGCACAGAGCCGATAGCAGCCTGCACTGTGGCCTTCGGCAGATAGGCTATCACGCAAAACGTCCTCTCCTTCTTATTGAGATCCGTTCCCAACATGCACAGTGCTACACCGGCGGAACGGAACAGCAGCGCCAGCAGGATCATCCCCACCGCTGCCAGTCCAGCTTCCATAGTATAGCGGATATCCACTGCCGCGCCCACCAGTACGAACAGCACTACCTCCGCTGCCAGCCACAGTTTACCGAATTTAGCAGACAGTCTGCCGGTGACTTCCCTAGGTGCCCGTATTTTCAGCGCGCAGGCCATGCTCACCACCGCCAACAGGCCGGAGAACGCCACGGTTCCCTTTAACAGCGTTTCCAAAGCCATTAATAAGAAGGACAAACCCATGATGATAATAACTTTCATGCTGTTGCGCACATAACTGCCCTTTCGGTACAACAGTTCAAAAAGCTGCCCCAGTAGCCAACCCACCAATGCACCGAACAACACACCCGTCAGGATCGATACCGGGATATTCACAAAATCCAGGGCATTGACCTGTCCACCCTGTGCCATTCCAACAAAAGTGGAAAACAATACTATGACATAGATGTCATCACAGGATGCCCCAGCCAGAATCATCTGCGGAATGCTTTTCTCCGTACCATAGCCACTTTCCATAAGATGTACCATCCGCGGCACCACAACCGCAGGTGACACTGCTGCCAGAACTGCTCCCATGACCGCTGCATCCACTCTGCTGATGTTAAGGATCATGGGTGCAAATATCACAAAAGCCAACAGTTCGCAAGTGGCAGGAACACAAGCCAGCATGACTGCGGAGCGGCCCACTTTTTTCAGATCCTTCAGATCCAATGATAATCCGGCCTTCAATAAAATGATGATCAGCGCGATCTGCCGCAGTTCCGATGAGATATTCAGGATTGACACATCCAGCAGATCCAACACATAAGGTCCCAGAATAATACCCGTAAGCAGCATTCCGATAATACGGGGCAGGTGAATCCTCTGGCAGACCGCCGCCATGAGTAATCCCAGTAAAAAGATCAGTCCCAGTGATGTAAGCATAAAAATTCCTCCGTTTTCTCGCAGCAGGACATTTTGAATTCCAACAAAAAAGGCTGGTGTCCCCTGCATATTCTGCAGAAGTCATCAGCCAAATCGAATTCGTATGTTCAAATTCCGGCGGTTCGAAGCCTGTGCTTCCGGGAGAACCTCATTCCCGATGTTCTTATTATATACACGGTGCCCGCCCATGTAAAGGCCCATATTTTGCAAATATACCCGCCAGCATCCTGTACTCCATTAAAAAATATCTGCTGTGAGATCATCCCCGAAGTCTGCTGCCGGAATCTCAAAGTCAACAATTCCAACTGCATAGGACTGTAATACATACTGGCCGGATTCAAATACAAAGCCATCCTCTGTAATGTAGAATGTAGGGTCTGCGGGGCCATTATCCGTACCTGCAATGTCCGGCCCATAAATTTCCTGATAGATAGCATTCAAATCTTCCGTACCATCCAACACCACCAGTTTGATACTCTTCTCGTAATCGTTAAAGAAGCAGTCCTCCTTTGCCTGCATTTCCGCTGCCTTTGCTGTCACCAGTTCCAGTGCTTTGTCGCGGAATCCGCTCCCCAGACTGTCAAAAGTAATTCTCTCTCCGGTCTGCGTATAATAGTTCATATAGTACAAGGTATACCATCCATGAGCCCCCTGATCATACCCTTCCAGCCCCCACGACAGGCTGATCACCTTATCATCCGCGCGGATCACACGGAAAGTAAGATCCTCATAGCTCTGCTCATACACCGGCATATCCTCATAAAGTGTACCAAACTCCCCGTTCTCGATTCCTTCTACAAAACTGTCTACATATTCATCCAGCTCTTTCTGAATCTTCATCTGCACCGTCTCATTGCCCGGAATCGTCACTGTAACTGTTGGATAGTAATAGGTATAACTTCTGGTCTTGTCTTCGGGATCACTGCTACCCTCGTGATCCTCTGTGGTAAACTGCACCCATTCACTTCCCTGTATTTCACTCTGGCCTTCTGTCGGTTCCGTCTGTGTGGACACTTCCGCAGTCTCCTCAGTCCCGGCCGTCGTCTCTTCCGTCGTCTGACCGCTCTGTGTCTCCTTGATGCTGTCTATAACTGTCTCCATCTCCGGATCCGTCACCATCTCCCGGTTTCCGCAGGATGTAAAACCTAACAGTGCTCCCGCAAATACTGCTGCAAAAAATATTTTTTTCATAATCCTCGCCTCCTGATGCCAGTATATCTGCCGATTGCATCATATCTGCATCATTTTTATAATTTTTCTCGATTTCACTTTTTAAATATGATAGACAATTCCCATATTTTGAGCTATAGTAAAGCCAAATCTAAGTATGATTAAAAATAACAATACACATACTATAAAAATCAACCCGAGGAGGACTGTTATGAAAATATTATTTTATGATACCAAAAGCTATGATAAAGAATCTTTCGAGGCAACTCTGAAAAAATATCCCGGCATCCAGATTGATTACATCCGGTCGGATCTGGATCCCCGTACTGCTGCTCTGGCTGACGGCTTCGATGCCGTCTGTGCTTTCGTCAGCTCCAATGTGAGCGAAGCCACATTAAAAATTCTCCACGAAAAAGGTGTCCGTCTGGTCCTGCTGCGTTGCGCAGGATACAACAACGTGGATCTGGAAAAGGCAGCTGCATATGACATATGTGTCATGCGTGTCCCCGGTTATTCTCCGGAAGCTGTCGCAGAGCATGCCATGGCTCTGGCTCTGGCCTGCAACCGCCGCTTATACAAAGCCTATAACAAGGTCCGGGAAAATGATTTCAGCCTCGCCGGACTCATGGGCTTCAATTTCTATGGTAAGATTGCCGGAATCATCGGAACCGGCCGGATCGGTGCAGCTATGTGCCGGATCTGTAACGGTTTCGGCATGAAAGTCATCGCCTACGATGTCTACGAGAACCCGGATCTGAAAGATTTCGTCACCTATGTGACCTTAGACGAATTACTGGCGCAAAGTGATCTGATCTCCCTTCACTGCCCGCTGATGGATTCCACCTACCACCTGATCCAGCTTGACACCATCAAGAAAATGAAGGATGGCGTCATTCTGGTAAACACTTCCCGGGGTGCTCTGGTCAAGACCGAGGATCTTATCGAGGGCATCCGCCTGCACAAGTTCGCCGGGGTCGGTCTGGATGTCTATGAAGAAGAGACGAAAAACGTCTTCGAGGATCGTTCCGATGAGATTCTGGAGCATTCTACCACCGCAAGGCTTTTGTCCTTCCCCAATGTCATGATCACATCCCATCAGGGATTTTTCACAAAAGAAGCACTGGAAGCCATTGCAGAGACTACCTTGCAGAATGCTCTGGATTTCGAAAGTGGAAAGAAGAGCCCCAATCAGGTGCAATAAAATATTTCCAATCGAGTAGGCTGACTCATCGTATACACAAAAAAACGGATGGCCCTCCCAAGCCATCCGTTTTTCTCGTTTTTCAGTTTCCCGTCTTGTCCTTTTTCTCTATCTCTTACAGTTTTTACGATCATTCCAGATTCAGTTTCTGACCAACTCTGATCACATTCTGGTTTGTAATCTGTACATTTCTGCGAAGCAACTGTGCCAGAGTCATGTGATTTTTCTTAGCGATCCTGGAAAGCGTATCACCACTCTTTACCGTATAACCGCCCTCTGTATACCAGATGCTCTCGGAAGGTCTGCGGTCAGTAACAGTTACCAGATAATTGCCGCCGCGCTTCAATGCGAACATGGACTGTCCGGTGGAAGTTATGGTAAAGGATCCGCAATACTCCAGGCGTCCCTTCTCTGTATTATAGCGATACAGGTTTGCACTCTTGCCGGAATTGTCCTTGCCTACATTTACATGAATGTTGACATTCACTCCGAAGCTGCCGGTATCTCTGATACCCAGCTGTCTGTTCACGGTTCCGGACTTTGCGGATACCACATTTGCCGGGATTGTGTTGCTCGTCTGGTCTACTGTCAGATCAATATTCTGAATCTTTGACAGATCTTTATTCTTCAGATCCTGTCCACTGATGCTCAGTGCCACACCGTTTCCGCTGTGGAATGCCACCGTCAGCTTCGTACCTTTAATGGTATTCAGTACATTCTGAGGCACCTTGACTTCACCGCTGCATACAAAGTTCATGTTGACACTTGCAATCGCAGGGTTCTGTAACATCTCTGCCACCTTATTCTGTACAGAGCTGCTGACATCGTTCCAGTCTACGGTAGATGCTGCTGTAGAAGAAGTGCCGCTGTTGTTATCATCGTTGTCCTCTCTGTCAACATCCGTATTTACTGTGATCACGTCGGAAGCAGTTCCTGTCATTCTGGCTCCTACGCCTTCGGGTACCTTGCCGGTCACCTCAAGGAAGCCATTCATATTGATGATACCGTTGGCATTTCTGTGAATGCCGCCATGAATTGCGCTGTTCATATCCAGGTTGCGGAACCAGTCTGCTGCCGCTGCAATCCCTTCACTGTTGGTAGCGTTTTCACCTCCCCAGTAGTAGTTTGCTGCATTTTCGTAAGCACTTGTCTCCTGTGTTCCCTTGGGTTTGAACTGCTCAGCGATCAGTTCTTCAGCTGCATTGGCGCTGTCCTTGAAGGATAGAATTCCCTGTGCGATAAATGCTGTGTTCTTTGCATCGTTCGTGTAAAGAGCTACGTTGTAGGATTCATTATTGTAGCTGGTAGAAGCATATACCTGAATGTCCGGGCAGCTGTTGGAATCGATACCCTTTGCCTTATTGCCGAAGGATACGCTGTTGCGCAGGATATGCCGTCCGCTGATGCTGGAACCACCCATCTTGAAGCCGTTACCGTTACCCGCATCTACTTCCTGTCCGTTCGCATCCAGTACATAACCGTTCTTAAATGCCACACTGTTCTGAATCGTTACCTGTCCGATGGCACCGGTCTCTACCTTTGCAAACAGATCCCATCCGTCATCAGCGTTGTAAGCTGCGATACATCCGTCAAATACATTGCCGTCTGCTACAGTCAGTTTCGCTGCAAATCCGTCTGCATCCTCATATCCCGCATCTGCATTCAGATAAGAAGTACAGTTCAGGATCAGGTTGTGGGAAGGCCAGTCTTCCCAGTTATCTGTGCTCTTATATCTGCTGATCTGGAGACCGGTATTACCGTTTCTGTAGGTCATTACGTTGTCCACAGTGTTGTAGCTTCCGGATACCTGAATACCCTTCTGCGCATTTGCGGATCTCGTAACATCAAATCCCTGGAAGTACCAATAATCGCCTGCCAGAATCATACCTGCACATCTTCCCTGGAAATCCAGTACCGGACGTGTGGCAGCTTCCGGATCTGCGATCATGTAAATCTTCGCATCTGCGGTTCCGTTAACGCCTCTTTCTACAATGACTGTCTTGTCCAGTGCATAAGTTCCGCCCTTTAACAGGATCGTCCGTCCGGGAGCAGCACTCTTCACTGCGGTATAAATATCTACAGGATCATCCTTGGCACCGCTTCCATAGCTTCTGCCGTCGGGACTTACATAAATATAACTTCTGTCTTTTACATTATAGGTTACGGTGAAATCAAATTTCACGGTATCATAGCTGCTTAAGAGAGAATACTTTGCAGGCTTGTAATCTGCATCCGGTGTGAACTCCACCGCGAAGGTATTGCTGCCCTGCTCCAGAACAGTGTTCACACGGAACTTCGTCTGGGCATCCACATGCTGACCGGATACCACTGCCTCACCCCTGCTGTCAGTAATACTCAGAGTTCCGTCGGCATTACCGTAGTATACCATCTCATAGTTTGCACTGTTTGCAACCGTTGCAGACTCAATGCCAAAATTCGGTGTCACATAAGTGATTGGTCTTGCCTCCGCGGGTGCATCGTTTTCCGGTGCAACGGTGGTCAGGCTCATATTGCTGAAACTTACCTTAGCACTTCTGGAAGCGTAGAAACCTACATAAATATTGTTCTCATCCAGTTTCGTCAGTTCGTCACCGTCATCGCCGTGATAGTACTTATTGGTCACGGTCTCTCCGGTAACTACATTGGTATAGCTTAAGAAATATCCGGTATTATTTCTCTGGATCGTCATATGGAAGGTTGTCTGAGGATTGACATCCGTGATATCCTTCAATGCTGCCTCATATCTGCCTACCATATTGTAAGTTCCAGCACCCAGTCCGCTTACTGCGGCACTGGTCTCCAGCGTTCTCATAGCCGTCTGGAAATCATCTACTACAGTGTCTGCCGCAAGATTCTCCGGTGTTACACCGATCTTCTCCTGAGATCCGACACCCAGCTTCATGGTGTACTTATCTCCGGCATCCGACACCTGACCGGCCTCTGCATCCCAGAAATATTCCACCTTGGTCGCACTTACCATATAAGAGTTGTTCCAGAAGGAATTACCGGAACCGTTCTCTCCCACACGGTCTGCTGCCATCAGACCGAAGCCCTCCTGACCATTGGTAAACTTCCAACTGTCTACGGTTACATCTGCGGACAGCGTAAAGTTCTCTGTCTCAGGATCAATGGTGGTATAGTAGAATGCCACACCATCGGTGGAGTTCGGTACCAGCTTACCCTTGCTGTTCATACTCCATACTTTCAGATCCTGTGTATCATAGCTTCCGCTGAAGCCGTTGTTCTTGCCGCCTTCTGACATGGTATCTACACTGGAGCCGAATGCGGAATAATTCCAGGTCTTTACTGCATCTTCTGTGATCGTCAATTTCACCTCTGCCGGTTTGGAAATATCATTTCCTCTGACTGCCGCAACGCCAAATGTATATTCCTGTCCTACGGTCAGCCCTGAAATCTTCTGTAATAACTTTGTCACGCCCTCTGCATATACCTTGCCATCCACATATACTGTGTAGCTTTCCGCTTCGGGAACAACCTGCCAGGTCAGCTTCACGTTGCCATGGCCTTTGTTCTCGGCGTTTAAGCCTGCGGGAGTTGCCATGGGAAGGACAAAATTAACACCGGTTGTCGTATTACTTACCTTAGAAGTTTCGCCGGTACGGATCAACTCTGCTTTAAAGCTGTAAGCACCGGATGCTTCAGGTGTAAACTCTGCTACACCGGACTCACTCTCTGCGGTAATCGACTGTTTCATTACTTCCTTACCATTTGCATTATACATCGTTACATCCAAAGACTCTCCATAGATACCACCCACCTGAGCAGTATAGGGAACAGAAATCGTACCGCCCTTTACGGAAGGAGTCCCCAGTACGGGAGTTTCAATCTTGTTCCAGTCAAGAGAAGTTCTGTAATCTACAGTCAGATTATAAATCTGAATATTTGAACCACTGGCATAAAGATAATAAGTAGCTCCTGCTTTTACAGAATATATCTTTGTCAGAGATGCATTCGGTGTAAAAGTATCTAACACTTCCACCGTTCCATTATTGTCATTTATAAAATAAAATGCTTTGTTATTTGCCTTGAAAGCAATACGGATTCTTCCGTCCTTCTCAGCCTGCAGTTTTACAACAGATCCTACAGTAGGAATCGCACCTGCGTTTGGACTGGGGTTTTTGCTCCCCTTCACAGATCCTTCATACAGTATGCCATCAATCGTTGTAGAAGATGCGGAATATTTCATGTCAGTCAAAACAGAAACGCCGCCATCATAGTTCACGCCTGCATTCAGTCCCTTTGTCAGATCCAGTTCATGCAAATCTGCATCTTTTGCACTGACTACCACACTTGCACTTGTAGTTTCTTTGGAAGCTTTATATATCGTGCTGTTGTTGATCTTGACAGTTGCGTTATTTACCGCACAGCTTACTTTATATACTTCTCCGCTCTTCAGGGGTACTACATCTTGGCTCTTAAAGCTATGCACATCTGCTGCATCTTTGATGTTAGTCAGCGTTACTGTTCCATCACCCAGTAAGTTATCTGCATCTTTTACAGTAATCGTTGTTGTTGCCAGTGTAGAATCCAAGGAAATTGTTAATTCTGTTGTATCCTCTGTAACCTCGATGGTCTCTTTGTCATTGACCGTTACATCGGTTAATTCCATATCTGTAGAAATTTTATAAGTTGCTCCTACTTTAAGAGTAACTTTATCGTTAGGTGTAACATTAACCTTGTCGTTCGAGTCTGCCTGATTGGTCAATGTCAGAGTTTTTCCATCAGCCAATACAGAACCTTCTGCCATTTTCACCTGTGCTTCTACTTTTGCCTTGCCTAAGGTAATAGTAGCGCTGAATTCTTCCGTACCGGTGGTAATCGATGTCTTACCATCTTCCGTGACAGCACGCACGTTTTCGTTCGGAGCCACGATATTGTAAGTGGTTCCGGCACTCAGGTTGTATTTCTCGTTTGTATTTACTCCTAACTCTACTGTATCCTTACTTTCAGCAGTCAATTTTACCTTTTCATCTGGCTGCACCAAACCGTTTGTATTATCTACAACTGCGATATTACCGGAGACAGTAGCACCGGAGGGAATGTCCTGCGTTGTTTCTGTTACTTTGATGCTTATAACTCTCACTCCACGATTATAAGTACTTTCCGGACTGATAATAGAATAATTTCCGGCCGACAAATTTACATACTCTATTGTCGATGTGCTCGTTCCAGTAACCGTTTTTTGAGTTTCATCCAAAAGTGTTCCGTCTTTCCTTAAGGCTATCAGCGAACTTTTGTCACCCCCCGTACTGCTAGCGGCAATGCTCACAACTGCACTTCCTGCAATTGTAAAGGAAATATCACCTTGCCCATTCTTATCCAATAAAAGGGCATTTACCTTCGTAAATTTACTGTCAAAATAATAGTATACCTTGCCAGATGCTTTAAAGTAATCCCCATAGGTAATTGGCGTTATTACAGCGGTCGTGCTTTGTGTTTTTTCACCCTCTGGTACCGACAACTTTTTAAAATTCACCTCATGCACCGTCTCCGCAGCCTTCACGCTGGCGATTCCGCCCAGCAAATCCACCGGCATGACGCCCAGCAGCATAGCCACGGTCAACATAAATGCCAAAAATCTCTTTTTCTTACATCGACTCATACAATCCTCCCAATCCTCCTGCCGTAGCCTTCCGCTACAGCAATATGTTTGCGTTTTTTGTTTTACGCCTTGCTGTAAACAGTTACATTTGTAAGCTCTTACAGCGCTATGTACTATATATTATCACTGTCGCTTCACATTAGTAAACTGTTTTTTGTATATTTTGAATATTTTTGGAAGTTATTCATAGAAATTTTGAGCAATTTTTAGTTACTATTTTTGCGCTAATCATTTATTTTCGCAAAAATGCACAGTTTCGTAGCATTTGTCAATTTCTGTATGTAGTAAACGCTTACACTTATTTCTATAAAAGTTATATAAGATTATATAAACTTATATACAGTTATATAAGAAATAAAAAGTTATATAAACTTATATAAGAAAACATTAAAATAGATCAACAAAAAATAGACTGCCTTTACAAGCAGTCTATAATGAATTCTCTATTTACTCCATACCCCGCAGCGTAACCTTCTCCACATATTTTCCGGCTAGTTCCGCCATCTGTTCCAGTTCTTCTCCGGAAAATGCTCCGAACGCCGCATATTTTCCCGCATTCTCAGCTGTCTGTACCATCCGGTACAGGCAGTTTGCATTTTCCTCATAGCTCTGAAGATAATAAGCCGGGCAGCCGGCGATCCATTTGCCGATATTCTCGAACTCTTCCACAGTATGGATTCCTTTTACCACAGTGGTACGGAATTCATACGGAATCCCACTGCTTTTCAGTATGCCGATGCTCTCCTCGATCCGGGAGATATCCATATTCTTAAGGCCTGCGGCATGGGCATAATTCTCTCTGGACGCCTTGATATCCATAGCCACGTAATCGATCAGGTGCTCCTGCAACAGTTTCCACAGCACTCCCGGCATATAGCCGTTGGTGTCCAGTTTCACCGGGTATCCCAGTTCTTTGATCTTCTGTAAGAACTCCTTCAGATCCTTTTGTAGAGTCGGTTCTCCGCCGGTGACGCAGACACCTTGCAGAATGCCCTGTCTCTTTTTCAGATACGCGAGCACTTCCTCTTCCGGGATCAGCGGCTGGCAGCCGGGATCCAGCACCAGTTCCCCGTTGTGACAAAACGGACAGCGAAAATTGCAGCCCCCTGTAAAAACAGTGGCTGCAATATGTTCCGGATAATCTAATAAAGTTGTCTTGTTAAAACCATGTATCTGCATAGTCTAAGTCCTCGGCATAGTGGAATCCCGCACCACCAGTTCTCCGTCGAACACGCAGTGCTGGTGCTTCGCCTTTTTCCCGATGATGTCGAACAGGATCCGGGCCGTCTCTCTCGCCATGCTGTCCACCGGCTGCTTTAAAGTCGTCAAGGACGGGATAACATATTTCCCGATTTCCACACCATCAAAGCCTGCCAGAGAAATATCCTCCGGCACCTTGTATCCGGCATCAGACAAGGCTTTCCCGGCACCGATTGCCAGCATATCGGAGATTGCGAAGATAGCCGTGCACGGAATCTGCTTCTCGAGGAATTCCTTCGTCACCATATAGCCATTCTCCAGGGAGTAATCTTCCAAATCACTCCTCATAGGCAGGATCAGTTCTTCTCTTACTTCTATTCCGTTATCCTTCAACGCCTTTTTATAGCCTTCCAGACGCAGCTTACCGATAGATGCATCGGTCTTGCGGGCACAGAGGATTGCAATATCCTTATGTCCGTTCTTGCACAGATAGTCCACCATCTTGTAGCTTTCCTTGGTATCATCCACCGCTACGGAGGAATAGGTGTTGCGGCTGAAGCCCTTGGGCAGCATTCCCGTGGTACTTAAGATAAACGGCACATGAAGCTGTGCCAGCTTTTCCTCACTGTGCACCAGATAACCGCCGAGGAAGATAATGCCGCGAAGTCTTTTTTCCTTGACCAGCTTCAGTGCCACTTCCACTTCGTCCTCGTCATAGTCTACATGCTGCAATACCATGGCGTAAGATTTTTCCTTGATCTCTTCTTCCAATACCTTGATCATCTGGCTGAAGAAAGAGTTGTTAATACCTTTGACCAGTACTGCAATTGCCTTGGCATCCTGACGTTTCAGGTTTCTGGCACTGTTGTTGGGTACGTAGTTATTCTCTTTGATCACCCGCATGATCATTTCCTTGGTCTCAGGATTGATGTCCGGGTGGTTATTTATGGCACGGGATACCGTGCTGACACCGACACCGCAGATTCTTGCGATGTCTTTGATCGTGATTTCCTCCATGGAGCACAAACCTTTCCAAGCCTACGGACCTATCTGCCGTACAGCTTCGTCATACTGCGGATCCGTCCTGCAAGCTCCTTTGTAAAATCTCCGTTCCCCATTCTCCACTTCCAGTTGATGCCCAGTGTGGAAGGAATGTTGATGCGGGCCTCCGATCCCAGTCCAAGATAATCCTGCATGGGAATGATCGCCAGATCCGCTACGCTGGACATTGCGGCACGCACAAATTCCCAGGGAAGCTGCTCTCTGGGAATCGGCTCTCCGTCCGCATTTTTCAGACGCAGATAGTCGTCACAGAGCTTTTTGTCAGCTCCCTTCAAGGTGTCATACCACCCCATCACAGTATCATTATCATGAGTTCCCGTATATACCACGCAATTATGTGTATAATTATGCGGCAGATAATCACTTTCCTCACGGGAATCAAATGCAAACTGCAAAATTTTCATACCTGGATAACCGGATTTCTTCACTAATTCTATCACAGATGGTGTTAAAAAGCCAAGATCTTCTGCAATAACTTCTTTTTCTCCCAATTTTTCCTTCATGGAACGGAAAATATCATATCCCGGGCCATGTTCCCAGTGGCCGTGCTCCGCAGTGGGTTCCCCATAGGGAATCGCATAATAAGCATCGAATCCACGAAAATGATCGATACGTACCACATCATAGCGTTCAAAGCAGGCTGCCAGCCGCTGCATCCACCAGGCATAACCGGTCTCCTTGTGATGTTCCCAGTTATACAGAGGATTGCCCCACAGCTGTCCGGTGGCGGAAAACGCATCGGGAGGGCATCCCGCCACTGCTACCGGCTCACAATTCTCATCGAACTGGAACAGCTCCGGATTCGCCCAGGCATCTGAGCTGTCAAATGCCACATAAATGGGAATATCCCCAATAATCTTGATGCCGTTATCGTTGGCATAGGTCTTTAGTTTCTCCCACTGTACCTGGAACAGATACTGCTGGAACTGGTAAAACATAATCTCTTTCGCATATTTTCTGCGATATTTGTCCATGGCAGCCGGGGTTCTCAGCTTGATATCCTCTTCCCAGGCTGCCCAGCAGATGCCGCGGAAACCATCCTTGATGGCCATATAAAGTGCATAATCCTCCAGCCAGTATGCATTCTTCTGTACAAACTCCTGAAATCTCGCATCTTCTTCAATATGACTGTTATCAAACGCTTCCTTCAACAGGCGAAAACGGCTCTTATAGATTTTGCCGTAATCCACGGAATGGATATCCGTGCCGAAGTCATAGGTATTGCACTGCTCTGCGGTCACATAGCCTCTCGCCACCAGATCCTCGGGATCAATAAAGTAGGGATTACCCGCAAAAGTGGAAAAAGACTGGTACGGAGAATCTCCGTAGCTGGTGGGTCCTAATGGCAGGATCTGCCAGTAGGCCTGACCGGCTTCTTTTAATCTGTCAATAAATTTATATGCTTCCTTGGAAAAGCAACCGATTCCGTAGCGGGACGGCAGGCTGCTCACCGGCAGTAATATTCCGCTTTTTCTCATATTAATAACCACATCTTTCTATTTTTTAGCCCTTAACTGCACCGGCTACCACGCCCTCGATAATGTACTTCTGACAGGTCAGATAGAAGACGATAATAGGGATTACGGACAGTACCAGCAGTGCCATCATGGCACCCAGATCCTTTGCACCGTAAGAACCTACCAGGTATTGTACTACAACCGGTATGGTCTTGTAATTAGTACTCAGGCCGATCACCAGATAAGGCAGCAGATAGTCGTTCCAGATCCACATGGCATTCAGAATGGCTACGGTGATGGCTGTGGGCTTCAGGATCGGCATTACGACACCGAAGAAGGTCTGCAAAGGGTTGCATCCGTCGATCATGGCTGCCTCTTCGATGTCCAGTGGAATCGATTTGATGAATCCACAGAACATGAACACGGACAGGCCGGAACCAAATCCCAGATACAGCAGCACCATTCCGGGAGGGTTGTTCAGGTGGGTCATATTAGCCAGCTTGGACATAGTGAACATTACCATCTGGAAAGGCACGATCATGGAAAATACGAACATGTAATACAGCACATTGGTCACGCCGGTTTTCACTCTGGTCAGATAGTACGCAGTCATGGAAGTGAACAGAATGATCGCTGCCACGGAAAATACAGTGATAAATGCAGACCAACCGAAAGCTGTGAAAAAACCGGTTTTTTCAATACCGTTCACATAGTTGGTCAATCCCACAAAGGTCTCTGCGGTAGGCAGTGCAAACGGATTGTTGCTGATGAACAGTTTTCCCTTAAAGGAGTTGATCAGCACGAAGAAAATAGGTGTTAAAAATGCAACTACCAGCAGACACAGGATACAAAATATGATCACATTGGAAGTTTTTTTCTTAGTCATTATTGTTCTACCTCCTTACGTCTGGTAAGTACCAGCTGTCCCAGGGCTATGACTGCCACAACGATGAAGAACAGTACTGCTTTTGCCTGACCGACACCTTCGTAACCGTTTCTGCCGTAGAAAGTATTGTAAATATCCAGAGCCAGCATTGCGGTCTTTTTGCTGGGAGCACCGGCAGTCAGCGCCAGGTTCTGGTCAAAGAGCTTGAAACTATTGGATACAGTAAGGAACAAACATATAGTAATAGATGGCATAACCATCGGAATTTTCACTTTGAATAAAGTCTGTAACGAAGTAGCTCCGTCAATCTGTGCTGCTTCGATCAGGTCTGTAGGTACATTCTGTAGTCCGGCTACATAAATGATCATCATATAACCGATCATCTGCCAGTTCATCAGGATGACCAATCCCCAGAAACCATAGGTAGGATTAGCTACCAGTGTGGTCTCATATTTCAACAATACCGCATTGATCATCTGCTGCCAGATATAACCCAGGATGATACCACCGATCAGGTTCGGCATGAAGAATACGGTACGGAACAGGTTGGTTCCTTTGATCTTTCTGGTCAGTGCCAGTGCCAGAATGAACGCAAACACGTTAATGGTAATGATAGATACAACAGAAAACTTTAAGGTAAAACCGAATGCGTTGACAAAATCTTTGTCCGCAAAAATTTTGATATAATTTTCCAGGCCTACAAATTGTGCATTTGTAATCGTCTTAAATTTGCAAAAGGACAGATATACGCCCATAACAAACGGTATGATAAATGCAAAGGAAAATGCGATCAATGTAGGCAGTACAAAAATGGGAAAATATCGTTTTAATGTCTTTTGCATAAGCCTTCTCCTATTAATTCCTTTTTACATGATATTCCGGGTTTTACAAACACGGGGGCCGTGGTACCACCACCGCCCCCTGTGTCTGAAGTTATATAAGATGGATAACGATTCAGAATAGTTATAAGTTGAGATCAATTAGTTAGCTGCGGTTGCGGCCTTTTCAGTTGCCCATTCGTCAACTACTTTTGTCTTTACAGCGTCCCAGTCGATGGAACCGGAAGCATACTCCAGAAGAGCTGCACCGAAGTCATCCTTGAACTGCTGGCTGGGGAAGGAAGTGAAGTTCCATGCTACAGATGTCTTGGAGCTATCTGCCATGTAACGAAGAACTTCCTGTGCCAGAGGATCGGTGGGCTTTTCATCATCGCTGAAGGTATCGAAAGGAGCGATGAATCCAAGGTCGTTGGTTACTGCTGCCTTACCGGTCTCAGAAGAGAACAGCCATTCAACGAATGCGATAGATGCTGCCTGATCCTCAGCAGAAGCTTCCTTGTTGATGCAGAAGAAGTTCTCAGTACCGGTGCACAGTCCCTGGTTCTCTTCACCTTCAACTCCTGTATAGATAGGAAGGAACTTAACATCCTCAGCCTTAACGGTGTTACCGTCTACGCCATTGATCTGGCTCCAACCCCAGTTACCGTTCTGTACCATTGCTGCCTGACCCAGAGCGAACTCAGCCATGGAGTCGTCTACAGACTTGCTTCCCAGCAGACCGGGTGCTGTGCAGGAGTTGTTGATGTACAGATCAAAAATGTTCTTGAAGTTATCGGAGTAAGTGAACTCCAGAGTGTCGGTATCGGTGATACCCTTGTCCTTGAACTCGTAGTATACAGGGATGTTAGCCAGATGAGTCTGCCATCTCCAGTCTTCACCGGGAGTCAGGGATGTGGAAGCGAATACGCCTTCAATACCCAGCTCATCTTTCTTAGCCTGCATATCTTCTACAACCTCTTTTAACTTAGCGAAGTTGTTGATCTCATCCATGCTTGCTGCCTTAGCGCCGTCCAGTGCGAAGTACTTCTGCATGATAGCGTCGTTATAAATGATACCATAACCCTCTACTACGTAAGGGATTCCGTATACACCACCGTCTTCGCCGGTGATTGCCAGGCTCTTATCCATTAACCAGCTGTACAGGTCTGTATCCTTTAAGTCTGCGCAGTAGTCTTTCCAGTTCTGATAACCGATAGGTCCGTTGATCTGGAACAGGGTAGGTGCTTCCTTGTTAGCGATCTCAGACATCAGTGTCTGCTCGTAGGTACCGCTTGCTGCAGTTACAACCTTTACAGGAACACCGGTCTCCTCGGTATATTCCTTAGCCAGCTTCTGCCATACTTCGTCAACTTCAGGTTTGAAGTTCAGATAGTATACAGAGCCTGCTGCCTCTGCGGTCTTCTCTGCCGCCTCGGTAGTTGCTGCTGCGTCCGTCTTGTTGTCGGTAGCAGGGGTGGTTGCTGTTGCATTGTCAGCATTTCCGCAACCGGTCAGCATGGAAGCTGCCATTACTGCACAAAGTAAAACACTTGCCAGTTTCTTCTTCATAATCTTACCTCTCCTTTTGGGTTGAAACGGGATACTTTTCATGATTTTTGCATTGTATGCATTGCTCCCGTCTGGTTGTCGGAAACGGTGTCGGTATGGTTACCGGTAACGTTTCCGTTGCTGTGATTAAAACATAGCACATTCACGAATGGCTTGCAAGTGGTTTTCTGTAAATCCTTGGAAGTTTGTATATTGTTCTTAAATTTGTCCATCTCGTTTTGTGCAGTTTTTACATAAAACAATATGCCGGAATCGTTTTACAAATCACGACTTCAGCATATTATTTTGCTTTCTATAACATTTCTTGTATGTACATGCTGTTTATTCTTCTGTACCAAAATATAAAAACCAATCAAAATCAGCATAACTTTCAATGGCAGCACCATTTGTACTTCCATACATTCCAATATAAACACCTGTAAATCCATGGTTTACATTAGAACACAAAACATCCGCATTTACATCTTTTCCTATTGGAATTCTTTCGCTTTCTTTATATCCATAATAAAAGCAATATTTTGTCACATTTCCTTGCACTGCCAGATAAATTCTGTCTTTGTGTTCAAAACGCATATCATCCAAAATACAATCTGCTAAAATCTCTTTTTCTTCATCATAAACACATGTCAACCGTAACCGCCTCTGATTGCCACTCCAATATTCCGTCAGACTGTAATGATGTTTGCAATCCTGGAATAAAACAATTCCTGCTTCTTCTCCCTGACTTCTTGGTATAAACACCATTGCTGTCGCAGTCTGAAATATTTTATGTTCTTGTCTTCTGCCAACAAAAGAAGGCGTACCTTTTTCCGATAGCGTTTTTTTGTTTAAATGTAATCTCAAATAACCGGGATTCTCTGTTAGAGAATAAAACATTTTTTTAGGTGGATGAATTGTATTCCACTGAACCCCCAACTGTGTATCTTCAAAATTATCATATGGTACGGACAGAGGATATATATGTTCCGGAAGGTGGGGTTTTCTTTCTCTCTGATTGACCATTCCATTCGCAGTGTCAAGCAATGGCCATCCATCTTGCTGCCATACAATCGGAACCAAAAAAGTCTCTCTGCCAAGATTAACATGAAATCCTTCATATGGTCTTACTCCTAAAAGTACCATCCACCATTCACCATTTTGAGTTTCGATAATATCAGCATGTCCTACTGCTGCAATTTCATTCATCAAAGGCATATGTCGATGTGTTACAATTGGGTTTCTCGGGCAAAACTCATATTTACCGTTTATCGTCCTGCATCTTGCCATCTGTACACTATGGTTTGTAAAAGTTCCTCCTTCAGCTACTATCAGATAATACCATCCATCTTTTTTGTATATATGCGGAGCCTCTATCCATTTTCCGTTTGTCTGCCTTCCATCCCATATAACTGTTCTGGTACCTATCAGTTGAAAAGTATGTTTATCCAATTTTTGTACATAGATTCCATGATGTCCCTCATATAAAGCATCTTTACAGGTAAAATTTCCCACATACCACATACTTCCGTCTTCATCAAAAAATACACTTGGATCAATTCCGTCTGCTCCCCGAATGATAATCGGGTCACTCCACGGTCCTGCGGGTTTTTCCGCAGTAACAATATAGTTTTCCTTCTCTCCTTCTATTCCATCGACATCCTCTCTTCCACCTGTAACAAACGTATTTATTACATAAAACTTTCCTTTGTGAAAGCGAATCGTAGGAGCCCATATTCCCCAGGACATTTCACAATTTTTATAGTCAAGCTGATCTATCTTATGAATACAATGTCCTATTTGTTCCCAATGGATTAAATCTCTGCTATGAAACACAGGTATCCCCGGGTAATAAGCAAAAGAAGATGTTACCATATAATAATCTTCTTCTACTCTGCATATAGAGGGATCCGGATGAAATCCCTGTAAAATTGGATTTCTAAATGTTTGTTCTTTTTTCATATCTGGAATTTCTCCTATATTTTTACACATGCATCGCTATAACCGTACAATTTTCTGTAATTATCAAATACTTACCTTCCTGTTCTTCTTTTCTTTCCGCATATATAATCTGTACTCTCTGTGTTCCCCAAGGATTTCGAAGTTTTATTGTTTTCTTTCCCTTGGAAAAAGTGATTTTCTCACATTTACCATTCAGTGTATTAGCTTCTACCTGCCATTCTCCAAATGCTTTCATACGAATTTTTGCATCCCAGTTAACCGGCAAAGACGAAAACAGATATAAAACAGGCTCTTCTCCGGGAGCCTTGGGGAACCCTTGACAAACAGCATTTGCCATAGATGATGTAATGTGCCCCAATCGTTGTGCATCCAATGCTTGTGGTCCTTCTCTAAGGGTCATTCTATTTGCCAAAATCTTTGTATAGGCGCACCCCTTTAAATCCGTAAAATCATCCTCATAGCCTGTCAGATCATGCATAGCACCTACAAATGCTTCCATAGCTTCTGGTTTGCAACCTCTTGCTACTGCATCCACACACATATCCAATGTGTTTACACGAACATTCCCATTACAGCCAAAATGTTTCATTGTAAAATCTAGCGTATTTTCTCCGATACGTCTAACTTCTTCATCCTCTGTTTCCGGAGTAAAATAATCATATAACACATTTGCATCCGTAATATGCTCATGGCTTGCGCATCCATGTTGCCCATTCGATCTCGCACTGGCCCAACACTCTTTTTCTTCTTTTCCTGTTTTCAATACATTTGCTTCCGTTGTCACCGGTATGGGCGCCAACTTCTTCAGGAACTCTTTCCATACCTCAGCACGCTCTCGGTCTTCTCCGAGAATCTCTGATGCTTTAATGGCAATAGGTATAATTCCATGCATTGCAATCATTTCAGATACCGCATCCGTACAATCCCATATTGCTTCATGATTATTGCAATGTACTATATGCAACAAGCCATCTTCTCCTTCTTTGATCAGAGGAAGATTTACATACATGTCTGCTGCACCCCTGATAAAGGGATATGCATGTTCTCGTAACCATTCTTTTTCTCCCACATTCTGTGCACATCTCCATAACCAATATGCAATTTTTGCTGTAGTCGAAAAAATATGAGTTACATAACCGAATACGCCACACCCCCGTTCAGCATACCCTTCCTCTCTATGAGAAATATAACTGTATCTGGCATCAAATGCATTCCTTCCTTCTGCAAATTTTTTAAAGCCATCCGAGCGATCCGCCCAACGTTTTTGGCAAGTATACAATTGTACAAATTCTTCTCTCAATTCCTCCGGAATTTCCTCTGGCCCATTAAACCACGTAGTCTCCGGGATCCAGATTCCTTGTGTTCCCCACTGTTGTATTGCCGCATTTTCACATGCTTTCCTCCAACTTTCCATATGCAATATAAACGGTTCTGCCAATTCCATAAATCCCGTAGAAATTAGTGCTGCATAATAGCACGATGAATTATGCCACCAATACTGAGCCCCCCACATTTTAAAGTCACCGCCTGTTTGAAACAGAAGGCCCCCGTATCTCGGCATATATTTTCCTCGCGACGTTAAGGCCATAATATAAAAAAAGTAATTTATATCTTCAGTAATCTGCTGTCCTCTTCCGTTTTTACTGTAAAAATCCAAATAAGGTGCTCTCTCCCAAAACTCCTTCCACCAATCCTCATTTTGCTGTCTCAATATTGCTATATCTTTACATTTTTCCTCCACCGGAATTCTTTCAAAAATAGTTTCTTTGTTGAGTGTAGCATATGACGTAATTGTAAATACCGTTTCAGCTGCTTCAATATTTGATATTACTTCCAACACAACTTCTGTCGGATTACGCTGCCATGTATACACCTCACTCCCCGGAGCCGCAATTTCTACAAGACTGCTGCAATAAAATTCTTTCTCTGTGAATATCTGCCGCAAACCTATTTGCTTTTCATCTTTTTCCAGTATCGTCATAGAAAGCTGATGCACCTGTTTGCTAAAAGAAACTACTCCGTCTTCATATAAAACCGGATGTACATAATTTCTGTTATTACATCCTATAGCATACTGGCTTTGAAATCGAAGTGCTCGTAAGTGTGCCGATAACGCCGTTCTTTCTTTCCTATGATCTTTCACCTCAATTACCAAAAAATCTTCCTGCATATTTCCATAACATAAAATTTCAACATCTTTTCCTTTGATATTTATTTGCCCTTTGTTTATATCTAAAGTTTGTTCTGTATTCTCATCAAACACATAGGTCTGTTTTCCGGGAAATTCGATGTCTACAAATGCACATCCTCCTGAAAAATCCGAATCGGTTCCACCGACAGAATGTGAAGAAGAATCCATTCCAAATACATCCACTCTGTTTATTTGCATATGAAGTGCATTCGGTGTCAACCAGACTAATGTTCCCATGCGCCCATTTCCAATCGGTAATCCATCTTCCGGCAATATTTTATAGTCTGATAAATTTACCTGTGGAGAAAGATTACCAATCCCTTTGTAGTAAAGATTACCTGTTCTTTTTTCTATCATACTAATTTCTCTCCATTTCACTGGCAATTGTCTGTATTGGGGAAATTGTAAAATCATTTTCACACAGTTTCCCTCTCTACTTATCCATCAACATTAGACCCTTGGATATACTTGTAATAAGGCTATGAGGAATCTTACGATTCCTCATAGCTTTCAAAACAATTGTATATTCTCTTAATTTGCTATATTTGCTAAATACTGATCATACTGTTCCTGATACAAACGAATATAATCTTGGACTCCCATATCTTCAAGCTTCACTAAATAATTATCCCATTCTTTCTCAATATCCAAGTCACCGGTAATAAACTGAACTGTAGCCTGATTTACATATCCTCCAATAGTCAGTGTATATTCAGAAATCTTCTGCGCACTCTCTGTGCTGAACGCCAGATTTGGTACAATCTGGTCAAGTTCAGGTGCATAAAGACTATACCGTTCCGCGGCATTCTGTAAAATATATTCCAGATTCTTTTCAGGATTCTCTATAAGAATATCTCCGCGATATGCCGCATAATCTGTTCGTATACATACATCTGATGGATAAGATGCATTTTTATACGATTTTTTAAATCCATTTCCAATCCAGTCAAATTCATCAGTATTAATCTTCGATTCCTTGTATCTTGCTGTTCCGCCGCTCAAAGAAGGTCCTTCATTTACATAATCCCAACCAAATCCTTTGGGTCCAGCATTCTGTGTATGTGACGCATCTTCTCCGGCCATAAAGTCAAACAATGCTACTGCAATTTCAGGGTATTTGCACTTTGTAGATACAATGCCGAGTGCAGCTCCATAATAATTATTTAAATCGCGTGCTGCCAGTCTGACTCCCTCGGGTCCTGCTACAGGTTCTAACACAGTCCAGTTGCTCCAATCACCGTCTTTTCCCGCATCAAAATCTGCTTTATCAGCCTGATTTCTTCCTGCAGAATGCATAGCCACCAAATGCTCTCCTTCATTTAATGTTGCACTAAACTGTGTTGAATCCTGTGTAAAAGTCTGTGTATCCAAAAGTCCTTCTTTGTATAACTTGTTAATAAAGATAAGAGCTTCTTTATATGCATCATCCATTACATTATAAACAATTTTTCCATCCTTTACCGCCAATCCGGCACTAACTGTAGGCTGGGTGTTGCTTAACGGATTATTGCACTGAACGAAAGAGTTAATCAGCCACACCGTAGGATCTGAAGACCATCCACCTAAATATCCTGTCATTGGTACTTCATCATTCAAGCCGTTCCCGTTGGGATCCTGTGTTTTTACTTTTACCAGGAAATCATACAATTCATCTGTTGTTTCCGGCATTTTACCAGCATTAAGCAAATCCACCCACGGCTTATAGATCCACATTCTGTTTTGATAATTATTATGAAAGCTTTCTCCATCTCCGCCATAAGTATAAATATGACCATTTTCCATAATAAGGTCTCCTCGTCTGGCAGGACTGATTTCATTTAATTCATTCCAACGCTCAGCATCAGCCAAGTAATCATCCAACGGCAGAATCAGTCCCTGTTCCGCATAAAGTGCCGTTTCGGCCTTAGACCAACGGGTAGACCAAAAAATATCCGGCAAATTATCAGGATCTGACATAACAAGATTAAGTTTTGTTTTTGCTTCATCACCATCTACATCATATATAAAATTCAAATGTACATTAGTCTGTTCTTCAATCCAGTCAGTTACATAATTGTCCTGCATAGTACCGCCACCGGTATTGGATGCATAAACAAAGACATCAAAAGTAAGCTTTTCTTTTAACGGAAAAGTCACATCACTTACTGAGTCAAAAGCAAACGGATCATCACCTGTAGATTCCAGTTTTTCTCCTGTATTGGAAACTGTTTGTTTTTCTCCCGAAGAACCGCATCCTGTCAAAAAAGCTGCCACCATTGTTGTTGCTGTCAGCACTGACATTGTTTTTTTTAAATACCCAAATCTTTTTCTCATAGAAATCCTCCTATTGTTTTAATATATAATAAACCTGCAGATTTATTTTCTATAAAATTTTTATCCCTTAACAGAGCCAATCATAACACCTTTTGCAAAATATTTCTGAATAAGCGGATATACCAGCATTAACGGAAGAGTACTAAGTACAATTGTTCCATATTTTAACATTTCACTTAAATATTGATTTTTGGCAATGACATCCAAATCGATTGTTCCCACATTTGTCAAATCCACCTGCGACATCAATAAAATACGTCGCAATGCCAACTGTAATGTCTGCTTGCTGTCTGAATTGAGGTATATCATAGCATTGAAATATCCATTCCACAACGGCATTGCACACCACAGGCTCATAACAGCTATAATTGCCTTAGACAGGGGAATTACTATTTTTGCAAAAAAAGTAAAGTCTGAACATCCATCCATTTCCGCTGCTTCTAAAAGTTCTTTTGGAATAGACTGATTAAAAAATGTCCTTGCTACCACAACATTATACGCACTTACACACCCTGGAAGAATGACTGCCCACATACTGTCCAGAAGATTCAAATTCTTAATTAACAGATAGCTTGGAATCATTCCGCCCGAAAACATCATTGTGAATATGAATAATATCGTAATATATTTTTTACCGCGAAAATCATCTCTGGACAATGGATATGCTGCTAAAAGAGTCATCGCAACACTTAAAATAACTCCTATTAGAGTATAAATAACTGTGTTTTTATAACCAACCCAAATGGACTTATAACCAAATACCATTTTATATCCTTCGAACGTAAAATCTACCGGCAATAGTCTCACCTTTCCGCCCAATAAAGCCTCTCCTGAGCTGAAGGAGCAACTGGTCACATAAATAATCGGGTATAATACCAATAGCGCAAAAAGAAACAATATAACATAATTAATGATATAAACTATTCTATCTTGCGTAAGCCCTTTTTTCTTCATACCTGCATCCTCCTTACATAAATCCGTTTCCTGATATTTTATCAGCAATTCTATTCGTTACCAGCAACAATATCAATCCTATCAATGACTGAAACAGACCAATTGCTGTTGCATAGGAGAAATCGGGAAACGAAGATACCAGTGAAACTTTGTATGCATAAGTATTAATTACCTCAGAGGTATTAATATTGTTTTGATTTTGCATTGCTAATATTTTTTCCGAACCTACATTTAAAATGCTTCCCATATTCAAAATCAACATAATTACCGCTGTTGGTATTACTGTCGGTAAATCTATATGACGTATTCTTTGCAGTAATGTAGCACCGTCAATAATCGCAGCCTCATGTAATTGCATATCCACACCCGACAATGCCGCCAGATAAATAATTGCGCCATACCCAACTCCTTGCCATACTCCACTCCATACATACACAGACGGAAAAGCACTTGCACTTCCCATTAAGTTAATCCCAACTACTTTGTATAATGTGCTTCCCAATATTCCTATTCTTGTATCCAATAGTAATTTCATGATTCCGACAAATACTACTGTTGAAATAAAATACGGACAATATGTTATCATTTGCACAACCTTTCTGAATTTTGTATTTCTTGCATAATTCAAACACAATGCCAGAAATACAGAACAAGGAGTCGTAACAAACAATGAATACACGGAAAGTACCAATGTATTTCTCAAGCACTCCTTAAAATTATAATTTTTAAAAAATCTGATAAAATTGTATAATCCGTAATTATCCGCCCATTCGCTTCCCCAAATTCCATCTATTGCACGATAATTTTTAAATGCAATAATCACTCCATACATCGGTCCATATGAAAAGATTAAAAGTAGCACAATCGGAGGCAGAATCATTAAATAAAGTTGCCAATGATTTTGTAAATATCTAACAAGTCTGTTTTTATTTTCTGTCTCGCCACCTTCCATTTTTTTTTTGCTTTGACGCATTATCATCGTTTCTTCTCTCCTTTCACAAGTTGATTTGTTGTTGCCCTTATTGAAACACACTACACCGTTTTTTGTATATATTCAGTTCCACATACTCCATATCCAATTTCTTTTACAGCATTTTACAAAAAAAATTGCATATTCATTTCCTTCAAAATGAATATGCAATCCTTTCACTACCTTATTTTATCCAATGTTTTTCAGGGTTTTCCCTGGCTTTCCACTCAGAAGTATTCATCCCTACCACTCTTTTAAACGCCCGACAAAATGAATTTTCCGACGTATATCCAACAGCATCCGCAATTTCTTTTATTGTCATACTTCCTGCTTTTAAAAGTTCCTTGGCCCTATCCATCCGCAGTCTTTCAATATAACCGGAAAAATTAATGCCCGTACCTTGTTTAAAAATACTGGAGAGATATCCCTCGCTTACTTGAAATGCCTCCGCCGTACTCGTCAGGGACAAATTGCAATCCCCAAAGTTCAAGTGAAGATATGCCGTAATTGTTGAAATATCCACAGACGTTTCGTTTTTTTGTTCATATACATACTGACTTATCTGTATGTACAAACTTTGTGTTATCCTAATCCTCTCCATTATATTTGCATTATGATTCGTTTCCAACATGGTCTGAAAATACCGATATTTTTTCTCATCCATGTCAAGTATATCTATTATCCGAATTATATTAATTTGTAAATCGTCAAGCAACAGATTCTGCATATATGGCGAATATTTTCCATCTATAAAAAACTGTTCTATTATTTCTTTAAAATTTTCATATACTTCATCTACTTTCCCCAAAAGTACATAATGCAATAACGCCTTGTTCTTCTCTGTCGAAGGATAAGATTCCCATTTCGATTTTTGCTGTTCGTACCAAATAACACCTTTCTTCAGTTCATGTTGCCTGTAAATCTGCATTATTGAAGCAGTTTCATAAGACTTGCTGATTTCTGTCATATCTGCCACTACAGTTCCTCCATAAATATTCAATTGTTCTGCTACAGCATCAAGCAAATCTTCATTTATTTTCGCTACTAACTCTTCTGTGTATTGCTTATAATTCTCCTTTTGTTCCTCCGGGAGTGACATAATGGCAACCAACTTTTCTTCTCCGCTATTCACCAACCATATCTTCGGCATTACTTTACTGATTGTCTCTGCAACAGACAACATATATAAGCACTGAACATTTACTTCATTGGTCTGCTGCAATTTTTCACTTACTGATGCTCTGAAAATAACGACCCAAAACGCCTTTCCCTGATATTCAAAATCTACATACTCTGCATTTTTCTTCATATCTTCTGTCAAATCAAATTTTCCGTACAATAACTGATCTAAGAAAACATTTTTTATAAAAGGCTTCTGTCTTTCTACAGCTTCCCGAAGTTCTTCATTTGAATCTTTCATCCTTTTATATGAATTACTCAAATGTGTGAAAAAATTTCTGTGACTGGCATCACTTTCTACTTCTAATAATGCGTCCGATATTAACTCTCTGACCGGTTTTGACGCTTTATACGTCATTTGCCAACTGAGTCCAACCCCTATAATAGCTGCAAACAATATTAATAATAACATATATAGCGCGATGTCGAAGCCTCTTGCTCTGACTGTAAATGATGGTTGTAATGAATAATATGTCAAATCCGTCTGTGGAGAATAATATTTTACAATTAAATATCTCTTTCCCTGATAATCGACTAATTTGTTGCCAGCATCTTCCACAAATGCTTCAGCCATTTTCCGAATATCTTCCGCATCAAATTCTATTCCATTACTTTCACTATAGACAATATTCCCATCTCCATTCATTATAAACTCCAAACTATTATCCTGTAATGCAGGCATCCTGTTTGTAATTGCCTCTTCTTTAATATATATTTTTACATAACTTTTATCTCCCAGTGTATATGTAGTCAACGGTAATTCATAGGCTAGCATCGGAGTAAATCTTTTTTCGCTTTCAAAATAATAATTTTGAACACAATCAACCCCATACTCCACGTTATTCTCAAATTTCTGTTTTTCCCACTCTTTATAACTTTTATACTGCTCCTGATGAAAATATAAGCTATAGAAATCTTCATACGTGTATGCAATATTTCGATTGATAACTACTTTTCCTCTGTCAAAATAAATAAAATAATCATAAATATAATCATTTGTAAAAGAAATATCCAGCAACGAATCCTGTAATTCAATAATCTTGTAAGTTCTTGGATAAACAAATCCATTTTCTCGATTTGCATATCTTTTGACATATTCATTTTCGACAAGTAATTTTCCAATCCCTTCAACTTCACTTAATAAGGAATCAACAGAAGCGGCAGAATATCGGATTTCTTCCTCTGCTTTAGAAGTATCGTCCTCTTCTATTATTGAAAGAATTCGAATACAGTACAACGAACATATCACTAGCGGGATAAATAGAACAATTAAATAAGTCCGCAAAAATCCTAATACAATATTATTTTCTGTATTATTAATCTTTCTCATACCTGCCATATGCCTTTCTGCAAAATACTCTTCAACTAATTATATATTTTTCTCTATCATTTCTAACTACAGTTATGGTAATTGTAACAGATTATACTCCTGGCGGACAATTATTTTTTGTATTGCCATTTATGGCCCATAAAAAGCCTCTTTACCGGACTGTTATAGTACGATAAAGAGGCTATGACGTATGACAGATTTTATATTATAAATATTTCTTCCAGCCCTCCGGCAGGTATTTGCTCGTGCCACGGAGCATATCTGACACCAGTTCTTCTACCTGTGCACGAGTAGCTCTTCCCTTCACCTGGGGATCATTCAGGAAAGCTTCCACTACCAGGTCGAAATCACACAGGATCGCAGCCTTCAGAATGCGCTCATGGTTCTCCACATGGGGCTCTACCAGCTCCTTGATCTGTTCCGGCAGTTCCCCTGCATATAACGGGCGGATAGCATCTCTCTCGAATACCGCATTGGTCTCTACCACGGCACTTTCCGGCAGGTTCGCAATCTGATGACCTGTGTTTGGAATGTTGACATTGCTGATCTTACGGGTCAGTCCGCAGAGTGCTTTGATCAGCTGGATGCCTTCCTCTCCGGTGGGCTTCAGTTCGATTTCTTCTTCCCCTGCTGCCAGTCTCGCGCTCTTTTCCAGGCGCTTCTGCAAATCCTGTTTTCTCCAGTCCACGGTGGTCAGACCGAATTTCCATCTTTTTACAGTTTCCGGATCCTTCAGGTAACTGTCTCCGACACCCGGCATGAATTCTACCAGATGTCTGTCTCCGGCTGCCGCGATCAGACCGTACTTGCGGAACAGGTCAAATTTTACAATGTGTGCACAGTTGAAAGTGGAATTCATCCAGTTTTTATCTACTTCCTTAAAGCCGTCCTCCTTATGCTCCTCGGTATATTTCCGATACATGGGGAACAGGTCGATTCCCTTATAGGAGGCATAGTCAAACCAGGTGAAATGATTGATACCCAGTACATTGACCTGAATGTCCTCTCTCTTCACGTCGGTAAGTCCGGTGGTCTCCTCCAGGATTCCCTTTAATACTTTCTGTGTGCCGAATACTTCATGGCAACATCCGAAGGCTTTGATCTCCGGAAATACATAGTATAACGTCTTCACGCACAGTGACATTGGATTTGTGTAGTTGATGACCCATGCCTTAGGTGCATAGGCTTTGATCGCCTGCGCGATCTCCACATACATCGGGATCGTGCGCAGTGCTCTCATGGCGCCACCGGGACCCGCCGTGTCTCCTACGGACTGGTAGATGCCCAGTCGTTCCGGCATATGTACATCCACTGCCATTTCATCAAAAGTTCCCGGCAGAATAGAAATTACGACAAAATCCGCGCCGGTCAATGCAGACTGTAAACTGTCAGAAACAGTGTAGTTCCATTTGCCCACCACATCCTCTCTTGCAGAAAGTCTGTTGCCGATGCTCTCATTGTGTTTTGCCGCCTCCGCATCAATATCATACAGGCGGATGGTTCCAGACAGTTCTTCATCCATGGCCAGATCCGTCATAAATGTCCATGCCCATCCTCTGGAACCGCCGCCAATATAGGCGATCTGTAAATCTTTTACCTTTCCGTCTGCATACTCCATTTTTGTATCCTCCTTATGTGTTTCCGGTCCTTGGGATCCTCTGCTCCATCGGCCCGTACTGTCTTCTCTATATTGCACATTATAGCCTATGGCTGTATAATAATCTTGCTATTATTTGCGTATTTTTTTCCATTTTCGTACTATATTGACTTTTGTTTTTATACAAGCTCATAGATTTGTAATATAGCCTGCGCATACTGTTTTTCAGAATGCAGTCTAATATAGCACTAATATAGCATAGGAAAAAGGAGATCACTATTATGTTTGAAACAGGGGATTTTCAGACACCGGCTCCACCGGAATCAGGCGTTGCGGGCAATGCTGTTGCTTCGACGCCTCAGGATCACTGGCTCTATAATGAGCTTGTAGACGGATTCCACATCGACCGTGTTGTACGGGACTATAATTATTCCATGGATATCCGTCACATTCACGAAGAATACGAGATTTATTATCTTTTAGAGGGGGAACGGTATTATTTTATCAACCAGCAGACCTATCTGGTCACCCCGGGAACGCTGGTCTTCATTGACAAGGAGCAGATCCACCGCACCGGTATGGCTTCCGCCGGACCACATCACGACCGGATCGTTTTAGGAATCATGGAAGAGCCCTTTTCTACCTTTCTGGCATCTTTCGGAGGATTGCAGCTGCAGAGTTTTTTCACGGAGCAGGGCAGTATTCTGACACTGCCAGAAGAAATGCGCCCCTATATCCAGTCTCTGTTGCAGGACATTGCCTCTGAGCTGATCCACAAAAAGCCCGGCTATCTTCTGGGCGCCATGACGAAGCTGGCAGAATTTTTCATTGCCGTGCTGCGCTTGCAGCCCGAGGGTCCCGTTGTCTCATCCCCGGCCAGACATTCGAACCCGAAGTATCAAAAGGTCGATGAAGTGGCGCACTATATTGTAGAACATTGTACTGAGCGGATCTCTCTGGAGGATCTCGCCGGGCGGTTCTATATCAACAAATTTTACCTGAGCCGTATTTTCAAAGAAGTCACCAGTTTTACCATCAATGATTACCTGAATGTCAACCGCATCAAAAAAGCCCACCGGCTCCTTCTGGAAACAGATGACAGCATCACTTCCATTGCGGAACAGTTGGGCTATGAAAATATTACTTATTTTGAACGGGTGTTTAAAAAATACCGGAATATGACACCGTTAAAATACCGGAATTATTATCGGTCGGAGACGGAGTGACCTATGAATCTGCAGCTGTCTGAACGTATACTCCTTGTCTGCTTCATGATAAGCCGCTCTACAACAGATCACTCAGTCGTGCAAACTGCTCCAGTGTCAATGCCTCACCTCTTACGGTAGGGGACAGGCCCATCTGTGCCAGGACTGCTGCCGCGGATTCCTTGGTGATGCCTGGGAAGCCCGCATTTCCCAGACCGTTCACCAGGGTCTTACGGCGCTGGTTGAAGGAAGCCCGGATCAGGGCGAACATCTTCTTCTCATCCTTCACCTGTACCGGCGGTTCTTCGTAGCGGGTCAGGCGGATGACCGCGCTGCCCACATTCGGTCTCGGGATGAAGCAGTTGGGCGGTACATTCGCCACGATTTCCGGCTTTGCATAATACTGCACCGCCAGAGACAGGGCGCCGTAATCCTTCGTGCCGGGGCCTACCTGCATACGGTCCGCCACTTCCTTCTGCACCATGATGGTGATGCTCTTCAGCGGCACACGGCTCTCGAATAAGCCCATGATGATCGGTGTCGTTATGTAATAGGGCAGGTTTGCCACCACCTTGATGGGGCGTCCTCCGTTTTTCTCTTCCACCAGCCGGTTAATGTCCACTTTCAGGATATCGTCATTGATGACCGTGACGTTATCATAATCCTGTAATGTCTCTTCCAGAATAGGAATCAGTGCCTTGTCGATCTCCACGGCCACCACGCTGCCCGCGTGCTCCGCAAGATACTGGGTCATGGTACCGATGCCCGGCCCGATCTCCAGCACGCAGTCCTCCTTCGTGATCTCCGCAGAAGAAATAATCCGGTCCAGAACCGTCGTGTCTATAAGAAAGTTCTGTCCGAATTTTTTTTGAAAATTGAAATGGTACTTCTGCAGTACCGCAATGGTATTCTGGGGAATGCCCAAATAAGCCATAATAAGCCTCCTTAATAATACTTAAAATCCTCTAAAAAATGAATACAATCATACAACACCAGCACATCCATTCCCTGTTCCGGTTCATACTGCTCCATCAGTTGGAACAGTTTCCCGTTAAAATACCGCAGATCCACCACGTAGATATTCTCATAATGGGCCGTGAGCAGCGGAATCAGGCTGTTGGCATAAGAATCCTTGATGACAAACAGCGTCTTACCGGGATTGTATCCCGTATGAATCTCAATAAATGCATGATTGTCATTCAGGAAAAATCCATACTGGTTCTTGGTATCCAGATAATCCGGTGCATACAGAGAATCAGCCGTGTCCGCAAAATCATACGTCACCGATACTGCTTTTTTCTCCGTCTCCGGGAAATACTGTATGCTATCCTTCGTCCAGTCCACATTGATACGGGACTGCAGGGTTCCCTGAAAATTCTCCGACACCGTCTTCATGCCGTTTACGTCATACGGGTAGGGGAAACGTCCCACACTGTCCGCCCAGGCCAGAAAACCGTAATATGCCCCCAGACTGGTCCAATGATGATCCGTGCGATAATAGATGGGCTCCTGTGCATGCTCCTGCAAAGCGTGATACACATCTATATAATGCTCTTCTCCAATAGAATTCCTTACCTTCGTAAGCAGCCGTTCTTCGTCATAATAGGGTGCAAATGCCGGCAGCTTATCCGTGAGAATGTTGTCCGCCGTCGGTACCAGCATGACTTTGGCATCCCAGTGGTTCACCAGCTTTGTCAACGATGCGACACGGGAATTTTCCATCTGCTCCGTATACTCATCGGGATCGTTCACTCCGATCAGATAATGATCCGCTCCCAGATAGACCCCGTTGATCTCTTTTTTCCGGAAACGGATATCTGCCCGGGTCTTAAGTCCTACCCATTTATCCCTTCCTACGAACTGGTCGGACATGTATTTCTCATACGCATCCCCGTATTCTCCCGTAAAAAGACTCTCCCAGGAAAAGGCAGGGCGGGAAGCCAGCACCCGGTTCTCCGCTTCCGAATATACTCTGTCACTGTTCCACAGATCTGCCACTCCCAGAATCAGAAGTACCGCACAGACCAGTCCGATGGTCAACAGCGAATTTCTTTTATCATCCATATGCGGTTCCTCCTTCCCGGTCAGAATCGAAAATACAAAAAGGGATTATACGACGCATCCACAATATACGCCACCGACAGAAGCAGCAGTACTGCCGGAATCACCTTTTCTCCCAACCGGTACAGCGCCATGGCGGGGCCTGTCTTACTGCTTTTTAAGGCATGCACGAGTCTGCTGCCCAACGGAAGACATGCCACCAATGCGATCACCAGAAGCACCAGATACTCATTGCACAAAAACATTGCCAGCGAATTCACCGGCCCTATTCCGTTCATTCCGAACATAGCCTGGAGATAAGCCAGGATCTCTCCGGGACTTTCCAGTGCAAAAAACACCCAGCTGATCAGTACTACCGCCAACGTATAGATCCTGCCGAACACCTTGGGCACACTTTCCAGAATATCTCCTAAGAATAATTTCTCCAGGATCAGGAAAAATGCAAACCACAGCCCCCAGAACAGGAAATTCCATCCCGCACCGTGCCAGATACCGGTCAGCATCCATACCACCAGAATATTAAACAGCTGTCTCGGCAAGCCCTTGCGATTGCCACCCAGCGGAATATACACATACTCCTTGAACCAGGTACTCAGGGAAATATGCCATCTGTGCCAGAAATTTTTGACCGAAGTGGCAACGTACGGATAATTGAAGTTCTCCGGGAAATGGAAGCCTAAGACTGCCCCCAGTCCGATCGCCATGTCGGAATAGCCTGAAAAATCAAAGTAGATCTGCAATGCAAAGGCGGCAATTCCCAGCCATGCCATGAGAACACTCATCTGATCCGTTCCCAGCTCCGTTACCTGTTTCCACAAAAGTCCCAGATTATTGGCCAGCAATACCTTTTTCGCCAGTCCCGTCACAAAACGCTTCGCACCATAGCTGATGGCATCCAGGTCGGTCCGTCTGTCCTGCAGATACCGTTCCACCTGATGATACTTTAAAATAGGCCCGGCGATCAGCTGTGGGAACATGGTCACGTAGACACCGAACTGCAGAATATTACGCTGCGCTTTTGTATCCCCCCGGTACACATCGATCACATAAGACATGGTCTGGAAGGTGTAAAAGGAAATTCCGATGGGTAACGGAAGATTCAGAAACGGAATCGACGTTCCGAAGACCGCATTCACCGTCTGCATCAGGAAATCGGCATATTTAAAAAATCCCAGGATAAAAAGATTGATGACAATGGAACATAGCAAAAAGATCCTGGAGCGATCCTTCCCTCTGTATTCTTCGATCAGCCTTCCCCACACATAATCGGATATGGTAGAAAAAAGCATGAGGAAAATATAGACGGGCTCTCCCCAGGCATAAAAGACCAGGCTCCCCAGGAAGAGAACCAGATTCTTCATCTTCCGGGGAACCAGGAAATAGCAGATCATAAAAATCGGCAAAAACCGAAAAAGAAACAATACACTGCTGAATACCATTCACTCTACTCCGTATTTACTCCAGAGTCTGTCTGATAGCCTCCAGGGCAAGTTCATTCTGCTCCTGACAGTAAGTGATCACGGCCTCATCGCCTTGTTCTTCCACAGAGGAAGTGTCCGCACCCAACTGTACAAAGCATACATAATCGCCTATCCGTTCCACTCGAGATGCCTGAATCTTGCCCAGATTCATGGGATACTGCATCGTGTCATTCACCAGACTGTCACGGTAGGCGTTCAATGCACTTTCTACCTCTTCTACCTTACCATCTTTTGCATGAATAATCAATAAAGTATCTACATTGACGCTGATCATGGGTGCCTCTCCCAGGTAGGCATCATAGAGCTCCGCACTGACACCGTAGGTCTCGTTCAGCATTTCCCCGGGTATCTCGGAATCCGGCCAGTAATTGTCTCCCAGTGCATCCGTAACTGCCTTTTTTGCACTCTGTAACTCTTTCGCAGCGTCCTTCGGATTCTGTGCAGCGGTTGTACTACCGGCCTCGCCGGTCTCCTGTCCCGCTGCGGTGCTCTCCATGGTGGACTGCTGGTTGTCTGATGCAGCACTGTTATTATCCTTGCCTCCGCAGGCGGTCATAGAAAGTGCCAGAGCACTCATAAGTAACATACATGCTAATTTCTTTTTCATAAAATCTCTCCTTGTTTTGCAGGGTTATTTCCCATGTTCAGTTGCAGTATCCCCTTTTTGGGGATCCCTATTCTATCAGACGACAATCCGGTAGAAAAAGTTTCATTAAATTTTCAACAGCCAGAACAGAAACGGCATTGTAGCTACGGACAGCACAGTGGTCAGCGCCACGCCCTTAGAGGTCAGCCGGTAATCACCGTCATATTGCTGCGCCAGCATGACTGTCATGCTGCCGACAGGTGTGGCCGTCATGACCAGACAGACACCCAGAAACATGGGGTCTGTAATGAAAAAACGCAGTCCCCACAGAAGCAGTGCCGGCATAAGCAGCAGCTTCACAACAGAAAAGAGCAGCAGCCGCACATCCGTAAACAGATCCTTTAACCGGATCTGTGCCAGCGAATCACCGATTACCAGCATACTTAATGGTCCGGTGACAGCTCCGATCCGGGTGGCAGTATCTTTGAAGACCATCGGAACCGGAAGATTACTGATATACAGGGTCACTGCAATGAGGCAGGAGATCACCCCCACATTCATCAGCTGCTTCCAGTTCAGCTTTTCCCGCTGTCCGGAGGTCTTCATCCTGTTAATGCCATAGGTATAGATCAGCACACTGTAAAGCAGATTAAAAATTGCAGCATGGATCACTGCTTCACCGCCGTACATGGCATCCAGCAGAGGATAGCCCATAAAGCCAATATTGGCGAAGATCGTCATGACCTGATAAGAACCATAATCTTCTCTGTCTGCCCGAAGCAGTCTCGGAATCAGCTCTGCAATCACAAACATGATAGCAAAAAAGATCAGCGCCACAGCCAGCGTAACCAACAATGCCGCCTTATTTTCCAATGTTTCAGGATTCATGCCGGAGGCAATGATCAGCGCCGGATTGCCGATATTAATGACGATACCGGAGATCATCTTGCCGGTATTTTCCCCGAATACTCCGACCTTTCTGCAGATGTACCCGATCAGCATGATCAGGAAAAAAATCACCATTTGTTGAAGTAAAAGCATACGCTGCCTTCTTTCTGTATTTAATCAGGAAATAGTAACTATTCAGAACCCCATTCGCAAAACCGCGTACATCATAGCACATATGTGCTCTTTTTCACAACAAAAAATTATTGTTTTCCACCCTTTTTGCTTTCTTTCTTTACAAAACTACGGACAGTACGCTATACTTGCAAAGGACTATTGATGGAAACGACGCTGCAAAGCAGCAGAATGTGAGGAAATATGAGCATATTAAACGTAGAACACCTGACCCACGGATTTGGAGACCGTGCTATTTTTAACGATGTATCGTTTCGCCTGCTGAAGGGGGAACATATCGGTCTCATCGGTGCCAACGGCGAGGGAAAATCTACCTTTATGAATATTATCACCGGTAAACTGATGCCGGATGAGGGCAAAGTGGAATGGGCGAAGAATGTCCGCGTCGGCTATCTGGACCAGCATACAGTGCTGACCCCCGGTATGACGATCCGTCAGGTACTGGCTTCCGCTTTTGATTTCTTATACGATATGGAAGCACAGATGAATGAAATCTGTGACAAAATGGGAGATGCCACCTCGGAAGAACTGGAACAGTACATGGAAGACCTGGGAACAATCCAGGATCTGCTGACTATGCATGATTTCTATATGATCGATGCCAAAGTGGAGGAAGTGGCAAGAGCTCTGGGACTGATGGATATCAGCCTGGACCGTGATGTGACAGAGTTGTCAGGTGGTCAGCGTACCAAAGTTCTGCTAGGCAAACTTCTATTGGAAAAGCCCGATATTCTGCTGCTGGATGAGCCGACCAACTATCTGGATGCGGAACATATCGAATGGCTCAAGCGTTATCTGAATGAATATGAGAACGCATTTATCCTGATCAGCCATGACATTCCCTTCCTGAACAGTGTCATCAACCTGATCTATCACATGGACAATCAGGAGCTGACCCGCTATGTGGGCGATTACGACAAGTTCCAGGAAGTCTATGCCATGAAGAAGTCCCAGCTGGAGGCCGCATATAATCGTCAGCAGAAGGAGATCGCCGATTTGAGGGATTTCGTAGCAAGAAACAAGGCTCGTGTATCCACCCGTAACATGGCCATGTCCCGCCAGAAGAAGCTGGATAAGATGGATGTCATCGAGCTGGCTGCGGAGAAGCCGAAGCCTGAATTCTCTTTCAAGGAGGGCCGCACCACTGGTCGTATCATTTTCGAGACAAAGGATCTGATCATCGGTTATGACGAGCCACTGTCCAAGCCCCTGAATCTGTCCATGGAACGTGGCGAGAAGGTAGCGCTGATCGGTGCCAACGGTATCGGTAAGACCACACTGTTGAAGAGCATTCTGGGACTGATCCCGCCTCTGTCCGGCGAAGTGGAGCAGGGGGATTATCTGGAGATCGGTTATTTCGAGCAGGAAATGTCCGGTTCCGGTGACAACAGCTGTATCGAAGAGATCTGGCAGGAATTTCCCGCGTTTACCCAGTATGAGGTGCGTTCCGCCCTGGCCAGATGCGGTCTGACCACAAAGCATATTGAGAGCCGCGTAAAGGTACTCAGCGGTGGTGAGCAGGCAAAGGTAAGACTCTGCAAGCTCATGAACCGTGCCACGAATGTTCTGTTACTGGACGAGCCAACGAACCATCTGGATGTGGATGCCAAAGACGAGCTGAAACGGGCACTGAAAGAATACAAGGGAAGTATTCTCATGGTCTGCCATGAGCCGGAATTCTACGATGGCCTGGCTACCCAGGTCTGGGATCTGTCCCAGTGGACCACAAAGCTGTAAATAGAAAGTTAGCCTAGCTACGAGCCATGCAAAAATAGAACGGAATACCTCGGTGGGAGCTTGCTCACACAAGAGGTTATTTCGTTCTATTTTTATACTGTGCGTCCAACGGACACACTCGACAGCCGTCTATGAAATAAGATTGACAGCGTTCTTTGCTGACAATCTTATGAATAGGCATGGTTCGTAGCGGAGGGAGCCTTAGACCAGACGAACTCCCGAAGCGGCAGAAGGCCCTCAGGCAGATATCGGTCTCCGAGTGTGAAT
>ERZ836760.294-NODE-294-length-79920-cov-5.442685_pt1 | contig 79920 bp, 65 predicted proteins | sample MGYA00519941_ERZ836760 | MGnify/ENA primary metagenome ERZ836760 (study PRJEB31850, sample SAMEA3708807) | human gut metagenome | biome: human gut; feature: human-associated habitat; material: faeces | place: China | collected 2014 ... | reverse complement strand
AGAAAGACTCCGCTCGGGTTAAGGGCGAAGCGCCTTAGCCGGTCAAGGGTGCAACCATTGCCCAGTTAGTGGCGTTTCGCCACTAAGTACTGGGTATTGCTTGTAGCAGAGCTTCACAAGATTAAGCAACTTCGTTGCAAATCCCTTCGGGAAAAACTAAATATTGTTATTATTAACAGACTGAGTAGGGAGAAGTAAAGGTGTATAGAAAATAGATTAACAATGTGGTATAGTCCCGTCTTTGACAGTTTGTAAAAGAAAAAATCGCTGCAACCCTTGTATTTACTGGGCTGTGGCGATTTTTCTCATTGTCACGAAGTATGGTAATTTATTCTTTTCTTTTACTTTTTTTCTGGATCGTTTTCATTCTGCTTTTCGTTATAAATTGATAATCCGTTTGAAAGCCGCAGGCTTCATGAAGATCATCAGTAATAGCTTCCCGTTTGTATAAAGGTATAAATCCTTGTTCCTGGATCTCTGCAAAATTCATTGCTTTTAATGTATCTAATAATTCCTCACAAGTATATTTATAGTTCAATTTTCTCTCAAGGAAACGATAGATCATTAATGCCAGAAAACAGATCAGAAAATGTGCTTTGATCCGGTTTTCATCCCGCAGATAAACAGGTCTTGCGGAAAAGTCTGTTTTCATGATCCGAAAACATTCTTCGATCTGCCATCTTTCTTCACTTACTTTTAAAATATCGCTGACTTCATCGTCTAACAGGTCCGTGCATACTGCATAAAGTCCATCATACTGGCTTTCTTCAGAGATCATATGTTCATCAAGATAATGCTGAATATCGGCAGTCTCACCTTCTTTTGTAACTGCTGTTGTTCCAATAAATCTGGCTGGATCGTTTGGGTTCCTGCGGTTCTTTTTTGTGTTCCCGGAATCCAGCATCGCTTGTGCACGTTCTATCTGTTTGCTGCGGATGGATTTCTGGTAAAGGGCATATTTAGGGGAATAAGTAATGATCAAACGCTGCTGTAACTTTTTAGTGGTATATGGTTCGTCTTTGTAATAAAGTCCTTTGTCATCTTCGGGCAGTTTTGAGATATCAACAGGTTTATCATCAGATACTCTTTTGAATCCCTGCGGGCTTAAAGCCCATTCTTTTTCTTCTTTTTTCAGCTTTTTAATAGACTGGGTCACCATATAGGCCCGTTCCCCCATCTGGTTATATTCCCTGATAGATTCGGATCCCAGACCTGCATCGCTGCAGTAAATAAATTTCTGACATTCAAAATCTTCGAGGATCTTTTGCTCTAATGGTTTCAGCGATGTCTGTTCGTTTGAATTCCCTGAAAAGAGGGAGAAAGCAAGGGGGATCCCGTCCCCGTTCATAAACAGGCTCATCTGAATGATCGGGTTGGGTCTGTGTTCTTTGCTTTTTCCATACTTTTTGATTCCATCTTCCTGTTCGATCTCAAAGTAATAATTGGAACAGTCATAATAAAGGATCTTGTCATTCCTTTTTCCAAGAAAGTGGCTGTTTTTGTAAACGTCAGCCTGAATAAGGTCACATTCGCTGCCAATAACATCTAATGCCCTGTATACATCATGAAGCTCATAAGAAGGCTTTTCTAAAAACTCATGTGCTGTCCTGAATGAAGAACGCTTGCTGCATGGATCCAGGATCCTTGTATAGATCAGATCAGAAAGAATCGCATTGATATCGTATTTAAATTTATATTTTTGTTTTAATTTCCTACAGACTTTATTCATCTGCAGCTGATAATAAACAGACTGTGGAAAGAGATAACCTCCACGGAAAAAGACCTGTTTATCATAGTCCAGCGGCCTGTCTGTATGGAATGGGATCAGCAGAGTTTTTGCTTCTTTTTCTTTCTTGTATTTTTCGGTTTCTGCTTTTACTTCATTTTTTGCCCAGGCGATAACATCATCTCTTGTTGGCCCATGCTCGATCAGGAGATTTTCCAGAGTTCCCAGCTTGCGAACAATAGTCGAAGTCGTACTGCCATTATCTTTTGCATAAGACCTACAGATATAAAATGATTCAGCATTTTTAGATTTTGTTATGTGAAGGTTCATGCACCATCCCTCCCTTATCCCCTTATTATATCACGCAATAACATAAAATAACATATATAAAAACAAAAAATGACATAAAAAAAGCAGGTTTTATGCGGCCTGCGGCTATTTTTTGCGATATGTAACTGTCAAACTCCCGAATTTGACCTTTACAGTAAAGGTGTATAGAAAATAGATTAACAATGTGGTATAGTTTAATTAATAGTAAATGAACCGTTTTTTAAAAACGAAATAATCGAAAGTATTCGTATAAAATAATGCCGATATTGTGAGAAAAAATGTAGAGCGGAATATAAATTTATGGCTGTTGTTGATTGCGACAGCTCTTTTATTGTCAGCATATAGTTTGTGAGATATAAGGAGAGCAGAGCAAATGGAGTTATTCATTTTTGAAAGAGTAGTTTATTGTTATTTGAGCAGTATCTATCAGAATAATATTGTGATTATGGTGCAGGATCATTCTACATAATTTGGGAATCTGAAGATAATGTAGTCGAAGAGATGAGTGGTGGGAACAACCGTTTAGGTACGAATGACAAAGAAATGGAGGAAAATATGAAGAAGAGGAAAATTGTAACTTTATCTGTTGTAATAATTGTTATTGCATTACTGCTTGAAGCGAGTATTCTGAAATATGTCAATGACAGAAATGCATATGGAACATCGAAAGTACTTGTTGATCGTGTGATTACTGTGCTTAATAAAAATGATAAGAGCAAGAACGAACTTATTAAATCGTTAAAGGATGATTATATTATAAGGGCTAAAGCAGTGTCGTATATTATTGATGCCAATCCTGAGATAGAATGTGATGTTGATGAATTGCAGGAAATAGCGAAATTAATGGCGGTTGATGAAATACATTTGTTTGATGAGCACGGGTATATTTATAGTGGTTCGGTGCCAAAGTATTTTGGTTATAATTTTTATTCTGGCGAGCAGATGGGATATTTTAAGCCAATGCTTGAGAACAAATCGTTGACAATGTGTCAGGATGTTACCCCTAATACTTCGGAAGCAAAGGAAATGATGTATGCGATCACTTGGAATGAGGATGGAACGAAGATGATTCAGGTGGGCATTGAGCCCAAAAGACTTCTCGATGCGATAGAGCAGAATACCATTTCTAATGTAGTATCGGGAATGCCAGTATATAAAGGAATGAGAATTGTTGCGGCAGATGTAGATACACAGACTATCGAGGGTGCTACAGACAGGAGTGAAATAGGAAAAAAACTTGAGGAAATAGGAATACCATCGGATCGTGTCAGTAGTGATGGTGTAACTGTAATACATATCAAAGTGGATGGAAGCCCTTGCAGATGTATAATTCGTCAGGATGATAAATATATTGTTGCTGTAACGGTGGAGGATTCATTTTATTTGCAAGGCAATATTATTGCTATTTGTATAGTTGGTGCCTATATGGTATTAGCATCGTGTTGTATAACATATACATTTTCCCAAATTGCAAAAGAAAGATTGGAAAAAGAAAAACTGATGTACACATCAAATACAGATGAGCTTACCAGATGTCTTAATAGACATGCATATGAGAATGATATAAACAAGCTTAAGATTTGTGATGAGTGGGTGTACATTTCTATAGATTTAAATGGGCTGAAGCGAGTAAATGATACTTATGGTCATGTGGCAGGTGATGAGCTTATATGTGCAGCGGCTGATTGTATGAAAAATAGTTTTAATGAATATGGAAAGGTTTATAGGATCGGTGGAGATGAGTTTGCTGTTATCATTACAGAGGATATAAACGAGTTTGAAAATATGATACATAGATTTAAATCCAACATAACTAACTGGCACGGTGAGTTTGTGGATTCAATGACTGTTTCATATGGATGGGTTTTCAGTACAGAGGGAAATTGGGGCAGCATATACGAAATCTCCAAAGCTGCAGATGAGAGAATGTATGAGAGTAAGGAACGTTTTTATAACGAAAGTGGTGTCAATAGAAGGTAAAAGTCAAATCCTTCGCTCCACGCCAGATGATTTGATTTACTCTGTTTAATATTGGTGTCAGAATCAGCATGCTCCATTCCCTTCTCTGTTGTTGTTACTGATTGCGGTATTCTTCACACAGCTTTCTGGTATAAGCCGCGCTCTGTTTAACTCCCTCCATCTGGTGCTTCAGGCATTCTTCCAGAAGCTCTTCCGAAATCTCCTGTGGATAGTAGTAATCTCCGGGCTTTATGGTCTCTGGATCAAAGAGAGGTGCCTCTACTTTGAAACAGCCTTCTCCTACGCGGAAAACACCGTCGGTACCGGGGCTGCGTTTAAACTGTGCGCAGTATGGATAACACATTTCCAGATTCAGGCGGGTGATGGAAGAGTGATCCAGAATGATCTGAAGCAGATTCTTTAAATCCATATTTCCTTTGCCAACGGGAATTCCGCATATCACATATCCGTAAGGATCTTCCGGACATGGAATCACGATGTGGTCTTTAAAATGAGTGGTAATGGTATATGGAGCCATTTTCATGGCTGCCTGAGCCGGATCTTCCCAGGCCATCATAGAATTGCCGAAATCAAAATGGAGGCCGATCCAGGGAATATCCAGTTTTTTCACAATGGCCGTAAGCTCGTCAGATGTCTCATATTCGTGATTTTCCAGAGCCAGACGGATCCGGCGCTTTTTTAATTCCGGAATGATCTGACGCAGGGACATGGCTGCTTCATCGAAAACAGCAGGATCAAAATCTCCGCGTACTTTTGCCTGGTCGTATTTTCCTTCTCCGCCGGTAGCACGTGAGGCGAGTGGATTTAAAGTGATTGGAATGTAGGTGCGGATGATATCCGCAGCAAGAGCTTCCGCGACATCAAGGACTTTCAGGAGATGTTCCTTCGTAATTCCTTTGGTGGCAAGCTCTGCGTACATATGATAGGATTCCAGAAGATCCCGTACTCTTTTTAAGTGTGCGGGGTCATTGTTCATCAGAGTTCCCCATTCCGGGTCCAGGTTGTAATCTTTTAAGATGTTGATCATGACGCCGTCAAAGCCAAGCTCATGAGCTTTTTCTATAAATCCGAAAATATCCATGCGCTTGTTCTGAAACCAGAGATGGAGACTTTCGGTATCAAGTCCGAGTTTTAACATATGAAAAATCCTCCTGTTATGAGTTGTCTGTACTGGAAATCTGGTGCTTTTTGATGCGGTGGATCAGAAAGGTGGAAACGAAAAGTCCGATCACGGCCCATCCGATTATGACGCTGAAAACAATGCGGAAACCGGTCATGCCCGGGGAGCGGTCAAGAAAGCTTCCGTACATAACATATGCAAATGTGTTCGGAAGATAGATGACCAGGGAAGCGAGACTCATGGCAGCACCGGTAATCTCTGCAGGTACTTTCACCTCATCCATCGGAGCGAAGAAGACTGCGCGCATGGTAAATACAATAGATCCAAAGCCCAGAGTACAGACCGCGCCAAGAATCCAGTTGCCGTTCTGGCCAAGCATTTCGTGAGGGACCATAAGGAACGCTGCCATTGCGACAGCACATACAAGAAAACCGACACGGATGTGTTTGGCGGCAGATTTATGTACTTTATCAGACATAAAACCGCCGATCGGTCCGCCGATCATTTTCAGTCCATACTGGTTGATGATGCCGTACATGCCGACTGCGGTAGCCGGCAGCATGTAGATCTGGTTCAGAAACGGAATAAAGTAAGTCAGTCCGCAGTAAATGCAGTATACAACGAAACCGTTCAGAGCAACAGCCCAGATATCGATATTTTCAATGCCTGGATCATACCGCCGAATGCAGCCTGGGCACGGTTCTGCTCCTTCACGTTTTCGTCGGTGCGTTTTTCATCGTTAGGTACAAAAATGAGACAGAGAACTCCGGCACATGCGGTAACTGAGGATAAGAAGAGAAGTCCTCCCCGTAATGCAGAAGCGCCTTCTCCCATAGCCTTGAAAATAGCCAGTGCGCTTGAAGCAACAATGACATCAATAATGCCGCGCCCCATTTCCAGAAAGCCAAACATGCGTCCCTGTGTCTTTTCATCACCAAGGAGGCGGATCGCTTTTAAAAGAACCGGCCAGTAGGTTACCTCGCCGAGAATGGCCATTGCGCCGAACGCGATCAGAAAACCCCAATAACACGGAAATGTAGAAAGATAAACACCGATTGCGCCAAGACCGATCAGGGAGCCGCCGATCATATATTTTTTGCTGAACATATCACAGATATAGATACCAAAGATCAGGCCAATGGTCTGCACAATTCCATATGCGCTTAAAGCGCCGCCAATCTGGGTGTTCGTGAGTCCCATAAATTGCTGCATGGGAACATAGAACATGTCTTTCATAGAAGAAAGCTTAAACGCAATGCCTCCGGAAAGTGTCAGGATGTAGAAGACAAACCAGCGGTTTGGAACTGCTTTTACAGCTTTTTGTTTCATTTCATTACTCATAATCATTTTCTCCTTCTTGTAGACAGACTGCAGTTTGTGATTCGTTGCCAGGCATATCAGAAATGCGTTTGAGACGTATTTCTTGGATTCGGTCTTTAGTATATCTGCATTTTGTTGCGAAATCAATACAAAACACAATAAAACACAAAATATCAACGAAATATCCAAAAAACAGGACTGTGTTTTGTTGGATTTCACGGTGAAAAGAATGAAAAATACTGATATAATTGGGAATGCAAATAGATGCTGGGATATAGCACAGAAATACGTTATAATGAAATACGGACATGATCCGGCAGGTATGCGCATGAACGGCGCAGCCTGTGCGGATATGGGGCGGAATGCAAAACAGGAGGAAACAGTTATGCTGGCACAGCAGCGTTATCAAAAGATTTTAGATTTACTGGAGGAACATGGTATTGTACATAGTGCAGATCTGGTGCAGGAGATGAAAGTATCGTCTGAAACGGTCCGGAAAGATCTGGATGCACTGGAACAATCGGGAAAATTAAAACGGGTGCATGGCGGAGCCGTACCGATAAGCCAGATGTCGGCACAGAACGGACAGTATATATCACTGAAAACCAGAAATTCCAGCTGTATGGAAGAAAAAGCAGCCATAGCTGCGTATGCGGCGGGATTGGTCCGGGAACACCAGGCTGTGGGGCTGGACTACGGAAGTACAAGCCTGGTCATGGCGAAGGAGCTGGTGCGCAGGTTTGAGCATCTTACGGTGGTGACAAATTCCATCCAGAACGCTCTGGTCTTATCGGAGCGACCGGAGTTTACCATTATTCTGATTGGGGGAATACTGGATAAAAAGGAATTATCTCTTGGAAATGATTTTTCCCAGATGCTCGAGAGCCTTCATCTTGATATTTTGTTTATGTCAGTCAGCGGTGTCCATCCGTCTGTTGGACTGACGGATCAGGGACCGAGTGAAGCAAGGGTACAAAAGCAGATGTGCCAGATCGCGAACCGGAAGGTAGTCCTGGCAGACTCCAGCAAGTTTGGAAGAGCAAGTCTGGTAAAGCTGTGCGCATTGTGTGATGTGGATCAGATCATCACGGATGGAGGGCTTGATACAGACATGGAGCAGAAGATAAAGGATACTGGCGTTACGCTAGATGTAGTCCGGAACGGGGAAAGATAAAACAGCTTCAGGAATCTGTCAGTGTTCCATGGAGTTTAAAAACTGAAGAAGTGCGTTCCGCTGCTCCGGGCTCATCCGGTAGATCCGGGCCAGCAGCGGATCCTGGCAGAAACGGGATTCCAGTTTGTCATCGAAAAAATCCCGGAGAGACAGATCCAGGGCATCGCATATATAAGAAAGAACCTCGACTGTGGGGTTCTTTTTTCCCAGCTCCACGTCCCGAAGGTAGCTCTGGGAAATACCGGCAAGGGTTGCAAGCCGGTTGACGCTGTACTGTTTTGCATTTCTGAAATAGCTGATTCTTGTTCCGATGTCCATGATGTTACTCCCTTTAGATATAGAGATAGGATAACAAATTTATTCTGAAAAAATTACATCTATAAAGATTGCTGATTATATCTATAAATGTTATAATAGGCTTAATTACAGGATAAAAAACAAAAAACGTTATTTTTACTGGTATTAAAAGACAGGGAGTTAAGAAATGAGTCACGAAAATATGGCGGATCAGTCTGCGTTTCTGCAGGCGGCCTGCACAAAAAGCAAATGTATAGAATTACTGGCACTGGCTGCGGATTACCGGGAAGCATTACCGCAGGTGCTGGAGCTGCTACGGCAGTATTATGCGGCAGAAAAGGTCTGCTTTTATGAGTGCGGTGAGCCGGATACAGACGGACGTCAGGAAGCCGGCAGTTTTTCTGTTCCTGTTATTTTTGAGGAGAATCTGTACGGAAAATTGCAGGTAGAGCATTCCGGCGTGTTGGATTCGGACCGGGAGCTTTTTTCAGTGCTTGCCTGTGTTCTTGCTTCAGAAATCAGGAAAAAGAAACTTCAGGAGTATCTGCTTCGCTTAAGCTATCAGGATCAGCTGACCGGGATCCGGAACAACACCTCTTACATCCGCATGCTGAATCAGCTTCTTGAGCATCCGGTGCCGGTTGGAGTTGCATTTGCCGATTTGAACGGGCTGAAATACTTAAACGATACCTACGGCCATGAATACGGCGATCAGGCACTCCGGCATCTGGCAGAGGTGAGCATGGAGTATTTCGCAAAAGACCAGCTTTACCGGGTCAGCGGAGATGAATTTGTCATAATCTGTCCAGAAGTGCAGGAAGAGGTCTTTATCAGACAGGCTCAGCTTCTGAAGGAACGTCTGAAACAGGAGGAACAGGGGCTGGCTGCCTTTGGGTATCTGTGGAATGACGGAACCACCGCTGCAGACAGGCTGCTTCACGGTGCAGAACGCCTGATGTATCAGGAAAAGCAGCAGCATTACCGGGACAGTACACGCAGAGTGCAGGAATGTCCGGGTTATGCACAAGCTCTGTATAAACGATACAGACAGCGAGAGGAAAAGGAAGAATGAATGCGTTATGATAAAAGGGACATTTTAATAGAAATGTCCCTTTTGCATCTATAAAATAAACAATACAAACTTTATATTCAGAATATACAAGAAAATAATATAAATAATCAGAAATAATGCTTGACAAATTGTATTTAATATCGTACAATGAAGACAACAAAAACAAAGAAGCAACAAAATCAAAGCTTCAGAAAACGGAGGGCGGTCCAATGGGTTACTAAATCTTACCACAAAAAAATCTCTTAACGAGTTTACATAGATGTAATCGAAGGAGGGAGATTCCAATGAAAGGCAGAGGCCCATAGCACTTTGAAAAAAGAATATAAAGAAAGAGAGGTTATTAAGTGAAACTTCGGGATATTTGTTAAAAGAGCTATCTGATGACGAGAAAGTCAGATAGCTCTTATTTTGTTTTATAAGAAACCACAGATTTTACAGATGATTCCGCCGAAGAAAATCAAGAATATAGCCCGTGCATTGCTGCTCCCGCAAAAACAGGACCTTGTGCGTGCCTCCTTCAATCAGTCTGAGCTGGCTGTTTGGGATCTGCTCTGCCATCCAGCGGGTGTGGGAGGTCTTTATGAGATCCCGGGTTCCGGCAAGGATCAGAACCGGTGCCTGGATATGCTGCAGGCGTCCGGCAGAAAGATGCGGGGAGTCCGTTAAGAGGGTGTTGAGCTGCAGGCGTTTCGTCAGCTGCAGGCGCAGGGAGCTGTCCGGCAGCCTGTTTTTCAGGAATGAAAGGGCACATCCGGTGAACTGTGCGGCAAGTCGTACCGGAAACCGTAAGCCGTAGGAAAGAGCGTTTCCACTGGCGGAAATGACAGCCAGGGTGCGCTCTGGAAAGCAGCAGGCAAACTCCAGCGCAATGTTGGCCCCGTCACTGAAACCCAGAAGGATGGCCTTAGCGATGCCAAGGTGGTCAAGCAGGGCGGCAGCGTCACAGGCCATGTCGTGGATCGTGAAAGACTGCCGGGCTGTCATGGAACGTCCGTGCCCGCGGCTGTCCATCAGGATCACCTGATAGCTTTTCTGCAGATTCCGCTTATAGGAGTGGAATACATGATGGGACTGGCTGTTTCCATGGAGCATCAGGACCGGTGTTCCGTGGCCGACAACCTCATAGTAGAGATGTGCCTCGGAAGTATCAAGATATGTGCTTTTCATAATGTATTTTTCCCTTCAGGAAAGACTGAACGCCCTCGCGGATCCCGTCCGGGTTCTGGATCTTTACCACTGCGTAAAACATATCCGGAGTCGGATGCTTCGGAAGGTAAACATAGTAAGCAGGAAGCCATTGTGTCGGACTGTATTTTTCCTTGGCGCGGTACAGATCCTTAAAGCCATAGCAGTCGTTCAGGTTGTTGTATACAAATCGCAGCAGTCGTTCCACAAGACTGGCTTTTTCATCATCCAGACCGGCCAGAGGTGCTACGCCAAGGCTTCCATAGTGGACGCCCTCCGAGCGGAAGGTCTGAAAGGCTTCGTAAATGATGGTTTCCATGACACCGCCTGGAGCATTGCTGCCGTGGCGGGTAACATCGGCCATGTAGCCGTCTTTTCCGAGAAACGGAACAAAAGCGATGAAGGCCACGATGGTTCCTTCGGCATTCTTTGCATAGAAATAGCGTTTGTCCATCGGGTTTTCCAGTCCGGCTTTGCCCATCGTGAAGGCCAGCAGGGAGCTTTTTTTCTGACTGAGCCATTCATTTGTGACACGGTCAAAGGCAGACTCGATATCCGGGTCACGCTGCAGGAGCGGTTTGTATTCGGCAATGGTCACACCGGCCTTTTTGGCATGGTTGATGTTCATGCGCATCTTGGCACCTTTTTTGCCGCTGATCTCATAATCCGCTAGGGAGAAACGCGCTTCCTCGCCGCATTTGACATAGCCGAAGCCCTGGCGTCTGTATTCTTCCAGAAAGTGGTCTGTCACGCTTAAGAAAAAGACCTTGTGGGCGCTTCGGACGCAGAAATCTTTAAATTCAGAAAGCAGAGCAGGAAAGTCTGCGTCTGCGCAGACCGGATCGCCGTTGACGATAATGGTATCACCTGCCACACCGTAAGGGATCACGCCGTCTACATTCCGGCCGAAGTAGAGCTGCTTATCCTCTTCGAGCGCCAGGTAGGAGCAGCTGTTCTGGCTGTACAGGTTTAAAAGGGTGCGGGCATGCTGCAGGTCGGATTCCCGGCGGGAGGAAGGTGCCAGCCACGGGCGGACCGCATACAGCAGGGCAGCCAGGATACAGCCCCAGCTGAACCAGAACATCATAAGCTCCAGCATATGCGCACCGTGGGAGACCGGGATGGAGCTTCCGCTTCCGAACAGGATGTCAAGGCTTTCTTTAAAGCTGTTAAGCAGGGTGTGGCGGCCACTGCCGAGAACAGGCGTTAAATAGTGGTAGCTGATCACGGCGTTTGCGGTCACTCCGAGAAAGCTGGGCAGCAGGAGAAGCAGGCCGCGTTTGCGGTCTTTTTTTGATGCCGGGCAGCAGAAGTCAGAGCGGAAACCGAAGAAAACGGCAAAAAAGACCACATCGGAGATCATGCATGCGGCGTGGAAAACGTCCGGCAGATGAGGAATACAGCTGATAAAATCAAGAAAAAGCAGCGTCAGGGTGATGGTCAGGGCTGCGTGCTTCCGTTTTCGAAGCTGTGAGCAGAGACAGAGTAAAACAACGGCAGAGGCACGCTGGACCATCCAGTCCATTTCGGTGGAAATCAGCAGGGCGGCTTCTGCGGGAAGCCGGTGAAGAAAACTGAGGGCGAACATGCCGAGGGACAAACAAAATAAGATCAGGATGCAAATGTTTTCCACCCGGGTGCGAAAAGTCTGTGTCATGGAAATCCTTCCTTTCATAACAGCGGTTTGCTGTGTGTCAGATATTCTTCGGTGGTCATGAGCTCGGTGTGGAGCGGAGCAAAATAGGAAACGATCTTTTCTGTTTCCGTTCGGGAGGCTTCGTTGAGTCCTGCCACGGCATCGGTCAGGTAAATGACCTTACAGCCAGCGTCAATGGCGGACAGTACGGTAGAGAGCACGCAGCATTCTGCCACGACACCGGAAATCACAAGACGGCGGGCTTTTTTTGCGGCTTTCACAACCTCAGGGACAGCAAACGAGGAATAGACGTTTTTTGTGTATACCGGGTGTGTTTTTACCCAGGGCAGAAATTCCGGCATCATTTCATTGAGCCATGCATCGGCGTTGATAGCCGCGTTCATTTCATTATATTCCTTCCAGACACCTTCTGGGTGCTCTGCGGCAAGATACCGGGTGAAGATGACCTGCTCCGGCATCCGGCTGTTTAACAGACGGAGAATGGAGGCGGAGGCTGCTTCTACGCCTTCGCAGGCCCATTCCTGTCCTTTTGTATAAACGTTCTGCATATCGATGACCAGAAGCAGGTCAGCTGAATTGTTTTGTTCCATTCTAAACTCCTCCTTTTTAGTCTCAGTATAGTTTTCTGCGCAGGATATTACAAGCAGAATGACATGTTAATTTATTAACAAACTAGCGCCGGATTCCTGCATTTCATTGACTTTACGTAAGGATAATGTTATCTTTATCGTAAATTGCTGTTAAATTCGCAAATTTGTGTACATTTATTTACTTGAATTGCAGCAAAAATCTGGTGGCGGGTATACATGGTATGAAACGTCATACGATTGGGAAGGAGGTTATAACATTGGGAGAAAGTAAAATGCCGCATATCCGGCTTCCGGAAAATCTTGGGATCCGTTATGCGGTGTTGCCGGGAGATCCGGCCCGGGCAGAGCGGGCAGCAGGCTATTTGAAAGATGCAAAGCTGTTAGCCTTCAACCGGGAATATAAAAGCTACAGTGGTCTCTGGAACGGTGTGCCGGTTCTGGTCATGTCCACCGGAATGGGTGGTCCGTCCATGGCAATTGCGGTGGAAGAGCTGCGAAAGACCGGTGTAGAAGCAGCTGTGCGGATCGGAAGCTGCGGCGCACTGCAGCCGGAGGCCGGAGTCGGAGACCTGGTCATGGTAGAAGCAGCTGTGCGGGATGAGGGAACTTCCATTGGCTATGCGCCGCTCAGCTATCCGGCTATTGCAGATCACAGGCTGCTTACTGCCTGCGAGGAGAGCGCAAAGGAGGCTGGTTACCGGTTCCATATCGGCATTGCAAGAAGCCATGACTGCCTGTATCGGGATGACAATCCATCAATCTATGCGGACTGGGCAAAAAAAGGTGTGCTGGCGTCTGACATGGAAACTGCGGCCCTATTTGTGGTTGGGAGGATCCGTGGCATGAAGACGGCATCCATCTTAAATGTGGTGGCGGCCTGCAAGAGCAATGTAGCTGAGAACATCGGACGCTATGCGGATGGTGAGGCTCTGACGGCTCAGGGCGAGGAGCATGAGATCCTGACAGCGTTTGAGGCACTGACGAAGCTGGAAAACAAAACAATTTAAAGGGAAAGGGTGTGTGAGTTATGAATAACTTATTTAAAACCAAATTTGACGCGGCGGTGATCGTGCTGATCCCGGCCTGCATCGGAATCAACTATCTTGGAAAGCTGTTTGCCAGCGTGTTAAAGCTTCCTCTGTGGCTGGATTCCATCGGAACCTGTATCGGCGGATGCCTTGGCGGTCCGATCATCGGAGCAATCTGTGGCGCGGCTAACAACCTGATCTACGGATTTTCCGCAGGAGATAACATTACATTAATTTATGCGCTGACCAGCCTTGGAATTGGTGCGGCAGTAGGAATCATGGCACGCCTGGGCTTTATGAAGACCTTCCCGAAGGCTATCATCACTGCCTGCGTGGCAGGCCTTGCGGCTGTGGTTATTTCCACTCCGTTAAACGTTCTGTTCTGGGGCGGTACTACCGGTAATGTATGGGGCGATGCGGTATTCGCAGCAACCCAGGCAGCCAATATGCCGGTATTCCTGGGCTCCCTGCTGGATGAGGTTGTCGTGGATGTACCGGACAAGCTGATCACGCTGATCGTGGTATTCTTTATCTTAAAGGGTCTTCCGAATAAGCTGACCACACTGTACGAGGCAAATTCCGAGATCGAGGCTCTGGACTAATCAAGAAAAGGAAATGTAACAGAATATGAAAAGTATCAGTCTTTTTGTAGATAACGGGACTTACCTGACCAGGGTACATCCCTTCACCAAATTGATGTACATAGCCGCCGCCATCAGCATTCCGCTGATTTCCGGCCGGCTGTGGATGTTCGGCGTGTTTATCGCGGTCAGTCTTCTTGTGCTGGCCAGCGGCAAAATCTTAAAAAAGACCGTTCCGCTGATCGCGTTTTCCTTTACGATCCTGCTCACCATTTTCCTGATCCACGGATTGTTCAATCAGAAAAATGCGAATGTGCTGTTTCAGATCGGCGGGCTGAAGTTTTACCGGGAGGGCATAGTTTATGCCCTCCATATTGGTCTTAATATCTTAAACATGCTGCTGTCCTTTGCGGTATTTGTGCTTTCCACGAAGCCCTCCGAGTTTGTAGATGAGCTGGAAAAACGGGGCTTTTCTCCGCGGTTCGGCTATATTGTAACTTCTGTATTCCAGATCATCCCGCAAATGATTGGAACCATGAACACCATTATGGATGCGCAGCGCAGCCGAGGCCTTGAAACAGAAGGAAACTTAAGAACCCGGGCGAAGGCATTTCTGCCTCTGATCTCCCCGGTGGTCATGAGCTCCCTGATCAATACCAGAGAACGGGCCATTGCCCTGGAGGTGCGCGGGTTTGGCGCAGGAAAGAAGAAAACCTGGCTGACAGAGAGAACGCGCCACAAAGGAGACTGTGAGGCTACCATCCTTTTCGGTATCTGTATTCTGGCAGCTGTGGTATGGAGGATTGTAGAATGTCTGTAATAACCGTTGAAAATTTACGTTACCGTTATCCTCATGCGAAGGAGCTGGCGCTGGATGGACTGGACTTTTCGGTGGAAAAGGGAGAGTTTATCGGCATCATCGGGGAAAACGGGGCCGGAAAGAGCACGTTAAGCCAGGCTCTTATGGGACTGGTGCCGCAGTTTTATAAGGGAGCTTACGGCGGAACGGTCATGGTAGATGGCATTGAGGCAGGCAGGACTCCGGTGGCACAGCTCTGCGGTCATGTGGGACTGGTGTTCCAGAATCCATTTAACCAGCTTTCTGGCGCGAAGGATAACGTTTATGAGGAAGTGGCCTTTGGCATGCAGAATCTGGGCGTGCCTGCAGAAGAGATGAAAAACAGGGTGGAGGAAGCCTTAAAGCTTCTGGATATCTGGCAGTACCGGGACCGCAATCCCTTTGATCTGTCCGGCGGCCAGATGCAGCGCGTGGCGATCGCCAGCGTGCTGGTCATGCGCCCGGATGTGATGATCCTGGACGAGCCGACCTCCCAGCTGGATCCGGAGGGAAGCGATGAGGTCTTTAAGGCTGTAGAAACCCTGACCGGCTCCGGCATCACCATTCTGATGATCGAGCAGAAGATTGAGAAGCTGGCAGCCTACTGTGACCGCATTCTGCTTCTGCATAAAGGAAAACAGATCGCGTTCGATACGCCGCAGAAGGTATTTTCCATGCCGGACTTAAACAATTATGGAATCCAGGCACCGGCCTTCACCCGTATCTGCAAGGCAGAGGGCGTGACACTGGCGGACGGAACCTATCCGGTAACCGTGGAAGAGGCGGCCGGGGTGCTGAGGGAGAAACGGCTGGGGGCACCGGCGTGTGCAGAAGGCGGGAAATGTGCGCAGAAGGCTGCAGGAGCGGATGTGGCAGGTACAGACTCGGCGCAGGCTGGCGGACCGTCCGAGTTAGCTGTTTCCAGTGATGAGCAGTTTTGCATTAAAAATCTGGATTTCTCCTATCTGGCAGATGTTCCGGTATTAAAAAAACTGAACATGAAGCTGGACAAATGCCCGACTGCCATCATCGGTCAGAACGGCGCGGGAAAGACCACGCTGGTCAAGCTTTTAAAAGGCCTTTTAAAACCGGTCTCCGGTTCCATTTATTTTCATGGCGAGGACATCTCCGGCAAGACGGTAGCCATGCTGGCCGGAAATGTGGGTTATGTATTCCAGAACCCGGATGACCAGATCTTCAAATATAACGTTATGGATGAGATCCTGTTCGGGCCGTTAAACATCGGCATGGATGCGGAGCGCGCAAAGAAAGAAGCAGAGCGTGCTCTGAAGCTGACCGGACTGACCGGGAAAGAGAAAGAAAATCCCTACGACTTGGAGCTTTATGAGCGGAAGATGACTGCCATTGCCAGTGTGCTGGCCATGGACACCGATGTGCTGATCCTGGATGAGCCGACCATCGCCCAGGACTGGAAGGGACGGCAGATCATCGGAGACATCATCCGCAGTCTCTCAGAGCGCGGCAAGCTGGTCATTGCCATCCTCCACGACATGGACTTTGTGGCCGAGAACTTTGAGCGCGTCATCATCATGGCTCACGGCCAGGTGCTGGCAGACGGAACCGCAAAGGAAGTGTTCGCGCAGGAAGAAGCCCTGAAGAAGGCCCGTCTGCAGAAGCCCTATGTGATGCAGCTTTGTGAGGCACTGGGATATGAAAAGAGCTATCTGACGGTGGAGGAGCTTCTGAAGGATCAGGTGTCTTAATGCGCATCACTTAAGATGTGAAGAATAATTATGTTTTATTTTGCAATCCCCCTGCTTGAAGCAGGGGGGTTGTTATGCTATAATTGCCAGATAGTGCTTAAAAACTTAATTTAATTAACTGGAGGACTTTATGAGCAAAAATCATAAAAAGCGAAGCAGCTTCTCCGGAAAGCTCGGGTTCGTGCTTTCCGCTGCGGGTGCTTCGGTAGGACTTGGCAATATCTGGCGTTTCCCGTATCTGGCAGCAAAATACGGCGGCGGAATTTTTCTGCTGATCTACATTCTTCTTGCTTTGACATTCGGCTACACCATGATCGTAGCGGAGACATCCATCGGCCGCATGACGAAAAAAAGCCCGGTAGGAGCTTATCATACCTTTGGAAAATCTGGCTGGTTTTCCTTTGGAGGCTGGATCAACGCAGTGATCCCGATCCTGATCGTGCCGTATTACTCCGTGATCGGCGGCTGGGTTATCCGGTATCTGTTCGGATATCTGACCGGACACGGCGCACAGCTTGCAGAGGACGGCAACTTTTCCGCCTTTATTTCCAACGGAGCGGCAACGGAAATCTGCTTTATTGCCTTTGCCTTCTTTACCCTGTTTATCATTTATGCAGGTGTGAGAAACGGCATCGAGCGTGTGTCTAAATTTATGATGCCGATCCTGATCGTGCTGTCCGTCATCATTGCAGGCTATTCCATGACCAGACCGGGAGCCGGTGCCGGAATCCGGTATTTCCTGGTTCCGAACATGGAGAACTTTTCCTGGATGACGGTGGTGGCAGCCATGGGACAGATGTTCTACTCTCTGTCCATTGCCATGGGTATCCTGATCACCTTCGGTTCTTATATGAAGAAGGACGTGTCCATTGAGGCATCCACCGGAAACGTGGAGATCTTTGATACCGCTATCGCCATCATGGCAGGCCTGATGATCATTCCGGCAGTCTTTGCATTTACCGGCGGAGATCCGGATACCCTGCAGGCAGGACCGGCACTGATGTTCATTACCATTCCGAAGGTATTCGCAAGCATGGGCTTCGGAACCATTGCCGGAATCCTGTTTTTCCTGTTAGTGCTGTTTGCGGCGGTTACAAGCTCCATTGCCCTGACCGAGAGCGCAGTTTCCACGTTCGAGGATGAGCTTGGCTGGAGCCGTAAAAAAGCAACCGTCATGATCGGCGGCATCATGCTGGTGCTGGGAAGTCTTTCCTGCCTGGGCTATGGTCCGTTAGCCAATGTTACCATCATTGGAATGCAGTTCCTGGATTTCTTCGATTTTCTGACAAACTCCGTCATGATGCCTATCGCGGCCATTGCGACCTGTCTTCTGGTATCCAGAGTCATAGGCATGAAACGGATTGAGGAAGAGGTGCTTCACGGGGAAGGCAAGTTCCACAGAAAGAGAGTATTCCAGATCATGGTCCAGTACCTGTGCCCGGTATTTGCAGTCATTATTCTGATCAGTTCCGTGGCGAACGCGTTTGGATGGATTTCCATGTAGAGATATAGCAGTATGAGAGAGAATCCTCGCCTGTTGCAGGCGGGGATTTTTCGCTTTCTTTAGGATAATAAGCGAGAATCCTCGGTTATTCAATTGCCGAGATGAAAGCGTCTGAAATGCAAGGAAAATCGAAAATATGTTCGATTTTCCTTGCATTTCTTTCCATCTAATAGTATACTATGTGTATGAAAGATAATTTAATATATTCGAGAACTTGTGTATATAATATTAATTACCATGTGGTGTGGTCTGTGAAATATCGCAGGAAAATTTTATCAGCAGAGATTGAGATTTATCTGAAAGAACTGGTTCAGAAGATAGCATCCGATAAAGGTTTTACGGTTCATCTTTTTGAAGTTGGTGAAGGTGATCATATCCATTGCTTTGTGTCTGCACCGCCGAAACTGTCAGTGACAGATATTGTAAAGTATTTAAAAGGAATTACCGGAAGAAAACTCTTTGAAAAATATCCGGCGATCCGCCAGAAACTTTGGAAAGGTCAGCTTTGGAATCACTCATATTATGTAGAAACAATCGGTTCGGTGTCGGAAGAAAATATCCGACGCTATATCGAGCATCAGAGCAAATCTTACTAGAAGGAGGGAAAATATGCTGTTAACACATGAAACAACCATTGTATTAAATAAAAATGATGCAAATATTGTAGGACACATGTGTTATGCGGCTTACAAGCTTTGGAATGTTTGCAATTATGAAAGAACCAACTACAAAAATCTGGGATTGGAGAAATATCCTGACTGGTATTATCAGAAGTCCAAGCATAAAGATGATCTGTGGTTCAAATCACTCCCGTCACAGACTGCACAGGAAATCTGCAAGCTTTTGGACAAGTCGTGGAAATCTTTTTACCGGTTAAAAGAAAGTGGAGGTATCGAGAATCCGGGAACCCCAAGATATAAGAAAGATAAAATGCCGATTACGTATATGCAAAATGGTATTCAACATGAAAACGGCTCTTATAATGTAAGACTTTCTTTACCAAAAAAGCTGAAGGAATATATGGCTCATACCTATGATATTCGTGCTGCATACCTTTATTTGAAAAATCCTGTTTTTTCAAACATGGATATCATAAAACAGATAAAAATATATCCTCCGGCAAATGACGGAACCAGCAGGATCCTTGTTATTTATGAGGTGAAAGATGTTTTGCCAGAAGAGGACAATGGACATTATCTGTCAATTGATCTGGGCTTGCATAATCTTATGACTTGTTATGATAATGTAGGGAAAACTTTTATTATTGGAAGGGAATATCTTTCTCTTTCTTATTTTTATAACAAGGAAATCGCGAGAGTCCAGTCACAATGGGGCCGGATCCAGGCTGTAAGGGAAATGGAGGATCTGAAAACATCTAAGCATCTGCAGAAACTCTATCGAAAGAAAAATGACTGTATCAAAGATTATATTCATAAGATGACACGATATATCACGAACTATTGTGTAAAGAATGATATTCATACGGTTGTGATTGGAGATATAAAGGGGATTCGTAAAGAGAGAAACCTGGGGAGGAAAACCAACCAGAAGCTTCACAGTTTGCCATATGCCCGTATCTATATGCAGTTAGAATATAAGCTTAAAATGAAAGGGATTTGCCTGATAAGACAGGAAGAAAGCTATTCCAGTCAATGTCCGCCGCAGTCAGAAGAAGTATCGCACATTTATGCAGAGAAAAGAAATCGAAAAAAGCGTGGCATCTACATTGTAGATACCGTGATCTACAATGCAGATGCAGTAGGAGCTTATAACATTTTGAGAAAGTATCATGCCGTATCCGGCAAAGAAATTGATATGCCCGTAACCGGGCTGAGCAGTACAAAAACAATAAAAGTAGCTGTGTAACCCATCTGGGTAGCAGTACGGGTGTCATGGACGCACCTCTGAAGCTACGGAGCTATGTTTCGTAATCAGATGCTCGGTAATTCAATTGCCGATGTAGTTCACGAAGCGTAAAGAGTTTTTGACCGTATATAAAGAAACTGTTAGCACCTTATACAGAACCCGTTAAGGGTGAGGCAAAACACTTCCTTTCTGTTGGCACCTTGTATAAAATACGAGAGGAAATATTTTTGTTACAGCCCATGCGCTGCACAAACCATATTTCCTGTAATTTATGAGCAGGACAAACAGAAAGGGGAAGGAAACATGCTGACAGTATTGATTTTAATTGTGTATGCGATTATCGGAGGAGTATCTACCCTGGCTATGGTCATCGGAATCCCGGCCGTGCTGGGATGGAAGATTTACCGGAAGGTAAAGTATCAGATCCCGTTGATGAAATAGATGGAATGAACTGTGTGTGGAGAAAAGAGCTGGCTGAATGAGGCCGGCTCTTTTGATTAACACATTTTATTGATGAAAAGATTGACATTGTATACTAAAAAGAATAATATAAAGACGGAAGGTGGTGATTAATATGGCAACAACGCCAACACAGATTCGTATTGATGCAGATATTAAGAAGCAGGCAATGGATTTATTTAGCAGCCTTGGCCTTGATATGTCAAGTGCGGTAAATCTTTTCCTTCATCAGTGTGTTCTTCGTGGAGGTCTTCCATTTAGTGTAGAGATGCCGCGGTTTAGCCAGAGTACATTAGATGCTATGGATGAGGCAAGAAGAATATCACGAGATCCGAATATTAAGGGATATACCAGTATGGATGAACTGAAAAAAGTACTGGAGGAGTAGATGTACGAAGTAAGATTCACTACTGCTTATAAGAAAAGCTATAAGCTTATGAAAAAAAGAGGACTGGATTTATCTCTTCTGGATGAGGTTGTGGATACTTTGAGTCAGGGTAAAACATTAGAAGAAAAGTACCGTGACCATGGACTAAGTGGTAAGTTTCAGGGATTTCGAGAGTGCCATGTAAAACCGGACTGGTTGTTGGTATATTTGATCGAAAATGAAATTTTGACTTTGACATTAGTGGATACAGGTTCACATGCAGATATTTTCAGGATGTAAATGGAAAGGCAGGACTCAAACGGGTTCTGCTTTTTTGTGCAGAATGAAACAATAAGGAAAAAAGTTTTTAAGATTGATTTAAAAAACTTGTTGAAAATGAAAAGTTTTTAAAATGGATTTCAAAAACTTTTTGTTGGTATTTATTACTTACGCTAGAGAAAAGTAGTAGCGGCAATTAAGAACTCCGTTTATAATGGAAGCAGTTATGAACTTAAGCATTGGAGGACACTAACGTGAACAAACAGCAGCTTGCGGCGAAAATATGGGAGTCTGCAAATAAAATGCGATCCAAAATCGAAGCGAACGAATATAAAGACTACATTTTAGGTTTTATTTTCTATAAATACCTTTCCGATAAGCAGGAACAGTGGCTTTTAAAACGCGACTATGCGCCGGAAGATATTGTGGAATATGTGAATGAAGATGACCCGGAGATCGTGGAAGCATCACAGCAGAGTCTGGGCTATTTTATTGCCTACAAGGATATGTTTTCTACCTGGATTCACATGGGCTCTGATTTCAGCGTGGACAATGTTCGTACGGCTTTGTCTTCCTTTACCAGACTGATTTCTCCATCCCACAAAAAGGTATTTGATGGGATTTTTAACACGCTGGAAACAGGACTGAGCAAGCTGGGAGAAAATACCAAGAGCCAGACCAAGGCCGTCAGCGATCTGATTCAGCTGATCAATGATATTCCAATGGATGGCAGACAGGACTACGATGTTCTGGGCTTCATTTATGAATATCTGATTGAAAAATTCGCGGCGAATGCAGGAAAAAAGGCGGGAGAATTCTATACGCCGCATGAGGTTTCTGTCTTAATGTCAGAATTGATTGCAGCGCATTTAAAGGGACAAAAAGAATTGAAAATTTACGATCCGACTTCAGGATCCGGTTCATTGCTGATCAATATTGGACATGCAATTGCGAAATATATGGATAATCCAGACTGTATCCGTTATTACGCGCAGGAACTGAAAGCAAATACCTACAACCTGACGCGCATGAATCTCGTTATGCGTGGAATTCTGCCCTATAACATTGTTACGAGAAACGGAGATACGCTGGAAGATGACTGGCCGTATTTCGATGAAGCAGATCCGGCCATGACTTACGATCCGCTGTATGTGGATGCGGTAGTCAGCAATCCGCCATATTCTCAGAGATGGGAGCCAAAAGGCAAGGAGAATGATCCGCGTTATGCCCGCTATGGAATAGCACCAAAATCAAAAGCGGATTACGCTTTCCTTCTCCATGATCTTTATCACTTAAAGCCAGATGGAATTATGACCATTGTTCTCCCACATGGCGTTTTATTCCGTGGCGGAGAAGAAGGGCAGATTCGAAAAAATCTGATAGAACAGAATAATATTGACGCGATCATTGGCCTGCCTGCAAATATCTTTTTCGGAACCGGTATTCCGACCATTATCATGGTGCTTCGTCAAAAGCGGGAGAATACAGATGTGCTGATTGTAGATGCATCGAAAGGTTTTGAGAAAGAAGGTAAGAACAACAAACTTCGTGCCTGCGATATCCGAAAAATTGTAGATACGGTTACTATGCGACTGGATATTCCGAAATATTCCAGAAGCATCACAAGAGAAGAAATCCGGGCAAATGACTACAACTTAAATATTCCGAGATACGTGGATTCATCGGAAGCAGCCGAAAGCTGGGATATTTACGCGTCCATGTTTGGCGGAATTCCGGAAACAGAGCTTGCAGAGTTAAATGCGTACTGGAATCTGTTTCCATCCTTGAAAAAGGAATTATTTGTGGGAGAGGGCGGTTATGTGCAGCTCCGAACAGAACACTTAAAGCAGGCTATTCTGGAAAACGCAGACGTGAAAGCTTTTTTACAGCATTATCAGGATGTCTTTTCAGATCTTGGAGAAAAACTGGATCAGGCATTGATTGAACGTGCAGAGCAGCTTTCTATTCCCAAAGCAGAAGATGAAATAGCCGGAATGATTCTGAATCGTTTTGCACAGATTGCACTTGTGGATAAATACGAAGCATACCAGATTTTTAAAACAGAGTATGAGCAGATCACGGGAGATTTGGAATTGATTCAGACCGAAGGAATGAACGCGGTGCGTCAGGTTGATCCGAATATGGTCGTAAAAAAGAAAGGTGACAACGAGAAGGAAGTGCAGGAAGGTTGGAAAGGTCACATCATTCCATTTGAGTTTGCGCAGAAGATATTCCTGAAAGCAGACATGGATGAAGTAGATGCAAAGAAAGCACGTTTACAGGAAATTCCGTCCGAATACGAGAACCTTCTGGAAGAATGCAGTGAAGAGGAAAAAGAAATCATATCCGAAGCGCTGAATGACAGCAACGATGCTTTTGTTATAAAAAATGTAAAAGCCATGATCAAGGTGTTAAAGCAGGATGCAGAAGAAAATAAAACCCTGATCGAACGTCTTTCCAAAGTTGAAAATCTCAACAGCGAGGAAAAGAAACTCAAAAGTGAGATTAAGTCCGCTGAGGAAGAACTTCATCTGAAAACAAAAACGGTGATCGAAAACATGACCGATAAAGATATCCATCATGTTCTAATAGTAAAGTTGGTTGATCCAATTTGTGACGGCATCAGCAAATTGCCGGAGAATCTTCTGGGAGTACTGGAAAAGAAAGTGAAAGCATTGTCCGAAAAATACGCAGACACTTACGAAGATATCGAAAACGAAATTGCCAAAACCCAGAATGAATTGATCAAAATACTGGACGAATTGACCGGATCAGACACCGATATGGCCGGAATTATGGAATTTAAGAAGCTGCTGGGAGGTGAATAAGACATGGAAAAACGTAAAATTCCGGCGGTGAGATTCAAAGGATTCGAGGACGATTGGGAACAGCGTAAGTTGGGTGAAGTAACACAGAAATTCAAAAGTGGTAACTCTTTAAAAGCAGATAAAATAAGTGAAAGTGGAGCATATCCAGTATATGGTGGAAATGGATTAAGAGGATATACATCTACCTATAATCATGAGGGAGAATTTGCGCTAATAGGCAGGCAAGGAGCTTTATGTGGAAATATGAATTATTTCATTGGAAAGGCTTATTTTACTGAACATGCAGTGGCTGTTGAAGCAGATGAAAATAATAATACAAGGTTTATGTATTATATGTTAGATACGATGAATTTGGGACAATATTCTGACCAATCAGCACAACCAGGACTGGCGGTAAATAAGTTGATTAAGCTGGAAAATATGTTCCCTAAGAAAGAAGAACAAATTAAGATAGAGAACTATTTTCAGTCCATCGACCACCTCATCACCCTTCATCAGCGTAAGTTGGAAAAATTGCAATTAGTAAAAAAATCGATGTTAGAAAAAATGTTTCCGAAAAATGGTTCAAAAATTCCAGAAATTCGATTTGAGGGATTTGCGGACGATTGGGAACAGCGTAAGTTGGGTGAAGTCCTTGATGATATGTACAATGGACAAACTCCATCGAGAAATAAAAGTGAATATTGGAACGGAAATATAAAATGGCTGTCAAGCGGAGAATTAAATCGTGGAACAGTATATGACAGTATAGAAATGATAACAGAAGACGGTCAAAAATCAGCCAATTTACGGATAGTTCCTAAGGGTACTTTTATAATGGCTATTACAGGCCTTGAAGCGGCTGGAACTCGTGGAAACTGCGCATTACTTGGGTTTGATACAACACTCAATCAGTCATGTATGGCATTGTTTCCAAAGAAAGATTTGCTTACTTCGGATTTTTTATTTCAATGGTATAGAAAAGTCGGGGAAGAGTACGGGCTTAATTATACTCAGGGAACGAAACAGCAGAGCTATAATGCTGAACTGATTAAAATACTACCGATTTCATTGCCTTTGGTAACTGAGCAGAAAAAAATAGCCTCTTATTTGAGCAACCTCGACCACCTTATCACCCTTCATCAGAGTAAGTTAAAATCTTTAAAATTCATATACACATTTTTTCTTGGGAACAGCGTAAGTTGAATGATGTGGCAAAATTCAGTAAAGGAAATGGCTATTCTAAAGGTGATTTGATAGAGGCTGGAACACCAATTATTCTGTATGGAAGATTATATACAAAATATGAAACCACTATTTCAGATGTTGACACTTTTGTAGTGGCAAAAGATGGTTCTGTATACAGTAAAGGTGGAGAAGTCATTGTTCCTGCATCAGGTGAAACTGCGGAAGATATTGCAAGGGCTGCCACCGTCGATAAACCAGGGATTTTGCTTGGTGGAGATTTGAATGTTGTGATGCCAAATGAAGAAATTAATTCTGCTTTTTTAGCAATTTCTATATCTAATGGAAGTTCACAACGAGAACTGGCAAAAAAAGCACAGGGAAAATCTGTTGTTCATATCCATAATGAAGAGATAAGAAATTTAGTTGTACCATTTCCAACAAAGGCGGAACAGAACAAAATAGTGGATTATTTCGCTAATCTCGACAGCCTTATCACCCTTCATCAAACGAAAGCAAAATCTATTAAAAAACCACATTTTAAGGAGCAAAATTATGCTTGGATTTGACAGAGAATCAGATTTTGAACAGGCCATTATCACTGCACTCCAGAGTAATGGCTGGGACAAGGAGGTTATTCACCATCCTACTGAGGAACAGTTAATCCAAAACTGGGCGGATATCCTTTACGATAATAATAATGACATTGACAGATTGAATCAATGTCCATTAATTCCAGAGGAGATGGATGAACTTCTGGACCAGGTGAAGAATCTTCGGACACCGCTGGCCTTAAATGGTTTTATGAATGGAAAAACGGTATCGATTATTCGAAAAAATCCGAAGGATACGCTGCATCATGGTAAGGAAATCAGCCTGAAAATATATGACCGAATGGAAATTGCGGGAGGCTCGAGCAGATATCAGATTGTCGAACAGCCTTTATTCCCTCGGCATGAAAAAGTCCTGCAGGACCGCCGTGGTGATCTGATGCTGTTAATCAATGGTATGCCGGTGTTTCATATTGAACTGAAAAAATCTGGTGTCCCAGTGACGGAGGCTTGCAATCAGATTGAAAAATATGCGCATGAAGGTGTGTTTACCGGTTTATTTTCGCTGGTGCAGATTTTTGTTGCCATGAACCCGGAAGAGACTTTGTATTTTGCGAATCCTGGACCGGATGGGAAGTTTAATCCTGACTTTTATTTTCATTGGGCGGATTTTAACAATGAGCCGATCAATGACTGGCGGAAGGTGACTTCGACGATTTTGTCGATTCCGCTGGCTCATCAGATGATTGGATTTTATACCGTTGCGGATTCGGCGGATGGTGTTTTGAAAGTAATGCGCAGTTATCAGTATTATGCGGCGAATAAAATCTCAGACCGTGCAGCTACGCAGGACTGGTCCAATGTGGAACAGCTGGGCGGTTACATTTGGCATACAACAGGTTCAGGAAAGACCATGACTTCCTTTAAATCGGCACAGCTCATCGCGCAGGCCAGAACCGCTGATAAAGTTGTGTTTTTGATGGACCGTATTGAGCTGGGTACCCAGTCGTTGAAAGAATACCGGGCTTTCGCAGATCATCCGGATGATGTACAGGATACGGAAGATACGATTGCATTAATTGGGAAATTAACCAGCATGGATCCGAAAGACGCCCTGATCGTGTCTTCTATCCAGAAAATGAGTAATATTCGTGAGGATGCCGAAGGCAAGATGAGGGCAAAAGATCTGGAAACCATACGTTCCAAGAGAGTGGTCTTTATTCTGGATGAATGTCACCGCTCGACCTTTGGAGAAATGCTGACGACAATTAAGAATACCTTTCCGAATGCGCTGTTTTTCGGATTTACCGGTACACCGGTGTTTGATGAAAATGGGAAGAAGCTGAGTACAACGGCTGACATTTTCGGCAATGAACTGCATCGCTACAGCATTGCGGATGGAATCCGGGATAAAAATGTGCTGGGATTCGATCCGACCATGGTGATGGTGTTTCAGGATAAGACGTTAAGACAGAAAATTGCTTTGCGGCAGGCAGATGCAGCCTCCGTGGAAGAGGCAGTTGCGGATGAAAAAAAGAGCAAAGTATACTTCCATTTTATGTCGGAACAGGAAGTGCCGATGGCCGGTGTGAAGCAGGAGGATGGTACTTACCAGAAGGGCATTGAGGACTATTATTCGAAAGAGTTGTATGAATCGGATCCTTATCAAGATGCAGTTGTAGACGATATCGTTGAGAATTGGCTGACACTGAGCAGAAATAATAAATTCCATGGAATTTTTGCGGTAAGCAGTATTCCGGAAGCGGTGCGTTATTATAAAAAGTTTCGGAAAAAGAATCCAAAATTGCGTGTGACGGGACTGTTTGATCCGACGATTGACAATGAAGGCGGACAGCGTTCTTTGGATAAAGAAGACGGCTTGAAAGAGATGCTGGAGGATTACAATAACCTGTATGACCAGCAGTTTGATATCGGTGGCTACGCAAAGTTTAAGAAGGATGTAGCAGCCCGTCTGGCGCATAAGAAGCCGTATGAAAGACTGAAACCGGAGCAGCAATTAGACCTCCTGATCGTAGTGAATCAGATGCTGACAGGTTTTGATTCCAAGTGGGTGAACACCCTTTATATGGATAAGATTCTGTTGAATCAGAATCTGATTCAGGCATTTTCCAGAACCAATCGTCTGTACAATGTCAATGAGAAACCATTTGGTTCTATCCGTTATTACCGGATGCCGCATACGATGAAGCGCAACATTGAGGATGCGGTAAAATTGTACTCTGGTGACCGGCCGATGGGCTTATTTGCGGATCATCTGCCTGATAATATTGAGCACATGAATTTGACTGGCCAGGATATGGTGGAACTGTTCCGGAATGCCGGTATTGTGGAACTGGACCGGCTCCCGGAGGAGACAGAGATAAAGGCAAAATTTGCAAAATTGTTCCGCGAGTTTTCTACTTATTACCAGGCAGCGCAGATTCAGGGATTTGTGTGGGAGAAAACGGAGTATAACCGGATTTCGGAGGATGGAACGGTTATAGAGACAATTCCTGTGAAGCTGTCAGAGAATACTTATGAGATTCTCCATCAGAGATACCGGGAACTCAGAAAGCCGGGGGAGGATGGAGAAAGTGAGGAGGAAATTACATTTTCGATTGATCCATATCTTACGGAGCAGAATACAGGTATGATCGACTACAACTATATGAATTCCCGTTTCGAAAAGTGGATGAAGCAGTTGGAACAGCCGGGAGTTTCTCAGGAAGTTCTGGATCAGACACTGGAAGAATTACATAAGTCTTTTGCTTTTTTGTCTCAGGAAGATCAGAAGTTTGCGAACTTATTTTTACATGACGTTCAGACCGGAGATGTATCATTAAGATCTGGATATACATTGCAGGATTATATTGTTATGTATTCGAATAACGAGAAAACCGAACAGATCCGTCGGCTTTGCCGATATTTTGGATGCTCGGAAGAAATAATCCGCGAATTGTTAAAGCTGAATATCACAAAAGAAAATATCAATGACTATGGGCGGTTTGACGCATTAAAGGCAACTGTGGTAAAAGAACAGGCACAGGAATATTTTACTGCGGTGGAAGGAAAGAAAATGCCTATGTTTCGGGTAAACAATCGTGTGGATTCGATACTTACCCAGTTCTTGCTGGAAGGTGGAATGGATATTCCGGAGCCGGAAAACTGGAAGAAAGAATCTGCAAAGGAGTAAGAGCCCTTCATCAGTGTGAGAAAACAGGAGGTTTATCTTATGCTCGATGAAACAAAAGCAACGGCTTTATTTGTTGATTATTATGCCCAGTGGGTTCAGGTATACAAAGAGGGGGCGATTCGTGAGGTAACGCTTGCAAAATATAAAATGACGCAAGCATGGCTGAAAAAGCTGGTTCCGGAATTGCAGTTATGCAATATGACAAGAATTACATATCAGCAGCTGATCAATAACTATGCGCAGCACCATGAGAGACAGACAACTATGGATTTTCATCATCAGTTAAAAGGCGCGATTCTGGATGCTGTGGACGAAGGTCTGATTGACCGGGATCCCACCCGGAAAGTGATCATTAAGGGAAAAACACCGGCAGAGAAGAAAATCAAATATCTGAATCAGTTCGAACTGCACACGCTCTTAAAGAGTCTGGATCTTGGAAAGGAAGTGAACTGGGACTGGTTTATCCTGCTTGTAGCAAAAACCGGCATGCGTTTTTCTGAGGCACTCGCCCTTACACCGAAGGATTTTGATTTTGCGCATCAGACATTATCCATCAGCAAAACGTGGAATTACAAGGGAAATGGTGGCTTCCTTCCAACGAAAAACAAGTCATCTATACGGAAAATTCAGATTGACTGGCAGACGGTCATGCAGTTTGCGGAGCTGACCAAAAATCTCCCACCGGAGGAGCCGATTTTTGTGAAGAAGCAGGATGAATATGAACCTATTTATAATTCCACGGTCAATGGAATTTTGGAGCGATACTGCAAAAAACTGCAGATATCCACCATTTCAGTTCATGGACTGCGCCATACGCATGCTTCAATTCTTCTTTTTGCGGGCGTATCCATTGGAAGTGTAGCCAGAAGACTCGGACACGCAAGCATGACCACAACGCAGAAAACGTATCTGCATATCATTCAGGAACTGGAAAATCAGGATATTGATCTGGTCATGAGATCACTGGCTAATCTGACCTGATTGTGTGTGATTTGGAAATTGTACGGAAATATATAAATTAGAATAAGTGCACTGGTGAAGGGCTGTTGTCAAGCATTTATTATGGTCAGAATGAGCTTAATGACCCCAATGATGAGCTTAATGACCCCAATAGAATATGCAATGACCTTAATAGTGCCGGAAAGTGCCGATAAAGTACCGGAATCTATGGAAAGAATGGAGATAAAATTTATGATACAACCAATCATGCGTGACATCGCATTTCTAAAACAAAAATCCCTCCCTGCAACCCAGGCAGACCGCCAGGTTGCCCTTGACCTCTTGGACACCTTAAAAGCTCATGAGTCTGAGTGCGTTGGTATGGCGGCGAATATGATCGGGGTGCGGAAGAACATTATCGCTGTGAATATGGGATTTATGAATGTGGCGATGTTTAATCCGGTTATTGTGAAAAAGTCAGGCGCTTTTGAGACAGAGGAGGGCTGTCTCTCCCTGATCGGAGTCCGGAAAACAACCCGTTATGAGGAGATTGAGGTGGAGTACGAGGATATGAACTTCAAGAAGCAGCATCAGAAGTTCAGCGGCTGGACAGCCCAGATCATTCAGCATGAGTGCGATCATCTGGAGGGAATTATTATCTAATAGGGAGAGACAAAGCTATGCATACATCAGAGAATAAAACAAAAGATGACGGTCTGATCGGCAATGAACAAATCGAGGAGGCCATCGCTGCTTTGCAGAAGAAGCCCAGTGAGGAACTACTGGCTCATGCACTGACGGTAGTCCGCAGCCGGATGCGGGAAAAGGGTCAGGTCATCCTTGCGGTGGACATGCCGCAGGAACAGACTGCAAATCCGACAGCTCCGATGCAGATCCAGGCAGTGAAAACCGGGGACGGAAGGGCCTGGTGGGTAGCGTTCACCAGCTTTGACGAGGAGCTGAGAGGCGGGGACCAGGTGAAATCTACGTTTCTGGCAGATCTGGAGCAGATGTTCAGGACTGCACTGACAGTACCGGAAATTGAGGGCGTGATTTTAAATCCGTGGAACCGGACCATGATGCTGGATAAGAGCCTGATCCGGATCGTGCTGGGAGAGTCCTGATAGCAGAAAACAGAATGTCTGTTCGATATTTATCTTGCATCCAAACAGTCCGTATGTTAGAATGAGAAAAGCGAAACACGATGCAGACAAGAATCAGGAAAGGTCAGGACAGAAATTTGTTTTCATATATAAAAGGAACGTTGGAAGAATACTGGGAAGATACCATTGTCGTGGAATCAGGCGGCATTGGCTGGAACATTCATGTTCCGCTGTCGGTGCTGGACCGGCTTCCGCATGTGGGTGAGCAGATCAAGGTTTACACTTCCTTTCAGGTGAAGGAAGATTCCATGACGCTGTATGGCTTTTTCAGCCGTCAGGATTTAAAGATGTTTAACCAGCTTCTCGGTGTAACCGGCATCGGCCCTAAGGCGGCTCTGGGAATTCTTTCCTCCCTCAGCCCGGATGATCTTCGCATGGCCATCATAGCGGAAGATTCCAAGGCCATCGCCAAAGCGCCGGGAATCGGTCCGAAGACAGCCAAGCGCGTGATCCTGGATCTGAAAGACAAGATCAGCATGGACGAGGTACTGCCGCTGCAGTTCACGGGCGGCCAGACGGAGGCGGCAGTTACGGCAGCAGCTTCCGGCGTGGATGGCGCAGGCAAAGAGGCCATCGAAGCACTGGTTGCCCTGGGCTATTCCCCAACAGAAGCCACAAAGGCGGTGCGGCAGGTAACCATCACGGAGGACATGAATTCGGAAGCGGTGCTGAAGGCATCACTGAAATTTCTGGCATTCTAGTATAGAAGATAATTGGAGTAAAAAATGGAACGACGGATCATAACCACTGAGGTGACGGAAGAGGATAAGGTCATTGAACCAAATCTCCGACCTCAGATGTTAGCCGAGTACATCGGTCAGGAAAAGATCAAGAACAATTTAAAGGTATACATTGACGCGGCGAAAGCGCGTGGAGAGTCGCTGGATCATGTGCTGTTTTACGGCCCGCCGGGATTGGGAAAGACGACGCTTTCCGGCATTATTGCAAACGAGATGGGCGTACACATGAAGGTGACCTCTGGTCCGGCTATTGAAAAACCGGGAGAGATGGCGGCAATCCTGAATAATCTTCAGGAGGGCGATGTCCTGTTTGTGGACGAGATCCACCGCCTGAACCGTCAGGTGGAGGAGGTGCTTTACCCGGCTATGGAGGATTTTGCCATTGACATCATGCTGGGCAAGGAATCATCGGCCCGTTCCATCCGCCTGGATCTGCCGCATTTCACTCTGGTCGGAGCAACGACCAGAGCCGGTCTTCTGACGGCTCCATTGCGTGACCGTTTTGGCGTGGTACAAAAGCTGGAATTTTACACGCCAGGGGAACTGCAGATCATTGTAGAGCGGTCTGCAGAGGTGCTTGGCATCGGCATTGAGCCGGAGGGCGCGGCAGAGATCGCAAGGCGTTCGCGAGGCACGCCACGTCTGGCAAACCGATTGCTCAAACGGGTGCGGGACTTTGCACAGGTGAAGTATGACGGAGTCATCACCAAACAGGTAGCGGATTTTGCGCTGGACATTCTGGATGTGGACAAGGTCGGCCTTGATAATAATGACCGGAGTATTCTTCTCATGATGATCGAGAAATTCGGCGGCGGCCCGGTTGGTCTGGAAACCCTGGCAGCGGCGCTCGGCGAAGATGCCGGAACGCTGGAGGATGTGTATGAGCCGTATCTTCTGATGAATGGCTTCCTAAACCGTACGCCACGCGGAAGGGTGGCAACACCGCTGGCTTACCGGCATCTGGATATTCCATATGACGGGCAATCCATGTAAAAACAAAAGAAACAAAAAATAAAAATCCGGAGAATTGATGCACGATGATAGAAAGCAGAGTTCTCCGGATTTGTGGATTTTAGCATATTTTCCCAGAAACACAAAATGAGAAACTGTGGGAAACACTCTTGTTGAGATGGTGGGAATATGTTAAAATGTATACAGTATTAAAATTATATTATTTATAAGGAAATTTCATGGAACAGAAAAATTATACGGAAGTTTTTATAGATGGAACCGTTTTTACATTGGGCGGTACGGAAGATGAAGCGTATTTAAGACAGGTTGCTGCTTATCTGAATGAGAAGATTGGCGAAGTCCGCAAGATGGATGGTTTTTCCAGACAGAGTCCGGAATATCAGAATCTGACTATTCAGCTGAATCTTTCTGATGATTATTTCAAGGAGCAGATGCGTGCAGATGACCTGAAACAGCAGAAAGAGGAACTGGAAAAAGACGCATACAGCTTAAAACATGAGCTGATCACCACTCAGATGAAGTATGAGGCACAGTCCAGGGAACTGGAAGTGGCCAAGGCTGCTCCGCTCAAAGACCGGGAAGAACTGGAAGCAGCGAAGGAAAAGCTGGAGAATGCATCTCAGGAAATCGAATCGCTGAAAAACCGTTGCGAGAACACGAGACAGGAGCTTGCAGCTGCAAAGTCGGAAAATGAGACCGTGCAGCAGGAGCTTGCAGCTGCCAAGTTGGAAAATGAGACCGTGCAGCAGGAGCTTGTAGCCGCAAAGTCAGAGAATGAGTCTGTGAGCCGGAAACTGGCTGCAGAGAAAGAACGGCTTTCTGCTGAAATAGAGCAGGTCTCCGCAGAGAAGAATGAGGCTGTCGCAGAGACAGAAAATATGAGGACAGTGCTTACTGCTGCACAGGCAGAGGCGGAAAGACTGAGAGCAGATCTGGAAAATGCGCAGGCAGAAGCGGAAAGCCTGAGAGCGGATCTGGAAAATGCGCAGGCAGAGGCGGAAAGCCTGAGAGCAGATCTTGATGATACACGGACAGAAGCAGAAACACTGAGACAGCAGCTTGTCCGGGTACAGGAAAATTCAGCCAATACCGGAAGCGAGCTGGAAGCCATGAAAGCAGAGTCTGAGACGGCGAAGCAGAACCTGGAAACGAAAGCAGCAGAGGCAGAGCATTTGAAACAGGAACTGGAGGAAGTGCGTCGGAAGCTGGCACAGCTGTATTCTGAGCAGGATGCAGCTGAACAGGAGCTGCAACAGGCTCATTTAAAAAATGCAACTTCGCTTCAGGAACTTACACAGGCGAGAAGCGAAGCAGAAACCGCAAAGCAGGAGCTTACACAGGCGAGAAGCGAAGCGGAAACCGCAAAGCAGGAGCTGGAGGAAGCATGCGAGACAGCGACAAGGGCTGAGAGTGATCTGAAGGAAGCACGCGAGGAAAATGAGCGTCTCAACCGGGAACTGCTTCAGGCAAAACAGGATGCAAAGCAGGCACGGCAGGAGCTGGAAACATTGAAACAGTCAGCAGAACAGATTCAGCCTGAGGTACAGCAGACCCGGCCGGAGAAAGAGGCAGCAGTGGCCGTGGAAACCATGGAAGCAGCCGAATTGGTTGAGGAGCAGGATGCTGAATCCGCAGCGGCTGAGGTGGCTGCTGTGAAGGAGCTGGTTGCATCCATTCTGCCAAAGACAGTAAAAACGCCGGAAGAACAGAAAAAGGCTGATGAAATGGCAAAACAGGCAGCGTTCAAGGCAGCTCTTGCTGCAGCAACGCATCCGAACAGGCATTTTATCCGTTAAGTAATACAATATGGGGGTGAAGGGTGTTGAAAGACAATCGGAACTCCCTTTCTTTTGGCCTGAAACCAAAACGGTCATTTGACTGTTTTGATCCTGATTTGCGGAGAAGCAGATCCAGCGAAATGGCTCACTTTAATATGAGGAGGAGAATTTGAATTCACGTGTAGAAATCCTGGCTCCGGCCGGGTCAATGGAAAGCATGATGGCAGCGGTTCAGGCTGGTGCCGATGCGATATATATGGGTGGCAGCCGGTTCGGGGCCAGGGCTTATGCAGACAACCCAGAGGAAGACAGGTTCTTGGAAGCAATCGATTATGTGCATCTGCATGGCTGTCGTCTTTATATGACAGTTAATACGCTGGTGAAGGAAGAGGAACTGGACCAGCTTTATGACTTTTTAAAGCCATATTATGAGCGGGGGCTGGATGCGGTGATCGTGCAGGATCTTGGTGTGTGGAAGTTCATCCGGGAGCATTTTCCGGATCTTCCGATTCATGCGAGCACCCAGATGACTGTGACAGGATGGCGCAGTGCCCAGAGCTTAAAGGAGATGGGAGCGACCCGCGTGGTAACAGCGAGAGAGTTATCTCTTCAGGAAATCGCAGAGATCCGCGACCATGTGGATGTGGAAATCGAGAGCTTTGTGCATGGCGCATTGTGTTACTGCTACTCCGGGCAGTGTCTGCTTAGCAGCCTGATCGGCGGCCGCAGCGGTAACCGCGGACGTTGCGCACAGCCCTGCAGACTTCCCTATGACGTACTGACAGCAGCCGGAAAGCCGGTTCAGAGTGCGGCAAAGCAGAATTCTGCGAAACTGACGGAAAGCATATACGAAACCGGAAAGCAGAATGCAAGAAATCAGAACACAGGAAAAAAGGGCAAAGGAAAGCACAGTCCGGACATGCAGGACAGAAATGCCCGGATGAAGGGAAAGCCGTATGCACAGCAGAAAGCAGCGGTGGGGGATGACCGCTATGTCTTAAGCCTGAAAGACCTCTGCACCCTGGATATTCTCCCGGACATCATTGAATCCGGTGTCTATTCCTTAAAGATTGAGGGCCGCATGAAGAGTCCGCGCTACACTGCCGGTGTCGTGAGTATTTACCGCAAATATGTGGATTACTATCTGGAGCATGGACGGGACGGTTATAAGGTAGATCCGGCAGACCGCAGGATGCTCCTGGATCTCTTTGACCGCGGTGGCTTTACGGATGGTTATTATCTTCACCACAATGGCCGCGAGATGGTGGCATTAAAAGAAAAACCGGCCTTCCGGGAAGGAAATCAGGCTTTGTTTGACCGTCTGGACCGGGATTATGTGGAGAAGAAAAAGCAGGAGCCGCTATCCGGCCATGTAGTGGTAAAGGAAGGCAAGCCGCTGAAGCTTTCCCTCTGGTGCTGTGAGCCGGAGCGTCTTCTGGAAGAAGCAGCAGCTCAGAATCCGTATGTGGAGGTGAACGGCGCAGAGGTTCAGACGGCCCAGAACCAGCCCATGGGAGAGGAAAAGCTGTTAAAGCAGTTAAACAAGACCGGAAATACCCCGTTCTATTTTGAAAACCTGACAGCAGAGATCGAAGGAAATTGTTTTGTGCCGGTTCAGGCGCTCAATGAGCTGCGCCGGGAGGCACTGGAGCAGATGGAAGAGAAGCTGCTGCAGCCATTCAGACGGACGGCGGGAGCGGTAGAAAGCCAGGATGAAGGCGAAAACGAGCGGTCTGAGCAGCAGAGCGAGACTGGCAGTGTGGAAGCAGGTTCCTGTGGCCTTCACATCTCCATCGAGGAACCTTGCCTCTTACCCATCGCCATTGCCCATCCGGATGTCACCCGCATCTACCTGGATTCCTGCGGCTTGGGGCCGGAGACCTGGAAGGTGGCGGTACAGGCATGCCATGACAACGCAAAGCAGTGCAGCCTGATGCTGCCGAACATCTTCCGCACGGAGGCGGAGACTTATTTCCGCAGACATATAGATGCCCTGAAAGAGGCCGGCTTTGATGAGCTGGTGGTAAAATCCCTGGATGAGATCACGTTTTTAAGAGAAAACGGCCTGGGGGATATTCCTATGGTATCGGACGCAAATCTTTATGTCCTGAACCATCTGGCAAGAGAGCAGATGGAAGACCTTGGAATTTCCCGCATGACCCTTCCGCTGGAGTTAAACAGCCGGGAGCTGGAGACACTGGGCTGTGCGGGGATGGAACTTTATGTGTACGGTTATCTTCCGGCCATGGTGTCGGCCCAGTGCATCGTAAGGACTACAAAGGGCTGTACGAAACAGCCGGAGGTCTTAAAGATGAGGGATCGCACCGGAAAAGATCTTCCAGTGAAGAATCACTGCCGGTTCTGCTATAACACCATCTATAATCCAAGTCCTCTGTCCCTGCTCGGACAGGAGAAGCTGATCCGACGGCTGGCTCCGGGGGCGCTGCGTCTTGCGTTCACGCTGGAGACACCGGAGCAGATGAAAGCAGTGCTGGATGCTTTTGCGGATCAGTTCCTTCACGGGGAAGAAACCAGGGATCCGTTCAAAGATTTTACACGCGGCCATTTCAAGAGAGGCGTAGAATAAATATATATGGTAAATATTGTCATTGAAGTATCGAAATATCTGCTGATCCTGCTGATCGCGGCTTATACCTACTGGAATTTCAGTTATTTCCGGTTTCGGGATCCCTGGCAGCAGGGAAGAGTCTGTGTCCGGCAGAATGCGGCCATGTTTCTGCTGCATTTTGTGGCGTATGCGGTGCTGTTCTTAAAATCAGAGGATGAGCGGGTAATCCTGTTTTATCTGGCACAGGTAGTATTCCTGGCAGTTTATCTGGGACTTTATAAGGTGTTTTATCCACTGCGGTCCAGGCTTCTGGTCAACAACATGTGCATGCTTTTGTGCATCGGCTTTGTGATCCTGACCCGTCTGGATTTTGACAAGGCCATTCGCCAGTTTGTGATTGTTGCCATATCGGCACTGATCACCTGGATTATCCCGTTCATTCTGGAGCGGGTGTGGCAGCTGGCGAACATTCCGTGGGTATACGGTTTTGCCGGTCTGGCGCTGCTGATCGTGGTATGGATCATCGGCAACAACAGCTTCGGCGCGCAGCTGTCCGTGAACATTGCGGGCATCGCGTTTCAGCCGTCAGAGTTTGTAAAAATCCTGTTTGTGTTCTTTACAGCCTGCATGTTTTACCGGGATACCGAGTCTAAGACGATCATAGAAACCACGGTGATGGCGGCTGCTTATGTGCTGGTGCTGGTGCTTTCCAAAGATCTGGGAAGCGCGCTGATCTTTTTTCTGACGTACCTGACCATGCTGTTTGTGGCAACCGGAAGCTATCTGTATCTGTTTTCCGGCCTGCTTTGCGGCAGCGGCGCGTCGGTGGTGGCATACCAGCTCTTTGCCCATGTGCGCACCCGTGTGGCGGCCTGGAAAAATCCATGGGCGGACATTGATAACCGCGGTTACCAGATCACCCAGTCCCTCTTTGCCATCGGCACAGGCGGATGGTTCGGCATGGGCCTATATCAGGGCATGCCTTATAAAATCCCGGTTGTGGAAAAGGACTTTGTATTCGCTGCAATTTCCGAGGAGCTTGGCGGGATATTTGCTCTCTGCGTGCTGCTCATCTGCCTGGGCTGCTTCTTACAGTTTGTGCTCCTGGCAGCGCGGATGCAGGCATTGTTTTATAAACTGATCGCCTTTGGCCTTGCCATGGTTTATGCGGTTCAGGTATTTTTAACCGTGGGCGGAGTGACGAAATTCATTCCGTCTACCGGTGTAACCCTGCCCCTTGTCAGCTATGGCGGAAGTTCTATTTTGAGCACCTTTATCATTTTCGGTGTGATTCAGGGCCTGTACATTCTGAAACGGAATGATGAGGAGGACTATGAAGAAAAATTCGACTGAAAAGAAAACAACAGAAAAACGGACAGCCGGAAGAAAAGTGGCAGGACAGAAGGCAGATAAGAGTATTTTGTTTGTGACCTATATTATGGTAGGCCTGTTTGTTGGTCTGATGGGCTATTTCGGCTATTTTCTGCAGGTGCAGAGTGAGACGGTCATCAACAATTCCTATAATGCGCGTCTGGACAGTTTTTCTGACCGGATCATCCGCGGAGAGATTTTAAGCAATGACGGCACGGTACTGGCGAAGACCAATGTGGCAGAAGATGGGACAGAGGTGCGGGAATACCCGTATGGAAGCCTGTTTGCCCATGTGGTGGGCTATTCCGACCAGGGCAAGACCGGCCTGGAATCTCTGGCGAACTTTTATCTGTTAAGTTCCCACATGAATCTGGTAGAGCAGGCCGTCAACGAGTTATCCGATGCGAAAAATCTGGGAGACCAGGTGGTGACTACGCTGGATGTGGGGCTGCAGCAGGCGGCTTCCGACGCGCTGGGTGACCGCAGGGGCGCTGTCGTGGTGATGGAGCCGGACACAGGCAAGATCCTCGCCATGGTTTCCAAGCCGGGCTTTGACCCGAATCAGCTGAGCAGCCAGTGGGAGAGCCTGATCTCCGGGGACAATACTGAGGCACAGCTTCTCAATCGTGCCGCACAGGGTGTGTATCCACCGGGATCAACCTTTAAGATCGTGACGCTTCTGGAATATATCCGGGAGCATCCGGATACCTGGGAGGGGTTTACTTTTGACTGTGACGGCAGCTATGAGGCCGGAGATTACAGGATTTCCTGTTATCATGGGAATGCCCACGGCCATCAGTCGCTTTTGCAGGCATTTGCGAATTCCTGCAATGGCGCTTTTGCAAGCCTCGGTCTTACCATGGATCTCGGGCAGATGCAGAATACCTGCGGAGAATTGTTGTTTAATAAAGACCTTCCGATGTCTCTGGCATATAGCAAGAGCTCATATGCCATGGGACCAGGGGCTTCAGACTGGGAACGGCTGCAGACCGCTATTGGCCAGGGAAACACCCAGATGACGCCACTGCACAACGCTATGATCACAGCGGCCATAGCGAATGGCGGTACGCTGATGAAACCATATCTGATCGATCACGTGGAATCTGCGGCGGGAGAGGAAGTAAAGAAATATCTGCCTTCCGCTTATGGAAATCTGATGACCTCGCAGGAGGCCTCCACGCTTTCCATGTTCATGCGGAGCGTTGTGACGGATGGAACCGGTTCCGGTGTCCGTACCGATGCTTATTCCGTAGCCGGAAAGACCGGATCTGCGGAGTTTGAGACCGGAAAAGAGACCCATGCATGGTTTACCGGGTTTGCCCCGGCAGAGGATCCGAAACTGGTAGTCACGGTACTGGTGGAGGAGGCCGGATCGGGCGGTCATGTGGCCGCGCCGATCGCAAAAAGTATTTTTGATACCTATTTTTCAAGATGAAAATGGTGATATAACGCTACACAAAGTTTTTAGGAGTGACAAAGGAGGAATCGCATGTTTCATGCAAAGGAGTATGTGAAGGCGGAAAGCCTGGAACAGGCATATGAGCTGAACCAGAAGAGAAGCAACGTTCTGGCAGGCGGTATGATGTGGTTGAAAATGAGCAGCGGGAACCGGAATACGGTGATTGACTTAAGTGGTCTGGGTCTGGATCAGATCGAGGAGACAGAAGATGAATTCAGAATTGGCTGTATGTGCAGCCTGCGGCAGTTAGAGCTTCATAAAGGCTTAAATCAGTACTTTGACGGCGCATTTCGTGAGTGTACCCGCTGGATCGTTGGAACCCAGTTCCGCAACAGCGCGACTGTGGGAGGCAGTGTTTTCGGACGCTTCGGCTTTTCTGATATTCTTACCTGCATGATGGTTCTGGACAGCTATGTTGAGCTTTACAAGGGCGGAACCGTATCTCTGGAAGAATTTGCGAAGATGAAGTACAGCCGGGATATTCTGGTGCGCATCATCATCAAAAAGGATGGCAGAAAAGCAGCCTATGCCAGCCAGCGGCGTTCCAAAACAGATTTTCCGCTGATTGCCGTCGCAGCGGCAAAGAAGGATGACATGTGGTATATTTCCGTTGGCGCGAGACCGTCTAAGGCGGCACTGGTAACACGTCCGGTCCAAACCGGATGTGAGCTTTCCGCGCAGGCAGAGGAAGCAGTCAGCATGTTCTCATTTGGAGACAACCTGCGGGGCAGCGCGGATTACCGGAAGTCTCTGGCGGAAATTTATGTGAGAAGGCTCATGGAGCAGTTAAGTGGGGAGGAGGCATAGCATGAAAATCAGACTGACATTAAACGGAAAAAAAATCGAGGCTGAGATCAAGGCAGATACCCTGCTTCTGGATCTGGTCCGGGAAAAGGGCTGCTACAGTGTAAAGCGTGGCTGCGAAACTTCAAACTGCGGACTCTGCACGGTGTGGCTGGATGGAAAGCCGGTGCTTTCCTGCTCTGTTCTTGCTGCCAGAGCCGACGGACATGAGGTTACAACTCTGGAGGGCCTTCAGAAAGAGTCAGAGGAATTTGCTGATTTTCTGGCAAGAGAAGGCGCGGACCAGTGCGGTTTCTGCAGTCCTGGTTTCATTATGAATGTACTGGCTATGGAACGGGAACTGGTAAAACCGACTATGGAAGAGGTGCGGGAGTATCTGGCAGGAAATCTCTGCCGCTGTACCGGATACGCCGGCCAGCTCCGCGCCCTGGAAAAATATTTAAACCGGAAGAAGGAGGCGTAAACCATGGAAGCGAAGAATAGATATGTAGGCATGTCTGTGATCAAGAAAGACGCAAAGGCACTCCTCGCCGGAAAACCGCTTTATACCGATGATATCGCTCCGAAGGATTGTCTCATCGTGAAGCTTCTGCGCAGTCCTCATGCGCATGCGCTGATTGAGGAGATCGATCTTTCCAGAGCATTAAAGGTAGAGGGGATTGAGACGATCCTGACGTATCAGGACTGTTCCCAGAAGCGTTTTACCATGGCGGGCCAGACCTACCCGGAGCCAAGCCCGTATGACCGCCTGATCCTGGACCAGAGAGTCCGTTTTGTAGGTGATGCAGTGGCAATTGTGGCCGGTGAGACGGAAGAAGCAGTGGATAAGGCTCTGCGTCTTATCAAAGTAAAGTACCAGGTGCTGGAGCCGGTGCTGGACTTCCACACTGCAAAGGATAACCCGATCCTGGTACATCCGGAGGACAGCTGGAAGAGCCTGTGCCCGGTTGGCGCCGACAATAAGCGCAACCTCTGTGCCTCTGCGCAGGACAGCAATGGTGATGTGGATGCGATCCTGGCAGACTGTGCCCATGTTATTGACCGCACGTATCATGTGAAAGCGAATCAGCAGGCAATGATGGAGACCTTCCGGACCTTTACCTCCATGGACGCTTACGGACGCTTAAACGTGACATCCTCCACGCAGATCCCGTTCCATGTGCGCCGTATCGTAGCTCACGCGCTGGATATCCCGAAGTCTAAGGTCCGTGTGCTCAAGCCGAGGATCGGCGGCGGATTTGGTGCAAAGCAGACGGTGGTTACGGAGGTTTACCCGGCGCTGGTAACCTGGAAGACAGGAAAACCGGCCAAGCTGGTCTACACCCGCTATGAATCCCAGATCGCTTCTTCCCCGCGTCACGAGATGGAGGTACATGTGCGCCTGGGTGCGGATGAAAATGGAATTTTTCAGGCCATTGATCTGTACACATTGTCCAATACCGGAGCATTCGGTGAGCATGGCCCGACTACCGTAGGTCTGTCCGGCCATAAGTCTATTCCGATTTATTCCACGCCGAAGGCTTACCGATTCTGCTATGATGTTGTTTATACGAATACCATGTCAGCAGGCGCGTACCGCGGTTACGGCGCGACCCAGGGTGTGTTTGCGCTGGAGTCCGCAGTCAACGAGCTGGCACGGGAACTTCAGATGGATCCGACCGTGATCCGTGAGAAAAATATGGTACACGAGGGCGATCTGATGCCGGCTTACTACGGCGAAACCGCCAACAGCTGTGCTCTGGACCGCTGCATGGCAAGAGCAAAGGAGCTGATGCACTGGGATGAAAAATATCCGTGCCGCGACATGGGTAACGGAAAAGTCCGTTCGGTAGGCGTTGCCATGTGCATGCAGGGCTCCTCTATTTCCGGTGTGGATGTGGGCTCCATTACCTTAAAGCTGAACGATGACGGCTTTTATACCATGATGATCGGTGCGTCAGATATGGGTACCGGCTGTGATACCACGCTGGCCCAGATCGCGGCAGACGTGCTGGGCTGTGATCTGGAAAACATTGTGTCCCATGGTGTGGATACGGATGTTTCTCCGTATGATTCCGGTTCCTATGCGTCCAGTACCGCTTACTTAACCGGTATGGCTGCCGTGAAGGCATCCAAATCCATGATCCGCCTGATCACCGAGAAGGGAGCGGAGTATCTGGAGAAGGCACCGGAAGAGGTGGATTTTGACGGTGAGCAGGTATTCGCAAAGGACGGTTCGGCTTCCATCAGCTTAAAGGATATCGGAAACCGTGCCATGGCGAATAACGGGAAGGCTCTTGAGGTGACCGAAAGCCATTCCTCACCGGTATCTCCGCCTCCGTTCATGGTTGGTATGGCTGAGATTGAGATGGATCAGGAAACCTGTGATTTTGAGCTGGTCAATTATGTGGCTGTGGTAGACTGCGGAACCCCGATCAACCCGGCAATTGCCCGGGTACAGACGGAGGGAGGTCTTGGACAGGGTATCGGCATGGCAATGTTTGAGGATGTGACCCGTTCCGAAAAGGGCCAGGTGTATGAGAATTCCTTCATGCAGTACAAGCTTCCGACCCGCGTGGATGTGGGAAATATCCGGGTTGAATTTGAAAGCAGCTACGAGCCGACCGGTCCGTTTGGAGTCAAATCCATCGGTGAGGTTGTCATCAATACGCCGTCTCCGGCAATTGCGGCGGCCGTGGCAAATGCCACCGGCGTGCAGATCCGGGAACTGCCGATCACTCCGGAGAAAATCTTTAAAGAACTGCACAAATAAAGTTTATGGAAGTAACAGAATAAGAAACTTGCAACTTACCCGAAATAGAGGTATACTTAAACCAGTCTGTGTGACACACCAAAGCTGTGCTTATTGCACGGTACAACAGGAGGAATTGCAATGATAGAAGCAACGAGCTGTGGAGGTGTGGTTATATTTCGCGGCAAGATCCTGGTCCTTTATAAGAATTACAAGAACAAGTACGAGGGCTGGGTCCTTCCAAAGGGAACTGTAGAAGCAGGGGAGGAGTATAAAGAAACGGCTCTTCGGGAAGTAAAAGAAGAGACCGGCGTGAGCGCTTCCATTATCAAATATATCGGGAAGAGCTCCTATTCCTTCAATACGCCGCAGGATATGGTGGAAAAAGACGTACACTGGTATCTGATGATGGCGGACAGCTATTACAGTAAACCACAACGGGAAGAGCATTTTGTGGATTCCGGTTATTACAAGTTTTATGAGGCTTACCACCTTCTGAAGTTCTCAAATGAGAAGCAGATTCTGGAAAAGGCCTACAACGAGTACCGGGATTTAAAAAAAGCGAACCTCTGGGGCAGCAAGAAGTATTTTTAAGATTTTGCAGAGCAACTGAAACAGTATGTAAGAACAGGGAATCCAGTGGATTCTCTGTTTTTATGCCCGGCATTAAAAACGGGAATAAAAAAAGAAGGAGTTTTGTGTGCATGAAATATGATGTGATTATTGTGGGCGCAGGCCCGGGGGGAATTTACTCTGCGTATGAGCTGACAAAGAAGTGCGGAGGCAAAAAAATTGCGGTTTTTGATTCCGGCTACACCTTAAAGAAGCGTCACTGCCCGATTGACGGTGACAAGATCAAAGCCTGCGTCAAATGTAAATCCTGCTCTATTATGAGCGGATTCGGCGGAGCGGGCGCGTTCTCCGATGGTAAATACAACATTACCAACGATTTTGGCGGTACTCTGTATGAGTACATCGGCAAAAAAGCAGCGACTGAGCTTATGGAATATGTGGACGAGATCAATATGGCCCACGGGGGCGAGGACACCAAAATGTACTCTACCGCAGGAACCAGCTTAAAGAAGGTCTGCATCCAGAACCGTTTAAAGCTGTTGGATGCATCTGTGCGCCATCTGGGAACCGACATCAATCTGGTTGTATTAGGCCAGCTTTACGATGAGTTAAAGGATCAGGTGGATTTCTACTTTGAATCCCCGGTTACCCATATTGAGAGCCTTGAGGACGGAATCTACCGGGTATGGGTGGGTGAGACCTCCTATGACTGTAAGAAATGTATTGTTTCCGTAGGAAGAAGCGGAAGCAAATGGATGGAGCATATCTGTAAGGAGCTTGAGATCCCGACCAAGTCCAACCGTGTGGATCTGGGCGTTCGCGTGGAACTTCCAGCGGTACTGTTCTCCCATCTGACGGATGAGCTTTACGAGAGCAAGATCGTATACCGTACTGAGAAGTTTGAGGATAACGTGCGTACCTTCTGCATGAACCCGCGCGGCATCGTGGTAAATGAAAACACCAACGGCATCGTGACTGTAAATGGCCACAGCTACGAGGATCCGGCCAAGCAGACCGAGTGCACCAACTTCGCGCTGCTGGTATCCAAGCACTTCTCCGAGCCGTTTAAGGACAGCAACGGCTACGGTGAGAGCATCGCCCGTCTTTCCAACATGCTGGGCGGCGGTGTCATCGTACAGCGTTTCGGTGACCTGGTGCGCGGAAGACGAAGCACCCAGAAACGTATCGAGGAAAACATGTTCATGCCGACCCTTTCCGCAACTCCGGGCGACTTAAGCCTGGTGCTGCCAAAGCGTATTCTGGACGGCATCATTGAGATGATCTACGCCCTGGATAAGATCGCGCCTGGTACTGCCAATGACGATACCCTGCTGTACGGCGTGGAGGTCAAATTCTACAACATGGAAGTAGATGTGGATGAGAACCTGGAGAGCCGCCACAAAGGCCTTTACATCATCGGTGATGGCAGTGGCGTGACCCATTCCCTGTCCCACGCATCCGCAAGTGGTGTGTATGTAGCGAGAAAGATCGCGGAAACATTATAAAGAATCGGAAAATGTCTGCCGGACGTTTGTACAGTGGAAAATGCCGGTTGTTTGTATGTCATGCAAACAGCAGGAATAATCCGTTGTCAGGCGTCCGGCAAACGCATGTGAGGAGATATGCCATGAAATCATCGAATGAACTGCGCACGATGCTGCGCTCCATTGACCATAAAAGCTATCCGGCTTACAAATCCCTGTCCGGGGCATACCAGTTTGGGAATTACGCGCTGGTGATCGACCATGTACAAGGAGACCCCTTTGCGTCCCCGTCTTCTGTTCATCTGGAAATCCCGTGGAAACTGTCCGGATTTTCTGAAGAAATGCGGGATCAGGAATGCAAACGCATTGCGCTGCAGGATCACCTGACAAGATTATTTTCTGCCCAGACGGAGCGGTTCAGTTTTCAGGCAAAGGGCTCAGGCAAGAGCGGCCTGATTTCCATCAGCCGGTGCGGCCAGGAGGTCTTAGAGCGCAGCGCCTGTGAGATCAGCCGTGACACCATTACCGTGCGTTTCCACGTCGGTTTTCCGGCTTTTGGAAGAACCATTGACGCAGGCGGACTGGAGAAGATTCTCTTTGATTTTCTGCCGAAAGCAGCGGAAAAAAGTTTTTTCGCAAAAAATCTGGATCGGAAAGCGCTGCAGGCGGCGGTATGGCTGGCAGAAGACCAGACAAAGCTGCGCCGCCAGATGAAAGAGAAGAATGTGGTAGCTTTTGTGGCAAACGGTTCCATTCTGCCGAGAAAAAGCGGCGTTTCCGACCAGCCGATGAAAGACAGCATTCCCTTTGTTTCTCCGAAGAGTATGGAGCAGAGCTTTATCCTGCCTCATCACGGAGAGATTCACGGCATGGCAGTACCGGCAGGCATTACGCTGATCGTGGGGGGCGGCTATCATGGAAAATCCACGCTGCTTTCCGCTCTGCAGATGGGCGTGTATGACCATATCGCGGGGGATGGACGGGAATTTGTCCTGGCGGATGAGACCGCGGTGAAGCTTCGGGCAGAGGAGGGGCGATCTATTCGCAACACTGACATTTCCCTGTTTATCAATGACCTGCCCAACGGCAAGGACACGAAAAACTTTTCCACGCCGGATGCCAGCGGAAGCACCTCCCAGGCTGCAGGCGTGTTGGAAGGCATTGAGGCGGGAAGCAGGCTGTTTTTGATTGATGAAGATACCTCCGCCACTAACTTTATGGTGCGGGATGATTTCATGCAGCAGGTCATCAGCCGGGAGAAAGAGCCGATCACGCCATTTCTGGAGCGGGGCCGGGATCTGTATGAAAAGGCTGGTGTATCTACGATTCTGGTAGCGGGAAGCTCCGGCGCGTTCTTCTACATCGCGGACCACATCATTCAGATGGACTGCTATAAGCCGGTGGAGATCACGGAGCAGGTGAAAGCGCTGTGCAAAGAACATCAGGCGCCGAGAGTCCAGGCACCGGGATTTGCGGTTCCGGCGTTTGCGGAGACGTATGCGGCGGGAAGAACGGCAGGTACGAATGACCGGAACGGCAGGTCGGATCGCAGCAGAGGAGGCCGTGGTGGTGATCGTGCCCAGGAGCGCAGCAAAGTGAAAACCTTCGGCCGTGATTCCTTCTCCATTGACCGGGAGACGGTAGATCTGCGCTATGTGGAACAGCTGGCGGATTCCGAGCAGACCTCTGCCCTGCCCTATCTGACCTGTTACGCCCTGGAACAGCTGACAGACGGGCGAAAAAATCTGCGGCAGATTGCGGCGGAACTGCGAAAGCGGATTGAGACAAAAGGCTGGGACGGCCTGACCGGTTCCTATGTGCCATGCGGTCTGGCGAAGCCGAGAATTCAGGAAATATTTGCGGCGCTGAACCGGTACAGAGGCTAAGAAGATTGCGTGTAATTTGCAGGCCGGAATTTCCGGTGCTGAAAATTCCGTGTGGCAGCATTTAGTGTAGCCGATTTTGACTGCGAATCAGAAACATATGAAAAAATCAGAATTAACGAAATTAAAAGAAATACGGAAGAAAATAAAAACGACATATCTGGATAAAATAAAATCCGAACAGTTTCGGAAAGACAGTGTGGTTCTTCCACTGCTGGCAGGTCTCGCCCTGGTGGTGATACTGGCTGCGGCCATTGCCGGAATACGAAGCATTTCTGCAGATCCCGGGGCTGGACAGATGGAGTCAAGGGCGGCGTCCGTCAGTGACAGTTCCGGCGAGGAGACTACGGCGGAGCAGGAAAGCGCAGAAACGGATGCGGACCCGGAGAAACGGACTGGTTTTTATACAGAGGATGGCGTGCTCTACTATTATACAGAGGATGGATCCTTGTATCTTGGCTGGCTTTTACAGGATGATGACTGGTACTATTTTACGGAGCAGGGTGCCGTCATCGGTTACCAGACTATTGAGGAATATGGCCGGGTAGACGAGTGTTACTTCGAGGAAAATGGCCGCCTGGTGATGGATGCGGAGACGCCGGACGGAAGAATGGCAGACAGTGACGGTTATCTGCTGGATCCGAATGAGGAGGCAGCCATACTGGAAGCCTGGTCTGAGTTTGAAATGGAGGCAGGAAAGGCGGTTACGCCCGGCGCTTTAAGCGGAATCCACATTTCCGGGGAACCGGCGGAGTTCTATATGCTTTCCATTGCAGGGGAATCCTCCGGCGGCCAGATCATCGCAGGAGACAGAGGCCGGGCCTATGGCCTGTGCCAGTTTGATTACCGTTACGACCTGGTAGATTTCATGCGGTGGGCTTATGAGCGGCATCCATCTCTCTGGCAGGAGTTCGCGGAATACACGGAAAAAAATGCCAGAGATGTATCCCTGGTGGAAAACGCGGGTATCGTGCAGGCCTTTGTCAGTGCCAGGGAACGGGATTACGAGGCGGCCATCAGCGATGAGCTGGAGTTTATGCGCATGACCTACTGGGATAATTTTGCGGCGAAGCTGAACGCGGCAGGATACCGGCTTTCGGAGCGGCACATTGCCGTGAGCGCAGCCTTCTTTTCCGTCAATGTAAACTGCAGCAGCCAGGCAAGCGTATTTCTGGAGCATCTGTCACCGGAAATGACGGATGCTGAGATGATCTGCGAGATTTACAAGATCCGAAACACGATTCTGGCGGAACAGAACGTGGGAAGGGTGAAAAAGGGAACGACGCTCCGCTATCAGATGGCGGAGCCGAGAATGGCTCTCGATCTGCTTCACGGCTATACCACCATTGATTCGGTAAAGAATTATGGCGGCGGTGTGCAGTGGAACGGCGATCTGTTTGTCAACGCGGTGCTGACCAGCGCCGTGCAGGGCATGAGCATGGAATGGGAGGAAGCGCTGCTTGCGACACCGGCAGACGCGGAAACGGAGAATGGGCAGTCTGAACCAGAAACAGGTGGCCAGGAAGAAACGTCCGACACGAATGGTCAGAAAGAAACATCCGGCGCAGACGCAGAAAAAACATCTGGCACAGATGGCAGGAATGCTGACATGGAGAATGAGGAATAATAAGGCGGTCAGGAGGAAACTTATGAATACAGAAAAGAAACATTCCGAGTATGAAGAACTGATGCAGTATCTCGAGGAGGCCCAGGCCTATGAAACGGCACTGATTCTCTTTGAGTGGGACGAGGAGACGCTGGCACCGGAGGAGGCGGGAAGCCGCACCGCCCGGATACAGGGTGTGCTGTCCTCATCTTACCAGCGCATTATGATGAGTGAGCGGGTGAAGGAGCTTGTAGACAAGTGCCTGCAGGAACTGACTGGAAAAGAGGGCAGTGCGCAGGATGAGGCAGATGGCTCAGAAAAGATTACACTGGAGACCCCGGATATGGAACTTACAGAAGATGGCATCCGTTATGCGATTCTGAAATCCGCGAAGCGCACCATCGAGGAGATCTCCTGCATTCCGCCGGAGGAGTACCGGGCGTATCAGGAACTGATCTCGAAATCCACCCGTATCTGGACAAAGGCGCGCAAAGAAAATGATTTTGCTTCTTTCGCTCTGGTCTTAAAAGAGATCATTGATTACCAGAAAAAGTTTGCGTCCTACCGCCAGAAGGAAGGTCAGAAGCTCTACGATGTGATGCTGGATTCCTTTGAACCGGGTTTTACCATGAAGAAACTGGATGAGTTTTTTGACATGTTAAAAGAGCACATCGTTCCGCTGTTAAAGCAGGTGATGGAAAGTCCGGTCCGCATTCAGGATGATTTTCTGGACGGGGACTATTCTGAGGAGAAGCAGCGGGAACTGGCAGAGTATCTGGCAAAATATGTGGGTTTTGATTTTTCAAAAGGAGTTCTGGCAGTCAGTGCCCATCCGTTTACCACAAATTTGCATAACCGGGATGTGCGCATCACCACCCACTATAAATCCAGAGTGGATTCTTCAGCATTTTCTGTGATTCATGAGAGTGGACATGCTATTTACGAATTTGGCATTGATGACCGGTTAAGCCAGACGCCGGCTGGTCAGGGAACCTCCATGGGCATGCATGAGTCCCAGTCCCGGTTCTTTGAGAACATCATCGGCCGCAGCGAGGCCTTCTGGATCCCGGTATACGGAAAGCTGAAAGAGCTGTTCCCGGAGCAGTTAAAGGGTGTGGGACGAGAAATGTTTGTCCGTGCCATCAACAAAGTCCAGCCGGGCCTGATCCGCACGGAGGCCGATGAGCTGACCTACAGCCTTCATGTGCTGGTGCGCTATGAACTGGAGAAAATGCTGATCGAGGAAGATCTGGATGTCAGCGAACTTCCGAAACTCTGGGCTGACAAATATGAGGAATACCTGGGAATCCGCCCGGAAACTGACGCGCAGGGCGTGCTTCAGGACATCCACTGGGCCCAGGGGTCCTTCGGCTACTTCCCGTCCTACGCGTTAGGCAGTGCCTTTGGCGCGCAGATGCTGGCCCGGATGAAGCAGGAGATGAATTTTGACCGTCTGCTGGAGGAAGGAAAGCTGGATGTGATCCGGGAGTATTTGAGAAAGCATGTACACCGCTACGGAAAGATGAAGGACAGCCGGGAAATTTTAAAGGATATGACCGGGGAGGATTTTGATCCGAAATATTATGTGGAATATCTGGAGAAGAAGTACAGGAAGCTGTATGCAGTATAAAAATCAGGGAACAGCGGACGAGTAAGAGCGTATAAAGTATATTGAGATATCAATGGAAACAGGAGCAGGTAGATCGATGTCTGTGAACCAGAAACTGGAAAATCTCTTAAACCTTTCCCTGGACACTACTGCGGAGGAACGGAGCCGTTCCGCGGAGCTGGAGACCGGCTATAACCCGGAAGAACAAACCTGGGAGCTGATCGTAAAATACTCCGGGAGCCTGGATGCGGCACGGGAGCTTGGCGCTGCAGTGGAGGAGATGCGTAACGAGTATGCGATCCTGACCGTGAAAGAAAGCCTGATCCCGTACATCAGCGCACTTCCGCAAATTGAATACATTGAAAAACCAAAGAGGCTGTTCTTTGCCGTTGACCAGGCAAAGACAGCCTCTTGTGTGAATCTGCTGCAAGAGGCACCGCCATATTTGAGCGGAAAAGGAGTGCTTGTGGCCGTTGTCGATTCCGGGATTGATTATTTTCATGAGGCATTCCGGAAGGAAGATGGCACAACCCGGATTCTGGAGCTCTGGGACCAGACGCAGAATCGGGTCTATACGGAGAGGGAGATCAACCGCGCACTGGAGGAGGGCAGCCGGGAGGCAGCCCGGAACATTGTGCCATCCGTGGATCTGAGTGGGCATGGAACAGCTGTGGCGGGAATTGCGGCAGGAGACAGCAGAGGGGCCGCAGCTGGACAGACTGCTGATGGCGGCGGACGGAGCACAGCTTTTTCAGGCAGCGCCGCATCTGGCATGTACCGCGGCATCGCCTGCGAGAGTGAACTGTTGGTGGTGAAGCTTGGCACCGCCCGCCCGGGGGGCTTTCCGAGGACCACAGAGCTCATGAGGGCAGTCAATTATGCAGTTTCCTTTGCGGCAGAGCGTTTTCTCCCTCTGGTCATCAACATCAGCTTTGGCAACACCTACGGTTCCCACGACGGGACCAGTCTGCTGGAAACCTTTCTGGATGATATTGGAAACTATGGAAGAACAACGATTCTGGCAGGGACCGGAAATGAGGGAGCATCAAGCGGTCATACCTCCGGGACGCTGCAGATGCGAAGAACGGAGAAAGTGGAGTTCACAGTATCTCCCTATGAAAGCAGCTTCAGCATCCAGCTCTGGAAATCTTACACTGATCAGTTTACGGTTAGTCTTCAGGCACCATCTGGGGAGAGATTCGGGCCGTTTTCAGAAAAGCTTGGCCCGGCCAGGTTCCGTTACCGAAAAACACAGATCCTCTTGTATTACGGGCAACCGGGTCCCTACAGCACAGCCCAGGAGCTGTACTTTGAGTTTATTCCGGATGAGGGCAGCTATGTGGAGGAAGGAATCTGGAGCTTTTATTTAAGTCCGGTCAGTCTGGTAAGCGGCCGGTACGATTTCTGGCTTCCGTCAGCCGGAATTTTGAATACGTCGACCCGTTTTCTGCGGCCGACGCCGGATACCACCCTGACGATTCCATCGACGGCCTCTAAGGTGATTACCGTAGGAGCCTATAACAGCAGGTATTATTCCTATGCGGATTTTTCCGGCCGGGGATTTACCCGCCTGACGAACCAGATAAAGCCGGATCTTGCCGCGCCAGGCGTAAATATCATGGCTCCGGCAGCAAACGGCGGATACCAGTCTGTTACCGGAACCTCTTTCGCAACACCGGTGGCTTCCGGAGCAGCAGCGCTTCTCATGCAGTGGGGAATTGTAAACGGAAATGATCCGTTTTTGTATGGGGAGAAGGTAAAAGCATATCTGAGAAGAGGAGCAAAGAAACTTCCGGGGATCTCGGAGTATCCGAATCCGATGGTGGGGTATGGGGCACTGTGCGTGCGGGATAGTCTGCCGGAGTAAACGAAAGCGGCCGTGATTTTACCGGATACCAGCGCGGATACTTTTCACGAAGCCCGGACCATGATATACTCTAAATCAGGAATAAAGAAAAGGACGAAAGAGATATGAAACAACTTGATTTTGAACATGGTACAGTGACCGGAAACATCCTTGGAGCTGCGGTTCCAATGCTGGTGGCGCAGATTTTAAATCTGCTCTACAACATTGTGGACCGCATTTATATTGCACGTATCCCCAAAGTGGGAACAGCAGCGCTGGGAGCGGTGGGACTCTGCTTTCCACTGATCGTGATCATCACGGCGTTTTCGAACCTGTACGGAAGCGGCGGCGCACCGTTATTTTCCATTCACAGGGGGAAAAAGGAGACACAGACAGCAAATGACATCATGAATACGTCATTTTCCATGCTCTGCCTGACAGGAGTGATCCTGATGGTAGTTGGCATGCTGCTGATCCGGCCGATCCTGATATTATTCGGGGCGTCAGAGGGAGCACTGGCATATGCCTGCCCGTATATGATGCTTTATCTGATCGGTACGCTGCCATCTATGATCGCGGTGGGTATGAATCCATTTATCAATGCCCAGGGCTATTCCCTGACCGGCATGCTTTCCGTAGCGATCGGTGCGGCGGCCAACCTGGTTCTGGATCCGCTGTTTATCTTTGTTCTGGGCTTTGGTGTGCGCGGAGCAGCAATCGCAACGGTTATTTCCCAGTTTTTGTCAGCGGCCTTTGTACTGCATTTTCTTTCCGGAAAAGCGGAGCTGAAGGTACGCTTCCTGCGCAGGACGGAACTTGCAGGATCCGTCAGCTACGCGAAAGAGATCGTCAGTCTCGGTACGGCGGGTTTTATCATGCAGCTGACCAACAGTCTGGTGACGATCTGCTGCAACCATGTGCTTTCTGCTACAGGCGGTGATATTTATATTTCAGTCATGACTATTGTATCCAGTGTGCGCCAGCTGGTGGAAACTCCGATTTCAGCGATCAATGACGGATCTTCTCCGATTTTAAGCTACAACTATGGAGCGCGCCGTCCGGCCCGGGTGCGGAAAGCGGGTGTGGTGATGGGACTTCTGATCCTAGGCTATACAGCGGTAATGTGGAGCGTTATCATTCTGGCACCTGGTGCGCTGATCCGGGTGTTCAGTTCTGATGCCCTTCTGCTGCAGGATGCGGTTCCGGCCCTGAAACAATATTTTGCGGCATTTATTTTCATGGATCTGCAGTATATGGGACAGACCACGTTTAAATCACTGAACAAAAAGGCCTATGCGATCTTTTTCTCATTGCTTCGAAAGGTGTTTATTGTGGTTCCGCTGACTTATTTCATGCCATATGCGCTGCATATGGGAACTGCTGGTGTATTTCTGGCAGAACCGGTCTCAAATGTGATCGGCGGCAGCCTGTGCTTTATCACCATGCTCTGCACGGTATTGCCTGAATTAAAACGAATGGAGTAGACAAAAACTATGAAAAAGAACGCTGCAAAAAAACTGACTTATGTAAGCCGTGCGTGCATGACGGTTCTGACTACAGTGCTGATCGTATTATTTTTCTGTATCATGTCTCTGGTGGGGAAAATTCAGGGGACAGCAAGGGTGGTAAACTACGCCGGTCTGGTGCGCGGCACGACGCAGCGCATGGTCAAGCTGGAAAACATGCAAAGTCCGCAGGATGAGATGCTTGAGGAGGTGGAGTCGATCATAATCGGACTGCGCTATGGAAGTGATGATCTAAACCTGGTCCGTCTGGATGATTCCGCATTCCAGGATAAGATGCAGGAGCTGGAGGATTATTTTGAAACCCTGAAAGTGGAAATACAGCTTGTTCGGGAAAATGGCTATGAAAACACGCAGATCATTGAAAAGAGTGAGCAGTTCTTCCGGATCTGTGATGAGGCTACCGGACTTGCGGAGGCCTATTCCCAGAGAAAGGCAACGGCACTGAATCAGCTTGAGCAGGTGGTCTTCGCGGATATCGCAGGACTTCTGATCCTGATTGCCATGGAAATATTTAAGGCATTGCGCTATGCGGCCCAGAACCGCATTCTGCAGAAAAAGGTTTATCTGGATGAGGCCACGGGGCTTCCGAATAAAAATAAGTGTGAGGAAATTCTGGACAATGATACATTCCTGGAAGATGGGGAAACGGTTGCAGTCTGTGTGTTTGATTTAAACAATCTGCGTATCATCAACAATAATCTCGGCCATGAGAAGGGAGACGAATATATCCGTTCCTTTGCGGTGCAGCTGCGCGGGGCTATGCCGTCGGAGCATTTTGTGGGACGCGACGGAGGGGATGAGTTTCTGGCCGTGATCCGCGGACTGGAGCGGGAGGCGGTGGAAGCCTGCCTTTCCCAGGTACGGAGCCAGACAGCGGAGTATTCTGCCGATCATCCGGAGATGCCCATCAGCTATGCGGCTGGTTATGCGATTTCATCGGATTTTGAATCCTGCAGCATGCGGGATCTGTTCCGGCAGGCCGATAAGAATATGTATGTCGATAAGAACCGCGCCAAGATGCTGGAAGCGGCGGAAAAGCAGAATGAAAATATCCGGCTGCTGGATACAGTCAAACAGCAGGGCTATTCGTTTTCGGACTGCCTGTACTGCGATGCATTGCTCGACCAGTACCGGGTGCTGCGTGCGGATTCCGAGTTTTTTCTGGCGGAGGAAGGCAGCTACACCGGTGCAGTGGAGCAGATTGTGCAGGAACTGGCCCGGGGAGTGGAACGCGGACCATTGCGCCAGAAGCTGCAGCCGGAGGCGCTGAACCAGGTGCTGACCAGCACGCGGGCAAAGCTGGAATTCCCGTATCAGTGTACGGACGGCGAAAGGGTGCGCAGAGGCCGCATGACGTTGCTTTTTTTAAACAATACGGAAGATGGACGGCTGCATCATTTTATCTTTGGTTTTGAGCCGTTCCATGACAAAAATCAGGTGTCAGCCAATGAGAAGGTCCAGCTGACCCGGTATTATGAGCAGATGAAGCAGTCCATTCTGGAAAATGGAAATTATGTGGATGCTCTGATGGATGAGGCTGAGGCGGTCTACACGGTGGACTTAACACATGACCGTCTGGAAAAAATCTTTTTTCCGTCTGGCAGCAGTAGATTCAGGATTTCGCAGCAGGCACCCTGCTCTTATAACGAATATTGTGCATCCAGAATGGAGCGGATCACAGAGGATACCATGGAGAATTACTGCATTGTGGATTCTTCGGAAAAACTTCTGGAGCGTTTCCGCAATGGCGCTAAGCAGGTTACGGTGGAGTATCAGGAAAACGGATCGAATGGGGAACCGGAGTGGCTGCAGAAGACAGTGCTGATGTCACAGGATACGCTGTACGATGAAAAAGTGGGACGGGAGATGACCGTGGTGCACGGAATTATCCTCTTTAAGAATACGTCTGTTTTCCATGAGAAGGAGCAGAAAGAGAAGGAGCGCCTGAAGGTGGCCTACGAGGAGGCAGACCTGGTAAGTAAAGCGAAAACGGAGTTCTTAAACCGTATGAGCCATGATATCAAGACACCGATCAATGGTGTGATGGGTATGCTGGAGATCATCCGACGGAACATGGATGACCGGGAACGGGTCGAGGAATGTCTTGGAAAGATCCAGCTGTCCACCAGACATCTGCTGGCGCTGGTCAATGATGTTCTGGACATGGGGCGCATTGAGACAAAGCAGGAAAAAGGAATGATGGAAGCCTTTGATCTGGAGCATCTGATGACCGAGACTTCCTCTCTGGTGGAAGCCCAGCTGGAGGAAACCGGAATCCGGCATTACCGACACAGAGAAGGAATTCGGCATACAGCTCTGATCGGAAACCCTCTGCATCTGCGCCAGATCATGGTCAATCTTCTGAGCAATGCAATCAAATACAATAAGCCGGGCGGCAGGATTGATACCTATGTAAAAGAGCTTTCCTGCGATGGAAAGCAGGCTTTTTATGAGTTTTGGATTACGGACACCGGTATTGGCATGCAGAAAGAATTTGTAAAAAATAAGCTGTTTCAGCCCTTTACACAGGAACAGGCAGATGCGAGGACACAGTATAAGGGAAGCGGTCTTGGCATGTCGATTGTCAAGGGCCTGATCGAAAGTATGAACGGTTCTATTCAGGTGGAAAGCGTGCCGGGAGAGGGAACGACCTTCACATTTCAGCTTCCTTTTCTTCTCGATGATACGACTTGCAGCAATCGGAAGAGGGAGAAGACGGAAGAGACTGATGCAGCCGGAATGAAGATCCTGGTGGTGGAGGACAACGAAATTAATATGGAAATTGCCGAATTTTATCTGACGGAAGCAGGGGCGAAAACGGAAAAAGCATGGAATGGAGCCGAGGCAGTTCAGAAATTTGCGGAATCCGAAACAGGAAGTTTTGATGTGATTCTGATGGATGTTATGATGCCGGTCATGGACGGACTGGAGGCAACTAGAAGAATCCGTGCGCTGGAGCATCCGGATGCAGGGACAGTCACGATTCTTGCTATGACAGCCCAGTCTTCTGCCGACAGCATTCACCAGTGTGAGCAGGCTGGAATGAACGGCTATATCGCAAAGCCGGTGGAGGCAGCAGAGCTGCTTCGGATCCTGGCAGAAAATGTACCAAAAGGGTATAAAAGGTAAGGAAGGTGAACTGATATGGAGAGACGGGAAGGTTACCCGAATCTGGATCTGAAGCAGAGCGGAAATCTTCTGCGCTATCAGATCCGAAAGTCTGGTTATAGTGTGCAGGACATTCAGAACTATCTGGTGCTTTCCTGCCCGCAGCCGGTTTACCGTTGGTTTCAGGGGAAAACGCTTCCATCTGTGGATCATCTGTATGCCTTAAGCCGCCTGCTGGGCGTGCACATGGAAGAACTTCTGGCCGGACCTCAGGAAAGTCCGCTTTACCGGGAAGCTTTTGGAGAGAAGCGGTATCTGTTTTCTTATCTGAGACAGTTAAGCCGGGCGTCGTGAATGGATGTGCAGTTTCGATTGGACTATTTGTCCAATGACGAATTCGAACGTTTGTTTTATCCTCTTGTCATAACCGAAAAGGAAATGACAGGAGGATTTTTTTATGGAAAAAGGACGAATGATTTATGTGGATGAAAGTGGAAAGAAGCTTGTTACACGGATGTTGATTTGCGATATGCGTCCAGTGCGGAGCGGATGTGGTATGCACATTGTAAATACGTTCCGTTATGGAGGATTGCGGTCGGCGGAGGAATTTCTCTGTTTTGCGGGGCGGTTTGCCAGGCTGTATGAGGAGAGGAAAGTGGAGATTGAGGAGGAACTGGTGCGGGAGGTTCTGTTGGGAGCAGCCACATTCTGGCTGGAGCCGGAAAGCTACTGCTATGTGATCTGCGGGGATACCATGACCATTTACTGCGGCCTAGAACCGGCGGAGACGGTTTACCGCCGGGCGGATGCCTTTGAGCCTCCGGTGGATGAATGTGAATTTGTCACCATCATGGAGACCTTAAAGAGCGGGGAGGGAATCTCTGCGCCTGCGCAGGATCTCATTGTTCATCTGCTGGGGCTTCTGATGCGGGACTGGGGCGGTGAGATTTCCTACTACGTGTATGATCTGGATTTTGGCCGGAAGTTTGAGCCGGGGCTGCTCTCAGACCGGGACGGATATGTGGATCTAAGCTGTGATCAGGCCCTCTACCGGGATCTGGCGCGCACAGGATTCTGAATGAAAGCGTTATATCCCGTAGGTAGGAATTTTCTGAACTGAAAATTCCGTATGATACAGTGGTGGCAGCAGATTTTGCCGATTTGGAATGCGTAGCATCGGCAAAATCCGGTTGCTGTTTGCACAACGTGTAAACAACAACCGAAAATCTTAAACATGGGAAATTTTGTGAGATATGGTTGCATTTCCGGAAGAGACATGATATAAGTGTATTAAGAAAATTAATACACTTATACAGAAAGGAGGCGTAGCTGGGAAATGATTCATCTGGACTATAAAGACAGCCGACCGATTTATGAACAGGTGGCAGACCGTTTAAAGGAGCTGATGATCCTCGGTGTTCTGGAAGAGGACGGCCAGATGCCTTCTGTCCGATCTCTGGCAACGGAATTGTCCATCAACCCCAACACCATACAGCGGGCTTATGCGGAACTGGAACGGAATGGATTTATCTATTCGGTCAAGGGACGGGGAAGCTTTGTGGGAAGCATCAGCAGACTCCGGGAACAGAAATGCCGAGAGCTCGAAGAGAAGGTAGCAGGTCTTGCGGTGGAGGCAAAAAGTCTTGGTATGGACAAAACAGCATTCGTCCGCATGGCGGAGGAACAGTTTGGAGGAGAGAAAACAGTATGATAGAGGCAACCAATCTCACAAAAAAATTTGACGATATCCTTGCGGTGGATCATATCAATGCGCAGATCCGGGAAGGCAGCGTCTTTGGTCTCATTGGAACCAACGGAGCCGGAAAGAGTACGTTTTTGCGGATGGCGGCAGGTGTCCTGAAGCCGGACGAGGGAAGCATCACGATAGACGGAATGGATGTATATGAAAATGAGGCGGCAAAACGGAAATTTTTCTATATTTCCGACGACCAGTATTTCTTCGGCAATGCGACACCGGAGGATATGATGAACTATTACCGTATTGTTTATCCGGAGTTTGACGAAAAACGCTTTGACTCTCTGTTAAAGAGCTTCGGACTTCAGAAAAACCGCAAGATCAACACCTTTTCCAAGGGCATGAAAAAGCAGGTTTCCATCCTGTGCGGTATCTGCGCGGGGACAGAGTATCTGTTCTGCGATGAGACCTTTGATGGCCTGGACCCGGTTATGCGCCAGGCGGTCAAGAGCATTTTTGCGAATGACATGGAAGAACGGAAGCTGACCCCCATCATTGCATCCCACAATCTGCGGGAGCTGGAAGACATCTGCGATCATGTCGGTCTTCTGCACAAGGGTGGTATTCTCTTAAGCCGTGACCTGGATGAGATGAAGATGAATCTCCACAAGGTTCAGTGCGTATTAAAAGAGGGCATGCAGCCGGAGCATATTACCGGTCTTGACATTTTGAAGACGGAGCGGCGCGGAAAGCTTCTGACCCTTACGGTACGAGGCAGTTTAAATCAGGTGGAATTTGTTATGCAGCAGGCGGATCCGGTATTTTATGAAACCATTCCGCTGTCCTTAGAGGAGATTTTTATCAGTGAAACGGAGGTAGTCGGTTATGACGTCAAAAAACTTATTTTTTAAGCTGATGCGGGAGGACTGGAAAAACCGCCTCTGGGCGCCGGCCCTCATTGCTCTGGCAAGCTTTTTCGCTTATCCGGTTTTTCTGGCTTTTATGGCAGGAAAGGCTGACCGGGACTGGAATACAGCTGCGGAAGCCTTCCACTGGTTCTCGGAACAGTCCATAAGATGGATCTCTTTTGAAAACGGAGTGGCAGTTTTCTTTGTAGTGGTGGTTTCTCTGGTCTGCGGACTCAGCAGCTTCTACTATTTAACCTCCGGAAAACGTGTGGATTTTTATCATAGCATACCGGTACGGCGGGAGATCCTCTTCCTGGTCCACTATGCAGACGGCATCCTGATGCCGGCCATTCCGTACGCATTTGCTCTTGTTGCTTCCGTGATCGTGTGCGCGGCAAACGGTGTGAGCACGGATGCTCTGTGCGCAACAGCTGTAAGTGCCTATATACTGCACATGATCTACTACATCCTTTGCTACACAACCGTGGTGATCGCGTCCCTGATGACCGGTCATCTTGTGATCGGCTTTTTTGGCAGCATGGTGCTGATGTTTTATATGCCGATCGCAGCCAGCCTGTTTGAATCCTTTTTTGAGAGCTTTTTTCTGTCCTATTATTATCCGGGTGACGATTCTGTGTTTGAAAATCTGATCCGGATTTCCCCGGTCATGGAGTATGTTCATACGGTATCGCTCTACGCAGATCAGAAGCCGGTGGTTATGGTGGCGGCGGCAGCGCTGATCGTGTCGCTGCTCCTGATAGCGGCAGCAGTCTTCCTTTACAAAAAGCGCCCGTCGGAGGCGGCAGGAAAGGCTATGGCCTTTGCAGTGAGCCAGCCGGTCATCCGAGTGCTCATCACGGTGGTGGCAGGTCTTGGCATAGGGGATTTTTTCTGGTCCCTGCAGCGCTCCAACGGCTGGATGGTTTTTGGTGTAGTCTGCGGAAGCGTGATCTCGCACTGTGTGATCGAAAGCATTTATCATTTCGACTTTAGAAAACTGTTTTCCCATAAGGAGCAGCTTGCCTTCAGTACCATTGCGGCACTGGCAATTCTGTTTTCCTTCCGGTTCGATGTATTCGGATATGACACCTACCTTCCGTCCGCAGACAAAGTAGCGTATGCATCTGTGGATATCGGCAGACTGAATGACTGGGTTTCCTATGGAAAGGTAGTGGACGATCAGGAAATACACGGACAGCGGGTGCTTTACAGCTATGAGTTCACGCCATCGGAAATCTACATGGCGCAGCATATGAAAAGCACCGATGTAGATACCATTCTGAATTTTGCGGCAGCCGGTATTGAGGAGAACCGTCTCTGCAGGAACGAGTGGGATCAGCGTGGGACAGGGGAAAACGCAGTGGCCTATGAAACGGCTGAGGTAACGGCAGCTCCGGTAGAAACATCAGACGAGAGCGAAAATGTGCGTTACACCACGGCAACCGTTACCTATACCTTAAAGAGCGGACGCAAGGTTATCCGCAATTACAGCATCAACATGACAAAGAACTACGAGCTGATCAAGAAGCTCTTTCAGGATGAGGAATACCAGAAAGCAGCATATCCGCTTCTTGCGGCAGATGCAGATACCTTTGTCAGCGTGCGTTACCGCCAGAGCCGTTCCAAAGGAGACCAGAGCCTGAAAAATCTGACAGCCCAGGAGCGGAACGAAGTGCTTTCTGTATACCGGCAGGAATTTTCTGCCATGAGCCTGGAGCAGATGGAGGAGGAGACGCCTGTAGGGCTGATCCGCTTTACCACAGAGACCGATGAAAAGGCGATTGCATGGTGGAATAACGCGGAGCTTGACACGCTGAGCAGCTGGAATTACTACTACGGCGCAGATGTGCGGGATCAGGATTTTTATCCGGTGTATCCGTCCTTTACCAAGACCATCCGTTTGCTTGGGCAGTATGGTGTTTCTGTGAAAGATGAAGCACTTTCAGATAAGATCGTTTCGGTGACCGTGAGCGGTTATGCGCCAAATTCAGATTCATACCAGACGGTTACGTTTACGGATCCGGAAGAGATCAAAGCCCTTGGCGATATCACACGCAATGAGCGGATGCTCTACTATGATCTCATGTATGAGGAGGATGATCTGACGGTAGAAGTAACGGTATCGGGTAAAACAGGAAAAGCAGAACAGGAAGATGATATGGAAAATACATACAGCAGCTTTTTCAAAAAAGGAGAGGTTCCTCAGATCGTAAAAGACAGGATGGGATTCTGATAAAAATAAAAACAGGATATGCGCGGAAAGGAAGGATTTCCGTGTATATCCTGTTTAAAGTTATGCATAATTATGCATAAACATGAAGCCTACATGAGGTTTGCGTCCGGCATGTTTTTCTGCTCCTCGATCAGATCGGCCAGGGTAGTGTTGTCTACTACGTTGTCGATGGCTTCCTTCAGCCGCTCCCAGACAGTAAGGGTGGTGCAGCGTCCGGCGTGTTCACAATGGTTGATGTCTTCATCCAGGCAGGAGACCGGAGCAAGGCTTCCTTCAGCAGCGCGCAGGATCATGCCGACGGTATATTCCTCCGGCTTTCTGGTAAGCATATAGCCGCCCTGGGCTCCGCGGATACTCCGGACATAGCCGGCTTTGTGAAGAAGTGAAACGATCTGTTCCAGATATTTATCGGAAATGCCCTGGCGCGCGGCCACCTGGCTGATCTTGGTACACTGGTCCGGATTCAGGCCAAACTCGATCATCATGCGCAGTGCATAGCGTCCCTTGGTTGATACTCTCATGGTTATCCCTCCTCACAGGACATTGTACAGGAAAAAGTCATGAATGTAAATGGAAACGGCTTTTTCTCATGCTTTATTTTTGATGCAGGATATGATATACTATCTGCAATAGTATGCACTGATTCAGTATGAAATCTGATATGTGCACATTCCGTCAGGAGGAAACTGATATGAGAGACGGCTTTATCCGCACAGCGGCAGCTACACCTAAGATCAAGGTTGCAGACCCGGTTCATAACCGAGAGACCATCTGCCGGATCATAGAAGAATATGAAAAGAAAGGCGCAGAGCTTCTGGTCTTCCCGGAGCTGTGCCTTTCCGGATATACCTGTAACGATCTGTTCCAGCAGGAGATCCTGCTAGAACAGGTAAAAGAAGAATTAAAGAATCTTGTGGATTTCACAAAGGGACGGAAAATGCTTTTGTTTGCCGGACTTCCCTGGGAGCATGAGGGAAAGCTTTACAATGTGGCAGCAGCCATCTGTGATGGAGAACTCCTTGGCCTGGTGACAAAGACCAATATGCCGAACTATTCAGAGTTTTATGAACTGCGGCATTTTACACCTGGTATGGAGATACCGGTCCTGACAGACTGGCTGGACACCCGGGTCCCTATGGGAACCAACCTGCTGTTTACCTGTAAGGAGAATCCGAAGCTTACGGTGGCAGCTGAGATCTGTGAGGATGTGTGGGTACCGTGCCCGCCAAGCATCCGCCATGCGCTTGCCGGCGCCACAGTTATTGTGAACTGTTCCGCCAGTGATGAGGTGGTCGGAAAAGATTCCTACCGCCGGGAGCTGATCTGCGGCCAGTCTGCGCGCCTCATCTGCGGTTATGTGTATGCCAACGCCGGGGAGGGTGAGTCTACCCAGGATCTGGTATTTGGCGGCCACAATATCATTGCGGAGAACGGAACTCGCCTGGCAGAGTCCGGACGGTTTGTTCCGGAGACAGTTATGGCCGATATGGATCTGGAGCGCCTGAACGCGGAGCGCCGCCGTACCACCTATCCGGCGGCAGACCGCAGCGGCTACCAGACCATCCGGTTTTCCCTGGCGCCTTCGGACGATTCTTCACAGAAGGAGGCAGGCACAGAGAACGGAAAGCTGCTCCGCTATATCGACAACCGTCCCTTCGTTCCACATAACGAGCTGGAGCGAAGCCGCCGCTGCGAGGAAATCTTCACCATTCAGGCCATGGGCTTAAAGAAGCGCCTGGAACACACCGGCTGCAGTCATGTGGTCCTCGGTATTTCCGGCGGACTGGATTCCACCCTGGCCCTTCTGGTTGCGGCAAGAGCTTTTGATATGTTAAATATTCCGCGCAGTCAGATTCATGCTATCACCATGCCGTGCTTTGGCACCACTGACCGCACCTATCAGAATGCCTGTCAGATGACGAGAAAGCTTGGGGCATCCTTAAAGGAGATCGATATCAAGGCGTCGGTGACCCGTCATTTTGAGGATATCGGCCACGACATTTCTGTCCATGATGTGACCTACGAAAACGGACAGGCCAGAGAGCGTACCCAGATCCTGATGGATATCGCCAACCAGGTGGGCGGCATGGTGATCGGAACCGGTGACATGTCGGAGCTGGCTCTTGGCTGGGCTACCTACAATGGCGATCACATGTCCATGTACGGCGTGAATGTTTCCGTTCCGAAGACACTGGTACGTCATCTGGTGCGCTACTACGCAGATGCGTGCGGTGAAGAAGAATTAAAGGCAGTTCTTCTGGATGTACTGGATACCCCGGTGAGTCCGGAACTGCTTCCGCCGGAGAACGGCGTCATCTCCCAGAAGACAGAGGATCTGGTGGGACCCTATGAGCTTCATGATTTCTTCCTTTATTATGTGCTTCGCTTTGGCTTTAAGCCTTCCAGAATTTACCGGATGGCACTACAGGCATTTGAGGGAGAATATGACAGAGAGACCATCTTAAAATGGCTGAATGTATTTTACCGTCGTTTCTTTGCCCAGCAGTTCAAGCGTTCCTGCCTGCCGGATGGTCCGAAGGTCGGTTCCGTGGCCGTATCTCCGAGAGGAGATCTGCGTATGCCGAGTGACGCGGCAAGAAGAATCTGGATGGAGGATTTAGAGAAAATCCAGTAGCATTACAGAACATGGCGAAAATCAAAATCAGCCATCATAATCCGGCAAATTGCCATGAAAGGTCATAACGCCGGAAAAGGAGAAAACAAAACGTGATCAGCAGTACAACCAATAAACAGGTGAAGTTTGTGAATGCCCTGGTGAAGAAAGCGAAGACCAGGCGGGAGGAAGAACTGTTCGTGGCAGAGGGACTCCGCATGTGTTCGGAAATTCCAAAAGACCGCATTCACACCTTATATATATCAGAAGCTTTTAGCAAAACGAAGGAGTGCAAGGTACTCCGGGAGGGCGTAAAGCACATCGAACTGGTGACAGATGAGGTATTTAAAAGTCTGTCCGATACCCAGTCACCTCAGGGAATCCTGGCGCTTGTAAAACAGTATCATTATACGCTGGATGAGGTGGCAGAGGCGAATCAGAAGACTGGAAAACCGGCGCTTCTCATGGTGCTCGAAACCATTCAGGATCCAGGAAACCTGGGCACCATCCTGCGTGCGGGAGAGGGAGCCGGTGTGACCGGAGTCGTGATGGACGCCAACACTGCGGACATCTACAATCCCAAAGTCATTCGTTCCACTATGGGTTCTGTGCTCCGCATGCCCTTTGTCTATGCAGAGGATCTGCATGAAACACTGGAAACACTGAAGCAGAAAAAGGTCCGCCTGTTCGCGGCCCACTTAAAGGGAAAGAACGCCTATGACCTGGAGGATTACACCGGGGATACAGCGTTTCTTATCGGCAATGAGGCCAACGGACTGACCGATGAGACTGCGGCTATGGCGGATACTTATGTCCGCATTCCCATGGAGGGCCGCGTGGAATCCTTAAATGCCGCTGTGGCGGCCTCCGTCCTCATGTTTGAGGCAGCAAGACAGCGCAGAAATCAAAAGTAAGGGGGAGTTGTTATGGCAGCAATTTACTGGCTCATTGCCTTTGTGATACTGGTGGGCATTGAGATCATGACCACAGCCCTGACCACCATCTGGTTCGCGGGAGGCGCGGCGCTTGCCTTTGTGGCAGCCCTCTTTGGCGCGCCGGTTCCGGTCCAGCTGCTGGTATTTGTGGTGATTTCCTTCATGTTACTGTTCCTGACCCGTCCGCTGGCGGTCCGGTATATTAACACTTCTACGGTTAAGACGAATGTAGACAGCCTGATCGGCAAAGATGCCCGGGTAACCGCCGAAGTCAACAATGCGAAAGAAACCGGAACGGTTTCTGTTCAGGGGCAGGAGTGGACCGCACGCTCAGAAAAAGAGGATGCGGTTTATCCGGAGGGAACCAGAGTCTGGATCCGCGAGATCCAGGGAGTTAAACTGATTGTGAGTGATGAAAAGGCAGTTGGCCTTTCACAAGAAAAGGAGGAAGTATAATGGGTTTTCTGTTTATTTTTCCGTTACTGATCGTAATCTTAGCAGTGCTGGCATCCTGCATCCGTATCGTACCCCAGGCACAGGCTCTGGTAGTGGAGCGCCTGGGTGCTTACCTGGATACCTGGTCTGTTGGCGTGCATTTCCTGGTTCCCTTTGTGGACCGTGTAGCAAAGAAGGTCAGCTTAAAAGAACAGGTTGTGGACTTTGATCCGCAGCCGGTTATCACCAAAGATAACGTTACCATGCGGATTGACACCGTTGTATTCTTCCAGATCACAGATCCGAAGCTTTACGCCTACGGTGTGGTAAATCCGATCATGGCCATCGAGAACCTGACGGCCACCACCTTAAGAAACATCATCGGTGACCTGGAGTTAGACCAGACCTTAACCTCCCGTGAGACCATCAACACCAAGATGCGCGCATCCCTGGATGTGGCAACGGACCCGTGGGGAATCAAGGTAAACCGTGTAGAATTAAAGAACATCATCCCGCCGGCAGCCATTCAGGATGCCATGGAGAAGCAGATGAAGGCAGAGCGTGAGCGCCGTGAAGCCATTCTTCGGGCGGAAGGTGAGAAGAAATCCACGATCCTGGTTGCGGAAGGTAAAAAGGAATCCGCGATCCTGGACGCAGAGGCAGACAAACAGGCAGCCATCCTTCATGCAGAGGCAGAGAAGGAACGCCGGATCCGCGAGGCGGAAGGTGAGGCTGAGGCAATCTTAAAGGTACAGCAGGCAAAGGCAGATGGTATCCGCTTCTTAAAGGAGGCCGGCGCAGACGCAGCTGTGCTTCAGCTTAAGAGTCTGGAGGCATTTGCGGCAGCAGCAGACGGCAAAGCTACCAAGATCATCATCCCATCCGATATCCAGGGCATGGCAGGTCTGGTTACTTCCGTGGCTGAGATCGCAAAAAAAGAAGATGGAAGGCAATAAAAATTTTTATACAGAGGAGAGACCAATTATGAACTTAAAGGGAAGACATTTTCTGACACTGAAGGATTACACTCCGGAGGAGATCATGTACCTTCTGAACCTTTCCGCAGAGGTAAAGCGCAAGAAAAAAGAGGGCATTCCGGTAGATAACTACAGAGGCAAAAATGTGGCTCTGATCTTCGAGAAGACCAGTACCAGAACCAGATGCTCCTTCGAGGTTGCAGCACATGACATGGGCATGGGAACCACCTACCTGGATCCGTCAGGTTCCCAGATTGGAAAGAAAGAGAGCATTGCGGATACCGCCCGTGTGCTGGGACGCATCTACGATGGTATCGAGTACCGCGGTTTTGGACAGGAGATCGTGGAGGAGCTTGCGAAATACGCAGGTGTTCCGGTATGGAATGGTCTGACCAACGAGTATCATCCGACCCAGATGCTGGCAGACATGCTGACTGTCCGTGAGCAGCTTGGCCGCTTAAAGGGCGTGAAGTTCGTATACATGGGCGATGCCCGCTACAACATGGGCAATTCCCTGATGATCGTCTGCTCCAAGCTGGGTCTCCACTTTGTAGCATGCGCTCCGAAGAAATATTTCCCGAACCCGGAGCTGGTAGCTCAGTGTGAGGAGTACGCAAAGGCATCCGGCGGTACCATCACCCTGACCGAGAACGTGGAAGAGGGCACCAGGGGCGCTGACGTAATCTGCACCGATGTATGGGTATCCATGGGTGAGCCGGATGAGGTATGGGAGGAGCGTATCCGTGACCTGACTCCGTACAAGGTAACCTCTGCTGTTATGAAGAACGCTGGCGAGAAGGCAATCTTCTTACACTGCCTGCCGTCCTTCCATGACTTAAAGACCAAAATCGGCGCTGAGATGGGCAAACGTTTCGGCATCACCGATATGGAGGTAACGGACGAGGTATTCGAGTCTGAGCAGTCTAAAGTCTTTGATGAGGCAGAGAATCGCATGCATACCATCAAGGCTGTTATGATGGCAACTCTTGGAGTGTAATTTATGGCAGGGCAGGAGAAAAAACGTAATCCGCGCAATGCTGCGCTGATTCTGGACCTGCTGCATATCGTGATCGGCATTCTTGTTGTTATCTGCGCCATCCTGGCGTTTTTGGATCCGGAGGGGAACAGTATTCTGTTCCCCGTGATTTTCTGGCTGGCCGCCGTGTTAAACGGTGTGATGGGCGGATTTCGGATCAGAATGAGCGGACACGACAGAAAGAAGCAGGCGGGGGGAGCGGCCCAGTGCCTGCTGGCAGTGATCCTGACGATACTGGGCGCGCTAAGTGCCATCAGCATCTGGAGGTAAAGATTGAAAAACGAAATTTTAAAATGTTTAAAAGAGACAGACGGCTATGTTTCTGGTCAGGAACTCTGTGAACGTCTCGGGGTATCCCGCACAGCGGTGTGGAAGGTGATCCGCCAGCTTGAAGCGGAGGGGTATGAGATCGAGGCAGTGCGCAACCGGGGGTACCGTTTACATGACAGCGCGGATATCTTAAATGAAGCAGAAATCCGCGCTGTATTAACTTCCGGCTGGCTGGGACAGAATGTAAAGTTTTTTGAAGAGATCGATTCCACCAACAATGAAGTGCGCCGCATGGCGGAGCAGGGCGCGCCGGAGGGTACTCTGGTGGTGGCAGAGATCCAGACGGCCGGAAAGGGCAGAAGAGGACGCAGATGGGATTCTCCCAAGGGCAGCGGGATCTGGCACAGCTTCCTGTTACGTCCGGAGTTTGCGCCGGAACATGCTTCCATGCTGACCCTTCTTGCGGCCATGGCTGTGCGGAAATCCGTGAGCGATGTAACCGGCCTGGAGTGTCTGATCAAATGGCCGAATGATATTGTGGTGAATGGCAAAAAAATCTGTGGGATCTTAACAGAGATGAGCACGGAGGAGGATTCCATCCGTTATGTGGTGGTAGGAATCGGCATCAATGCCAATACCCTGGACTTTCCGGAGGAAATCCGCGCTACGGCTACCTCCCTGGCCCTGGAGCTGGGGCATCCGGTCCACCGCGCGGCACTGATCAATGGCGTGATGTGTGCCTTTGAGGAATATTATGACATTTACCGTGAAACACTGGATATGAGCCGGCTGAAAGAAAGCTACAATCATGAACTGGTCAATGTTGAGCGGGAGGTAAAGGTGCTGGCGCCGGGAGGCGATTATACCGGAATTTCCCACGGAATCAATGACGCGGGCGAGTTGATTGTAGAGCTTGCGGACGGCACCATCCGGGAGGTCAATTCCGGAGAAGTGTCAGTAAGAGGAATTTATGGATATGTATGACGCAAAACAGCTGTATGACCGCTTAAAGGTTTCTGAGCGTGATGATGAGACACTGGATCTGGATGCCAGGCTGCGGGCCATGAATGGTCCGCTGCTTGCCTGGTATGAGGAACACGCCCGTATCCTTCCCTGGAGAGAAAACCCGGAAGGCTACCGTGTCTGGATCTCGGAGATCATGCTGCAGCAGACCAGGGTAGAAGCGGTCAAACCCTATTTTGAACGGTTTCTTGAGGCGCTGCCGGATGTGGCTTCGCTGGCATCTGTGGAGGATGACCGGCTGATGAAGCTCTGGGAGGGCCTCGGTTACTATAACCGGGCGCGCAATTTGAAAAAGGCGGCCGGAGTGATCATGGAGGAATATGGCGGAACGATGCCGGAGCAGTATGATGAGTTGTTAAAGCTTCCGGGAATTGGAAGCTACACGGCCGGGGCAGTGTCTTCCATCGCGTTCGGTCATCCGGTTCCCGCAGTTGACGGCAATGTACTCCGGGTTATTTCCAGAGTGACGGCCAGCCGGGAAGATATTTTAAAGGCTTCCACGAAAAAGTGGATGGAGACCCATCTTCGGGGGACCATGCCGAAGGACCGGGCCAGTCATTTCAATCAGGGACTCATTGAGATCGGTGCCATCGTGTGTGTGCCAAATGGTGCGCCTCACTGCGCGGAATGTCCGCTTGAATCCATCTGCCTTGCAAAGCGCCATGATCTGATCGGGGAGATCCCGGTCAAGACACCGCCGAAAAAACGCCGTCTGGAAGATAAGACGGTCTGCATTCTGGAGTGCGGGGACCAGGTGGGCTTAAACAAGCGGGATGACAGCGGCCTTCTGGCATCCCTCTATGAGCTGCCGAACCGCGCGGGGCATCTCGCGCCGGAGGAGGTGCCGGAGGCTTTTGGCCTGGATCCGGGGGAGATTGTGGAGCTGGAGCCGGTTGGTCCGGCCAAACATATCTTCTCCCATGTGGAGTGGCACATGACGGGTTACCGGGTACGGTTAAAGAACGGAATCCCGAAAGCTTACATTGCGGCGGAAAAAGAAGATCTGAAAACGATTTATGCCCTGCCGAATGCCTTTGGCAGGTATACAAAGATGATAGAATGACGATAATGAAGAGAAGGAGGCTGGCAGCATCATATGGCTAAGAAAAAACAGATGCTTCTGATCATTAATCCGAGATCCGGAAGAGAGAAGATCCGCTTAAAACTTCTGGATATTCTGGATGCTTACACAGGTGCCGGGTATCAGGTGCAGGTGCATGTGACCCAGAAAGCCCTCGATGCCAGAGACGCGGTACTTAGGTATGGCGCGAAAAAGGATCTGATTGTGTGCAGCGGCGGTGACGGAACCTTAAATGAAGTGATCTCTGGCATAATGGAGCTTGAAAAACCGATTAGTCTGGGCTATATCCCTGCCGGTTCTACGAATGATTTCGCTTCCAGCTTAAAGCTTCCAAAGCAGATGATGCCGGCGGCCCTGAATGCCGTGAATGGCAGCCCCTACGCCATTGATATCGGACATTTTTGCGAAGACCGGTATTTTGTCTATGTGGCGGGATTTGGCGCATTCACGGAGGTTTCCTACCTGACGCCTCAGGACAAGAAAAACCTGCTGGGACATCAGGCCTATATTCTGGAAGGCGTGAAAAGCCTGGCCTCCATCAAATCCTATTCCATGAAGATTTCCTGTCCGGAAGAAACACTGGAGGGGGAGTTTATTTATGGCATGGTGACAAACACAGTCAGTGTAGGCGGCTTTAAAGGCCTGGTAAACCAGAACGTGGCGCTCAATGACGGACTGTTTGAGGTGCTTCTCATCCGCACGCCCAAAACACCGCTGGAGCTCAGCGGTATTGTGACCGGACTTTTGATGAGGGAAGAGGAAAACAGCGATCTGGTTTATAAATTTAAAACGAACGTGCTTACCATTCACGCACAGGAGCCGGTAGACTGGGTTCTGGACGGCGAATTTGGCGGAACCCGGACAGACGTGGTCATTCAGAATCTTCCACAGCAGATCATGATCCTGTGCCCGCCGGCATCAAGGGGTCAGACCAGAAAAAACAGAGAATAAAAACAGAGAATAATGAAAATAATTGTTGAAATCTGACGCTGGATATTATATAATGGTTTGTTGTGTAGGCTTTCGTAAACCTTCAACTGAAAGGATGTTACTGTGGAAAAAGACGATTTTTTAGATAAGCTGAAAAGGCTGGTAGAAGTTGCCAAAACAAAGCATAATGCATTGGACATCACGGAGATCAATGACTTTTTTAAAGGGGAAAACCTTAGTCCTGAGAAGATGGAGCAGATATACAGCTTCCTCGAGGAGAAAAATATTGACGTAGTCCCTGTCATTGATGACGCTGCCCTTGCAGATGACAGTCTGCTTCTCGACGATGATGACGTCGATATGGACGACAGCTTCATGAAAGACTCCGAGGATATCGAGTTAGATGCGGTAGATCTGCTTGAGGGAATCGGAACCGAGGATCCGGTCCGCATGTATTTGAAGGAGATCGGTACCGTACCGCTGCTGACCACAGAGGAAGAACTTACGCTTGCAAAGCGCAAGGCAGAAGGCGATGAATATGCCAAAGAACGCCTGATTGAGGCAAACCTCCGTCTGGTAGTCAGTATCGCAAAGCGTTACACCGGACGCGGCATGAGCTTCCTTGACCTGGTTCAGGAGGGAAACCTGGGCCTTATCAAAGGTGTAGAGAAGTTTGACTATACAAAAGGATATAAGCTGAGTACATATGCGACTTGGTGGATCAGACAGTCTGTAACCCGTGCGCTCGCGGACCAGGCGCGTACGATCCGTGTACCGGTGCATATGGTTGAGACCATCAACAAGATGTCAAAGATGCAGCGCAAGCTGACTCTGGAGCTGGGCTATGAGCCGTCTGTGACAGAGCTTGCCGACGCCCTCGAGATGTCAGAAGACAAGGTTATGGAGATCATGCAGATCGCCAGAGAACCAGCTTCCCTGGAAACCCCGATCGGTGAGGAAGATGATTCCAATCTGGGTGATTTCGTAGCGGACAGCAATGTAGTGACTCCGGAAGGCAACGTTGAGAACGTTATGTTAAGAGAGCATATCGATTCCCTTCTGAAAGACTTAAAGGAGCGTGAGCGTCAGGTCATCGAACTGCGTTTCGGTTTAAAAGACGGTCATCCGCGTACCCTGGAAGAAGTCGGAAAAGAGTTTAACGTTACCCGTGAGCGTATCCGTCAGATCGAGGCAAAGGCCCTCAGAAAGCTGCGTAATCCGGTGCGGAGCAAACGCATCCGTGATTTCCTGTAAATGGAGATACTATGAACCGCAGAAATTATCAGCGCGAGCTGGAAGCAGTCATAAAAGAAAATGAGAGCAAGAGTCGGGTTCCCCGGCTCTTGTTGCATAGTTGCTGCGCGCCATGCAGCAGCTATGTACTGGAATATTTATCCGATTATTTTGAGATTACGGTATTTTACTATAATCCCAATATTTCTCCGGCAGAGGAATATGAAAAACGGGCAGCGGAGCAGCAGCATCTGATCCGTGAGCTGCCTGCGAAGCATCCCATTCATCTGGTGGTGGGAGCATATGAGCCGGAACGCTTTTACGCGGTAAGCCGCGGTCTGGAACAGGTGCCGGAGGGCGGGGAACGCTGTTTTCGGTGCTTTCGCCTGCGCCTGGAGGAGGCGGCGAAAATGGCGGCAGAGGGCGGATTCGATTACTTTGCCACCACCCTTACCATCAGTCCTTTAAAGAATGCCCAGAAGCTGAATGAAATCGGGGAAGAACTCTCTGAACTTTATAAAGTGGAGCATCTGCCATCTGATTTCAAAAAGAAAAACGGTTACAAAAGGTCGGTAGAATTGTCCGCACTGTACGGACTATACCGGCAGAATTATTGTGGATGCGTTTTCTCAAAGCGTGACGCCGAAGAGAGGCTTCATGATTCTTAAAAAGAGGATAGGTAGATTCTGGAAGAATCTTGACACTTTTCGTGATTTGTAATAAAATTTATAGAGATTTGAAATCAATTCTAAAGGAGACGTGAACTATGCTTAGTAAGAATTTAACAGTTGTAAATCCGTCCGGACTTCATTTAAGACCGGCAGGCGTTTTATCCCAGACTGCTATGAAATTCAAATGTGATGTTATCATCGAGTGCGGGGAGAAGAGAATCATCGCAAAGAGTGTATTAAACGTAATGGCAGCAGGCATCAAGTCCGGCACTGAGATTACACTGATCTGTGACGGTGAGGATGAGGCAGCAGCTATGGAGACCGTAAGCAAGGCAATTGAGAGCGGTCTTGGCGAAATGTAAGTCTTCTTTGAGCAGATAAAAGCAAACAAACTGTGAGGAAAAGGTACTCTTCGGAAGAATATTCCGGAAAGTACCTTTTTTCTGTGCAAAAAGGCTATGAAATCCTGTTTTTTTTCGTGAAAAACAAAAGAAAATAAATAAATTGACAATTTAACTTTCAAAAAAGGATTTACAAATGAAAAAATGTGTAGTATTATGCAGGAAAGATTACACAAGGAAATCGCGAGGGCGCGAAAATTCATTTTGAATTTTCGTGCCCTTTTTATTTCATTAGAAAGGAAATGATTTATGGACAGCGATCAGAGAACCTTAACAAAATCCCCAGACACACTGGATCACCAGACAAAAGCTCCGGGTCTTTATGATCCGAGCTTTGAGCATGACAACTGCGGTATCGGTGCCGTAGCCAATATCAAGGGTATTCCGAGCCACCGCACCGTGGAGCAGGCCCTTCACATTGTAGAAAATCTGGAACACCGCGCAGGTAAGGACGCGGAGGGAAAGACCGGAGACGGTGTCGGCATCATGCTGCAGATCTCCCACAAATTCTTTAAGAAAGTGACAAAGCCGCTGGGCATTGAGCTTGGCGAGGCCCGGGAGTACGGTGTCGGCATGTTCTTCTTCCCCCAGGATGAGCTTGCCAGAAATCAGGCAAAGAAGATGCTGGAGGTTATCGTCCAGAAGGAAGGACTGAAGTTCCTTGGCTGGAGAACCCTTCCGACCCATCCGGAGGAGATTGGTGACAAGGCCGTGGAAAAGATGCCTTACATTATGCAGGGCTTTATCGGAAAGCCTGCAGAGGTGGAAAAAGGATTGGACTTTGACCGCCGTCTGTATGTGGCACGTCGTGTATTTGAGCAGAGCAACGACGATACGTATGTCGTATCCATGAGTAGCCGTACCATTGTATACAAGGGTATGTTTTTGGTAAAGGAGCTGCGTCAGTTCTTTGAGGATCTGCAGGACCCGGATTACGAGTCCGCCATCGCAACCGTGCATTCCCGCTTCAGCACCAACACAAACCCGAGCTGGATGCGCGCCCATCCGAACCGTATCATCGTACATAACGGTGAGATCAATACCATCCGCGGCAACGTAGACAAGATGATGGCCCGTGAAGAAAACATGGAGACCAAGTTTTTCAAGTCCGACATGTACAAGGTTCTGCCGATCATCAGCCAGGAAGGTTCTGACTCCGCAATGCTGGATAACGCGTTGGAGTTCATGGTCATGAGCGGCATGGAGCTTCCGATGGCCGTGATGATCCTGATTCCGGCTCCGTGGCAGCATGACCGGTTCATGCCCCAGGAGGTCAGGGATTTCTACCGCTACTACGCAACCATGATGGAGCCGTGGGATGGCCCGGCCTCCATTGTATTCAGTGATGGAGATGTGATGGGTGCGGTTCTCGACCGCAATGGCCTGCGTCCGTCCCGTTACTACATTACGGATGATGACCAGGTGATCCTGGCTTCCGAGGTTGGCGCAATCGACATCGACCAGTCTCATGTGGTGAAGAAAGAGCGCTTAAGACCGGGCAAGATGCTCCTGATTGATACCGTGAAGGGTGAATTGGTAGGGGATGAAGAATTAAAGCTTCGCTACGCATCCCGTCAGCCCTATGGCGAGTGGCTGGATGTCCAGATGGTGGAACTCAAAGATCTGCCGATCCCGAACAAGGGAGTGCCGGAGCTTACAAAGAAGCAGCGCGCGCAGCTTCAGAAGACCTATGGTTATACCTATGAGCAGTACAAGACCATGATCCTTCCGATGGCATTAAACGGTGCTGAGGCAGTATCCGCCATGGGTGCGGACAGCCCGTTAGCCGTACTTTCCAAAAAGCATCAACCGCTGTTTAACTACTTCAAACAGCTCTTCGCCCAGGTAACCAATCCGCCGATTGATGCCATCCGTGAGGAGATCGTAACCTCCACCACGGTCTATGTCGGTGAGGAGGGCAATGTTCTGGAGGAGGCTCCGGAAAACTGCCACATCTTAAAGGTAGATAACCCGATCCTGACCTGCACCGATCTGTTAAAAATTAAATATATGAAGAAACCGGGATTCAAGGTGGAAGTGATCCCGATTACCTATTATAAGAATACTTCCCTGGCCAAGGCTATTGACCGCCTGTTCCTGGAGGTGGATCGTGCGCATCGTGATGGCGTGAACATCATCATCCTGTCTGACCGCGACATCGATGAGAACCATGTGCCGATTCCGTCCCTGTTAGCCGTATCTGCCCTCCAGCAGCATCTGGTAAAGACCAAGAAGCGCACTTCCATGGCACTGATCCTGGAGAGCGGAGAGCCGAGAGAGGTACATCACTTTGCAACCCTGCTTGGCTTTGGCGCAAGTGCCATCAACCCGTATCTGGCTCAGGAGTCGGTTCACTATCTGATTGAGTCCAAGATGCTGGATAAGGATTATTACGCAGCGGTAAATGATTACAACTCCGCAGTCCTCCACGGCATTGTCAAGATCGCGTCCAAGATGGGTATTTCCACCATCCAGTCCTATCAGGGAGCCCAGATCTTCGAGGCCATCGGTATCTCCAAAGAGGTCATCGCCAAGTACTTTACCAACACCGTCAGCCGTGTGGGCGGTATCACTCTGGAAGATATTGCAAACGATGTGGATGTGCTGCATTCCACCGCATTCGATCCGCTGGGTCTGGATGTGGATCTGACCCTGGAGAGTGTGGGAAGCCACAAAGAGCGCTCCGGACAGGAAGAGCATCTTTACAATCCGCGCACCATCCATCTGCTTCAGCAGGCGGCATGGACCGGAAATTATGAGATCTTTAAAGAGTACAGCCATGTGCTGAATGAAGAAGAGCAGACCATCAATCTGCGCAGCCTCATTGACTTTAACTTTGATGAAAACGGCGGCATCCCGATTGATGAGGTTGAGAGCGTGGATTCCATTGTGAAGCGGTTTAAGACCGGTGCCATGTCCTATGGTTCCATTTCCCAGGAAGCCCATGAGACCCTGGCTATTGCCATGAACCGTCTGGGCGGCAAGTCCAACACCGGTGAGGGTGGTGAGAGCCTGGAGCGCCTGGTTCCGGGACCGAAGAACAACAACCGCTGTTCTGCCATCAAGCAGGTGGCATCCGGACGTTTTGGTGTAACTTCCCGCTACCTGGTAAGTGCCCAGGAAATCCAGATCAAGATGGCGCAGGGCGCGAAGCCTGGTGAGGGCGGACAGCTTCCGGGCGGAAAAGTATATCCGTGGGTAGCTAAGACCCGTCATTCAACAACCGGTGTCGGCCTGATCTCCCCGCCGCCGCATCACGATATCTACTCCATCGAGGATCTGGCACAGTTGATTTACGACTTGAAGAACTCCAACACCAGAGCAAGAATCTCCGTCAAGCTGGTATCGGAAGCAGGTGTGGGAACCGTAGCAGCCGGTGTTGCAAAGGCAGGAGCCCAGGTTATCCTGGTATCCGGCTTTGATGGCGGTACCGGCGCGGCTCCGAGAAACTCCATCTACAATGCGGGACTTCCGTGGGAGCTTGGCGTGGCTGAGGCACACCAGATCCTGATCATGAACGGCCTGCGTGACAAAGTCATTCTGGAGACCGATGGTAAGCTGATGACTGGCCGTGATGTGGCTATTGCCTGCATTCTGGGTGCCGAGGAGTTCGGTTTCGCAACCGCTCCGCTGGTAACCATGGGCTGCGTCATGATGCGTGTCTGCAACCTGGATACTTGTCCGGTGGGCATCGCGACTCAGAACCCGGAGCTGAGAAAACGCTTCAAGGGCAAACCGGAGTATGTGGTAAACTTCATGCATTTCGTAGCACAGGAGCTGCGTGAATATATGGCAAAGCTCGGTGTGCGTACCGTGGACGAGCTGGTGGGACGCACCGATTTATTAAAGAAGAAAGAGCACATTCCGTCTGAGCGCGCGAACAAGGTAGATTTAAGCAATATCCTTGGAAATCCCTACGAGGGCATGCATTTCCGCGGATACCGCGACAAGCTGGAGTACGACTTCAAGCTGGATCAGACTATTGATGAGCAGGTATTCTTAAAGCAGTTAAAAACCGCCCTGAACAAGGGACAGAAGAAGAGCCTGAAGGTAGATGTCTCCAACGTAGACCGTACCCTGGGAACCATTTTTGGTTCCGAGATTACCAGACAGTATCCGGACGGACTGCCGGAGGATACCTTTACCATTCAGTGTAACGGCAGCGGTGGACAGAGCTTTGGCGCCTTCATTCCGAAGGGCCTGACCCTGGAGCTTTGTGGCGACAGCAATGACTACTTCGGAAAAGGTTTGTCCGGCGGTAAGCTGATCGTATATCCGCCGAAAAATGTGAAATTTAAGGCAGAAGATAACATCGTGATTGGAAACGTTGCCCTGTACGGCGCTACCAGCGGAAAGGCGTACATCAACGGCGTGGCCGGTGAACGTTTCTGCGTCCGCAACTCTGGCGCAACGGCAGTGGTTGAGGGCGTTGGCGATCATGGCTGTGAGTATATGACCGGAGGACGCGTGGTTGTTCTTGGTACCACCGGAAAGAACTTCGCAGCCGGCATGAGCGGTGGAATTGCTTATGTACTGGATGAGAAGCGTGATCTGTACAAGCGGCTTAATAAGGAATTGGTTTCCCTGGAGGAAGTAACGAACAAGTATGATGTCCAGGAACTGAAAGAGATGATCCAGGATCATGTGGCATACACAGGCTCTGCGCGCGGAAAAGAGATTCTGGACCACTTTGGCGAGTACCTGCCGAAATTCAAGAAGGTAATGCCTCATGACTACCGCCGCATGATGAACACCATCGTACAGATGGAAGAGAAGGGCTTAAGCAGTGAGCAGGCCCAGATCGAGGCATTCTACGCAAATCAGAGAAAGTAAGGAGGAGAGGACGATGGGAAAGCCAACAGGATTTTTAGAATATGACAGAGTAAACGGCAAGGCGGCTGCACCACTGGAGCGCATCAAGAACTTCAATGAGTTCCACACTCCTTTGACAGAGGCACAGCAGAGAAAACAGGGCGCGCGCTGCATGGAGTGCGGCGTCCCCTTCTGCCAGTCCGGTATGATGATGAACGGTATGGTGTCCGGCTGCCCGCTCCACAACCTTGTTCCGGAGTGGAATGACCTGGTGTACACCGGAAACTGGGGTCAGGCTTACAACCGCCTGAAAAAGACCAACAGCTTTCCGGAGTTTACCAGCCGTGTGTGCCCGGCTCCCTGCGAGGCAGCCTGCACCTGCGGCCTGAACGGAGATCCGGTCAGCATCAAGGAAAATGAGCATGCCATCATTGAAAAGGCGTATGAGACTGGCGAGGCAGGACCGAGACCGCCGAAGCTGCGCACTGATAAAAAAATCGCAGTCATCGGCTCCGGCCCGTCCGGCCTGGCTGCGGCAGACCAGTTAAACAAGCGCGGTCACAATGTCACCATGTTTGAGCGGGAGGACCGCGTAGGCGGCCTTTTAATGTACGGCATTCCGAATATGAAGCTGGAAAAGCAGATCATTGACCGCAAGATCAATGTGATGAAGGAAGAGGGCGTGACCTTTGTGACCAGCGCCAATGTCGGAAAGAACTACAAGGCTGCAAAGCTGTTAAAGGAATTTGACAGCGTGGTTCTGGCCTGCGGCGCATCCAATCCGCGGGATATCAATGTGCCGGGCCGTGACGCGGAGGGCATTTACTTTGCGGTAGACTTCTTAAAATCCACCACAAAGAGCCTGTTAAACTCCAATCTGGAGGACGGCAACTACATTTCCGCCAAGGATAAGCATGTCATCGTCATCGGCGGCGGCGATACCGGAAACGACTGTGTCGGAACCGCCATCCGCCATGGCTGCGCTTCCGTGAGCCAGCTGGAGATGATGCCGAAGCTTCCGGAGAAGCGCACCGAGAACAACAGCTGGCCGGAGTGGCCGCGCGTCTTAAAGACCGATTACGGCCAGGAAGAGGCCATTGCCGTGTTCGGCCATGACCCGCGCATCTACCAGACTACCGTGAAGGAGTTTGTGAAGGATGAGAGCGGAAAGCTGGTAAAGGCCATCCTCATCAGCCTGAAGGCAGAGAAGAACCCGGAGACTGGACGCATGTCCATGGTGCCGGTGGAAGGCTCTGAGAAGGAGGTACCGGCAGACCTGGTGCTGATCGCGGCAGGATTTTTAGGTGCCCAGAGCTATGTTGCAGACGCATTCGGCGTAGAACTGAATGCCCGTACTAACGTAGCAACCGAAGCCGGAAAATATGCCACCAATGTAGAGAAGGTATTCACCGCAGGCGATATGCACCGGGGACAGTCCCTGGTGGTATGGGCAATTCATGAAGGCCGCAATGTGGCAAAAGAAGTGGATAAATATCTGATGGGATATACAAACCTGGCGTAACATTTGCCTGTAAAAATAAAAAAATCCGCTTGACAGGAAGTCGGTCATCTTATATAATGTTGTTATTGCATGAGCAATACATACAATTTATAAGATGGCCTGGTGGCTCAGCTGGTTAGAGCGCCGCCCTGTCACGGCGGAGGTCGTGG
>ERZ836760.278-NODE-278-length-82050-cov-16.123751_pt1 | contig 82050 bp, 74 predicted proteins | sample MGYA00519941_ERZ836760 | MGnify/ENA primary metagenome ERZ836760 (study PRJEB31850, sample SAMEA3708807) | human gut metagenome | biome: human gut; feature: human-associated habitat; material: faeces | place: China | collected 2014 ... | reverse complement strand
ATAAACGCTGAAGGCATCTAAGCGTGAAGCCCCCCTCAAGATGAGATATCCCATAGAGTAATCTAGTAAGACCCCTTGAAGACGACGAGGTAGATAGGCAGAAGGTGGAAGTGTGGTGACATATGGAGCTGATCTGTACTAATAGGTCGAGGGCTTAACCGAAAGAGGTTAAGGTTTGGATAGAACAAAGAGAGTTATTCTTGAAGGTAAGAATACGGATGTATAATATAGAATATTTAATGTGCAGTTTTAAAAAAATAATCATGAAAGAGGTCTAGTACCTCTTTTTTTTGTTTTTCAGACTATTTTGTTTTTTTTGTTTTTTAGTTTACTAAGCTGCATATGGTGTAGGAAGACAAATTTTATAAAATGAATTTTTATTGTGAGTTTTCATCGTGAGTTTTTATACAAATATTAATTGCCATAAATAACATTTTTTGCTATAATATAATGAAATAGTACGTGTGTTATGGAGGATAAAATATATGGAAACTAATATATTAATGGAAAGTGGTACTAATGAACTGGAAGTGCTTGAGTTTATGGTTGGTGGAAATCATTATGGAATTAATGTTGCTAAGATTAAGGAAATAGTTCCATATAGTAAAGTGACGCCAGTACCTAATTCACATCCTTGTGTAGAAGGTGTTTTTATGCCAAGAGACCTTATGATAACAATAGTAGATCTTGCCAAGGTTATTAAGTGTAAACCATCAGAGGATATAACGAAGGATATGTTTATTATAACTAACTTCAACAAGCTTAATGTTGCATTTCATGTTGCTTCTGTTGTAGGTATTCACAGAGTATCATGGACAGATATCATAAAGCCTGACAGTACTATAAGCAGTGCTGATAGTGGTATTGCTACAGGCGTAGTAAAGATCAATGACCAGCTTATTATCATCCTTGATTTTGAAAGAATAGTTTCTGATATAAGTCCTGAAACAGGACTAAAGGTTTCTGATATTGATAAGCTCGAAGGAAGAGAAAGAAATGAATCACATATAGTAATAGCTGAGGATTCTCCATTACTTATGAAGCTTATATCAGATTCACTTATTAAGTCAGGCTATGATAATTTAACATTATGTGCCAATGGACAGGAGGCATGGGAATGTATTGTCAAGATGAAAGATTCCGATTCAATGGATGTTGCATGTGTTATAACAGATTTAGAGATGCCGCTTATGGATGGCCACAGACTTACAAAGCTTATAAAAACTGATGATAAGCTTAAGGATATACCAGTTGTTATATTCTCATCACTTATAAATGATCAGATGAGAGCTAAAGGTGAAGCATTAGGAGCTGATATTCAGTTGTCAAAACCAGAAATTGGTTTATTAGTTAATGAAATAGACAAGCTTCTTAGAAAATAAAATGTATAATTATCATTTTATTATATGATGTAACTTGTATTTTACATTTATATCAATATATGTCGATGATTTTGATTAGTTAGATGGTGTTATCCCTTTTTATAGGTAACACCATCTATGCTTTTGTTAATTCAAATAATATAGATGAGGTAGTATATGGATAATAACAAAGATTTCGGCACATTGGAAAAGTTATGTGAAGATATTCTTAATGATATGGATACATATGATAGTATACTGTTAGGTTTTGGAACTGAGTTATTGAAATATAAAAATGATGGGATAGATGATGTGTTAGCTTGTCTAGCAAAATATCTTGAACATAAAAATTATTTTATAATATCATCTGTTAAAGATGATATACTAAGAAATTCAGAATTAAATCAGAAAAGAATAGTCTGCCCTTATTTAGGAGAAACAGATAAGACAAATGAAGATAAGCAATGGGATTTATATAATAAGTGGTTATCAGGTACATTAGCAAAAAAATTACTTGTTGTAGAATTAGGAGAGGGATTTAATAATCCTAATCTTATTAAATGGCCATTTGAGAGAATAGTTATGATTAATGAAAAAGCTCGTTTTTACAGAATTCATAGTATGTTTTATCAAATACCACCAGAAATAAAGGATAAGTCTGTTACATATAAATATGATGCCTATGAAGTATTGAAAACACTGGTAAATATGTTCAAGCATTATAAACACAAAGCATTAAAACGCTGGTAAATATTGTTAAATAGACGACTTTATGTTAGTATTCTATATATATTGATAAAGGTGGTGGAATTGTGGCTGAAAATGAAGAAGATTACCTTGATGGTCTTTTAAAATCAATGTCTGAAAGGGAAAATGCAGAGAAGCAGGCAAAAGACGAGGAAGAAGAAGAGATTAAAGAACAGGTTAGAGAGGCGGTTGAAAAGTCTAATACGCCTAATAGCAAGTTTGAAAATATATACATGGATGATCCGGTAGAGAATGATGGTAAGCAGGTAAGTGATGAGCATGTGGAAAAGGTTCTGAAAGATGTAATGACTGTTCCACGAAAGATGGCAGCACCAGGTGTTGATGAATCTTATATAGTAGATGATGAACCTGATACAACAAAACCGGTTTCATCAGTTACGCCTGAGGAAGTGGCTAAGCTTGCAAGGGAAAAAGAAGAGAAGGAAAAGGTTGATGAATCAGTCAAGAGTTCAAATGCAGATAAAGCACTCGATAAGCTGATTGAGGAAACTCAAAAAGATGAAGCAGCTGGCTCTAACTTAAGTAAAGATGATGAGCTTGTTAAGGATATGGATTTATCAGATGGTGAAAAAGACAGACTGGTAAATATGAATCTTGATGATTTATTAAATGATGTTAACACAGATGCTGGTTCTACAAACGAAAGCGGAGTCAGTGCTGTTAACGATTTACTTGCACAGATTAATCAGGGAAGTGACCAGGCTGATGATAAGGCATCTGATAACATAGCCTCTGATTTAGCAGCGACTGGCGCAGTGGAAGGCAATAAAGCTGATAACAGCTCAGATATTACATCTGCGGGTGTTGATGTTAAGAAGCAGCTTGAAGAAGAATTAAAGTCAGTTAATAAGAAAAAAAGAAAAAAAGGTATTTTATCAGTTATTAAAGATATATTCTTTGAAAGTCTTGATGATGAAACAGAAGAAGCAGCTGATACTTTAGAAAAGTCAGGCAGAGCAGCTAAGAAAGAAGCCAAAATGGCGAAAAAGGCAGCTAAAGCTGATAAGAACGATAAGAATAAAGCAACGGATGAAGAGCAGGTACCTGCAGCTAAAGGAAAAGATGAAAACGAGCTTCTGATAGAAGAGGTATTTCATGGTAAGGATACTCTTGATGATTCAGCTGCACCTAAGAAAGGTCTGTTTGCAAAGATAAAATACAGAATGCAGCAGTTCAAAGCTAAACAGGCTAAAGAAGGTGAGGCTGAGGAACAGCAGGAAGAGATAGAAAGACAGGAAAAGCAACAGCAGGTTGCAGCCAAAAAGACCAAGGCAGCTGAAAAGAAGCAGAAGGCAGCTGAAAAGAAAACAGCTAAAAAGGAAGCAGCTAAAAAAGCAAAGGCTAAGAAGCCTAAGAAAGAAAAGAAGCCAAAGAAACCTAAGGTTAAACAGCCGCCTAAACCTGGAGATATAATCAGATTCAAACCGAAATCAATAATTGTGTTTGTTATGTTAATAGTTGGAATAGTAGTGCTTGTACAGATGTTTGGATATACTATTAACTATAGTGGAAATATTAATCTTGCTAAAGATTATTATGCTAATCAGGAATATGACAAGGCATATAATAGTTTAGATGGAATAAAGCTGTCTGGAGATGATGAGACGCTTTATAAACAGGCAAAGGTTGTTATGTATGTTCAAAGACAGTATGAATCATATGAAAATTATGAAAAAATGAATATGCATACAGAGGCACTAAATGCTCTTGTAAAGGGAGTTGACAGATATCAGACATACAGAAGTGAGGCAAAAGAATTAGGCGTTGAGGATAAGATGACAGAAGTGTATAATCTTATCATTAAGGCATTTAAGGATAAGTTTAAAATGTCTGAAACAGAAGCAATATCATTAGTTGAGTTGTCAAAGTTGGATTTTACAAGTTATTATTATAAGATTGAAGCATATGGAGAGGCAATAAAATGATTTCAGTGATCGATTACGACGCAGGTAACTTAAAGAGTGTTGAAAAGGCTCTAATATCGCTTGGTGAAGAAGTTGTTGTATCAAGGGATTCGAGCGAAATATTACAGGCAGATAAGGTTATTCTACCAGGAGTGGGTTCATTTGGAGATGCAATGAATAATCTTGATCGTTTAGGACTTGTAGATACGATAAAAAAGGTTGTTGATAATAAGACACCATTTCTTGGTATATGTCTTGGATTGCAGCTTTTGTTCAAGGAAAGTGAAGAAACACCAGGGGCAGAAGGCCTTAATATTCTGCCTGGTAAAATATTAAAAATACCAGCAGCTGAAGGAATAAAGATTCCACATATGGGATGGAATTCATTGGAAGTTAAGCCGGGTGCAAAACTTTTTAAGGGACTTTCAGATAATCCTTATGTTTATTTTGTCCATTCATATTATCTTAAAGCTGATGATGAAGCAATCGTGGCTGCATCTACAGAATATTCAACTCATATTCATGCTTCTGTAGAAAAGGATAATGTGTTTGCATGCCAGTTTCATCCAGAAAAGAGTAGTGAAACAGGTCTTAGAATACTTAAGAATTTTGCAGAATTATAGATTGGAGAGTACACATAATGTTTACTAAAAGAATAATACCTTGTCTTGATTGCAAAGATGGAAGAGTTGTTAAGGGAACTAATTTTGTTGATCTTAAGGATGCAGGAGATCCTGTAGAAGTTGCTGCAATGTATGATAAATCAGGAGCAGATGAACTGGTATTTCTTGATATAACAGCATCAAGTGATGGAAGAAATACAACAGTAGAGCTTGTAAGAAACGTAGCTGAAAAGGTTTTTATACCATTCACAGTAGGCGGTGGAATAAGGACAGTTGAAGATTTCAAGGTGCTTTTAAGAGAAGGTGCGGACAAAATATCTGTTAATTCAGCTGCAATCATGGATCCAGAACTTATTTCGCGGGCTGCTGACAAGTTTGGAAGCCAGTGTGTTGTTGTAGCGATAGATGCTAAAAAGCAGGAAGATGGGCATTGGAGTATATATAAAAATGGTGGAAGAGTAGATATGCATATGGATGCCGTTGAGTGGGCTATGAAAGCTGAGAGTCTTGGTGCTGGTGAGATACTGCTTACAAGCATGGATTGTGATGGTACAAAGGCAGGTTATGATATAGAGCTTACTAATGCAGTTGCATCAAATGTGTCAATTCCTGTTATAGCATCTGGTGGTGCTGGTAATATGGAGCATTTTTATGATGCATTTACAAAGGGTAATGCTGATGCAGCCCTTGCAGCCTCTTTATTCCATTATAAAGAGATGGAAATAAAAGACCTTAAGAAATATTTGTCTGATAAGGGTATTCCTATGAGATTATAATATATTGTGTTACAACACAAAAGGGATAATCATTACATCATATAATACATGCTGCAGGAAGTATATGAGGAAAAGAGGAACATAATTATGTCTATGATAACAGGTGACTGGCAGGAAGCTTTAAGTGATGAGTTTAAAAAGGATTATTACAAGAAATTATATACATTTGTAAAGGATGAATATAACAGTTGTGTGGTATATCCCCCAGCAGATGATATATTCAATGCATTTCATTTTACACCACTTAAAAGTGTAAAGGTGCTTATACTTGGACAGGATCCATATCATGAGGTGAATCAGGCTCATGGTCTTAGCTTTTCAGTTCTTCCGGGTAATCCTATACCTAAGTCATTACAGAATATATATAAAGAATTACAGTCTGATATTGGGTGCTATTATCCAAACAATGGTTTCCTTAAAAAGTGGGCTGACCAGGGAGTACTTATGTTGAATACTGTACTTACGGTAAGAGCACATGCAGCATTTTCACATAAGGGAAGAGGCTGGGAGCAGTTTACAGATGCAGTTATCAACGCTGTTAATGTACAGGACAGACCAATAGTTTATATGTTATGGGGGAATTCAGCAAAGGATAAAATTCCTATGCTTACGAATCCTAAGCATCTTATATTAACAAGTGCACATCCAAGTCCACTATCGGCTAACAGAGGTTTTTTTGGCTGCAGGCATTTCAGCAAATGTAACGAGTTTCTTGAAAATCATGGAGTCACACCAATAGACTGGCAGATTGAAAATATATAAAAATAGTAACATATGAAAAAATCCGCATCCTGATTATTTCGTCATGAAATAATCAGGATGCGGATTTTTTTGTATCAATATTTGTTTATTTACTCATCAATATCTTCTTCAGATCCAGCAACTGCGCCGATAACTGAAATGATAACAACAACGGCAAATATTGAAACTGCAACACCTATAATAGGTCCTAAAAATAATAAAAAGTTCATATGCTTATCCTCCGAATATTCTTTTATTATTATACAACTTTTTTATGATAAGTCAAAAACTTATTTGTTAATATTCTTGTTAGCAGTAGCAAGCATAAGTTTGATTCTGTTGAGCTGGTTAACTTCTGAAGCACCTGGGTCATAATCAACCGCAATAATATTAGCCTCAGGGAAAGCAGCACGTAATTCTTTTATAACACCTTTACCTACTATATGGTTAGGCAGACATGCAAATGGTTGGCAGCATACTATATTGCCGGCACCATTATGTATAAGCTCAATCATTTCTCCAGTAAGAAGCCATCCCTCGCCAGTCTGGTTTCCAAGTGATACAAGATCCTTTGCAAGTGCAGCAGTATCCTTTATGGATGAAGGTGCATCAAAACGTTTACTTTCTGCAAGTGCCTGGTTACCAGCTTTTCTGAACCATTCAAGAATCTTTATGACTGTATTATTAATAAATGCAGATTTTCCAGATGTACCGAGGTATTTATGCTTAAAGTTAGCATTTTCTGCGCAGTAGAGAAGAAATCCCATAAGATCAGGAACAACTGCCTCTGCACCTTCTGATTCAAGCAGATCAACAAGATAGTTGTTGGCTGCAGGAAGAAACTTAACAAGAATCTCACCAACAACACCAACTCTTGGCTTCTTTATATCAAGTAACTCAATGTTATCAAAGTCTTTAACGATAGCACGGAGGTTATTGTTAAAGTCTTTCATTTTTACCTTGTCCTGTGTAATCTGTTTAATACATATTTCCTTCCAGTGTTCATGTAGAGCGTTAACAGAGCCAGGAACCTTTTCATAAGGTCTTGTTCTGTATACAACATTCATGAATATATCGCCATACTCAATCGCCATCATAGCTTTTTTAAGCATCTTAAGGTCATACTTAAAACCAGAGTTAGTTTCAAGCCCCTGTGCACTAAGAGATATTACAGGTATATATCCTAAGTTGGCTTTCTCAAGAGCACGTCTGATGAATCCAATGTAGTTAGAGGCACGGCATCCACCACCAGTCTGTGTAATAATGATTGCTGTTTTTGAAAGATCGTATTTACCCGAAAGGACAGCATTCATAATCTGGCCGACAACCATTAGAGAAGGATAGCAGGCATCATTATTTACATATTTAAGCCCCATATCAACTGATGATTTGTTATCGTTATCAAGGACCTCGAAATTATAGCCACATGAATTGAGTGCTGGCTCTAATAAGTCAAAATGTATAGGTGACATCTGAGGACATAGAATAGTGTAGTTCTTTCTCATCTCAGGTGTGAATTCAACACGGTTGTATGCAGATGAAACAAGAGTGCGTTTATAATTCTTCTTATCTCTTACTTTAAGTGCAGCGATGAGAGATCTTATACGTATACGTGCAGCTCCAAGGTTGTTAACTTCATCTATTTTTAATACTGTATATATTTTACCTGATTTAGTTAATATATCATTTACAGCATCTGTTGTTACGGCATCAAGTCCACAGCCAAAAGAGTTAAGCTGTATAAGATCAAGGTTGTCCTGTGTCTTAACAAAACTTGCTGCAGCATATAATCTTGAATGATACATCCACTGATCCATAACGATAAGAGGACGTTCAACATTTCCAAGATGTGAAACACTGTCTTCTGTTAATACGGCAATATCATATGAGTTTATAAGTTCAGGTATACCATGGTTGATTTCAGGGTCAATATGATAAGGCCTTCCTGCAAGAACGATACCACGTTTACCAGTATCCTTTAAATACTTGATGACTTCTTCACCCTTTTTATGCATGTCCTCTCTGGACTGCATAAGCTCTTTCCATGCATCCAAAACAGCAGCTTTTATTTCACCCGATGGGATATCAGGGAACTCTTCATGCAATCTTTTAGCCAGGATTGCTTCGTTTTCAAAAGAAATAAAAGGGTTTCTGAAATCTATATTTTCAGTTTTGAGTTCTTCAACATTGTTCTTAATATTTTCAGCATAAGAAGTAACAATAGGACAGTTGTAGTGGTTGTTAGTACCATCTATTTCTTTGTGTTCATATGGAACGCAAGGATAAAAGATGAATTTAACACCTTTCTTTATAAGCCAGCTTATATGACCATGAGCAAGCTTAGCAGGATAACATTCTGATTCTGATGGAATGGATTCTATGCCTAGCTCATATATCTTTCTTGTTGACTGTGGTGAAAGAACAACCTTATAACCAAGCTTTGTAAAGAAGGTGAACCAGAAAGGATAATTTTCATACATGTTAAGTACCCTTGGTATACCTACAACACCTCTTACAGCCAGATCAGCTGATAAAGGTTCATAGTCAAAAAGTCTGTGGAACTTATAATCAAAAAGATTAGGAACCTTTTCTTTATTACGTTCCTTTCCAAGTCCACGCTCGCATCTGTTACCAGTTATAAAGGAACGTCCACCAGAGAATTTGTTAATAGTTAAATGACAGCTGTTAGTACATCCTTTACATCTTGTAAGAGTAGTTTCGTAAGTAAGACTGTTTATTTTGTCAATAGAGAGCATAGATGATTCTGATATACCATCATAGCGTTCTCTTGCAATAAGTGCTGCACCAAAAGCCCCCATTATGCCTGCGATATCAGGTCTTATGGCATCAACACCTGTTATCTTTTCAAAGCTTCTAAGCACGGCATCGTTGTAGAATGTACCACCCTGGACAACGATATGTTTACCTAAATCACCTGGGTCAGCTATTTTAATAACCTTGTATAATGCATTTTTGATGACAGAGTAAGCAAGACCTGCTGATATATCAGATACCTCAGCCCCTTCCTTTTGTGCCTGTTTTACTTTAGAGTTCATGAATACAGTACATCTTGTACCAAGGTCAATAGGATGCTTTGCAAAAAGAGCAGCCTTTGCGAAATCCTGTACAGAATAGTTTAGTGACTTGGCAAATGTTTCGATAAATGAACCACAGCCTGATGAACATGCTTCATTAAGCTGTACAGAATCAACTGTCTGATTCTTGATTTTAATACATTTCATATCCTGACCACCAATATCTATGATACAGTCAACATCAGGATCAAAAAATGCAGCAGCATAGAAATGTGATACTGTCTCAACTTCTCCTTCATCCAGCATGAGAGCTGACTTAATAAGGGCTTCACCGTAACCTGTAGAGCATGCCTGTACGATTCTGGCTTTAGGTGGAAGCTGCGAATATATTTCTTTTATTGCCTTTATCGTAGTAGCAAGTGGAGAACCGTTGTTGCTTGAGTAGAATGAATAAAGAAGATTACCATCTTCATCTACAAGTGCTACCTTGGTTGTAGTAGAACCAGCATCAATACCCAGATAACAGTTACCTTCATAAGAGGATATGTCCGCAGTTTTAACATGATGGACACTATGCCTTTTGATAAAGTCGTTATAAGCAAGCTGGTCTGCAAAAAGTGGTTCCATACGTTCAACTTCAAAGTCAAGCTTTATCTTACCCTGAAGACGTTTAATTATGTCAGATACATCAACGCATACGTTTTTGTCGTAGTTCATGGCAGAACCAACAGCAGCAAAAAGATGTGAATGTTCTGGTGCAATAGTCTGTTCAGGAGTAAGGCTTAATGTACGGATGAATGCCTGTTTTAATTCTGAAAGGAAGTGAAGAGGACCACCTAGGAAAGCAACGTTACCTCGTATAGGTTTACCACATGCAAGACCTGAAATAGTCTGGTTAACAACGGCCTGGAATATAGAGGCTGCTAAGTCCTGCTTAGTTGCACCTTCATTGATAAGAGGCTGTATATCAGACTTGGCAAATACACCACATCTTGCAGCTATAGGATAGATAGATTTATAGCTTTTAGCATATTCATTAAGACCCGCTGCATCTGTCTGTAAAAGAGTAGCCATCTGGTCGATAAAAGAGCCTGTACCACCAGCACATATACCATTCATACGCTGGTCAATACCGTTAGTGAAGTAGATAATCTTTGCATCCTCACCACCAAGCTCTATGGCAACATCACATTGTGGAGCGTAGTCCTGAAGTGCTGTTGATACAGCGACAACCTCCTGAGTAAATGGAACTTCAAGATGCTTTGCAAGAGTAAGTCCGCCCGAACCTGTTATAACAGGATATACTTCGAATTCACCAAGCTTTGTTACAGCCTTTTCAAGCAGACCCTGTAAAGTTTCCTGGATATTGGCAAAATGTCTTTCATAATCTGAAAATAAAATATTATTATTATCATCAAGAATTGCGATCTTTACTGTTGTTGAACCAATATCAATACCTAATCTGTATTTATTCATATTCATTACGGCAGAGCCGTCCTCCTTGTTTTAGTATATATTGATGTAAATGTTAAAGTATTCCAAAATTACAATGTCGAAAAATGAAAAATCACATCGAATAAATTACAACTGACATATTATATAAGAAATAACAGAATAATTCAACACCATAAATATGACTGTTTATATAAAATTAATAATACTAAAATGAGAACTTAATTGACAAAGGAAATTATTATTTTTATACTTTGTATATGTTATATCATTAATTAGTGATGTTTTTCACGGAAATGAGGAGTTTGATGAATTGGTTTTCTAAGTTTGAAAGGAAATATTCAAAGTATGCAATAAAGAATCTCATGGTCTATATAATTATATTGTATGCTGTTGGATTTGTATTTGAAGTGTTTGCACCAGGCGTTTACAGTGCATATCTTTCACTCGATTTTTCTAAGATATTTGCTGGACAGGTATGGCGTATTGTCACATTTATAATACAGCCACCTTCAACAAGTATTATTTTTGTATTCTTTTCACTTTATTTTTATTATCTTATAGGTACAGTGCTTGAGAATATATGGGGGTCATTCAAGTTTAATGTATATTTCTTTTCAGGAGTATTGTTAAATATTGTTGCAGCCCTTATAATATATCTTATATTTGGTATCAGCTTTAATATGAGTACACATTACATCAATCTTGCTTTGTTTATGGCTTTTGCCATGGAACAGCCGGATATGGAGGTGCTGCTTTTCTTTATCATCCCTATAAAGATAAAGTGGATGGCACTGCTTGATGGGATTGTATTTGCGATAACTATAGTATGTGGCTTTGCGGTGCCTTCTATGGCAGCAGCTGGTTCAAGTGCAGGCTATGCAATGTGGCAGGGACTATATAATGCAGGTTTGTTATCAGGAAGCGGTATGGGATGTTATGCAAATGCTATTGCAGCACTTGTTTCAATGCTTAACTTTATAGTATTTATGATTGTGTCAAGAAAAATTCCTTATAAATCTTCAACACAAAAGAATTTTAACAAGGCTATGTATACAGCGAAGAAAGCAGAAAAGAACAGAACAGATGCTAAGAGAACATCATTTAATGAAAAGCTGTATAACGCTAATAGCGAGAAGACAACATGGGATAGTGCTAATAAACCATATAAGCCTGTAAGAAGCGGACAGCCTAAGCATAGATGTGCTGTGTGTGGAAGAACTGAACTTGATGACGAAAGCCTGGTATTCAGATTCTGCTCTAAGTGTGCAGGAAACTATGAGTATTGTAATGAACATTTGTATACACATATTCATATTACAGCTAATGACAATAAGAATATGCGATAGTTAAATTATTTATAAATATTGTTATGGCTATTGCTATTTTTGGGGTTATTAAGTATAATCATTTGGATTGTTTTGTTTTTTATTAATTATTTTTATTTATTTTGGAGGTTAGAATGAAGAAGACTAAGATTATATGTACTATGGGTCCTAACACTAATGACAGAGAGCTTATTAAGCAGCTTGCATTAAATGGTATGGATATTGCAAGATTCAACTTTTCTCATGGAGATCATGAAGAACAGGCTGGACGTTTTGCATTAGTTAAGAGTGTAAGGGAAGAGATTAACAAGCCTATAGCTACACTTCTTGATACAAAGGGACCAGAAATCAGAACTGGCGTACTTAAGGATGATAAGAAGGTTACTCTTAAGGAAGGACAGAAGTTTACTCTTACAACAAGAGAGGTTGTAGGTGATGAAAATATTGACATGATTACATATGCAGGACTTCCAGCAGATGTAGAGAATGGTAATACTATTCTTATTGATGATGGTCTTATTGAACTTAGAGTAGAAGAAGTTGTTGATGGTACAGATATTATATGTACTGTAATTAATGGTGGTGAGCTTGGTTCTAAGAAGGGCGTTAATGTTCCTAACGTAAGCATTAAGCTTCCAGGTATCACAGACAAAGATAAGGATGATATTATATTTGGTATAGAGCAGGGATTTGATTTTATCGCAGCTTCATTTGTAAGAAATGCAGCTTGTATCCAGGAGATTAAGCAGCTTTTATGGGAGCATGGTTCAGATATTCCTGTTATCGCTAAGATTGAGAATGCTGAAGGTATTGAGAATCTTGACGAGATTATTAAGGTTGCTGATGGTATCATGGTCGCAAGAGGTGACATGGGTGTTGAGATTCCAGCAGAAGATGTTCCACACTACCAGAAGGAAATCATCAAGAAGTGTAACGCAACATACAAGCCAGTTATAACAGCTACACAGATGCTTGATTCTATGATTAGAAATCCACGTCCTACAAGAGCTGAGGTTACTGATGTTGCTAATGCTATATATGATGGTACAGATGTAGTTATGCTTTCAGGAGAGACTGCTAATGGTAAGTATCCACTTGAAGCCTTAAAGATGATGGCTAAGATTGCAGAAAGAACAGAAAAGGATATCAAGGACAGAGCTTCTGATATATCTAAGGTTCATAGCAAGAGAAGCATATCAAGTGCAGTATGTAACGCTACTGTCCAGACAGCAGAGAATCTTAACGCTAAGGCTATTGTATGCCCAACTATTTCTGGTTTTACAGCAAGACTTACATCTAAGCTTAAGCCAAACGCTGAGATTATCGGTTGTTCACCATATGATAACGTTCTTAGAAAAATGCAGATATATTGGGGAGTAAGACCTTTAAAGACTGCAACAGAGGTTTCTACTGATAAGATTATTGAGCATGCATTAGTAGTATCTGAGCAGGCTGGTTTTGTAGAAGAAGGCGATACAGTTATTGTGTCTGCTGGTATTGCTACATCATCAGATCCTTCTGCTAAGAGAGGACTTACTAATACTATGAGAGTTGTTACTATCTAATTGTTACAAATAATTCATAAGGATATTTAATTTTATAGATGAAAATTTAAGGTACTTGTGTTTAATATGAGTGCTGGTCTAAACTAAATGATACACGCTTACAGGAACCATATAATATGTTCATGTAGGCGTGTTTTTTGTTGATTTGATAAAGTATAAATATAAATTGTTATTATTTCAATACAATATGTTAAATGCAAAATGTATTTTTAGAGTAGAATGAAAGATGTAGAAATGGTGGATGCATTGGAAGAAATATCAAAATTTGAGGATAAAAGCTTAGAAGTGCTGAATATTATTAGTAAATTAGAAAATGGAGAATTAAAAGTAAGAAATGTTCCAGACGAATTAGCTTTAGAATCTGATATTGTAAGGATTGAAAGAAAATTGGGTTTAAGAAAAAGTGGTCGTCGTGGATTTGATGTAATTACGCAGAATTTTTTTGTAGAAGAACAGTGGTTTAATAAAAATAAAGAAAGAGATAGTTATAATTTTGAATCTAATAGGATGATATTTAATTCGTTTAAAGAATATTATTCTTTTTTAGATGGGGATGTATATGAAAATGCTTGTTATTATGGATATACATTTGAGGATGAATTTTTTAAAAGTCTTAATTTGGATATAAATCATTTAAAATCATTAAAGAGTTTCGAAACAAGAACTATAGATGCTAGTTCATATAAGATAAAACAAGAGGAGATTGAAGAATATAATCATTGTGAATTAGTAAATAAAAAAGTTGTTAAAGAATGGATTGATAAATTTAATTTAGCAGATACGTATGATTTGTTTAAAAAAGTGTGCGATGATTATAACATGGCAACATTAGAAAAATATAAACACATAGAATTTTTCTTTTTACAATATGCTATTTATCATAAAAATAGTCGGAAACATTTCGATATTCTTATGGAGTACTTTTCTAAAAATTATTATCGCGGTGATGATATGGCTATGAGATTATGTTTGATATATAAACCAGATGATGTTTGTGAAAGCTTTAATTATTGTCAGGCTTCGGATTCGACAAATAGGAAAAAAAAGACGAATGTAAAAAATTTTGTAAGAGATTTAAAGAATCGAGATATTGAAATAAGTATATCTAGTTATTTTGATAATGAAATACATTTTTATTGTGAGGAAACAACTGTTTATAGGTATAAAAATCGTCGGGGAAGAAGATATTTAGATAAATTGTTTGGAGTGGATGTATGTCAAGCTTTTGAAACATTTGAAGAGTTTATTGAATATAGAAAAGGTGATTTGAGAAATTGTGATTTATCTAATAACATTTACTTGAATGTTGATTTTTCAAAATGTATTGTTGATGATACGACAAAATTGCCAATTAAGGATAATACAAATTTAAGTTATAAGGTGAAAAAATCATATGTGGATAATAAATTTATTGTAGAACAATTCTGGTATGATGACAAAGATAAATGTGTAAAGAAACAATCCGATAAGTTTTTATATTTTTTTGATTTTGTTGCGTTTTTGAAAGGAGATTTGTCTGGAGCAGATTTAATATTATGTACAGGAATGAAAAATCTTCCAAATGTGTATGGGATTAATTTGAATAATGTTAAAATGACTAGTGAATTATGCAAACAATTTAAAATTTCATATTCTTCATATGATTTTAACAAAAAACTTATTAGAGAATTCCCTATATCTGAAAAAAATGAAGAACAGACAAAGATTATATTACAGCAATCTAGGGAAATTGTTGTTGATGATGATAACAAGTTTTCAAATAAATTTAAAAAGATTAGTTATATTTCTGATTTGCATTTGATGCACAAAATAAAAAATGCTAAGTGTAAATCTAAAGAAGATGTTATTTTTGTATTGCAAAAAAATATTGATAATATTTTACAAGAATGTCATGGAATAACGCTTATCGGAGGTGACTTGTCATCGGAATTTTCTTTGTATGAAATGTTTATAAAAATGCTTAGAAAGTCAGCAGATAAATTGTTTGGAAAAGTATATTTTGTATTTGTTTTAGGTAATCATGAACTTTGGGGATTTCCTGGGTTATCAATAGAACAGATTGTAAAAAAATACAGGACCTTGTTACATGAAAATGGGATGTATTTATTACAAAATGATTTATTCTATGAAAATGAATATAATGATGTTGGAATTATTCCTTATGATGAACTTATATGTATGGATAATAAAGATATATTAGAAAAACTTAGATGTACAAGGATTGCTATTTTTGGTGGTTTAGGTTTTTCTGGATATAACGAAGTATTTAATGCATTGAATGGTGTTTACGGATTGACAATAGATAGGAATGTTGAAATTAGGGAGAGCAGAAAATTTGAACAATTATATTATAAATTAATAGATATATTGTCTAATAAAAATACGGTTATTTTTACTCATATGCCAAAACAGGATTGGTGTATGGATAAAAATTATGATGACAATTTTGTTTATGTTAGTGGTCACACTCACAGAAATGTATTTTTTGATGATGGTCTAGTAAGAATATACGCAGATAATCAGATTGGTTATGGGAATGGATCACTACATTTGAAATATTTTTTGATGGATAATGAATATGATTGTTTTTTTGATTATGATGATGGTATACATGAAATTACATCACAGCAATATCAAGATTTTGCTAGGGGGAAAAATATTAATATGACATTTAATAGGCAAATTAATATTCTTTATATGTTAAAGAAAAATGGTTTTTATTGTTTTATTCATAAGAGTGAACTGGGAACATTATCAATGCTAAATGGAGGTGCATTTTATAAATTACGCATTCAAAGATTAAAATATTACTATGCTAATATGGATAGGATGATTGAAAGTATAAAAAAACCATTAGATAAATATAGTGAGTATCAACAAAATATTTCTAGCGAAATTAAAAAAATTGGAGGGAGTGGTCGGATTCATGGCTGTATTATTGATATAGATTTTTATAATCATGTATATGTTAATCCTGTAAATATGAAAGTAACGGGTTATTACGCATTAGATATAATTAATAAAAAAGTATATGGAAATATACCTGAATTATTAAAAACAAATTGTCCAAAACTATATTGTAATTATATGAAAATGATTGAAAAAGATGATGTATTGATTTTAAATAAGAAAAAGAATGAAGTATCAAAATTGCCACAAGAATATTTGGAAACTGATATTTATAAGGTATCACGTGAGATGAAAAATATGCAGAAAATAAGTTCCAATGTACTGTCTGTTTGGTATGATTCTATTTTAGATGAAAATATATTTGATAGACAGTAAAAAGGATTGATTAAATGAACATTAAAAAGATATTAATATGGATTCCTGCTATTATCATGGCAATGCTTATATTTGGCTTTTCAAAGCAGGATGGTGAAGAATCTACGGGACTTAGTTATAAGGCAGCAGATATAATACTTACAGTATGTGATAAGGCTGGGATAGTTGATTATAATGATAACAACAGGGATAGCATGATAGAGTCTGTACAGTTTCCAATAAGGAAAGCAGCTCACATGACAGAGTATGCTGTCCTTTCAGTTCTTATCATGCTTGCACTTATAGTTGACGGCATAAAAGGCATCAGACTTCCAGTGATATCAGCGATTATAGCAACAGTATTTGCAGCTACAGATGAGTTTCATCAAAGGTTTGTGCCAGGGAGATATGGCTGCTTAAGGGATGTGCTTATAGATGCTGCAGGGAGTATAATCGGACTTATGATAGCATATGTTATATATAAAAATATGTGTAAACATAAAGAAAATAAATATATGCAATCAAAGGAAGCTTAATGTAGCTGAAAATATGTGAGTAATATATAAGCAATATATGAGTAATATATGTGAGTTGTAAAATTAATACTTGCAAAATTACTAAGTATATGGTATAAGCTTTAATAAGCACATAATTATATATAATGCATTGATGGAAACAAGTAGGTATAACATTAAGCAACAGAAAACAGCCGGTTGATGAGAGGCGTGGTGGATGGTTATTCTGAATACATTCTGGAGCAGCAAACTGAAAAGCATGTAATGTTTAGTAGGGGCGACGTAGTGATACACGTTATAGTATCAGGATCATCAGACCCATTAAGGTAGGCAGCGTGAGTTGTTTATGAATAAAGGTGGTAACACGGAGCATAGGCTTTCGTCCTTTAACACGGATGAAAGATATGCTCCTTTTTGTTGTCTTAAAGCACTAATGGCTTGATGGTTAATGGTAGTATCATAAATATCAAATAATAACATAATAAGAACAGGAGAAAAGAAATGGCGGAAATGACAGTTTATGATGAATTAGTTGCAAGAGGACTTATTGCACAGGTGACAGATGAAGAGTTGATCAAGAATCTTATTAATAATGGAAAGGCTACATTCTACATTGGATTTGACCCAACAGCAGACAGCCTTCATGTAGGTCACTTCATGGCACTCTGTTTTATGAAGAGACTTCAGATGGCAGGTAATAAGCCAATAGCCTTAGTTGGTGGTGGAACAGGTATGATTGGTGACCCATCAGGCAAGACAGATATGAGAAAGATGCTTACTCCAGAACAGATTGAGCATAACTGCGAGTGCTTTAAGAAGCAGATGAGCAAGTTTATTGACTTTTCAGATGACAAGGCATTGTTTGTAAACAATGCAGACTGGCTTTTAAAGCTTAACTATGTTGACCTTTTAAGAGAAGTAGGTGCTTGCTTCTCAGTTAACAATATGTTAAGAGCAGAGTGCTATAAGCAGAGAATGGAAAGAGGTCTTACATTCCTTGAGTTTAACTATATGATCATGCAGAGCTATGATTTCTATATGTTATACCAGAAATATGGATGTAATCTTCAGTTTGGTGGAGATGACCAGTGGAGCAACATGCTCGGTGGTACAGAGCTTATAAGAAGAAAGCTTGGCAAGGATGCTTCTGCTATGACTATTACACTTCTTCTTAACTCAGAGGGTAAGAAGATGGGCAAGACAGTAAGCGGTGCTGTATGGCTTGATCCAGCAAAGACTTCACCATATGAGTTCTATCAGTACTGGAGAAATGTAGCAGATGCAGATGTATTAAAGTGTATCCGTATGCTTACATTCTTACCACTTGAGCAGATTGATGAGATGGATAAGTGGGAAGGTGCACAGCTTAATAAGGCTAAGGAAATACTTGCATATGAGCTTACAAAGATGGTTCATGGTGAGGAAGAAGCTAAGAAGGCAGAAGAAACAGCTAAGGCTATATTTACATCAGGTAATGCTGCTAATATGGCAGTAGTTAAGCTTGAAGCAGATGCATTTACAGATGGCAGCATTGACATCGTATCCTTAATTCATGCAGCTGGTCTTGCAGCTACTAAGTCAGAGGCAAGAAGAGTTGTTGCACAGGGTGGTGCTTCTGTTGCAGGTGAGAAAGTATCTGATATCGCTGCAAAGTTTGATAAGGAAGTTTTTGCCGGTGATGGTGTTGTTGTTAAGAAGGGTAAGAAGTCTTTCATAAAGGTACAAGCGTAAGAATAGTATGTTATTTTTGGAGGCAGCCAGTGAAAACTTAGCTGCTTCCTGATATTAAAAGAACGAGGATAGGCATGAAAAAAAGTGAAATTACCTTTATAAGGCTTATGAGTCTTATTGGAATTATGGTTCTGAATCTTATACTTTTGCTGGTATTTGCAAGAGAACATGTATTTCAGAATATCCTTAATAAAATGAATAGTAATGTATATGCTGGACAATCACTTGATACATCAATATATAATTATTATTACTATGCAGGACTTGGGAATATATATAAAATAATATTCCCAGTCACAATTCTTTTGTTGGCAGCTGCATCTGTAGCTGTGTATAAAAAAGTAAGTATGGCAGGAAGGATTGCGGTAGCGGCTAATATATGTTCACTTATAACCGGCATATATCTTTTGATTGCAAAGATAGGTGAAGGCTCAGATAAAATCATCAGATTTGTGAACAGCTTTTACATGGATAAGTCAGAGATTGGCCAGATAGAAAAGATACATCTTATGAGCAGAATACCTATAGCGTATATTCTGATTATTATTCTTTCTTTGCTTGGGCTTGCAATGGTAAAGAGCAGTACAATTAATCATATTAAGATATATAATGAAAAAAATATGACTAACAATGCGGTTATATATATATTTCCTGCACTTAGCGGGTTTATTGTCCTTGAGATTATAAGAAATCTTGTAATATCAAGGCTTGTGACTGCATCAATGGATGAAAATTTAAGAACAGTGGCGGCATATATTAATGATTATTATATAGGAAGCAAATTCTTCTTTTCCTGGTCATGGCTTATATTGTTTACTATAGTTACATGTGTTGCGATTTTGCTAAAGTCTATAAATACATTAAGCATGAAAAGCAGGATGATGATTGAAATAGCAGTGCCATCAGTTATAGTTATAATAGCTTCATTCATATGCTGGATGAATCCACCGGCGTTGTTTGGATATCTTACGATTGATAATACAATATGTGATATGACAGAGGCAGCATTTACGTGGTATCTGATAAGGTATGTTGTATCAGTGATTTTTGTATTTGTACTTATCGTTCTTACTGTTAATGACAGACTTGATATAAGAGTGGCAGGTATAGTTATCCTTATGTCATGTGCAGCTGGAATAATAATGATTACTCTGTTTTATAAGATAAAAGGAACGTTTTCTATTATGTATGCTGCGTGTGTCGTGGCAGATATTGTAAGTGTCATAGTATTGGCTGCTATGTCCAGGGTTAAAGGGCATAAGCTATAGGATGACTAAATCAGGAGTTAAGTATAATACGTAAAATGTTATTGCGTATTACACTTAACTCCTGATTTTTAAGATGCTGTATTAGCCAGATATAAGTCTGATACCTGATATATCTGCAATGGCTATAAGTGAATAGTTCGTATAGTAAACAACAAAGCCTGGTTTAGCGCCGGCAGGTTTTTTAACCTCTTTTTTTAATACATAGTCAACCTCTACCTTTTCAAGGTCACGTCCCTTTGAATAGTATGCAGCAAGGGCAGCAGCTTCTTCAAAGGTCTTATCTGGCAATTCTTTTCCTTCTGTTTTGACTATAACATGGGAACCTGGCATCTGCTTTGCATGAAACCACCAGTCACCACCAGTGGCGAATTTGAAGGTGAGTTCATCATTCTGGATATTATTTTTTCCAACATATATGTCAAAGCCATCTGAGGATACATAATGCATAGGTTTGTTGTGTGTATTTCCTTTGCTTTTTGACTTTCCACTTCTTTTGATATAACCAGTTACTGCAAGTTCATCCTTTATGTTATTAAGGTCGTTTTCAGTTGTTGCTATGTCTATAGCATTTATGATTGATTCAAGATACATGATTTCATCTTTAATCTCAGCAATAAGTCGTGTTCCGGCTTCGTAAGTCCTTTTCAGCTTATTATATTTTGCAAAGTACTTATTAGCGTTTTCAATAGGTGTCAATGTTTCATCAAGAGGAATGGTTATTTCTTCATTGGTGTAGTAGTTAAGTGCATTAAACTGTTTTGCACCAGGTGTTATGCCATATCCGTAGGTGTTTATAAGTTCACCATATATGCGGAATTTATCACGTTTTTCAGTATCTTTGAGCTGCTTTTCCTGTATGTCAAGTTTTTTGTAAGAGCGCTCAAGATGAGTAGTAACTATACGTCTTATATCTGTTGATTTCTGATGTATACGTGTGCGGACATCCTTTTCATGATAATATGCAATAAGACATTTGCTTATTGAATCAAAAGGTGTATTGTTATCATACATAGTAAGTCTGACAGCCGCGAAATCAGCAGGATTTCCGTTGTCATATACAATGTTAGGTGCATAATGACCTTCTTTAACATCATTCATAATATTGTCAAATACATTGTAAATACGTTTGCTTTCATCAATATCAAGACAATTTGCAGGTTTACTGCTGTCTATATGAGCCCGGAAGCATATTTCTTCTGCAATACATGTGCTTATACCTGTATATGTCTGACATAATGCTTTTGAAAGAGGTTTAGGACAGATGAGTACAGATGTACTAAAACGTTCGTAATCGGTATCCATAGGATTATGCTTGCCAGCAGTATTTGGTATGAAATAAGTCCTTCCAGGAAGTACTTCACGAACAGAACTCATCTGTGCAGATACATGCTTGATACTGTCAAGAATATTGTTTTTATCATCACATAATATGATGTTACTATGCTTGCCCATGAATTCTGTGATGAGATGACGTCTGCAAAGGTCGCCTAATTCATCAAGATGTTCAATCTCAATGTCTATTATTCTTTCAAAAGAGGGCTGTGTTATGGAGATTATTCTTCCGTTATTTATATGCTTTCTTAAAAGCATAACAAAATTCGGTGCAGTTGCAGGACTAGGCTTGTTATCATCTGTTATATATGCAAGCGGCAGTGATGCATTTGAAGATAAAACTACCCTGAACTGTCCTTGGCCTGTCTTTATTGTAAGAAGAAGTTCATCACTTTCAGGCTGTGCTATTTTGTAAAGTCTGCCTCCGAGTATTGTATTGTTTAAGTCATGTACTATATTGGATATAGTGATTCCGTCAAATGCCATAATTGCTCCGTTTCTATGATTTATAAATCAATATAATGATACCAGGGTCAAAAGGTATAAACCCACATGAGCTTGCTCGTATGTGGGTGAAAGACCTTGGGACCCGCCCCGATATGAGCATAAAAGTGGGATGATAATCCCACGATATGCGAATATTGGGGAGAAGTGTCAATATATATAAGTTGTTTATTTGTTTTACTGCTGTTGCTTATAATACCATGTTTATAGGAAGCTGTCGAGTTTAATATATAGGCATACAACAGGTGTGATATATAAGCATACAACAGATCCGGTTGTTTTTATGATGACTGAAAAATGATGGGGAAATGTAAAATACATGATAAGGTTACTTGTTTAGAATATGTAAAATTGGTATAATAAGCTATAAAACATAAGTGAGGGAATCATAATGATAAAAAGCATGACTGGTTTTGGCAGAAGTGAGATTGCCAGTGGTAACCGTAAAATAATGGTTGAGATGAAGTCTGTGAATCACAGATTTTTAGAAGCAAGTATAAAGATGCCTAAGAAGCTGAATGTGTTTGAGGCAAGAATAAGGGATGTTATAAAAAAATATGCTTCGAGAGGTAAGATTGATGTATTTATAACTTATGAAGACAGTTCAGAAAACAATGTCAATATTAAGTATAATGCAGCAGTTGCTAAAGAATATATGGATATATTCAGGCAGATGGAGGAAGAGTTTGCTATCAGGAATGATATCACAGTGGGAGCACTCTCAAGATATCCAGAGGTTATAACTATGGAGGAAGCCAAAGAAGATGAAGAAGAACTCTGGAATTTCATACAGGATGCGGTTAAAGAAGCCTGTGAGGGATTTGTTAAAACAAGAATAACAGAGGGTGAGAATTTAAAGAATGATCTTTTACATAAGCTTGATCACATGGAAGAGCTGGTTGGCTTTATAGAAGAAAGAAGTCCTCAGATAGTAAGTGAATACAGAAAGAAGCTTGAAACAAAGATGGCAGAGGTGCTGGCTGATACAAGTATTGATGAAAACAGGATTGCAGCAGAAGTTATATTGTATGCAGATAAGATATGCGTTGACGAGGAAACAGTAAGATTAAGAAGTCATATTGCACATGCAAGACAATGCCTGTCAGAGGATGGTGGAATAGGACGAAAGTTAGACTTTATAGCACAGGAGATGAACAGGGAGGCTAATACAACACTGTCTAAGGCCAATGACATAGAGATATCTAATGCAGCTATTGATCTTAAAACAGAGATTGAAAAAGTCAGGGAACAGATACAGAATATTGAGTAGTTACTATTTAGTAAATATTATTAATAAAAATATTTTAAAATACTTGCATGAAATGAAAGATTTCTGTATAATAACTTGTACACTTTTGCGTAAGTGTATATATTTATATTTGGTTCAGGCATGTATGTGCGTTGAAGCAATATATTGATTGGCTTATAAAGTGGATCACAGATAGGAGATTAGAGATGAAAGATAAAGGATTACTGCTTGTGATATCAGGATTCTCAGGTGCTGGTAAAGGAACAGTTGTTAAGAGACTTTTAGAACAGCATAACGATTATGCTTTATCGATTTCAGCAACGACAAGATCGCCAAGAGAGGGCGAGCAGGACGGAAGAGAGTACTTCTTTAAATCAAAAGAAGAGTTTGAAAAGATGATAGAAGCATCTGAACTTATAGAATATGCAAGGTATGTGGACAATTATTATGGAACACCTAAGGCATATGTAGAAGAACAGCTTAAAGAAGGAAAGAATGTTATACTTGAGATAGAGATACAGGGGGCGCTTAACATAAAGAGCATGTTCCCGGATGCAGTACTTTTATTCATTATGCCACCTAGTGCAAAGGAACTTGAAAGAAGGCTTGTGGGTCGTGGAACAGAAGATGAAGCTACTATCAGGGCAAGACTTTCAAGAGCAAGTGAAGAGGCACAGGGGGTAGAGAATTATAACTATATAGTTATCAATGATGATGTTGATGCCTGTGTTGAAACTATAGATTCTATAGTTAAGAGTGAGAAGAGAAAGGCAGCTAATAACATCAATTTAATTAATAATATAAAAGAAGAGCTTAAGGCTTATTCGAAAGGAGAATAATAATGATACATCCATCATATTCAGAATTAATGGCAGTTGTTAACAGTGAGGTAGAAGAGGGCGAGCAGCCATTAGTACAGAGCCGTTACTCAATAGTAAAGGCTACAGCAGCCAGAGCTAAAGAAATAATTGATGCAAGATCTATAGAAGAGAAGGTCAGAAAAGCACGTATTGAAGCTGAAAATGCTCCTAAGGAAAAGGATAAAGATGGCAAAAAGGGTGAGCCAAAGCCACTTTTAACACCAGAAGAAGCAAGAAAGCTTCAGATTGGTACACCACTTATCGATAATGCAGATAATATGAAGCCACTTTCAATCGCTGTAGAAGAGCTTTACGAAGGTAAGGTAAAGATTGTTGGTAATGGTGATGACAGTGAGGTTATGTAAGAGTATTGCATAATACTTATGGCTGTAATATCAGATAAGAAATTTAATATTGTGACTTGTAGCTGCTCGAAAGGGCAGCTATAATTGTATATAAGTTATATAAAGCTTGTGGAGTAATTTCAGGCAGATTACAGAAAAGCAATGTCAGGAAGGAAAATAGATATGGCGAATTCATATGATGAGAAGAAACGTGTTATTAACTGCGAAAGTGCGGCTAAGTGTGGAAGCTGTGCTTATGCCGGTATGAAGTATGATAATGAACTGAAGGTGAAGCAGAATTATATAGATAAGCTGTTTAAAGGAGTATGTCCTGTAGATGAGATAACAGGTATGTACAGACCGGTATATTACCGCAATAAGGTGCATGCTGTTGTAGGCGAGGATAAGAATGGAAATATCATAACAGGAACATATGAACAGAACAGCCATGTTATAGTTCCCGTGTCAGAATGTCTTTTGGAGGATAGCCAGTGCAGCAGGATAATAGCTACATTAAGAGAACTTTTTAAGTCGTTTAAGTATAAGCCATACAATGAGGATAAGGGTACTGGGTTTATAAGACATATACTTTTAAGAAAAGGTTTTTCGACAAAGGAGATTATGCTTGTACTTGTCACAAGTGAGGTTGCATTTCCATCTAAAACACATTTTCTAAAGGCACTTAAGGAAAAACATCCTGAAATTAATACTATCGTCCAGAATGTAAATTCGTACAATACAAGTATGGTGCTTGGCCCAAGAAATATTGTGCTTACAGGTAAGGGCTACATAGAGGATGTGTTATGTGGTTACAGATTCAGAATAAGCCCATCGTCATTCTATCAGATTAATCACCAGCAGACAGAAAAGCTTTATAAGGCTGCGATTAATATGGCAGAAATTACGAAAAAAGACACTGTCATAGATGCTTACTGTGGGATAGGAACTATAGGAATAGCCGCCTCAGGAAAGGCTGGACAGGTTATAGGTGTTGAGCTTAATAAAGAGGCAGTTAAGGATGCAGAAGAAAACGCTAAGATAAATAATATTAAGAATATAAGGTTTGTCAATGCTGATGCGGGCGAATTCCTGGTAGAATATGCTGCAAAGAAAAAGGCTGATGTTGTTATAATGGATCCGCCAAGAAGTGGCAGCAGTGAGGAGTTCCTTAATGCTATTCTTAAGATAAAGCCAGACAGGGTTGTGTATGTTTCGTGCAATCCAGATACACAAAGAAGAGATGTTGAGGTGCTTTTAAAAGGTGGCTATAAGGTTAAGGGATGTAAGCCTTTTGATATGTTTCCTTTTACGGATAACGTTGAAACTGTAATTTTGTTGTCCCGAAAAGCTCCAGATGCCGAAATTAGGGTAAGATTGGATATGTCGGAATTAGACATAACAAGTGCAGAAAGCAAGGCAACATATAAAGAAATACAGGAATATGTAAAAAATAAATATAGTTTGCATGTAACAAATTTATATATAGCACAAGTAAAACGTGAATTTGGAATTATAGAAAGAGAAAACTATAACACAGGTGAAGGCAAGGCAAAAGTGCCACAAGTAACAGCTGAAAAAAGGGAATCTATTATAGATGCACTTAGATACTTCCAGATGATTGAATAAAAAGGCTATACAGAAAAGAACTCCTTCGGGGGTTCTTTTTAATTTTTGGAAGAAAGTTGGCTTTTTGATAAATCCATATACTTAATATCTCTTAATAGAATTATCTCATACAAATAGATATATTCTTATACTTCTTAATCAATCAAGATATGATTACTATTACTTAATCTTATTAATACAGATACATTAATGTTATCTATAAAGGTATCATGTATCTTTATATAACAGTTAAATAAATCTATTAGTTAATACTCACTCTCTTATTAATGTTACTAATATAAATAGTAAATCTATTAGTTAATACTCTAACATGATTAATTATTTTTTCTACGCAACAACAATCAAACAAAATGTTTGAGCATTGAAAATCCAATGACAAATGGTTCATACCATTTATTTTTACCTGCTTTAGATCATGCCTTACTGCTTAACAAATAAGATTATGAATGATATGTGCGCAGTGCGGCATTACAAATAAATTTAGTTAGTGGGAATCCACTAAACTAATTTCATTGATTTTCGGAAATGACTAACTTCATAAGAAATGTTACCGTGAGCAAAGAAGAGACTGCGTATTCACTTCATCAGAAATCTTGTTTTAAATGAATTTAATTCGTGAAACGATACAATCGACGATCAAGTGAGGTGTGACGGTACATTTAAAACTACTGGTGTGCATATGTACATAACATTTATATAAAGGTTGTGAGTAGAAACTACAAGATTTATCTGTACTGTTTTATACTTCTTACATTTCTAATAATATGATTCTAATTATTTTATTCTAAAATAATTTCTGGCTTTTTTTAGCAAAACGCTGGAAGGCTTAATATTACTGGCTTTATAAGGTGTCAAAAAAAATATAGGTGGAAGAAAGTTGGGGTATAGGTGGAAGAAAGTTGGGGTATAGGTGGAAGAAAGTTGGGGTGATAGGTGGAAAGAAGTTGGGGTATAGGTGGAAAGAAGTTGGGGTTGAAGTGGAAAATAAAAAAAATTTCCACTTTTATTTTCATCTGTCATATTAATATTGGAGGTGTTGAATATGGCAAAAAAATTAAAATATCAACTAACAAAAAACACATTTGTAGACAATGATATAGTAAGGTACAGCGATGCATTTAAAAACCTAAATGCATCACAAATTAATTTGTTTTTATTTTTATGCTGTCTTGCAAAACAGCAATATGATGTAGAAAAAGATGATGAAACAGAAGGTAAAAAAACTGGATGGTCAGATGAAATAAAAATCAACATGATTGACTTTTGTAAAGTATGTGGCAAAAAAACAGACTGGTTTGATATGCCAAAAGAGAAGAAAGATGCAATATTAGATTGTTTTAGGGATTTACAAAAACAGCAATTTACACTTTATAAATCAAAAAGAAGATCATTATCAGATGGTTTTGAAAGCTATAATTATCTTTCGTATGTAATATATAAAAACAATGTATTAACAATAAGTATGGATGAAAAAACCAGATTATTTTTCATGAATTATGATTGCTTTTTTACATCCTATGAAATAGGGCAGGTAATACAACTTAAAAGTGAAACTTCAAAATTGTTATATATCTATCTTAGATCATTTTGGGATGCTAACAAGAAACAATTTTTACCAACATCATTATCATTAGATAATTTTAGGGATATTGTAGGAAAAACAGGTAGCTATTTAGAATATAAAGATTTAAAGAGGCATGTACTTGAAAAGGCTATTGCGGAAATTAACGAAAAAACAGATATTATAATAAGTGGTGATTATGATGTATATAGACATTTAACAAATGGAAATGAAGAAAATATGACACCAGAAGAAATAAATAAATGTAGAATAAAATCTATGGAAATGCGTACAGATGATGAAAACAGAAAAACTGTAACAGGATTGACATTTAGAATGACAATGAAGCCTAAAGAAGTAGCTGAAGATTATTTGTATGATCTTTTTGATGATGAACTAATAGCAGAAAGAATGAGATTAAAAGCTATGAAAAAAAGGGTAAATGAAAATTTAGAAGAAAATAAAAAATTCAGAAGAAATAATAATACACCAAACAAAAAGATTTCGCATGCCAGTGCTTTTTCTGGCTCGGTAAATTTTTTGTGCGGTAGACTGGGAATTGTACGAAGTACAAGGCGTGTAGCGCAAAAAATATAATGCAAAAAGTGTGATTTTATGGTAAAATATTCTCTGTATTTTTACATTTAGAATTGTACTTTGTGCATTTTATATAAATTGACAAAGGAGATAGTTATAGATGGCAAAAAAAGAAGTAAAAACAGATTTATGGGTATATGATTTATTAAAAGATGCAGAAATAGAATTAGATCCACAAGGAAGTTCTATAAAAGAAATAGATGATGCTTTAAAGACTGCCAGCAAAAAAGGAACAGGACATGTAGGCTTTCCAGAATATGTTGGTGTTGTAAAGGATTTTATAATTGTTATAGAAGATAAGCCAAAAACAGACAAACATGTGCTTTTAGATGGTAGTGTTATCAGTTTAGAAACAAATGCAGTTGTAAATTATGCTATGAATGGAGCTTTATTTTATGCAAAGCATTTAGCAAAGAACACCACATATAAAAAGATAATTGCAATCGGTGTATCTGGAGATAAGAAGAAACACAAAATCAGTCCAATATATGTTGATGATACAGATTATTATAGAGAGCTTCCAGATGTAGAATCATTTATATCATTTAATGAAAAGAATATAGATGAATACTACACAAGAGAAATTTTAAAGGAAGATACAAACACAGAAAAAGAACTTGCTGAAATATTGAAAGATTCGGCATCATTACACGAAGATTTAAGAAATTATGGAAATTTAAAAGACATAGATAAACCTTTGGTTGTATCTGGAATTTTGCTTGCATTGAATGAAATTGAAAAGAAAAGTTTCAGTATAGATAATTTGGTAGGCGATACAGTAGAAACAGACGGACAGAAAATATATAAAGCTATTGAGTCAAATTTGAAACGTGTTAATGTGCAACCACAAGTAAAATTAGACAAGATTTTAAGCCAGTTTTCTATTATTCGTGATACACAGATATTAAATGAGATTAATGATACATTAGGTGAAACACCTTTAAAATACTATGCAAAATTCTTATATGAAAAGATTTTCAAGAGTATAAAATATACCAGCTCATCAGAAGATTATTTAGGTAGATTTTATGGTGAATTTATGAGTTATTCTGGTGGTGATGGTCAGACACTTGGAATTGTACTAACTCCAAAGCATATAACAGAATTATTTTGTGAATTGCTTGATTTGAAGCCAGAAGATGTTGTATTAGATCCTTGTTGTGGTACAGCAGGATTTTTAATAGCGGCTATGCATATGATGTTAAAGAAAGCAAAAGATGATACACAAAAGAAGCATATAAGAAAAGAACAATTACATGGTATAGAATTACAACCATATATGTTTACGATTGCTACAACAAATATGATTTTGCGTGGTGATGGAAAAAGTAACTTGATAAATGAAAACTTTTTAAAGCAGGAATCAGATAAATTACAGTTAAAGAGTCCTACTGTTGGAATGATGAATCCGCCATATTCACAGGGATCTAAAAAGAATCCAGATTTATATGAAATCTGTTTTACTGAGCATTTATTAGATAGTTTGGTTGAAGGTGGTAGATGTGCTGTTATTGTTCCTCAATCATCTATGACAGGAAAGACTAAAGAGGAGCAGGCAGTAAAAGAAAATATTTTAAAACATCACACATTAGAAGGTGTAATAACATTAAATAAAGATACCTTTTATGGTGTTGGTGTAATGCCATGTATAGCGATTTTTACAGCAGGAGAACCACATCCAGCAAATAAAGAATGTAAGTTTATCAATTTTGAAAATGATGGATATAAAGTATCACCACATATAGGACTTATAGAAACAGAATCGGCAAAAGATAAGAAGCAACATTTATTAGATGTATGGTTTGACAGAATCGAAGCAGATACAAAATTCTGTGTAAAAACGACCATAGAAGCAACAGATGAATGGTTACATAGTTTTTATTATTTCAATGATGAAATACCAACGGATGCAGATTTTGATAAAACAGTTGGTGATTATTTATCATTTGAATTTTCAATGATAATGCAAGGAAGAAAATATTTGTTTGAAGATGGGAATGAATAATTATGACCCTAAATGATAGAAAATGGAAAGAATTTTTTATAGCAGGTGATAAAGGACTTTTTGATATATCATCAACAGCAAGTGGCATAGATAAAAATAAATTAAATATTGAAGGTGGAGATATTCCATATTTGACACGAAGTAATGAAACTAATGGAATTAATTTATTTATTTCAGATAAACAAGATTCTAAATGGAGAATGGATGAAAAAAATGTTATTACTATTGGGTTAGATACTCAAACGGTTTTTTATCAGCCATATAAATTCTATACTGGGCAAAATATACAAGTGTTAAGGCATCAAAAAATTAACAAGGATATTGCAATGTTTATTATTTCTATGCTTAAAGTGCAAATGGAAAAATTTAACTGGGGCGGAAATGGTGCAACATTAGGAAGATTATGTAGAACAAAGATGATGCTTCCAGTAGATGAAAATGGTGATCCAGATTGGGCTTTTATGGAGCAGTATATTCAAGATATAAATGAAGAAAAAAGGAAACACTACTTGATATTCTGTAAAGAACAATTAGCATCTATAGGTGAGCTTGTAAATATAAAATCATTTTCAGAAATTGAATGGAAGCCTTTTTATATCAATGATATTTTTAAAATTGATTCTGGTAAGAGATTAGAAAGTTATAATATGGTTGTTGGAAAAAGACCATTTATTGGATCAACAGATTCAAGAAATGGAATAACAAATTATATAGCTAATAAAAATGCTTCATTAGATAGAAATGTATTGGGGGTAAATTATAATGGCGGAACCGCTATAAGTTTTTATCACCCATATGAATGTGTTTTTTCTGATGATGTTAAGCGTTTTCATTTGAAAGAATATACAGATAATAAATTTGTACTATTGTTTTTTAAGACAATTATTTTACAGCAAAAAAACAAGTATAGTTATGCATATAAATTTAACAGTACAAGAATGAAGAGACAAATAATCATGTTACCAGTAAACGATGCAGGCAATCCAGATTATGAATATATGGAACAGTATATTAAAAATTTAATGATAAAAAAATATAAAGCATATTTAGAATATGTTGAGAAGTAGCTTCCAGAAATGAAAGCTATTTTTTTCATAATTAATACGGCACTATAATTCATATTTCCTTTGTAAAAAGGAGAGGACAAAATATGTTGAAGAAGTGTAAATTAATATATGAAAAAGTACCAGAATTAAAAGATAAGAAATGGAAAGAATTTTGTATTGGTGAAATATTTGAATTAAAAAAAGGAAAATGTTCTAATGCTTCAATTCTTAATAATGGAAAAATACCATATGTTGGTGCTACCAATAGAAATAATGGTATATTGGAATTTGTCGATGCTACAGATAAAATGTTATCAGATGAAAATTGTATAGTGTTTATTGGTGCAGGAGATGGTTCAGCAGGGTATTCAGTATATAAAAAAGAAAAATTCGTTTGTGCATCAAGTAATGTATGCGGATATAATGATCATCTAAATGAATATATAGGATTATTTATTTCTGCTTGCTCAGATATGAATGAAAGCAAATATTCTCATGGATATAGTAGAAATATGAAACGATTAAAAAGAGATAAAATTATGTTACCAGTAAATGATGCAGGTAATCCAGACTATGAATATATGGAACAGTATATAAAAAATTTGGAATACAATAAAATAATTGAATACATGGTATATATAGCATAAAAGCAGGTTGAAATACATCTGCTTTTTTTATACTTGAAAATACACCACAATATATGGTATTATAAAAGGGAAGTAAACCACAATATAATGTATAGAATTCGGCTGGAGACGATAGAAATATTTTTTGTTAGCAAAACATCATAAATATAAAGTTGTCATAAAATGTCATATGATTTCATATTGTGCTTTTGAAAATGAACGGCTAATATATATTTATAAGTTGTTACATTTGTTACGAAAGAAAGTATTAATATGAAGATATAAAAGCTGTGACAGGAGGTAAATTATATGTCAGAGACAACAAGAGAAGTGTTAGATAGCTATCAAAAAGTATTTAGCGGCGATTGTTATAAAAATATGGAAATGGTTGTGGCAGCAGTAGGGGCTGCATGTAAATCCTTAATGCAAGTTAATGGTAATGAGCAGATACAGGCATGGCAGGATGCTTTATATGATCCAGAAAGTTCTATTAATAAATCTATACGTGCGTGGTCTAAATATCCTAAACAAATCCAAATTGAAAAATTAGCTGGTTTGCAAGTAGGATTGCAAAAGCTTGTAGATTATATACCACAATATGATATAAAATCATTATCATCATTACAAACATTTAATTTTAATAAGTTATTTAATACAGATACTGAAATTGGTAAAAACTTTACAGAAACATATGACTATGCATATGAAACAGCAGAAAAGGATGTTGGAGAACCAGATATTGATAAAGAAGAATTAAAAAGCACCATTATAGAAGAAATTAAAAATAAAGCACTTGGAAAGGCTTGTATTATAAAAAGTAAGTTTCAAACATGTGTATATGCATTATTGGGTATAAGTATTACATGGATGTTTTTATATTTGTTACAGGAAAAAGTTGATAGTGGTTTTGTATATTTTTTAATTGACAATTTTTTAAATCCAACAATTCAAAATATAATGTGTGATTTCATTAAAGAAAAAATAGGAGTATCATCAGAAAAAAATATAACTATAAATATTCAGAATGTGAATATTGGTTGCACATTTTATGAACCAGAAGTACAGAATAAATAGTAAAATATGAATTCATATAGGTGTCGGATTTTGGTATAATTTAGGTATCACAAAAGGAAATGGAGGGCTAAATATGCCAAGAAAAAACATATTTTCTGGCAAGTATGAACCAGATAGGGACACTTGCACAGAAGCAAATGAAAGTAATGTTGCCAGATTCAGAACTGCTATGTTAAAGTTAGACAGAATACATAATGATGGTAATGAAAAAGATCTGACCTAAAACATTATGCAGTTATGCTCCAGAAATAATAAGACTGGGGAAAAGATTGAATTAAGTTCTGGTTATGAATTTGAAGATGCCATGGACTGGCTGGAAAAAGTCTATAATGATGTAGATGCAGATTTAATGATAATGGCAATAGACCAATTAGCAGAAAGATATGGTTATACATCAGATATGGATGAAACTATTGAAATTGAGCAAGAGGATAAGTGGCGTTGTTGGGAAACTTTTGAAAGTGTAATTAATAAAAGCATAAGAACATATGGTTCACTTCCAACAGCAAAACGACAGGAAGATTTTAAAACAAGAATAGCTGCAGGATATAGATTATATGAAATGGAAAGCCAACCAAGACAGCGTGTACACAGAGGGGAAATCTGGAGGGTAGAAGTGCCGACAGGTGTAGGAAGTGAAACAACTGGTATGAGATGGGCGCTTGTAATATCCCCAAAGGCACATACAAAAGGCAGTTATACATTTAATGCTGTTTATTTAGATGGACAAGCAGTAAAGAAAGAAGCTTGGCAAATGGAAATAACAGAAGCGGATTTGGAATATGGTGTCTTAGTAAAGAAAACAGAAGATAATAAGTGTAGAATCAATCTTACAGATATATTTACATTAGATAGAAAGCGATTAATGGATCGCAAGGGAAAAGTAAGTGATGCATTTATGAAAAAAGTAATGACAAGAATTGCATCACAATTAGGAATCACATTAGATAGTGGATGTAATATAGAAGGCATTTAATTTCAAGTTATTGCATAAATTCAAAATACATATTATAATTATCTCATTGAAGATATGGAGATTATACATTTCTAATCAATGATTAGATATTGCTGGTAGAAAACCAGATATTGCTGATAGAAAATCAGATAGTACCAATAGAAAATTGGTGTAGGGTAAACAGGAGTAGTGAGTGACCTCGTTTATACTGAATCATAGCTTCACAAAAAACACATCTGGAAACAGGTGTGTTTTTTAATGCAAAAATTGAATTAGTGTGAAAACAAGGAGATAATGTAAGTTATTAAAAGAGGAAGCAACCTAGAGCTTAGGCTCTAGGTTGACTTTCCTAAAGAAATTTATACAAATTTTTTGAATTATAGAGGATTTGGGAAAAATTAATCCCAAGGATTTGTTAATCGTCTTTCATCACGAGGAATATCAGACCATAATGAACTAATATTATTAGCACGACAATAATCTGCAACTTTTTTTCCTAAATAAAATTCAGTTTTATCAAAATTATGGGCTTTTCTTTTATCTGCTTTATGATCGTTCCAACCACAAAAGTATATTTTATCTTCATCATCAACATGACGATAAGGAAGATAATTTTGCAACTCTCTGTAATCAACACCTCGCATATTAGAGTGTAAAGGAGCATTTTGAGAAAGGAGGCGGAGGAACGTAGCAGAACTAAAATAATCAGCATTCCAATTTAAATTTAATAATGAACAAAGGGAATAGTAATCATTATCTTGCACTTCAATATTAAAATCATCATCCATTGTTAAAACACATCCCCAATTATGTGTATGAATTGCGACAAGAATTTCATAACCAGTTGAGACAATAGATAAAATAGTGTCAAACCTAAAATTATTATAATTAAAAAAATAATGTTCTTTATCTATGTCGTGTTTTTCCATATCAATAATTAATGGCTCAAATGCAGGACATCTCATAGTCGTTTCCTCCTAAAAATATTTTTATTGAAAAAGGTACATTAGTGAAAGTTACTTATTGTGATAATACAACTTATACGGGAAGAGTATATAAAACAACCATACAATTATGTAAAGATGATAATGATAGACCACATGCATTGGTATTTATATCTCAAGATAAGCGTTATATAAAACAAGAAGGTGAATTTGGTTGTGTATCACTTTGGGTAGATAAAATAAAATCCTTGGAAATTTTATAAAATCTATATTCTATTATATCTGAAAAAATAAAAATGACAATATATATACTAAAAAATGCAGATCCAGAAATGGGTCTGTTTTTTATGCAAAAATAGGAGGAAGCGAAATACCAAAAATTGATTTTATAAAAAGGTATTGCCTAACAGCATCACAGGAAGAAAATCGAAGATTTTGGGTTCCTGTGATGGTAATTCAAAAAGTATGCTAAATAACGGTATATCTTTTTACTGTCAAAAAGCCAAGGGGGGACTTTTTGGAAGCTGTCAAAAATATTACAAGACTTTTTAGGAGTATCTGTCATATTGTATGTGAAAACTTGTGGAGGTGGTATTTATGAGAAATAATAAAAAATCATTTGATGAAATAATTGATGATATTTTAATTTTAATAGTTATAATTGGCTTCGCTACATTTGGAATAGGATGTGTGATTGATTCTATATTCATTTGGATTGCAATATTTACAGGAAAAATTATGATTTCGGCAAACACATACATATTGCTTATGGGAGTACCAGCAGTTGGCACTCCTGCAATATTTTTATTGTCATTGTTAATTATAAGGGTGATGAAATTTTTTGTTAAATGATGTTATAAATGCTTCTCTTTTTTTAAAATAACTTCGTATATAGAATGAAATGAAATATAAAGCAAACGTAATAGATGTAACTATATTGGGGATATGTGAATCTATATTTTGCATAGTCTGTATATATAAATCGGCATCTATTTTATTCCAAATATATAAAGGAATCATAGTTATTATAAAAAGTATTGGTATTATTAACATAACAATCGTTTTATTTTTCAAAATATAGGTTGCTAAGCGTGAAGATATTGATTCGGATTTGAAATCCATCCATTCTAAGGCTTCAAAACTAAAAGTTGTAATGAATGAAAATATAGCTAAAATAAGTGAAAAAAATGCTAAATCTGTAGCAATCGACAGCAAGAAAAAAACAACAACATAACATAGCATAAGAGATAAATATATAAGATCAAACCTGTTTTCTTCATGATACTTTTTTATTGCTTTATTGCGAATTTCATTCTCAGCGTCTTGAACCATATTTCGATTTGTATTAGGCATATAAATATTCCTCCTTAAGTTTATATAGAAATTATAGCATTTTAGTTTATAGAAGGGAAGTGGTTTTATGGTCTATGGTTATCATATAACAAGCACAAAAGAGCAACACTTAGATCGTGGTATAGCTGAAATTACAAAATATTGTGAAGAACATAATATGAAGTTGGAAAAAGTTTATACCGACCAGCAGACAGGTAAGAATTTTGAAAGAGCCAGATACATTGTTTTAACAGAAGATGTATTAAGGGCAGGAGACATATTGATTATCACTGAGATAGATAGACTTGGAAGAACTAAACAAGATACATTAGATGAACTTAGAAAGTTAAGAGAAAAGGATGTTCGTGTTATGGTTTTAGAACTTCCAACAACCTTAATAGATTATTCTTCAATAGATAATGAAATGGCAAAAATGATGATGGAAACAGTCAATAATATGATGATTGAATTATATGCATCTATGGCAGAGGCAGAAATGCATAAAAAGCAAAAAAGACAAAAAGAAGGATATGAAGCATTAAAAGCAAGAGGCGAATGGGATAAGTTAGGCAGACCAGCGGCAATAGATTATAAGAAATTCTGTAAGGAATATGAAAAGGTTGAATCTGGCAAAAAGAAACCATTTGAACTAATGAAGGAATTGAAATTAAATCAATCAACTTATTATAGATATAGAAAAAGATATTTAAAAGAACATAAAAAAGGGGAGTGATGCAGGTGAAAAGGATAAAATATAGATTAGTAGCACTTCTTTTGGTACTTGTTACAATATTTGCAAATATTCAACCTGCATTAGCATTAGAAGATTATGAATTGAATTTAGGGGTTGATATATTATCAGCTTGGAATAACTGGACACCAATATCAGCATATTCTGGTGGAACGATGCAGTACCCTGGACAATGGAGTTATAATTCAAATGGATATATAGTAAATGCTGAGAATACCGATGATATGACAGGCTTTTATAATCCAACAACAAATTATTCTGATATGAATATTTCTATTTCAATGGGATCATGGAGTGGTGATGATGACACATTAGGAGCTATGATCAGATTTTCAGAAGATAAAGATCATAACTGCACAGGTTATGTTTTTGCTTATGATGGTGCAGATATAAATGGTGGATATGTTAGAGGACTATATAAAATAAATGGGAAACAATTTTCATTTAAAAATTTAGAAAAAGTAGTAGACCTTCCAACAACACATTGGCAACGTGGGAATTATGAAACTATTAGAATTTCTGCACAAGGAAATAATATAAAAGTGTGGCGAAATAATACATTGATAGTCAATTATACAGATCCCAATCCAATAGAAGCAGGATCATACGGATTTATGTCAGCAAGTCAACCAGATGCAAGATTTAAAGGAATAACAGGTAAGGCAACTTTAGCACATTTTACAGCTTCTTTTGATGCAAATGATGGTACATTATCTGGCAATGAAAGTAAGATAGTAACATCAACAAAAACATATGGAACATTACCAACAGCGACAAGAAAAGGATATATATTTGATGGTTAGTATGATGCTAAAACAGGTGGAAATAAAATAACATCTACGGATGCAGTAGGTATATCATCAGATACTACATTTTATGCACATTGGACAATAAACAAATATAAAAATAAATATGAACATTGGGCATGGGGATTTAAAAATGAAGGTAATAACAGCAATAAAACAGCCTTTTTATTACAAACAACATATGGTGAAGAAACATATAATGAGGAATTTACGCCAGATGCAACTTATGGATTGACAGTACCTAATGGATTCTATTTAGCACCAAGATTTGGCAATGGACAAATAACAGGTAAGTGGACAACATTTAATTTTGGAACAAAAATAACACAACCTTCATATGTAATGAATTTTGAATATGACTATTTTCCAACAGATTACACAATAACATATAATCTAAATGGTGGGACAAATAATTCAAGTAATCCAAGTACATATAATGTATTATATGGGGTAACATTTTCTAATCCAACAAAAACAGGATATGATTTTTTAGGCTGGTATGATGCAAATGGAAAGAAGATAACAGGAATCAATGAAGGTTGTAATGCAACATTTAATGATACAGCAGATTTATACAGCAAGTTAAAAACCAGAGCAACAGGAAATATAAGTGTTACTGCAAAATGGAAAAAACATGATTATTCTATAACGACAAATAAAACTGGAAGTGGTGCAATATCAAGTAATGATAAAATAACATATCCAAAAAATACATCAGTATATATAATACCTGCAGAAGGATATACAATAAGTAGTTTAAAAATAGATGGTGTATCAATAACACCAGTAACAAAATATAATTTCTTAAATGTAGAAGCTGATCACAAAGTAGAAGCAACATTTACAATAAGTCAAAATAGAAAGATGGAGCTTATGCAAAAAGGATATAAGTGGATTGATTTAAAATTATAATATAAAATTGACAGCTTCGGCTGTCTTTTTTATTGTGGAAAAATGGTATTAAGTATATAATCAATCTAAATGACAGGAGGGATTATATGGGAAAGATAGATACTTTACAGAAATATATAGATGCGTGTGATAAAAAAAGAAACAATACGCATGATAAATATGAATTTATTCAGCAAGTATTTGGTGTTTATGATAATGAAATTAAAAATATTCATAGTGGATTAGATATGTACAGATGGGGACATGATGGAAAGACACCAGATTATGATGGTGACATTATAAAAATAAAAGAAAAATTGATTAATTATAAAGATAACTTAGAGATGGAAGAACAAAAGCGAAAAGATGAATTAGAACTTGCAAGATTAGGTCAGAATAATATAAATTTATCAGCAAATGCAAATAATTCTAATAATATCAATATAAGTATTACATTGGAACAGGCGATAAAGAATATTGAACAGATTCCAGAAGAAACTATGTCAAAAGATGAGAAGGATGATTTGGAGGATAAATTATCTGGAATAGATGCAGCAGTAAAAAGTGGAAAGAAGGAAAAAGCAAAAGAAAAAATAGCAGGAGTTTTAAAGTTTTTGGCTGATAAAGGAGCAGATGCATTAATTGCAATGTTACCATATTTAGGACAAATGGCTGGAATGATAAAATAAGTATAAAATCAATGAAATTGGATATATATATAATAGTGTGATGATTTTTTAAAAGTTTATTGACTTTCTTAAAAATCTGTCATATTATGATTATAGGAGAGATGCCTATAAAAGTAAAAGTAGACGGGGCGACCTACTTTCCCTATTGGGGGACAATAAATTACCATAAAATATGTCGGTGTATTCCGAACGTCGTCCATATAAAGATTATGTTAGCATCTGTGATATTTGATATTACAGATGCTTTTTTTAGGAGATAACATGTTAGCCAAAGAAGATTTGTTAGTTTGTAAGACACCTCCCAATATAAGAGATGTTTCGTTGCAATTATATAAAGAATTTGCAGAAACATATCTTATTGATAAAATATTTCATTATTCCTTTTTGGATGGAACAGAATTGGATGTTGAATTTACAGAATGGGGTATTTATCATATGTTAAGTATTCAACATATTAATGGTAAGATAAACAGAAATAATTTTTTTCGGGAAATTAGTAATGGATTATCATTTGATGATTTTGTGAAAGATAAGTCTATTAATAATAGATTTAAAAAATACAAAAAAAGAATCACTTTATTTGCGTGTGTATATGATACATTAAAAACAGGAACAGCTTTTTATATACCTTCAGGAAAAGTTAAAGGAACAGGTAGTGTTCAAATGGATTATATGGTGCACAAGAAATATAATATTGTAAGTCCAACAGGTAATGTACAGAATGGTAATAATATTGGAATTAGAGAAGAAAATGGTGTATATGTTCCGCTTACAATTTTAATATCTAAGCAATCTGATTTGGAAGAATATATAAATGATGAAGAATTAAAAATAGTTCGTCAATTAGAAATAAAGGATAAACAGGGGAATATAATAGATTCTGTTACATATGAATTTACATTTTGAATGATTTAACATAAGATTTATTTAATGTAGTTTATAATGTAATATATAATAATGACCTTTGCACATTGCAGAGCTTTGTGCATTGGGAATGACAATAGAATGAATATCACAATACCTTGTGATATGAATGATAGGAAATGCCTTATGGTGCAATTTGCATCATAGGGCATTTTTGTAAATGGGGGTAGGGGTTCCCATTTACGAAATACGAAACAAATACCTTTGTGAAGTATTTCCCTTTTATGAGATATGCCAGACCTGAAAAGGGCTGGGATGTCCATAAAATCCCCGTAGGGCACTATATTTTGAACGTAGTTCAAAGTATAGTGCCACCTTGAAGCTTTCAACACACTAATGAGGTTTTGATTAGTGAATAATGCACATTATGAACAAAAGCATATTGGGAATGAAATGACCTTTATGCTTGCGGTGAATTTTGTGCATTATGAACGGTTATAACTTAAAATCATTAAAACAATGTTGGGAAGATGGAGTTCGTGGGTATTGCGATTATTATGCGATAATTTAATCATACAAGTGGTTTATAGGAAAGTAACAGCGTTAAGGCAGATATGAGATCGAAAGGTTTTGTATCTGCTTTTTTTATTGCAACAACTTCTGGTCACAATGTCCAGAAGTGGAAAGGAAGAAAAAATGAGTAGAAAAAATGGAAAGAAGTTATTGATTGTGATTGCAGTAGGGGCAGTTGTTATAAAGGCAGTGCGTGATGTCATCAAGACAAAAAAGCAGGAGGAAGCACTTAAGACTGCTTTGATGTGTGGTATTGAAAAAGGGGACTGGCTGAATGAACGAAAGCTCCAGATGATGCAGGAAGAACTTTCAGAGAGTGATTCCAACAGGGAAGCACAGCTTTTGTATGGAAATAGCGATAAATATGGCATTTATCAGTTAAAGGATGATCCGGAACTGGATAAGTTTCGTTTTGAAGGAACGGAAAGCTTGAAGCGTATGGGAATAACCAAGGATAATTTTGATGCAGTATTGCCGGAAAATTATAAGCTCGTGTATATGGGAGAACTGGCAGAATTGCAGGGGCAGACACAATCGGAAACATTGGAAGCAATCTATACAAAGTTCAATATTGACCACCCTGCAGATTATAAGGCTCATTCGCTTTCCGTCAGCGACATTGTAGTATTGCATGAGGACGGCGAGAACAGCGCACACTTTGTTGATTCTTTTGTATTTACGGAACTGCCGAAGTTTATGCTGACATTGGAGGGCAGGGAGAACGAAATATAGACAGAGTTTGCGGTACATATCGCAGACCGCTATATCCTTATGCACGAATGTGATGGTGGATACGATTACTCCATTCTGAATGAGCAGTATCATTTACTGGATGGCGGTGTATATGACAATCCGGATATTACCATTCAAAGAGCAATGGATATGGTCATTGCAGACCTGAAAGAACCACGCTTTTCAGCGGTTACAGAGCAGTATTATCGTGATGAGTATTTGCAGGGTGAAGTATATGTGGGTTCTGAGGTTGAGATTGTAGATTATGAGGAGCTTTCAGAAAAAGCGGAGGAAGTGGAACAGGCAGACTTGGAAGCAAAGCAGGCAGAATTTAGAGAGAACAATCCGGATGTGGTTGCAGATTTCCGGGCAAAGACAGAAGAACTGTTTCATAGTCTGGACGGACAGAGCGCAGAGGATATAGAAAAGACGGTATATGCTTATGTGCAGTCGCAGATTGACGAGTACGGTCTGGATGCAGAAATTGTGGATGTGGTAGCAGCCGGGAGCCGTTGCAGAGGTATTGAAAAGGAAAATTCGGACTTGGATGTGGTTGTGGAATACACCGGTTCCACCAGAGAAGATGACATTTTCAATATGCTGCATGAGGACAGCATTTATATTGCAGGCATTCAGGTAGATATTAACTCGATTACAGAGGGCAGAACCGGAACGCGGGAGACATATCTGCCGGAGGTGGAAACCTACCTGCAGGAGAAGGCACAGCAGGAGCAGATCAATAATCAGCTTGTCACACAGGGCAGAGAAAACGCACTGGAACAGCAACCGGAAAAAGAAAAAATAGCAGAAGAAAATATAATATCGGAACTGGAAAAAAGAGCCTGTGATTGAACCAGAGACAGTTCATATCACATTTACAGTTGCGGAGTGTGGAGAATTTCATAATATGGGCGAATACCATGAGGGCATCGAAACGATTGAGGAAGCAATAAAGATCTACAATGCCATTGATCCTTCCCGTATGAATGGGATTCCTTCGATTGGTGTCAATATGCACATTGAGGGGACAGAAGAATGGGAAGATGAGCAGGTAGATATTGTAAGCGGCAAGTGCATTGATGTTGATTTCCTGAATTATACACCGGAGCTTCGTGATACTCCAAAGGTACAGGATGCAATTAAAAAGCTGATTGCGGCATATCCGGAGAAAGATGTAATTGATGTGGAGACAAAAGAGCAGAAGATACAGACACTTGCGGCAGAGCTTGACCAGTTATCTCAGGACATTGATCCGTATGGTTATGCCGACACCGTATCAGATAGAGAAGCACAGGTACTTATGATTGCAGATGATATAAGAAATGGCAACATTGAACCGCTTCAGGATTTCTTGCAGACTGCCATAGAGGAAGGGACGGACGAGGACAGCGAAAGACAGGCAAAAGAACTGCTTGCAAAGCTGGCTGAGTATAAACCTCTTGCCAAGATCGAGGAGATTGAGGAGCAGAATTATAACATGATTGATGACAGACTCAACAATGGCGTGGAGAAATTCAATTGTGAGGAAGAAAAGAAAGAACAGCAGGAAAAGCCACAGGCACGCTCTTCTCTAAAAGAGCGGCTTGCTGCCAAACAGAAAGAAGTGGCGCAGGGAAAGAATAAAGATGCCAAGGAACAGGATAAGACTAAAAAGACGAACAGGGAGGAAATATAGGAATATGAATCATCCATTTACAACGGTAGAAGAAATCAACTTCATGTGTTTTTTTTGGGACATCAGACAGAATGAAAATGATGGAAGAAATCAGACGGGCAATGCTGCACATAAAGGACAGTGATATGGAGGAGCTTGCTGGGCAGGTGTTGAGAAAGCTAGATGGAATGACAGATAAGGAATTTTTGAAAATTTCTTTAGAAGCAGCAGAAGAATAGCAGTAGTAAGTGGGTAGGTAGTCGGTTGCAATGGCTGGCTACCTGCTTTTTATTTTACAATCATAAAATTGATTGTGAAAAATCGTTGGGTAAGTTATAATTTCGGTATGCGTTTTGATATTAGAAAAACAAACATTTTATAAAAAATAATTGGAAATCATAGACAGTTTGGAGGTCTTAGTGTGAAAAACGAAAAATTGGAAATCATAGAAAGTAATGAGTTTCAAAGTTTATTTGATAAATCAAAGAAATTGATTGACAGTGCCAGAAGTAATATGGGACAAATGGCAAATGCAATTACGGTTCTTACCAGTTTTTTGTTGGGAAGATATATTGTAGAGCAGGAACAACAGGGAGCAGAAAGAGCTAAGTATGGAGCAAAAGTCCTGGATTCCTTGTCATCATATTTGACAGAAGAATACGGAAGAGGTTTCTCAAGAAGCAATGTTGCGGGAATGCGGCAGTTCTATATGGCTTACAAAGACAGAGAGAATGAAATTATCTAATCGGGAATTGGACAATTTGAACAGGCTTTTGGAATTGTCCAATCAGGAATTGGACAATTAGAGACGGTATATAAAAAAATACCATTTAAGTTGAGCTGGACGCATTATCAGATTCTTATGCGTATAGAAGATAAGGATGAAAGAGATTTCTATGAGAAGGAAGCAATACGGTCTAAGGATATAAAATGTCGGAATTACCTGTAAGTGGTGCTGCAAAAAAAGATAAAAGTGAGAATGCACTTAGAAATAAAGATTTAAAATGGGATACTGTTATAAAGAAAACCAAATCTATGAGAGCAACATCATTGTTAAACCCATTTTTAACATTGCATGCGATTGGAAGAAATGGGTATGAGCATGAAAATATTAAGTATTTTGTAGCAGTTACTATTGAAGCCAAAGGGTATAAAGGGAATTTGTATGATAATATACTACAGACATACTCTAACTTGTTGCCGATAGAAATCCATAATGTGAACAAAGTTATGGTTCCTGTTGAATAAATGAAAAAAATCAATTGGAGTGTTTTCCGATTGATTTTTTTATGTATAATTATGTCATGAACAGTTTTTGTATTATTATCCATGAGAGGTGCTAGTATGGGATATGAAATAGAGTTTAAATTAATTGATATAAAAGATATAAATAAAATTCAATGTGTCGAAGAAACAGAAGGTCCCTTTGGAGATGATGTTAAAGTTGTATGTAGACATGATATTACAGATGAATATTGCAAAACTATAATGCAGAGAGCAATGATTAGAATAGCTATAGAATGTGAGTGGCGTTATATTGGATGTACAGAAAGAATAGGTCATCATGAGTTTGAAGTATCAGGACCAGTAAATAAGTATATAGTAATATTCCAACAAGATACATATGAATGGAATGTGCAATTAACGGTAGAAATAGGATATAAGAATTCATGTCATAAAAGCGAACAAAGTTATGATGCTTTTTTGGAAAAATTGAAACTTGCTATTAAAAATAGCATGGTACGAGATTGGTATAAATGTGTGTGGATTAGTGATAGCCAATCTTTATGGTTATCAAGAGAAGTTTATTCAGAAATCTATATGGCAGAAAATGAACTTCGAGCATTTGTAAGTAAAGTGATGATTGATAATTTTGGGGCTGAGTGGCATGATAGACCAGAGTTTTCCAAGTTAAGTGCCAGTATTGAATTAAATGCAGATAATGTGAAAAGAAATGTTCCTAATTTTGCCAATATTGATGTGAATTTGTATACGGTCACTTTAGAAGGGCTGATGGATACTGTACAGTCAGATATATATACTGACGCCATGTCATCTGATTCAGAAGTTCAAAAGAGAATTAAAAGTAAAATTTTTTCAACAACCCAATTGGATAAAATGAAATCTGCATTGGATTTTCTGAGAAATCAATACACTAAAAAATACAATATTTGGGACAAGTTTTTTATTCCTTTTATTGATAAGCCGGAGGAATTCCAAACCTCATTAACAAGTTTTATAGCGAATATGAATCATGTTGCACACAATAAATTGTTGGATTATTCCGCAAAAGAGAAAATGTTATATGACACTCATGCGTTTAGAGGTTATATAAAGGAAGCTGTTAGAAAATTCGATAGTGAAAATCGTTCTGAAGAAGTAGAAGAGACTTTGCAAGCTATAGAGGATCAAAAAGAATATGAACGAGAAGCACATTTAGAAATAGTACAGTCTGAAGCAGGAATATCAATAAGGGATAGAAAAAAGATATTGGCTTTATTTAGAAAAGTGATAAGGGATATTTATAGAGATATACATGAAATTCTATACTTTAATGAAGTGTTGGATGTTAACGAAATAAACTCTCTAAAAGATGAAATGGATGAACAGCTTTTGTTTACAATATTTAATGGACGGCAGGAACTTTTAAATGTATATGGACTGGTAGATATTGATGATTCTGAGGGAGCAACAAGTGTACTGAAAATAAGTGTAGTTGGAGGAAATGATGAAGATGTTGCTACTGAAAGTATTGAATACGTTAATGGCGAAGCGGAATACAACTTGGAGCAGACCAGTTATATGCCAGTAGTAAAAGATTCATTAGATGATGGCAATAAGGAAGCTGTCAAAGAGGCTGTTAATGAGTTTGTGCTAAGGATAATGGATGATTGCGAAACAATGGGATATAGCGAAGAAAGACGGGCGGAGGAAGACTGGGATGCAGATGCTGCTGACATTTTAGAAAACAGATAGATTATCATGTGGGGTAAAGGCTATCCCCCCTAAGTGGAGTATATACTTTTTGCAAAAGGTTTCAGTTTCGCTATTTAGTATAAGAAGAAACTTTCACCGCATGTGGAGACAGTCTGCCTTCTGTCGAGAAAAGCCCAATAAATCAAAGGATTTTGCCATTTTGGGAATAAAATAGATATGTGTTTCTGTTTCCGTAGAGTGATGATATAAGTGGAGATTTACCCCAGGGGATAGGCTTTTGAGAATGGAAGATATACATTTTGGCGAAAGGATACTTTTTCGCAAAAGTTGTTTCACGTCATGAGGATGAGAAGATGAGTAATGATTTTGAAAATTCACAGGAATATAGGAAAGCACTTGAGATAGCTAAGAAGCAGCAGGAATTATATAAAAATGTTACGAGAGCAATATCTCCGGAAGCATTAGCAAAATTTCAAGAACTCAGTGATAAACTAAATGAATGGAAGAATTCACTTAACAATATGCCGGGTCTTCTCAAGTTGGCAGAAATGCTCAAAAATTATCAGCAAGAGGTCAGAGAAACTGAAGGTTTAACTGAAGCTGAATTTGAAGAAAAATATAGATCTGAAATTGAGTGGAGTGAAAAGTTCGGAAAAAATGGTTGGGTTATTTCTGAACATTCAAATCCTGCAGATATTAAGAATTGGGAACAATTATTATGTGAAGGGGAAGCAAAGGTAGCAGAGTTTTTTGACGGAGAAGATATTGTAATTCTTGATGTGATTATAGAGGGGCTACAGGAAAAGTACGTTTCGGACGAGACACAGTTATATTTTAAGAATGGTATGCAGGCTTTTGAAAATGAAGATTATATGACTGCAGCTATGTACTTGCTTGCATTACTTGATAATAGGGTGAATGAATTAGTAGATTTTCCGAACCAACATATGAGTTACAAAGTTAAATATTCTAATAGTGGCTTCGCAAATCAAATGGTCGAGGATTTTAGACAGCTTACCGAAAAACGAGGATTTATGTCAAAGAAAATATACTTTTTGGAAATGTATCCTTCGTTAATTGCATATTTGAATAGGATATTTATAGATGGCTCATACAAGTTCGAAAAAGGTATAGAACCTCCGTATTTGAATAGGAATTGGTTAATGCATGGTCGAATGAATAGAAGCATTGAAAGATATGAATGTATACAGATTTTGAATGCACTAAGTGTTATTGAGTTCATGTTTGGAGATAGGTAAGGAGCATTACGAATGAATAAAAGAGATGATTTTTCGCAAAAAAACTATAGATACGTTGTGTGAAAGAGTGGGAGGAAAGTGTTCTAATCCAAATTGTAGAAGAGAAACAAAAGGTCCCCACAGCAATCCACAAAAAAGAGTATCAATTGGTGAGGCGGCACATATAATTGCGGCAGCTGAAGGCGGACCAAGATACAATCCGGACTTGACGCCAGAGGAGAGAAGTAGTATAGAAAATGGAATTTGGTTATGTAGGTCTTGTGCCAGATTGATAGATAGTGATGAAAGGGTATATTCGATAGAATTACTGAGAATGTGGAAGTATGCAGCTGAATACGAACAATCTTGCATTATTAATCAGACAGATAATTGGTTAAAAACAAACGTTGTATTTGAAAATAGAAAAAACATAGCGTGTAGGAAGGCAAAAGAAGCATTAGATAATTTGCACGGTATATTGCAATACGCATATGAATATTGGAAACATAATTTTGAAAATCGACATTATGGTTCATTTTTGGAAAATGAGCTGATGGAACATTGGGTTTTATATGAAGATGACTTAAAAAGAATTTATACATTTCAAGAGAAAAGAGTGCTTTTGAATGAGGTATTATTGGAGTATTCACTGGATTAAGGATCGGAGATATGTAAAGAAATAAATAATTATTGCAATTATTTTAATTTCTCTTATCAAAGTGATACTTGTGGTCTATATGATAATTATTGGAGATGCTTTTTTGAAATGTTGTCTACTTGTTTTGATATTTTAGTGGGTATCAAGAACAATGTTGATGACATATTATACCGACATTATTCTGTATAATAAGGGGATAAAATCATTACCCCACTTTGAAAACCTATTTCATACTTTCGCTATGCAGTATAAAATCAAAGTTCAGGGGAATACAGAAAATGTGATAGCTTTGGTCAGATAAAAAAATTCTATAAAAAATCACAGTAGATATGGCATTTTACTTAAGCTTTTATCATTATATGACGATATACATATTGCCAGGAGGGCACTTTATTTCAACGGATTGATTCGAAATAAAGTGCCTTTTTGCATATTTATTACTAAATAACTGCTTGGACCGCTATAGGAAAGCAGTGCGGTTGTGAATGACAGAGTGACCGCAGAAAGGATAAGGATGAAAGTAAACACAGGATATGCATATAACTATTATATGGGCGGTAAGGCTGCTGTGAACACAGCAGATAATAAGACTTTTGACAAAAACATGGCAAAGGCTGGCAATATACCGGTGATAACTTTTGATGAAGATGGAGCAGAAGAGAATGTTGCTGCAGATAAGTCAAAGGAAGCTTCTTCAACAAACATAAGGGATATGAGCAATAAGGAATGGGATAAACTCATAGAACATGTTGACAAATTTATTGATGAATTCAAAGAGGCTGTCGAGTATGAAAATGAAGTGAGCAAGGAAAACAAAGAAAAGTTTGAAGAAACTGCTAAGGATATTATAGAAACCTTAAATGATAACGAAATGACACGTAAAGAGCTTACTAAAGAACAGGAACTTGCATTAACAGGAAGCACAAGTACAGGTGTAAGCAGTACGGATGGAGTAACAGAATGTGCTTCTGCCGAGGATATTGGCGATGCTAAGACGACATGGACAGTTACAGTGTTTACAGAGGATGGCATAACATGTACACAGTTTAAGGATGGCGTAAAAACAGAGCTTTGGAGAATGAGTTATAAACATAAGGGTGATTATGAAAAGATTACAGATTTTCTAAACAGCTTTGACAAAAATTCTGATTTAAAGTTTGCAAGCTCTAAAAGCTTCTGGGAAGATTTTCTTGATGGCAAAATAAGCGATGAAGAACTAAGAAAGCTATATTAGAACGGTTGTGTTACGAAAGAATATAAAACACAACGAAATATAATATATATGAGAAGCATAATATAATAAAAATAAATGGATGATAACGGGTTTTTCTGACGGATTCGCTTTCATCCATTTTTGTATTATTTATGATAATTTGCTCGTGATTGCCAGGTAAACCTAAAAAGTATCAACAGATAATCGCCTATTGACATAGTAGGCGAATAGGTATATTATTTTGTTACGCTTTATTGAGAATAATTTACATTATATCTGTTCAGTTTAATATTAAGGAATGTATATAATTATTAGTCTTAAGTAAAAGTTACTATATGTAGTAGAAAGGAATATTTAGTTATGGTTATTTCTTCTAAAGGCAGGTATGCCTTGAGAGTTATGGTATATCTGGCAGTTAATCACAGCGATGATTATATTCCTCTTAAAGAAATATCACAGAAGGAGGATTTGTCGCAGAAGTATCTTGAAACAATCACCAGAATGTTATCTAAAGCTCATCTTATAGAAGCAGCAAGTGGACATGGCGGTGGCTACAGACTTACAAGGAATCCTTCAGAGTATTCGATAAGTGAAATACTTAATCTTACTGAGGGGTCGCTTGCACCAGTTGCCTGTCTTAAGGATGAACAGAATACATGTGAACGTTCAAGTGCATGTTACACACTTCCTATATGGGAAGGACTTGCTAAGCTGATTAATGATTATTTTGACAATATGACACTTGAAGATGTAGCAAAGGCTGCCATCAGGGAACAAAATGATGTTACAGAGGCTGTAAGCAAATAATTATCAGGTTGTAAATATTATAAGTAAAACATGAATGGTTAAAATAAGAAAGGAAACTATATTATGTCAGACAAGAATTTATTAAATATAAAAGATTTATATGTAGATGTAGAGGATAAGGAGATTCTTCATGGAGTTAATCTTTCTGTTGGAAAGGGAGAAACCCATGTACTTATGGGTCCTAACGGAACAGGTAAATCAACACTTGGGTATGCAATTATGGGTAATCCAAGATATACAGTAAAAAAAGGTGAGATATGGTTTGATGGAAAGAATATAACTAACGAAGCTGTTAATGAACGTTCTAAAGATGGAATATTCTTATCTTTCCAGAATCCTCTTGAGGTTCCAGGCGTAACTTTAAGTTCATTTATAAGAAATGCACTTGAATTAAAGACTGGTAAGAGAACACGTTTTATGGAATTTAAGAAAGAACTTGAAAAGACTATGGAGCTTCTTAATATGGACAAGTCTTATGCAGAAAGAGACCTTAATGTTGGTTTCTCAGGTGGTGAGAAGAAGAAGGCTGAAATATTACAGCTTCTTATGTTAAAGCCATCGCTTGCAATTCTTGATGAAACAGACTCAGGACTTGATGTAGATGCTGTAAGAACAGTTTCAGCGGGTATCGAGGAATACCAGAAGAGATGTGACGGAAGTCTTCTTATCATCACACACAGTACTAAGATTCTTGAATCTTTATCGGTTGATTATACACACGTTATGATAGAAGGTAAGATAATTAACACAGGCGATGCTTCATTAGTTGACAAGATTAACACAGAAGGTTTCGCTGAATACGAAAACTAATATAGAAAACTAATATAGAAAATTAATATAGAGAGGAGTTCCTTTAAGCTATGAAAGAAAAGACATATGTTCAGGACATAGAAAGGAATATATATGATTTCAAGGATGAGGAAAAGGATGCATACCGAATCAATGCAGGTCTTACACCAGAGATAGTTGAAAAGCTTTCAAAGGAAAAGAATGATCCAGCATGGATGCAGAATTTCCGTCTTGAATCTTTACAGATATATAACAATATGAAGGTGCCAGACTGGGGTCCATCAATAGAAGGCCTTAATATGGATAACATTGTTACGTATGTAAGACCTAATACGGATATGAAGACAAAATGGTCAGATGTACCTGATGATATAAAGAATACATTTGAAAGACTTGGTATTCCACAGGCTGAAAGAAAGTCACTTGCCGGTGTCGGGGCACAGTATGACTCAGAGCTTGTATACCACAATGTAAGGGAAGATGTTGCAAAGCTTGGTGTTGTATACACAGATATGGAAAGTGCACTTAAGGGTGAATATGCAGATATGGTAAGAACACATTTTATGAAGCTTGTTAAGCCAGCTGACCATAAATTTGCTGCACTCCATGGTGCTGTATGGTCAGGCGGTTCGTTTGTATATGTTCCAAAGGGAGTATCAGTTGAAATTCCACTTCAGTCATATTTCAGACTTAATGCACCAGGTGCGGGTCAGTTCGAGCACACGCTTATTATAGTAGATGATGGTGCCAATCTTCACTTTATTGAAGGATGTTCAGCACCTAAGTATAATGTTGCTAATCTACATGCAGGATGTGTAGAATTGTTTGTAGGCAGGAATGCAAAGCTTAGATATTCAACTATAGAGAACTGGTCTAAGAATATGTATAACCTTAACACTAAGAGAGCTATTGTAGAAGAAGGTGGAACAATAGAGTGGGTATCTGGTTCATTTGGTTCACATGTTTCTTATCTTTATCCTATGAGTATTCTTAAGGGAGAAGGCTCAAGAATGGAATTCACAGGAATAACATTTGCAGGTAAGGGGCAGAATCTTGATACGGGTGCAAAGGTGGTTCACGCGGCTAAGAACACAAGCTCTTATATCAATACAAAATCTATATCAAAGGATGGCGGTATAAGTACCTTCAGATCATCGGTAGTTGTAAACAAGCAGGCAGAAAATGCTAAAGCAGCAGTTTCATGTCAGTCACTTATGCTTGATTCGATATCACGTTCAGATACTATACCAGCTATGGATATCAGAACAAGAAAAGCAAATGTAGGTCATGAGGCACAGATAGGAAGTATAAGTGATGAGGCTGTATTCTACCTAATGTCACGTGGTATGACAGAGGAGGATGCAAGGGCATGTATCGTAAGTGGCTTTGCTGATAATGTATCTAAGGAACTTCCTCTTGAGTATGCTATTGAGATGAACAATCTTATAAGGCTTGAGATGAAAGGGAGTATCGGTTAATTGATATATAAATATGTGTGATATTCGGATATACACAGGAATGGAGAGTAAGATGAGTAATGTTAGTGAATTAAAGATAAATGCGCTTCCATCTAAGACATGGTACTGGCTTAATCTGAATGATACAAGGGTGGCATGGGATAGTAAGACTGTTCCATGTAATATTGAAACAGATGGATATGCTGATGCATTTTATGATGCACAGAGTAATGATTATGCAGATATCAGTGCAGCAGTAAAAACAGGCGCTACAGATGCCGCTGATGTTTTATTTGCAGATGAAAATATCACATCTTTAGTGATAAATGCAGATAAGAAAGCGGATAATAAAGTGATATATCTTAATATAGATGATTCTGTTGCTGTAGAAAACAAAGTGAATCAGGCAGGAAAGCTTGTTGTTAATGTAGAGGATAATGTAACATTTACAATAATAGAAACATTTACAGGCTCAGAGGAAGTGGCTGGTAATACAGCATTCAGAACTCTTATAGATGCTGGAAAAAACAGTCATGTAAAGCTTGTACAGGTGTTCTTACAGCCAAAGGAGCAGGATGTGCTTTGCGATGTTGGAAGCAGGTGTGCAGATGAAGCAGGTTTTAAGCTTGTACAGCTGTTTCTTGGAGAAGGCAGTCTTTATGATGGCATAAGAACAGATCTTAATGGAAATAAGTCGGATTTTATGTGTGATATAGGATATTTTGGTGTTGCTAAACAGAATATTGACATAAATCTTATAGTTAACCACATTGGTAAGAAGACAAACTGCGGGATAAGCGTTGATGGAGCACTAAAGGATGCTGCTAAAAAGGTATTTAAGGGAACTATTGACTTTAAGAATGGTTCGTCTGGTTCTACAGGTGCTGAAACTGAAAATGTGTTATTGCTGGGTGAAGATGTTGTAAATAAGACTATTCCTGTTATTCTTTGCGCAGAGGAGGATGTCAATGGCTCACATGGTGCAACTATTGGTGAGCTTGATCCACAAACCTTATTCTATTTTGCAGCAAGAGGTATAGATTCAGAGGCGGCAGAAGATATTATGACTAAGGGAAGACTGGAAGTCGTAGCAAGAAAGATAGAAGATGAAAAAACTGAGAAGCTTGCTAATGAACAGCTTTGCAAGGTGCTTGGTGAAAATGCCGTCCAAAGATTATAGAATGGAGATAAATATGAGTCGCAATTACAGGAATGATTTTCCACTTATAAAAAATAATGACAGAATATATATAGATAATGCTGCTACGTCACAGAAACCTGAATGCGTGATTAAAGCAGAAGCTGAGTTTTACGAAAAAAATAATGCTAATCCATTAAGAGGCTTTTATCCTCTTAGTATAGCTGCAACAAAAGAATATGAAGATGCAAGAGAAACTGTAAGGGAGTTTATTAATGCAGGTTCTACAAAGGAGATAATATTTACAAGAAATACAACGGAAGGTATTAATCTTGTTGCATATAGTTACGCTCTAAATAACCTTAAAGCCGGAGATGAGATAGCAGTTTCTATTATGGAGCATCATAGCAATATGCTTCCATGGCAGATGGCAGCGAGAATGACAGGAGCAAAGCTTGTGTATCTTGAATGTGAAAAAGATGGAACACTTTCAGATGAAACATTGGCAGCAGGTATTAATGAGCATACTAAAATAGTAGCGGTTGGTCATGTGTCAAATGTACTTGGCTGTGTTAATCCTGTAAAAAAAATCGCCGCTATGGCGCATGCAGCAGGTGCTATTATGGTTGTTGATGCAGCACAGAGTGCACCTCATATGAAGATTGATGTTAAGGATATGGATGCGGATTTTCTTGCGTTTTCAGGTCATAAGCTTATGGGACCTATGGGAATAGGTGTTCTTTATGGAAAGCAGGAGCTTTTAGAGAAGATGGAACCTTTCATGACTGGTGGAGAAATGATAGATTCTGTTACAAGAGAAGGCGCTGTGTATGCACAACTTCCACATAAGTTTGAAGCTGGTACAGTAAATGCAGCAGGTGCAGCTGGACTTGCTGCAGCAATCAGGTATATTAATGAAGTTGGCTTTGATTATATTGAAGAAAGAGAAAAAACACTTACACGTATAGCTATGGAAGGACTTAAAGAATATGAACATATTCATGTTATTGGTTCTGAGAATCCTGATAACCATACAGGTATAGTAGCATTTACTATAGATAATGTGCATCCTCATGATGTCAGTGAAATATTATCTTCGGATGGAATAGATGTAAGGGCAGGACATCATTGCGCACAGCCGCTTCTTACACATTTGAAGGTATATAATGCTACAAGAGCAAGCTTTATGTTCTACAATACAGAGGATGAAGTACGTGCATTTGTTAAGAGTGCTATTAATGTAAGAAGGAGAATGGGTTATGATGAATAGAGGCTTTTATAACGAGATTCTGACAGAGCATAATATAAGACCAGAGTTCAAGCATGATCTTCCAGATGCTAATATAGTACTGGAAGGAGTTAATCCTAACTGTGGTGATGATATATGGCTTAAGTTAAAAGTGGAGAATGGCATAATAGAGGATGGAGCCTTTGTGGGAGATGGATGTGCTATATCGCAGGCTTCAGCAGACATTATGCTTGGCATGATTATAGGAAAGAGCAAGGATGAAGCATTAAAGCTTGGAAATCTTTTTCTTAAGATGATAAAGGGAGAGGCAACTGATGAAGAGATAGATGAGCTTGATGAAGCATCAGCACTTAAAGATATATCGCATATGCCTGCAAGAGTAAAATGTGCTGTTCTTGGATGGCATACCCTTGATGAAGCATTAAAAAAGGCTATGGATGATTACAAGTAAATATTTATAAAAGCTGTTTGAAACTGAAAATGTTTATAAAAAAATACATGCTAAACTATTGCCAAAAATATACCGGGGGGGGGTAAAATGTTTAGAGCAATAAAGTTAGCATTAAGTGTTATATCCACTGGATTTACTTGGAGAATGTGATGCATACAAATGAGGGGGATTAATTTACTTTGTGATGACTTTTATTGTAAAAACAATAGAAGAGAGGTACTATAAGAATGAGAAAGTTTTTTACTAAAAAGCTTGCATTAACTGTTACAGTTGCTTCATTACTAGCTGTTCAGGTATCAGGAGTTGCAGCAGCAACATTTTCTAATTATGTGAACAATTATGTAACTGCAAGTGATTCTACACAAACTGATGTAACAACACCATCTGATTTAACAGGATCAGACTCAACAAGTTCAGATGTAACAACACCATCAGATTCAACAGGTTCAGATGTAAAACCAGGAAAGCCAGGTAAGGATGATACTGATAAGGGTAATACAGAAAATGTAACAACACCATCAGACTCAACAAGTTCAGACGTAACAACACCATCAGATTCAACAGGTTCAGATGTAAAACCAGGAAAGCCAGGCAAGGATGATACTGATAAGGGTAATACAGAAAATGTAACAACACCATCAGATTCAACAAATTCTGATACTACAGGTGGTAATAATTCAGGTACACCAGCTTCAACAGGCTCAGATGTAATTGGAAACCTTCCACAGGGAGATCATTCACTTCCAGGTACAGTTGCAAAAGACGAAATAGTAAAGTCTGATGTTGTTAATGATGTTCTTAATAAAGAAGTTACTTCATCAACAGAGACTAAGGTAGATATTGTAAGTGATGCAGCACCTACACTTTCAGCTGATTTATTCTCAGCAGTAAAGGCTAACAACAAAGATATCACAGTTGGAGTTGTTAATTCACAGGATTATCTTTTATATTCATGGACATTTAAGGCAGCAACACTTAATAACACAGATAAGAACGTTGATCTTACATTAAATGTTTCTGATACTAAGAATGATGATATAGTAGCATTAACAGGTGTAGATGAATTAGTATATCTTAACTTTGCATATCATGGAGAACTTCCTGGAACAGCTACATTACATACTTATGTTGGCAAGTGGTTCCAGAATGGGGATGTAGTATATCTCTATTACTATAACGAAGAACTTAATAGAGTTGAGGTAGTTGGAGATAACGAGGGGTTAAAGGTTGTTGATGGATATGTTGATTTTGATATAAATCACTGCTCAACATACTTCCTTTCAGGCCATACAGCAGATGAAGTAAAGGCTGTTAACCCTGCAACAGGAGAACTTGCTGGAACACCTATAAAAACAGGTGATCATGCAAATGTAATGTTATATGTATTATTATCTTTAGCAGCAGTTTCAGCTATGGGATTAGTTGTTGTATTCGGTAAGAAGAGAGCAAACTAAAAATTCAAATATCACAATATTTAATAATAAAACCAGTGTTATATTGTCTATAGCACTGGTTTTTTGTATAATATATACATAAGTATAAGGAGATGGATGGAGGAAGTATGGAAATAACTGATAAAATTAATTATGTTCTGGGAAAAACAGTAGTGTATATGTTGTTGATAATATATCCGTTTGTTATGCATAACAAGTTAAATGATGTTACGTTAACAAGGTTTTTCTTCTTTATTATTGTTTCATATGTAGGTTTTTTGGTTCTATGTATTAATTCACTGGCAAGTTTTATATTAAAAAGAGTTAGCGATAAGAAAAAATATGATGATGACAATGTTGATTTTATTAATATTCAGGAAGGTGCGTATAGTGCTGAAAGTCAGAGCATAAGTAAAGTGTATGATATAAAAGATAAGATAAAAAATATGGATTTATGGAAAAAATTAATATTTTTATTTCTTTTTGTATGTATTATGTCATATTTGTTTTCTCCATATAAAAGTGTTGCATTTCTAGGACACGGAGGAAGATATACGGGACTTGTTTTTTATGGTGCATGTGTTTGTATGTATTATGTTGTTTCAACATGTTACAGATTTGAAAAAAGAGATATTACATACGTATTATGTTCTACAATATTGGTTAATGTGTGGGCAGTGCTTAATTACGCGGGCATGGATCCATTCTACATATACAAGGATGTTCCAGCTGCCATGAAAACGGTGTACATATCTTCGCTTGGTAATATAGATATATATGGAATGTATGTTAATATGATGCTTGCACTTGCCATGTTTTCGTTTGTATATGAGGAAAGTACAGCAGGTAAGCTTTTTTATGGTATTTGTGCACTGCTAGGAATGATGGGTTCATTGGCATCAGACAGCGATATGGCAGTTGCAGGCATGTTTTTTGCATTTGTGATTCTTATATATTTTGCAATATCAGATTATAACAGATTAATAAGGTATTTTATGCTCGCTGTAGAATTGTTTATTGCAGGACGTATACTTGGGGTTATATATATATTTAATCAGTTTAATACGAGGATTATAAAAAGTGTTGGCAGTATTATTGTTTACAAGAATGTATTTGTAGTGTTTCCAGTTGTCTGTTTCATAGCTATATTTATTATCCAGCTGCTTCACGACAAATCTGATTTGTTCGCCAATAAAAAACTGATTGATAAAATAAAAAAAATATATGTAATCATATGTGTTGTATTTGCAGCAGCTGCATGTCTGATGGTTATTATATGTACAGCTGTACAGAGAGGTCCGCTTGCTATTACTGATGACTGGGGCTCAGGACGTGGATACATATGGAAAAACTCGCTGGATGGATTTAAAAACCTTCCATTCATAAATAAAATATTCGGTGCAGGAGAGGCTTCTACAGCATGGGTTTTAAGTGATTATTCTGCTGCTGCCAACAATATATTTAACAGAGGAAGAGTAGACAATGCCCACAATATATGGATTAATATGCTTATAACACTTGGCATTGCCGGTCTTATAGTATATGTTTTACTTCTTGTTGCAGCAATCAGCAATATAAAGAGGCACCTTAAAGGTTCAAGTGAAGCCTGCCATATGAACAAATCAAGATATATGCTTGCAGGTGCAGGTCTTGCTGTTATGGTATATTCAATCCAGGGAACGGCTGAAATGCTGGAGGTTATTACATTTCCAATATTTTTCTGTCTGTTAGCAATGCTGAATTGCAGCACAAAAAATATAAACATAAAAAAACAGGAATTAAATAAAAAAGAAACAGATATATAAATATCTGGCAGATTAGTATTTTGTAAGGAGAGTGTAAGGATATTATGGCAAAATATATTATGGCTTTAGATCAGGGGACAACAAGTTCAAGATGTATTCTTTTTGATAAGGCTGGAAACATATGCAGTATGGCACAGAAAGAGTTTGAACAGATATATCCAAGACCAGGGTGGGTTGAACATAATCCTATGGAAATATGGTCCTCACAGTACGCAGTTATATCTGAAGCTATGGCATTACTTGGTGCTAAAGCAAAGGATATAGCTGGAATTGGAATAACTAATCAGAGAGAAACAACAATCGTATGGGATAAAGAAACAGGAGAACCTGTATATAATGCTATAGTATGGCAGTGCAGAAGAACAGCAAAGGATGTAAAAGCTCTTATAAGAGATGGTTATGGTGAAGTCATAAAGGCAAAGACGGGACTTGTTCCAGATGCGTACTTTAGCGCGACTAAGATAGCCTGGATCCTGAATAATGTAGAAGGTGCAAGGAAAAGAGCAGAAGAAGGCAAACTGCTTTTTGGTACGGTTGACACATGGCTTATATGGAAGCTTACAGGTGGAGCCATACATGTAACAGATTATACCAATGCCTCAAGAACAATGCTTTTTGATATACATAAGCTATGTTGGGATAAAGAGCTTATTAATAAGCTTAATATACCTGAATCAATGCTTCCTGAGGTAAAACCATCAAGCTGTATATATGGATATACAGACAGTTCAGTCATAGCAGGTAGTATACCTATAGCTGGTGCAGCTGGTGACCAGCAGGCAGCACTTTTTGGACAGTGCTGTTTTGATGCTGGTGAAGTAAAGAATACTTATGGAACAGGCTGCTTTCTTCTTATGAATACTGGAAAGGAACCGGTTATATCAGAACACGGACTTATAACAACTATTGCGGCTAGTACCAACGACTGCGTAAAGTATGCACTTGAAGGCAGTGTGTTTACAGGTGGAGCTGTTATACAGTGGCTTAGGGATGAAATGCGTATGATTAAGAATTCTTCGCAATCGGAGAATTATGCAAGAATGGTTGAGGATACTAATGGTGTATATATAGTTCCGGCATTCTCAGGATTAGGTGCACCATACTGGAATCCATATGCGAGAGGCACAATAGTAGGAGTTACAAGGGGAGCAGGCAAGGAACATTTTATTAGAGCATCATTAGAATCTATAGCTTACCAGACATATGATGTACTTAAAGCTATGGAAAGTGATACCGGACATGTTGTAAGTGAATTAAAGGTTGATGGAGGTGCAAGTGCTAACGATTTTCTTATGGAATTTCAGTCAGATATACTGGATGCATCTATCAGAAGACCAAGATGCATAGAAACAACAGCACTTGGAGCTGCTTATCTTGCGGGGTTATCAGTTGGCTTTTTTAAGAATGAAGATGAGATAAAAGATAACTGGCAGCTTGATACTACATTTGAAAGCAGCATATCACCTGCTAAAAGAGACAGCCTTCTTATGGGTTGGAGAAGAGCTGTTAAATGCGCTATTAATTATACAGAAGAATAAAAACATATTATACAGATGTATAGATGTCGTGGTCAAAAGCCCCCGACATAAATATTTATGATATTGGAGGAAACTTGATTGGATAATAATGTAGGGAAGGCAGCTAAAGTTATAGAACAGGTTAATAAAGTTATACTTGGAAAAGACAGGAAGGTCAAGGAGATTATGACAGCATTTCTTGCTGGTGGACATATACTTCTTGAGGATATACCAGGAGTCGGTAAAACAACCCTTGCAACTGCATTTTCAAAAGCTATGAAGCTGGACTGTAAAAGAGTTCAGTTCACACCTGATGTTATGCCATCAGATCTTACTGGATATTCTGTATACAGAAGTGATCTTGGACAGTTCGTATATCAGCCAGGCAGTGTATTCTGTAACCTGCTGCTTGCTGATGAGATAAACAGAACATCACCCAAAACACAGTCAGCCCTCCTTGAGGTCATGGAGGAAAGAAAGGTATCAGTTGAGGGAATAACAAGAGATGTTCCTGATCCTTTTATAGTAATAGCAACGCAGAATCCATATGGCAATGCAGGTACGCAGAGTCTTCCAGAGGCACAGATGGACAGGTTTATGATAACGATGTCTATAGGATATCCTGATTTTGAAAGTGAGATGGATATGGCAATGTCAATTGGAAAAACAGGACGGACAGATATGGTGGAGCCGGTTATAACAGCAGAAGATGTTAAGAAAATGCAGGAAGAGATATATGAGGTATATATGAATAAAAGCATATATAAGTACATAGTTGAGCTTGTTAAAGCAACCAGGGAATCAGAATATATAGAAAGAGGTGCAAGCCCAAGAGCAACAATTGCACTCGTAAAAATGTCAAAGGCTTGGGCATGGCTTAATGGAAGAGATTATGTTATTCCTTCTGATGTAGGTACACAGTTTGAGTATGTGATTTCACACAGAATAGTACCTGATATGTCAGCACGTATGGAAAAGTTGTCAAAATCAGACATAATAAATAATATTGTAAAGTCTGTAAAAAGGCCGGTTGTTGGAGAAAAGAGCGTAAACTGAGGATGAAAGAATATGATGTCTAAAGTATTATTAATCTTTTTTGTTGTTATTTCGTGGTATGTTGCAGGAATGGTCCATTCATTTGCATTGATGTTATATGCAGTATGCCTTACTTTTTTTATGCTTGCTATGCATTTTGTTACAAGTATATATAAAAAAAGAGTGTCATTTGCTTTTGCTTCTGATTATGCAAGTGCGGTTGAAGGCAGAGATTATCTTGTCAGGGTTAATATAAATAATAATCATGGTCTGCCAGTAAGTAAAATCAGACTTGATATTGAAGTGTCATATGGTTTTAATGGAAATAAAACAAAATATATGCTTACAAAGAAAATATATGGAAGCTGTCATAAGAAAAAAGATTCTATAAATTTTACAATAAGGATGCCTTATGCAGGACCTGCATGTGTATATATTAAGCGTGTATATTTTTATGATTATACAGGTGTGTTCAGAAGAAAGGCTGTAACTGACAGTCATATGAATATAGCTGTGCTGCCGTATATTGAGGATGGCAGTATTTATATGGAATATGCTGCATCTGCAGCTGAGGCTTCCCAGGATTTATATGTTAACAGAAGTGGAAATTCAGTTGATGATATAAGACAGATAAGAGAATATCAGACAGGCGATTCCTACAGGCATATACACTGGAATCTAAGTGCTAAAACAGGGAGCCTTCTTGTTAAAGAATTCTCGCAGGAGACAGATATAGAAGTCAATGTGTTTGCAAAGGTGTTTATAGATGATTTATATGATTATAAGAAAATGGGAGATTTTTATGACAAGCTTGCCAATGAGACAATGTGGCTTATTAACGACAAAAGTATAATTAATCTTTTGTGGTATGATTATGAATATGATACGTTTATTAAACATCGTGTGAATAACAGAAAGGATTGCGAAGATGTGCTGTATGCTCTTTTTCTGTATCACGAAAAATGCAGGGTTAATAATAAAAAAACAGGCATGAATAAAGAGCTTCCATCTGCATATAAAGAAGGAAACATAGTTGTGGTAGATACTAGTCTTAAGGTGAGTGTTAATGGCAGTATAAAAGTATAAGTTATAGCGGAATGGAGAACAGTATGAAAACAGATATCAGTATAACGGTCAAACGGACAGAAGATAGTGGCTACAGAGGAAACATGTATCTTGGTTTTGCTGCGCTTTTTTGTGGCGTTCTTTCTGTTCTTCTGTTTATAAGTGGATTTAATGCTATAGGATATACGGGGGAACTTGTGTATCTGTCTGCGTTTTTGTTATCTTTTATATTCTGTTATGTGTATTACAATAAACCACAATTGTCAGTTGTATTATGCGTAATGATTTTTATAGGTATATTTATTGCGGTAATAACTGGACTGGATGATTTGCAGCTACAGGCGTATTCAGTATTTACGGCTTTCAGTGAGGGGAGAGCGGCTGTCAGGAATATAACTAAGCTTATGTGTGTGTTTACACTATTGCTAGTTGGTGTGTTTTATCTTTTTGAGATAGTTTTTAAGGTGCATTTTGTTTTGTCATTTGTTATGGTTTCTTTTTTACTGGCTTCACCTTTTCTTAAAATATCCATATCAGTCTTTAACATTTTTATTATGCTTGTATACCAGATTTTGTTTTATCTGATGAATAATCTGGATAAAAAGAAAAGAAAAACTCTGTATTCATCACATACAGTAAACAGCAGAAAAAACATTATGGGAAAATGTACAGTCATGTGTGCTGCATTGCTTTTTGCATCATTTGTTCTATCAGCTGTTATTATGAATACAATATCTGAGCCAGTATATAATTCGGTAAGCGGAATAGAAGAGGTGGTTTATAAGGTATCAAGTATAGCCAGTAACAGAGCCTCTGATATCAGCATGAATGGAAGTATAAGTACAGGAAACAATTATCAGACTGGGGCAGAACAGATTAAACTTACAACACAAAGAAAGCCGGAAGAGGATGTATATCTTATAGGTTACAGAGGTGGAGAGTATACAGGTAATAACTGGAATAAGGCTGATGATGTACAGATATGTAATGAACTGGATAAGAAAAAGGGAAATACATATGCCAGATATAGCTCAATATATAGTACATCTGAGGTGTTTGGAAACCTGTATTATCTTGGCAATTATATTATGAAAAGTAATGGACTGGCTGTTTCAAAGGATAAAGACAGGAGACTTCAGCTTGATATAGCTTATACAAGTGATAAAAATAATATAATGCTGGAGCCATATTGCAGTAATCTGTATCTGGCACAGAAAAACTCTTATGATGAGTATAGTGTTATGTATTATGAACAAAAGGATATGGTTTCTTTATGGGATTCAGATAATATAACTGATTTAACGAAGAAATCAAGGATGGATGATTACATAAATGTGCAGTCTAATTATAAAACTGCAATGAAATCTTACTATACGCAGTATTCAGATGATATTACGCCACAGCTGGCTTCGTATGTTAAGGATAATCCCCTTTCATCACTTGAAGAAAAAACAACATTTATATTATATACACTTATGAGTAATACAAGCTACACAAGGACTCCTGGGATTATGCTTGGAAATACTGATGTGGCAGATAAGTTTCTTTTTGAGTCTAAAAAAGGATATTGTGTCCATTATGCAACAGCTGCAACACTTATGTACCGTATGTACGGAATTCCTGCAAGGTATGTAACAGGGTTTAAGGTGTCTGCTGACAGTTTTAAAGAAAATGCTGATGGGCAGTGGAGTACAGCAGTTACAGATTCAGCACAGCATGCGTGGACAGAAATTTTTATAGATAATTATGGATGGGTACCGGTTGATGTTACGCCAGCAGCAGATGGAACTATGAGGGTTTCTTATCCTGGATATAATATGGAAATATTTAACCAGATAATGCAGCAGAATAACTGGAAAACTGATATGCCAAGTATAAATGATATATCAAAGGAAAAAACAGAATATGTAAGAACTTGGCAGGGTGCTGTTAAAGCAGCTATAAAGAGATTTTTAAGGCTTGTATGGAGAATAATTAAAATACTGTTGCTGTTCATAGCTGTAATTAGTGTAGCAGCTTCGCCTTTATGGTTAAGATTAAGAAGAAATATAATACTTAAAAGACAGAACAAGAAAAAAGCAGTTTCTATATATAAAAGACTGATGTGTATGCTCCATACGACAGGCTATGTGACAGAGTATGATGGCACGGAGGAGGACTTTGCTGATGTGCTTATAGCAGAATTTGCAGAGGATTATAAAGAGGATATGGCAGATATAAAAAGGGCAGTAGATGTATCAGTGCAATCGGAGTTTTCTTTACATAGGGCAGCATCTTCTGATATGCAATGCGTTCTTAATGTATACAATAAGATATCAGATATTATATATAACAGGCTTAGATGGTGGGAGAAAATAGTGTTCAGATATGTATATTGTTTTTAGACTTGACTATTCTTAATATTTATACTATTCTAATGGAAGCTTGAAATATATTTCATTGGAGGTAATATATATGCAATTAGCAATGATAACAATACAGCAGGTTTTGGTTTTGTTTGTATTAATATTTGCGGGTTTTATATGTGTGAAGGCAGGTGCGGTAAAAATAGAAGGCAAGAAGGCATTTTCTGATCTGCTTGTTTATTTTGTTGTACCATGTATGATTATTAATTCATACCTGACAGATTTTGATTCTGATATATTCAGGAATATATTGTATGCACTTTGGCTGAGTGTACTTCTTATAGCTATAGGTATAGCTGTTACTTTTATATTATCGATGCGTATTAAAGATGATAATCTTCCGGTTGTAAGATTCGGATGTATGTTTTCTAATGCGGCTTATATGGGTTTTCCGTTGATTCAGGCTTTGTTTGGCAGTGAAGGGCTTATATATGCAAGTGCATTTGTTACAGTGTTTAATATATTGTTATGGACACTTGGATATTCAGTTGTAAGCCGGACAATCAGCTGGAAGATGGTTGTAAAAAAGATATTTACGACTCCGGCGACACTTGCTGTTTTTGCCGGAATCATAATATTTGTTTTAAGAATTCCAATGCCATCAGTGCTTCATCAGGCCATAAGTGCAGCAGGTGCAGTTAACACTCCGTTATCAATGTTTATAACAGGCATGATTATTGCAGCAAGTGATATTAAGAAAATGTTTGCAAATAAACTTGTGTATTTTTCAATAATTGTAAGGATGATAATTATTCCTGCAATATGTATTGCGGTTTTTGAGTTGTTAAATATTCATGGAATGGTTGCCAATATTGTAATCATACTTGAGGCGTGTCCTTGTGCGGCTATCACATCTGTTTTTGCTGTACAGTTTAACTATGATGATGATGTGGCAGCAGCCTCAGTTGTTTTAACAACGCTTGTTAGTATAGTAACACTTCCTATAGTGGCGTTTGTTATAACAACTTTATAACAATTAATTGTTTTTTAATATAATGCCAGTAATTGTGAGGTTATTGGCATTTATTTTTTTTGTTTTTTATGTTATTATGATGTACGTGTCAAAAAGTCACAAAGCGGTTGTGATTGGATAAATGAACATTTTAGGACGGAGAAATATATGAAAATTTTATTTGTTTCGCTTGGCTGTGATAAGAATCTGGTTGATACAGAGAATATGCTTGGAATATTAAAAAATAAAGGCTTTGAGTTTACAGATGATGAATGGGATGCAGATATAATAGCTGTCAATACCTGTTGCTTCATAGGAGATGCCAAGCAGGAAAGTATTAATACGATATTAGAGATGGCAGAGCATAAGAAGGATGCAAAGTGTAAAGTGCTTGTAGCAGCAGGCTGCCTTGCACATAGGTATCAGGATGAGATTATAAAAGAAATTCCAGAGGTTGATGCATTTGTCGGCACATCTTCATATGATAAGATAGCTGATATGATTACTTCTGTTCTTGAGGAAAAGGGTATAACTAATTTTGTAGAGGATGCAGACAGAATGCCGATGGTTAAAGAGGACAGAATAGTTACAACACCAGGTTATTATGAATACTTAAAGATAGCTGAGGGTTGTGATAAGAGATGTACATATTGTATAATACCAAAGGTAAGAGGAAGCTACAGAAGCTTTCCAGTTGAATATCTTGTCGGTCAGGCAGAAAAGCTTGTTGAGGGCGGAGTAAGAGAACTTATTTTGGTTGCTCAGGAGACAACTCTTTATGGAGTTGATCTGTATGGAAAGAAATCACTACCTATGCTTCTGCATGAGTTATCCAAAATAAAAGACTTAAAATGGATAAGAATTCTTTACTGTTATCCAGAGGAGATTGATGATGAGCTTATAGAAGCTATCAAGAATGAACCAAAGGTGTGTCATTATCTTGATATGCCTATACAGCATGCAAGTGATAATGTCCTGAAACGAATGGGCAGAAGAACTAATAAGAAGGAACTTATAGACATAACAGCAAGGTTAAGACGTGAGATTCCGGATATTGCTTTAAGGACAACACTCATTACAGGTTTTCCAGGTGAAACTTATGAAGAACACCAGGAGGTGATGGAGTTTATTGACGAATGTGAATTCGACAGGCTTGGAGTATTTACGTATTCAAGAGAAGAGGATACTCCGGCAGCATCAATGCCTGATCAGATAGATGAAGCGGTGAAAGAAGAATACAGAGATGAGATAATGCAGCTTCAGCAGGAAATATCAGCTGACAGGTCAGCTGATATGGTTGGAAGTATACTTGAGGTTATGATAGAAGGATACATTGCTGAGGATAATACTTATGTTGGACGTTCATATAAGGATGCACCTAATGTTGATGGACTTGTTTTTGTGGAATGTGACAGGGAACTGATGTCAGGTGATTTTGTTAATATACTTATTACAGGCTCAACGGAGTATGATCTTATAGGAAAAATAGTTGAAGAATAAATTATTATCTGAAAGTAAAGGGAGGACGAGAAGTTGAATTTACCTAATAAATTAACAATACTTAGAACAATTATGATTCCGGTATTTCTTATATTTCTTTATATACCAGGACTTGGTATGACAGGAGATGTTTTGGCAGCTGCAATATTCGTGTTAGCAAGTTTTACTGACTTACTAGATGGAAAAATAGCAAGAAAATATAATCTGGTAACCAATTTTGGTAAGTTTATGGATCCGCTTGCTGATAAGCTTTTAGTATGTTCAGCACTTATTGCACTCGTGGATCTTAACAGAATTCCTGCATGGATTGTAATTATAATTATTGCAAGAGAGTTTATTATAAGTGGTTTCAGACTTATAGCATCAGACAATGGTGTTGTTATAGCTGCAAGCTACTGGGGAAAGTTTAAGACAACTTTCCAGATGATAATGATTATACTTCTTATTCTTAATATTGATTATCCATATAGCAATATTGTTAATATGGTTATCATGTATATAGCTCTTGCGCTTACAATTATTTCGCTTCTTGATTATATAATTAAGAATTATAAGGTATTTATAGATGGCTCTAATAAATAGTCATACTAATGATGTAAATAGTCTGGATGTAAAAGTCATTTCTGTTATCAGAAATGGCTTTTATCTTCATGTGGAGTTAGATATTCTGATCATAGTATCTTATATTATTATGTTACATATTTAATGGCTGCAACACAGTAAGAATGGAGGTTTTATATTTATGAATATAGAGGAAAAGGTAGTAAAAAAGCTTAACGAAAAGAATATGCTTCTTACAACAGCGGAATCATGCACCGCAGGTATGATTGCATCAGCAATTGTTAATGTAAGTGGAGCATCTAATGTGTTCCATCAGGGGTATATAACATATTGCGATGAGGCAAAAAACAGTATGCTTAATGTAAAAAAAGAAACTTTAAAGTTATATACGGCTGTAAGTCCACAGACTGCATGTGAAATGGCGCTTGGCGCACTTTCTATATCGGATGCTGACATAGCGGTTTCAGTTACAGGAGTTGCTGGGCCTTCGATGGAAGATGGAAAGCCTGTAGGACTTGTATATATAGGTGTTGCATCAAAAAGAGCATCTGGTTATGCAGCTACGTTTGATGAGACTTCAAGAATAACGGATGTTAAAAAATATGAAGAGGTATACCAGCATTGCAAAGATCAGGAAGTACTGTATGCCGTAGATAACAATATCGTTATTGTCCGGAAAAACATGTTTGAAGGTGACAGAGGTGCAATACGCGAAAAAGCATGTAAAGAGGCTCTTGATATGATTTATACATATATTAAAGCTGTAGATATATATTAAAACATGGGAAAATATATCTTTACTTTCTTATATGTATATGGTACGATGAGGATATCCAATATGTTACATAAATATTTAAAATGATATTCGAATAAATGTTCGAAAAAGCTTGACAAAATACATGGAGTGTAATATTATCATAATAAGCGAACAGATGTTCAAGATGATGGAGGTATATATAATTTGGTTAATGAAGATAAGTTAAAGGCGCTGGATGCGGCTATTTCTAATATTGAAAAACAGTTTGGTAAGGGTTCGGTTATGAAGCTGGGTGATTCAACAGCGAACATGAATGTTGAATGTATACCTACAGGTTCATTAAGTCTTGATATAGCATTAGGTCTTGGCGGAGTGCCAAAGGGAAGGGTAGTAGAGATATATGGACCTGAATCTTCAGGTAAGACTACTGTCGCACTTCATATGGTGGCTGAAGTTCAGAAAAGAGGCGGTATAGCTGGTTTTATTGATGCTGAACATGCTTTGGATCCTGTATATGCAAGAAATATAGGAGTAGATATTGATAATCTTTATATATCACAGCCAGATAGTGGTGAACAGGCATTAGAGATATGTGAGACTATGGTAAGATCAGGAGCTATTGATATAGTTATTGTCGATTCAGTAGCAGCACTTGTACCAAAGGCTGAGATAGATGGAGATATGGGAGATTCACATGTCGGACTTCAGGCAAGACTTATGTCACAGGCATTAAGAAAGCTTACACCAGTTGTTAGTAAGAACAATTGTGTTGTTATATTTATAAACCAGTTAAGAGAAAAAGTCGGGGTTATGTTTGGTAATCCTGAAACAACAACAGGTGGAAGGGCTCTTAAGTTCTATGCTTCAGTAAGAATGGATGTAAGAAAGATAGAGACATTAAAGTCTGGAGGAGAGGTTGTTGGTAACAGGACAAGAGTTAAGGTTGTCAAGAATAAAGTGGCACCTCCTTTCAGGGAAGCTGAGTTTGATATTATGTTTGGTAAAGGAATATCAACAGAAGGAGATCTTATTGACCTTGCTTCTAACGTTGGGATTATCCAGAAGAGCGGTGCATGGTTTTCATATAATGGAGAGAAGATAGGACAGGGAAGAGAGAATGCAAAACAGTATCTTATCAACAATCCAGATATAAGAAATGAAGTTGATGAGAAGGTAAGAGCACATTATGGTATAGGTGATAATCCAGATAGTGATAAAGAAGAGACAGTTACAGAAGAGTCTAAGACAAAGTCATCTAAAAAGGAAAATACTGAGGAAGTTTAATGAAGACAGAGGAAACAGATAAGTATGTTACCTCTATTCAGGAAGTAGATTCTAAGCGCAGGCGGGTATTTATAAATTACGAGCCTGCGTTTGTTTTGTATATATCTGAGATTAGAAGATTTAATATAAAGAAAGATGCATATATTTCGTTAGAAGATTACGAGGATATTATTGATATATTAAATAAAAGATCAAAGATACGTGCGATGTCTTTACTGAAGGATAGAGATTATACAAGAAAGAAATTGTTTGAAAAACTTAAAGCTAATGGTTATCCGGATGAATGTATAGAAAAAGCAGTTCAATATGTTTCTTCATATGGATATATAGATGATAAAAGATATGCAGTTAATTATACTATATCCCATATGACATCAAAATCACGAAGAGTTATAGAACAAAGCCTTATGTTAAAAGGTGTAGATGCAGATATAATATCATGTGCGCTTGATGAATGTTATGATGAGATGTGCAATCCGGATATAGGAAATCCTGAACTTGATATTATAATAAAACAGCTTCATAGTAAGTACCACAATAAGGATTTGAATAATTATGAACAGAGACAGAAAGTAAAGGCCTCATTGTATAGGAAGGGTTTTATGACAGATAATATTAATAAAGCACTTGATATTGTGGTCAATGAAGAAAAAGAGTACTAATTATGCGAAAGTTAAGAGGTTCTAACCTTGACATTATGATGATTAAAGTATAATATTAGTATGTTGTATATTTTGTACAATGAAAACTTAATAAGGAGGTGCTCCTGTGTTAATTCCGATAGTTGTCGCAATTCTTGTTACACTTGCAGTAGTCGCACCTATTACATGGTTTATATCAGGCAAAGCCATTGCTAAAAGCAATGATGAAAAAATTGGCAATGCTAATGAGAGAGCCAGAGAGATAATAGACGAAGCTTTAAAGACAGCAGAGACAAAGAAGAAAGAGGCACTCTTAGAGGTTAAAGAGGAATCTTTAAGAACTAAGAATGAACTTGAGAAAGAGACAAAGGAAAGACGTGCTGAAATACAAAAGTACGAGAAGCGAGTCCTTTCTAAAGAAGAAACTCTTGATAGAAAGATCGATGCAGTCGAGAAACGTGACTTAAGTATTACCAGAAAAGAGGAAGAACTTGGTAAGTTAAAGCAGAAAGTTGACGAACTTGAAAAGAAAAGACAGCAGGAACTTGAAAGAATCTCTGGATTGACCTCCGAACAAGCAAAAGAATATCTATTAAAAACTGTTGAAGATGAAGTTAAACATGATACTGCTGTAATGGTTAAAACATTAGAAAGCAGGGCGAAAGAGGAAGCAGATAAAAAGGCAAAGGAATTGGTTGTCAATGCTATACAGCGTTGTGCTGCTGATCATGTTGCCGAAACAACTATATCAGTTGTACAGCTTCCTAACGATGAAATGAAAGGTCGTATTATAGGTAGAGAGGGTCGTAACATAAGAACTCTTGAAACTCTCACAGGTGTAGAACTTATTATTGATGATACACCTGAGGCAGTCGTTTTATCAGGCTTTGATCCAATTAGAAGAGAGATTGCAAGAATCGCTCTTGAAAAACTCATAATTGATGGACGTATTCATCCAGCAAGAATTGAGGAAATGGTTGAAAAAGCACAGAAAGAAGTCGAAACATTAATTAAAGAAGAAGGTGAAGCTGCAACCCTTGAGGTTGGTGTCCATGGAATTCATCCAGAATTAGTTCGTTTACTTGGTAAGTTAAGGTATAGAACTAGTTATGGTCAGAATGTATTAAAGCATTCTATTGAAGTAGCCCAGATTACTGGATTATTAGCCGGCGAATTAGGACTTGATGTAAAGATGGCAAAGAGAGCTGGCTTATTACATGATATAGGTAAAGCTGTCGACCATGAAATGGAAGGCTCACATATTCAGTTAGGTGTTGATCTTTGTAGAAGATATAAGGAATCACCACTTGTTATTAATGCAGTAGAAGCTCATCATGGTGACGTTGAACCGGAAAGCTTAATAGCATGTCTTGTACAGGCTGCTGATACAATATCAGCTGCAAGACCTGGTGCTAGAAGAGAAACGTTAGAAACTTACACAAACAGATTAAAACAATTAGAAGATATTACCAACTCATATAAGGGAGTTGAGAAATCTTTTGCTATTCAGGCAGGTAGAGAGGTTCGAGTAATGGTTGTTCCTGAAGTTATCAATGATTCAGATATGGTATTACTTGCAAGAGATATTTCAAAACAGATTGAAGATCAGATGGAATATCCAGGTCAGATTAAGGTTAGTATCGTAAGAGAATCAAGGGTAGTGGATTACGCTAAGTAGAATAATCTATTTAGACAAGCTCGAATTAAAGAAACATACGAAAGGCTTAAACATTTAAGGTTTTAAGCCTTTCTTTTTTTATGTTTATATATTTAAATCAGAGATGCTATGCCCTATTTTTGACGCTATTTTTAAATCAACCAACTGTCCGCCATAGACGGAAAAATGTAAATGTATGAAAGATATGCTCAAGTTAGACTTAATAAAATTAAGTAACTACTTAATTTTGTTAATAATATTTTTAAAAATCCCTAAAATATTAATAAACTTAATCGTAAAAATTGCATTTATTGTAAAAAAGCTTGCTTAAATTATAAGTTCATAGTATAGTAATAAAGACCTTTGAAAATTAATGGAGGATAATAATATGCAGTATAGTGAAATGAGTAAAGAACAATTATTACAGTTAAAGGCTGAGCTTGATGAAAGATATAAAGAAGCTAAGGCTAAGGGGCTGAATCTTAATATGTCAAGAGGAAAGCCATCACCTAGTCAGCTTAATGTAACGATGGACATGCTTGATGTTATTAACAGTTCTTCGGATTTTAAGGCTGAGGATGGAACTGATTGCAGAAATTATGGTGTTCTTGATGGTCTTACAGAAGCCAAGAAGCTTATGGCTGATATGATGGGAACAACATCTGAACACATTATTATATATGGAAACGCAAGTCTTAATATTATGTATGATCAGGTTTCAAGATCATATGCACATGGAGTTATGGGAAGCACACCTTGGTGCAAGCTTGATAAGGTTAAGTGGCTCTGTCCAGTACCAGGCTATGACAGACACTTTGCTATTACAGAGAGCTTTGGTATAGAGATGATTAATATTCCTATGACAGAAAATGGTCCTGATATGGATATGATTGAAAAGCTTGTAAGTGAAGATGAATCAATAAAGGGTATATGGTGTGTGCCTAAATATTCTAATCCACAGGGTTATACTTATTCTGATGAAACAGTAAAGAGAATGGCAGCATTAAAGCCAGCTGCTAAGGATTTTAGAATATTCTGGGATAATGCATATGTTATTCACCATCTTTATGATGATAAACAGGATGAAATACTTGATATTATATCAGAATGTGAAAAAGCAGGTAATGCTGATATGGTATATGAATTCGCATCTACATCTAAGGTTACATTCCCAGGCTCTGGTGTGGCAGCACTTGCTTCATCAGCTGCTAACCTTGCAGATATTAAGAAATATCTTACAATCCAGACAATAGGATATGATAAGCTTAACCAGTTAAGACATGTAAGATATTTTAAGAATCTTGATGGACTTAAGGCACATATGAAGAAGCATGCAGATTTCTTAAGACCTAAGTTTGAAGCAACATTAAAGGTGCTTGATGATGAACTTACAGGACTTGGAATAGGTACATGGTCAGAACCAAGAGGCGGTTATTTTATATCATTTGATGCTCTTCCTGGCTGTGCGAAGGCTATAGTTTCCATGTGTAAAGAGGCTGGTGTAGTGCTTACTAACGCAGGTGCAACATTCCCTTATGGTAAGGATCCTAGTGATAGCAATATAAGAATAGCTCCTTCATTCCCTACTCCAGAGGAAATGTCAGAAGCAGCTGAGCTTTTCGTGTTATGTGCTAAGCTTGTAAGTGTTGATAAGCTTCTTGAAAGCAAGTAGTCAGAGGCTGATTAACATGTAGGCAGATTATTAAGGAGGTTGTTATGGCTAAATTCGGTTTTATTGGAATGGGTAATATGGGATACGCAATGCTCAAAGGTCTTCTTTCAGTATATACGCCATCTGATATTATATTCACATGCCCTGATTTAGAAAAGTGTAAGAGAATAAGTCAGGAAACAGGAGTAAGATATGCGGAAAGCAATGCAGAATGTGCTAATAATGCACAGTACGTTGTTCTTGCAGTAAAGCCACAGGTATACAATGTGGTATTAAAGAATATTAATAATGTTATACGTGAAGACAGTGTTGTTATATCAATAGCACCGGGTATAAGTATAGATAATATCAAGTCACAGCTTGGTATAAATGCAAGAGTAGTCCGTGCCATGCCAAACACTCCTGCGCTTGTTGGAGAAGGCATGACTGGTGTTGCTTATGATAAGGAGAATTTCTCATTTGAAGAAAGAGAGGTTATAGACAGCTTCTTTAATTCTTTTGGCAAGGTTGTATATGTTTCAGAAAATCAGATGAATGCCATAGTGTGTGCAAGCGGAAGTTCTCCAGCATATGTATATATGTTTATTGAGGCACTTGCTGATAGTGCGGTAAAGTATGGCATTAAAAGAGAAGATGCATATAAGCTTGTTGCACAGACAGTACTTGGTTCTGCAAAGATGGTGCTTGAAACAGGAGAGCATCCAGGTGTTTTAAAGGATAAGGTATGCTCACCTGGAGGTACAACAATAGCAGCTGTTGCGGCGCTGGAGGAACATAACTTCAGAAGTTCATTAATAAAGGCTACAGATGCATGCTATGACAAGTGTACCAATATCAAATAAAATGATGTGAAAGAATGGAACACTGAATGGAACACATTAAAAGAATAAAAAGAGAACTGGCTTATAAGGGCTCAATACTTGAGTTTTATAAGGATACTATGGTTACACCTGATGGGAAAGTGACTTATTGGGATCATATAGAACATAAAGGAGCTGCTGCTGTTGTACCGGTTCTTGATGATGGCAGGATTGTGCTTGTGCGCCAGTACAGGAATTCTCCTGATGAAGAAACACTTGAGATACCTGCGGGAGGTCTTGAGGCAGATGAACCAACAGAGCTTGCGGCGATAAGGGAGCTTGAAGAAGAAACAGGTTATAAGGCAGAACGAAAAAATGTCAAAAAGCTGATATCAGTGTATACAGCAGTTGCATTCTGCAACGAGATTATAGATATATATGTTGCAGATAAGCTTATAAGGGCATGTCAGAATCTTGATGATGAGGAGAGTATTAATGTAGAGATATATACTCTTGATGAGATAAAACGTATGATATTTGACGGAACAATCAAGGATTCTAAAACAGTGTCAGCGATGATGGCTTATTCAGACATGATTTCACGTATATAACCATCTGCCTGATAATGTCAGTTACTATTTACAATCCATAGTAAACGATAAAAATAAAACAAAACAAAACATATCAGAAAAGATTCCAGCATATAATAGCCTGACCAGATAAAAAGGAGGTTGTTATGGCTGGGATTTTTTTTAGACGAATTTTTGGACAATACAGATATTATATAGTTATACTTTTAGGAGCTGCAGTAGGATCATTGATGGCAAATCTTGTTATAGATGATATAACAGATAAAATAGGAATGTTCAATGAAGATTTTAATAATGCAATTATGAGTGTCAGCCTTGATAAAACATTATATTTAAGATATATATTAAAGCTGCGTTTAAAAGAATATATATGTTTTATGCTTGTGCTTTTTACTCCGGCTGCTATAGCAGGAATATATATATTTATGCTTTTTGCCGGGATAAGTTCAGGTCTTATGATAAGCGTATGCATTATGAATATGGGGATAAAAGGAATGTTTATATATGCAGTATGCCTTATACCGCAGTATATAATATATGCAATTGCCGTTTTTTTAATGGTGTCATATATTGAAAAACGACAGATTAATATTAAAAAAACGGTAATTGTCATATTTATATCACTGATATTTCTGATAGTGGGAATCTTATATGAAGCTTATATAAGTCCATTTATAATAAGGTGGTTATTTGAGCATATCAGCTATTGTATATAAAAGCTGTTCAGATTCTTCCCATCCAAGGCATGGATCAGTTATAGATTTGCCATATATACCTTCACCGACCTTCTGTGAGCCTGGTTCGATATAGCTTTCAATCATAACACCCTTAACAAGCTCCTTTACATCTTCTGAATGATTGCGGCTATGAATCACTTCCTTTGTGATACGTATCTGTTCAATATATTTTTTGGCAGAATTACTGTGATTAGCATCAACTATGCAGGCTGGATTAAGTAAATCCCTTGTTTTATACATGGAAGCCAGTCTGATAAGGTCTTCATAGTGATAGTTAGGAATATTCTGGCCATGCTTATTTACAGCGCCTCTTAATATAGTATGTGCAAGAGGATTACCAGGAGTCTTTACTTCCCAGTTTCTATATATAAATGACTGATTAGCCTGTGCTGCAACAACTGAATTTAACATAACAGAGAAATCACCGCTTGTTGGGTTTTTCATACCGGCAGGAACATCCATTCCACTGGCTGTAAGTCTGTGCTGCTGATCTTCAACTGAACGGGCACCAACTGCAACATATGACAATACATCTGAAAGGAACCAGTAGTTTTCAGGGTAGAGCATTTCATCAGCAGGCATAAGCTCTGTTTCTTCCATAACTCTTATATGCATTTTTCTTATAGCTATAAGACCAGCAAGAAGGTCTGGCTTTTTCTCAGGGTCTGGCTGGTGGAGCATACCTTTATAGCCTGTACCGGTTGTTCTTGGCTTGTTTGTATACACTCTTGGTATAATAAGAACTTTATCAGCTATTTTTTCCTGGACTTTTTTAAGTCTTAATGTATAATCAAGGACTGCATCTTCGTTGTCAGCTGAGCATGGTCCTATGATAGCAAGAAACTTATCTGATCTGCCAGTTATCACATCTGCAATTTCTTTATCTCTTTGTGTTTTCAGAGCTGCAACGTTTTTAGGAACAGGAAGTTCATTTTTAACTTCTGTTGGTGTAGGCAGCTTACGTATGAATTCAAAACTCATTGTATTTCTCCTTAATAAATCTTTATGCCAATAAATCATAGCATATAATTATAAAAAATGTTAGTATATTCTTATATATATTAAAAATATTTGCGGTAATTGTAAACTGTGGCTGATATGTATAAGATAGAAGAGGTGGCTGGTTATGAGAATGTTCGATGTTATAAGTAAAAAAAAGTATGGAGGAGTTCTTAGTAAAGAAGAAATAGAATATGTCGTGCAGGAATATACCAATGGTACGATACCTGATTATCAGATGTCAGCATTTCTTATGGCTGTATATTTTAAAGGAATGAGTTATGAAGAGACCTTCCTCCTTACTATGGCTATGGCAGATAGTGGCGACAGGCTTGATCTGTCAGCTGTTAATGGGATTAATGTGGATAAACATAGTACAGGCGGAGTCGGAGACAAAACAACACTTGTGCTTGCTCCTATGGTTGCAGCATGCGGAGGCAAGGTGGCAAAGATGAGTGGAAGAGGACTTGGCAACACTGGCGGAACTATAGATAAGCTTGAAAGTATACCGGGATTTAGAACATCACTTTCAAAAGAGGAATTTATCAAAAATATAAACGAAACCGGATTGGCGCTTACAGGACAGACTGGCAATCTTGCACCGGCTGATAAAAAAATATATGCATTAAGGGATGTGACTGCTGTTGTAGACAGTATACCCCTTATAGCAAGCAGTATAATGAGTAAGAAAATAGCATCAGGTGCTAAGGCGATTGTCCTTGATGTCAAGGTTGGCAATGGAGCATTTATGAAAAATATGGACGATGCAGTTAAGCTTGCTAAGCAGATGGTTAAGATAGGTGAAAGTGCAGGCAGAAATACGATTGCAGTCATATCAGATATGAACGAACCTCTCGGATATGCTGTTGGTAACGCTCTTGAAGTGAAGGAGGCTGTTGATACGTTAAAAGGACACGGACCAGCAGACCTCGTTGAGCTTTGCATGGAACTTGGTGCACAGATGCTTATAGCCTCAGATATAACGCATGACAGGAATAAAGCTTATGAAATGCTTAGTAGTGTGATAGAAGATGGAAGTGCATATGATAAATTTATTGAGTTTGTTAAACGGCAGGGTGGGGATATTAGTATATTTGATGACTGTAAGAGCTTGAAAAAGGCAGATTATACAGTCGATATAACGGCAGATAAAGAAGGCTATGTACATCATATACAGTCAGAACTTATAGGTGAAGCATCAATGATTCTTGGTGGAGGACGACAGAATAAGGAAGATAAAATAGATCATTATGTAGGTGTTGTGCTTTCAAAGAAGGTAGGAGATGCTGTGAAAGAAGGAGATGCGATAGCAACGATATATGCGAATGACAAAAAGAAAATTGATGATGCAAAAGCATTAATTGTCAAAGCATTTGATATTAATAATCAAATTGTTGATACATATATGCTTATTAAGAGAATTATTAGTTGTAAAAATGTTTAAATGATGTTATTATTATATCCAAAAGGATAATTGATGTAAGTGGCAGAATTTTTTTGTCTCTGATATCATAATTATATAAGAGAAAAGGAGAATTGAGTAAGATGGAAGTAAGACCAGGAGCTAATCCTGCTGATGTCAAGAATTATGACACAGACAGATTAAGACATGACTTTTTAATTCAGAATTTATTCGTTGCTGATGAGATTAAGACAATCTATAGCCAGATTGACAGAATCATAGTTGGAGCTGCAACACCAGTTAACAAAGAACTTGTTCTTGAGGCAGGTGCAGAATTAAGAGCTAAGTATTTCCTTGAAAGAAGAGAGATGGGTATCATCAATATTGGTGGTAACGGAACAGTTACTGTTGATGGCAAGGAATATAATTTTAAGTATAAAGATGGCATGTACATAGGTATGGGTGCTAAGGATATTTCATTTAAGAGTGAAGATCCTAAGAATCCAGCTAAGTTTTATCTTAACAGTGCACCAGCACATAAGACATATCCTACAGTATTTATTGATCCAGCTAAGGATATTTTACCTGAGAACAAGAAAGAACTTGGATGTCTTGAAAGTGCAAACCATAGAACTATTAACAAGTATATTCTTCCTGGACAGGTTGAAAGCTGTCAGTTAGAGATGGGTATGACTTGTCTTGAACCAGGTAGCGTATGGAACACAATGCCATGTCATACACATGACAGAAGAATGGAAGTATATCTTTACTTTGAGGTTCCGGAAGATGCAGTTGTATTCCATTATATGGGAGAGCCAACAGAAACAAGACATATCGTTATGAGAAACGAAGAAGCTGTTATATCACCAAGCTGGTCTATTCATTCAGCTTCAGCTACTCATGCTTATACATTCATCTGGGGTATGGTTGGTGAAAACCAGGATTTCGATGATATGGATGATGTTGATATGAAGGACCTTAGATAATCAGGACGTATCTAAAAGGTGCTGATGACTATAATATTTTTATTAGAATGATTCTCATAGAATATAATGCATAATAAACATATTATACATTTAAATTCTGGAGTTCATTGATATATATTAAGAGAAAAGGAGATTTTAAAATGTCAGTAAATTTTTCACTTGAAGGAAAAGTTGCTTTAGTTACAGGTGCTTCTTATGGTATCGGTTTCGCTATTGCTAGCGGAATGGCTAAGGCTGGCGCAACAATCGTATTTAACGATATTAAGCAGGAATTAGTAGATAAGGGATTAGCAGCTTATAAGGAAGCTGGTATCGATGCTCATGGTTATGTTTGTGACGTAACTAACGAAGAACAGGTTAATGCTATGGTAGCTCAGATTGCTAAGGATGTAGCTCCTATCGATATTCTTGTTAACAACGCTGGTATTATTAAGAGAATTCCAATGTGCGATATGACAGCTGCTGAATTCAGACAGGTTATCGACGTTGACCTTAATGCACCATTTATCGTATCTAAGGCAGTTATTCCATCAATGATCGAAAGAGGCCACGGTAAGATTATTAACATCTGCTCTATGATGTCAGAGTTAGGCCGTGAAACAGTATCAGCTTACGCTGCTGCTAAGGGTGGTCTTAAGATGCTCACAAGAAATATCTGTTCTGAGTATGGTCAGTACAATATCCAGTGTAATGGTATTGGACCTGGTTACATTGAGACACCTCAGACAGCTCCATTAAGAGAAAGACAGGCTGATGGTTCTAGACACCCATTCGATCAGTTCATCTGCGCTAAGACACCTGCTAACAGATGGTTAAAGCCAGAAGAATTAGCTGGTCCTGCTGTATTCTTAGCTTCAGAAGCTTCAGATGCAGTAAACGGACATATTCTTTACGTTGATGGTGGTATCTTAGCTTATATCGGTAAGCAGCCACAGTAAATCGAAAGGACCGGTAAAATCCGCAGTGCGCGAATCCGCAATACGGATACATACCTATAAGAGAACGCAGGATTGGTTTCCTGCGTTCTTTTTGACGTTGTGGATGAGCGGATGAGCAGACCGGGATATGCACCTGCGCTGATAGAATATCTGTACCATTTATTCGATTTTTAGCATCCTGTATCCGATTCCAATATGTGTTTGAATATATTGGATATCATTTTGGGAAACCTCAAGTTTCTTTCGGAGTGTTGCCATAAAAACGCGCAGGGAAGCAATATCATTTTCAAGGCTGCTGCCCCAGATTTGCTGAGTAATATAGGTGTGTGTTAATACTTTTCCGACATTGCGGGAGAGCAGGCACAGGAGTTTGTATTCAATTGGCGTTAAATGAAGCTCCACACCATTTAGATAGGTGCAGCCGGCCGTATAATCTATTTTTAGCTGACCGTTTATAAAAACAGAGGATTCCTGATTTTCGTCGGATTGAATAATTGCAAGACGGCGCTGGGTAACGCGTATGCGTGCAAGAAGTTCTTCAACGGAAAAAGGTTTCGTGATATAATCATCAGCACCGGCATCAAGGGCTTCTATTTTATCAGCATCCTCACTTCTGGCGCTGATGACAATAACGGGCATATTGGACCATGTCCGGATGTTTTTGATTACATCAACACCTTCCATATCGGGAAGACCAAGATCAAGCAGTACAATATCCGGATTATGGGACGAAGCTTCTAAAATGGCCGAATTTCCGTTTTCGGCGGTCAGATATTTATAGTCGTGTGTTTTTAATGCGGTTACAATCAGATTGCGTACCGGACGGTCATCTTCAACAACCAGAATTAATAATTTATTCATTTAATGTCACCTCGCTTAGTGGTAGTGTAAAAGTAAAAATACAGCCATGTGGTACATTGTCAGTAAGATTAAGTTTTCCATTATGTGCTTCAATAATAGAATGGCAAAGCGCAAGTCCAAGACCAAGACTGCGATGACTGTCAGCAATTGTGTTTTTTCCGGTATAAAACATTTCAAAGATATGCGGTTTTATTGGATCGGGAATACCCGGACCGTTATCCGTTACGCTGATTTGTGCTTCTGCGCTTTTTTTGACGGCATGGATATAAATTGTTGAACCTGCAGGTGTATATTTTACAGCATTGTCAATCAAATTAACAAGAACCTGAATAATAAGGCGCACATCCATACGGGCAAGAATTAATTCATTACAGTCGGCAATGATTTTATGATTGTCGTGTTTCCGGTTAATATGCCGCAGTGATTCTGCAATAACTTCATCTACAAGCTGGTCGGTAAATTTAAATTTTAACCGTCCGTCATTTAATCTTGTAATAGATAACAGGTTTTCTACTACACCAATCAGCCATTCAGAATCGTCATAGATATCCGTGTAAATCTGATGTTTAGTTGACGTATCGAGGCAGGTATCATTGTTTAGCAGCATATCGGCATTGCCATAGATGGAACACAGCGGGGTACGCAGATCATGGGAAATTGCCCGTAAAAGATCGGCACGAAGCTGTTCGTTTTTTGCTAAAATCGCATTTTTTTCTTTTTCTATTGCATTTTGCGAATTTTCCATGGCAAGAGCACATTCGTTAATAACGGAAAGCAGAATACTGTGCTCAAAGGAATCCAGGGAGTCTTTTTTTACGGGAATTCCAATGACACCATACACATTATTTCCGATACGGATTGCAAGATATAGACATTCTGCATCGTTAAAATGACGGGTTGTGGCACCGGCGCGTTTTTTATTCTCATACACCCATTTGGCAATTTCATATTCCTTTTCGGTTAAAATGTCTTCTGCGGGAGTCTCCTTTTTATTAAAAAAAAGCTGCCCCTTTGAGAGTGTGCCTTGCTCTGCGACGTATGCTGCAATATTGCGGTTGAGCAGCCGGGCAAGCTGTGAGCAGGTAATACTAAGAATCTCTGTACTGCCGGTTGCTTTTTGCAGTAAGCGGTCGGTATCAAATAAAATTTGTGTCCGGAATGCAAGCTGCG